>Ga0209589_1005572_pt1 | contig 21310 bp, 11 predicted proteins | sample CowpeawhiteBW_FD_187525 | JGI IMG/M metagenome (GOLD analysis project Ga0209589, IMG submission 187525) | Root nodule microbial communities of legume samples collected from California USA - Cow pea white BW (SPAdes) (version 2) | ecosystem: Host-associated > Plants > Roots > Nodule | place: USA... | reverse complement strand
AACCAAAATATATTAAAATTATCGTCTTATCGTTGGATGGACTCAATTTTGATTATTAAACTATATGAGACTAAATATATTATAGCAATCATATTATAAAGAGTGCAAGCTCTCTATTTTTTTTTTCTTTTAGTGTGATTCTTGAAAAAAAAAAGTTGTGCATTAATTTTAATAATGATGTCGTAACCTATCACCTATTATTTGATAAGGAAGCACAAATAAATTGTCATTCTTAAGAGGATTTGGCTTTGTAAAGAAGGTGGAGTTTTACGCGGTAGTGTTGACGTGGTTGTGGGTCCTGCCTTAGCTGGCTGTTGTATGCAAGAAAATTGAGACTCATATAACCATAAATTTCGCTATGAATGTCATCTACAATCTCATTTGTCTTTTCTGCCCATACTATTTCTTCCTTCAAAACTACATATTAATACTCTTCATCACTTTCTTCTAATAACATCCACAACAATTCTTTTATTTAAAAATATTTCCAACATACTCTCTTCTTATTTTTACGTCATTTTCAATAATATTTTAACTTTATTTATAAATTCTCGAACCTTTAATTAAGAGTATTAATTACATCTACTTGATTTTAGGTATCTTCGTATACGCGTTTGTCAGCGAAAGAAATGACAAATGTGGAAGTTCGGAAGAAAAGCGTTTTCTGAAATAATCACACGGGTATTTTGTATGTTAGACAAATCAATTATTAACTGAGACACTGTTTTGCTTTTGCACATTGAGATGAACCATGAAGATCTTGCGATTCTCTTCAGACTCTCACTTTTTTTGGCAATAACATTTCTTCTCCACAATACGTTTCTCGCACCTAATTTAGTATCCTTGGTGCCTATTTTGCACATGCTGAGTTCAAGTGTTGTCCTCACAGGGAGAAGATGGATTCCATTCGGTGCGTCATCTTTTTTAATGTGATTTGGTTGTGTTGGTCATGGATTCAATGATTAGCTTGTTGAAGCAGAGGCATCTGCATCTTTATCCCGTAATTATTTATAGTTTGAGATTGTTTTGTATCAGCTTTTGTGGGGAATGATTAATATCCAAATATCGAAAGAAGTTAACTTGCTTTAGAAGTTAGATTCTTCATATATCCATTCGGAAATGATGGGTGTATGGAAAAACAGAGACTACTGTTCAGACCTTTCGTGAAAGTCAGTGAAACCAATGAATGTGTCCCATGCCCATTCACCATGCAGACTTGCAGAATTGTTCCTTACACACTATATTCCACCATTTATTACCATCACTCACAATATACAATATATATATATATATACGAGAGTAGAAATTAATAAGTGGTCCATTAGTTTAAGAAAACTTGTTAGGATAAAGTCTAATACCATGTTATAAGTGAACTTTAAATTTAACTTAACTCTACAAAACTGGCTTGTAAACTGATAATTACATCACTTATATACTGTGAATCAGCCTTGTGTTAGTAGATATGAAACTTCTGACATAAAATTTTTCGAAATGTTTTATTTTATCGATCGAAGAATAATATATTTAACAGTACGAACTACAAAATGTTTCTTATTTTTTAGGATGATTACTGGAACTGGGGCACAGAAGAACCCTCGGAAGCTGAAAATGTAACGTGAGTGAGAGAGAAAAAGAGTGGTGCAACTGCACATGTTCCCCCACACAAGTGATGAGAAGAGAAGAGAAGAGAACGCAAGAGTGGGTTTTGGTGAGGCCACCTCACACGTGTTGTTGTCATTTAAGAAAAGTGGGGTCGTGGTTTGTCATAAAAGCTGTAGTGTGTTGTGTCACATTTTAATATTTGTCTAAGGCATTGATGGGCACAGTTTCATGTTGAAACCAACTTTTTTTCTCCTCCCATTCATTCTTGCCTGGCACTGGTCGGCAGAGTGCTGGAAACAGAGTTTGAAATTAGTAGTTCTTACCGAACATTCAATAAATTTTACATCATTTAAAAATTGTGATGAAACATATTTTTCTATTTATTTCATTTTTCTATGTCTTTTAAAGATAAAATCACTACGAAACTTTATTTTCCGAAACCGATAATATTTTAGAATCATGATTATTGATTCCGATCATGTCGTCAAACTTCTAATAGGAACACTGTCATAATAAAAGAAATTTTGGAACATAACACATTGGACATATTATAGTATACATGAGTTCACAATATGTCTTCCAAAGCTGGGATTACTTCACACAACTAATTTACTACTTGTAGAAAACTGCGGTGAGAATGAAAACTAAGACAATGTTCACTGGTCTTTTTTCAATTAAAGAAATAAAGTTAAAAATATTGAAACATTTTCTTATTTTCATGCACTATTTTTCTCCTCACTTTTACCATAATTCACTAAACTTGTTAATGGATTTGTTTGACTTTATAGATGTCAACAATAATGTTCTACACAAGGCTAACACAATAGGTTGTGTGATAAAATCGTGTTTGAAGCGGATATGTCATGTGATGTTGTTAACCTGGAGGAAACATGTGATAAATTCTTGTTTAAAGATAAGATCACAGTACACTCCATTTATTATTCATTCAATTAATTACTATCCATCCTCTCCCCTTATGATAATATAAAATATGTACCACTTCAAATTCTGGGTTTTTTTTTTTCGTGAAAAACTTATGTTATACATTATTATATCATTTGACATCTAAGTTAGGTTATACCTCAAAACACATCTATGATTTGATTTTTTATCATATAAAAAATATTATTAAAAAACATATAAATAAAAAAGATGCTTAACAAATTAACTTAGAGAGTAAGCCTCCAAATTATTAAGAATTTAATTTCTCAAATTGTCACGAGACAACCTTTGATTACATGCTATTAAACATAATTAGAAATTAACATATTCCTAAGTTGGTTTCTGTTTTATAGGGTCCCTTTATCAGTATTTGTAGTTGCCTATCCAGAACATTAAAGTGTGTACATTAGCAAATATAGAGTGACTGAAAGCACCCTCACTCCAAAACATTTTTTTTTTGTTTTAACTCAAATGATTTCATGGTTTCTAGATATCGAATTAATTAGTATGTGCCAGAGGGAATTTTCATTTAATTTAACTAGGTGGTACTTTAAACTAAATATTTATTTTTCTCGTTAAATACGGACATTTGAAGGGGGGAAATTAAAAAAAAAAGTACAAAAATGCGTCACAATAAGAAAACAAAAGTATAATATTATTTCTTAAGAAAGAACAAAGCAATGACTTGGCAAGCTGAACATCATCAATATTCTATGGAATCTCTTGTAGATGCCATTCATGTTGTAGCGATATCGTAATCGTGATATAAAAGTTATAACTAAAAAAGAACTCATAAATTTATTGCATATAAAATTTAGGACTTGCAAAATCTTAAAAAAATATTCATAGAACGAAGTTGAATTTACTCTATCGTATATTATGGACAAACAAAAATAATATTTATTGCATAACTGGTTATGATGCGATTATTTTTAGAAGTTAAATTATATTATTAGAGATTATTTTTTATTTGAATTAACATAAAATCCAGTAGTCCCATATTGTTTAAAATCATTCATTTCTCAAGTCCTTCATCGGGAGTCATTCTTTTTTACCTTGTTAGAAGTCCTATATCAATTATAGACAAGACAATTTCATAGTATATAAGTGAAATGCAATTATTATCATCTTACAAACTGCTTTTGTGATATTAAATTAGACTTAAAACTCACTTTTAACATAATATCACAACCATTATTTAAAAAATGAAGACACAAGACATTTTTTTTAATACCATGAAATGCATTATTCTAATTAAATTAGTGCAACTATAAGTTAATGTCTAAATAACTGATGTTAAATTGGTGTCCATAATTTTATAAGCATTCTATATACTATAAATACTTGGTATATCAATTCTATTCTATTATAAATACTTGGTATATATTTTTTTTACTATTGGTTTTCCCTAAGTAAAATAAAGTATGCTTTGAATATAAAGACATGTAAATGTGCTTTGAATAAAATATGTTAATATATATAATTTTGATGCTTGAATTATTAATTGAACATTTTTCTTGAAAGATTTGTTTATGATTTAGAATGAAGCAATATTGTTTATGATTTCTTGAAATATTTTCTTTGTTGGCTTTTTGGTGATTTCAGATTTCTCATTTAAATAATTCTTTGTCACACCTTGTCTTCCAACTACATTTCTAAGCCACAATTTCACCTTGTGTAAAATCTAAGAACTCTACTAAAAACTTAATACATAAAAGAAATTATATAAATTTATATATGAAATGGGTACCACTTTTAACGCATTTTAATAATTTTAAATATTATAGCAAATAATGCAATTTTATTATATACTTTTGGACTTGTGACTTTTTCTCTATTTAAAGAAAAGTTAAAGTAAATTTATATATATATATATATATATATATATATATATATATATATATATATATATATATATATAAAACTTTCGTATTGAAAGATTTCTTTAAAATCACATTTAAAACTCTTGGTTGAACTCAAATGATAATGTATAATATAACATAACCATCTCACCCTTCTAACAATATTTTTTTTTTAAAAAAAAAAACTTATGTATTGCATGTTTAAAAGAAGGTTGAAATGAATTTTTACATGTATATAATAGTGGAAAATATTAATATTTCAAAATACATGATACTAATAAACTCATACAAAGTAAATATTACTAAATATATTTATAAAATAAAATTTGTACCCACTTATATATTATAAATTCGTATTTTATTTTTAATTGATTTGAGATATCTAACATCCTCTTAAGACAATACATATATATATATATATATATATATATATATATCACATGTAAAATTAAAAATTAATGATCAATCTAATAATGATCCAATAATAGTGATATCATAAACTTAATAAATTTTACTAAAATGAATTTCATATCATTTTGATATCATAGATTTAACATGGTATTTGTTTTCTAAGCAAAAGTCATGTTCATGTAATCTAATCTTAATATCATATTAAAAAATAAATTTTAAAATAAATTAAATCTTATCCAATCGATTTGTAAAATAAAATTTATACTTATTTGTATTATAAATCTACTTTATTTCAAATTTACATAGAATTTTCAACCAAAAAAAATATAATTTAGCTTACATGAAATGATAACTTCTGCTACAAACTGAAATGAAAAAATAAATTAAATCACAAAAAAAAGGCATTAATATATGCTAAAAGTTATCATTTTTGTTTTCAACAATATCTAGAAACTTCTCCCTTGTGTCTAAAAAATATGACATGAATACCTATGAAAGCTAAATTGTACAATAGGGATGGGTCTCTGTGATGTTAATTATTTAAAGCATCAGTAAGCAGTGCCACAAATTGGAAAATAAACAGTTTGATGTTCAGTATGAGATATATGTTCACATATACATGAGTGGTTCCTACTTCTTCTAATATGAACATCAGTAGTTGAACAATCAAATTCTATATTTCAAATATTCAAAACACCTATAAAATATATAATAGTATCTTTTGCATCAAATCCATGCATAGTTGAATTCAAATCCAGACACTAAAAGGTTGCTAATTATTACTAGACTCAGATTAAACCACTTTGTAACACATTAAATTGCAGCACATTATATGATATGGGTTTTTGAGGCACAAACTTGAACAAAACAAATTTTTGAGTATGATTAACACTAAATAATGTTTTTTACTTTAAAATGAAAATTAACACTAAAATCAAATAGAATAACAGTCATCTTGTTCTTTTAATTCATAAGGGGTAGATCTTGAGTATGATTTAGTTTATAGTAATTCATACATATTTTAGTTCATTAAATTGGAACTTTTACAATTGAAATACACACATTTCAGACTAGATTTTTTTAGGGTTTCAAAGCCGTTATCAACCAGACAGATTTGTGATATATGACTTTTCAGTTAAATACAAAATATTGTATGATAAATTTTTCATGATTAAATATCATCACCTTCAGAATAATTTAAAAAACTTCCATTGCAGGAGCGTGATACGCTGACGAACCCAAATCTTGAGTCGGCTAAACGCATGGAGCCGAGCCGAGCCGCATGCACAACTAATTAGCTATTAATCAATTAATTGTTGTGGTTAGGATCTAAGCCGAAGAAATATCACTGTCACTAAACGGTCGAAAGAAACCGGAAGTGCAACGGGTTATAACCGGTGATGAAAAGTTGCATTTGGATTGAATTTGGGTTCATTTTCATTTGAAAGCTAACCACAGTAGCAATCCACCTAACCCCAGTCAGATTCTATCCCCGGTTGGGTTTATATAAAGCGAGTGCAATTCGGAAACTCTACCGGGTTGTGAAAATACTTCACCATTCTAGTCTCACACACACTTCATCACTCTATTTTGTTTCTTTGTTTTTGTTCGTCCTTGATGAACGAACCTTTCTTTCTCTCACTTTCTATGTAACTCAACCATGCTAAATGAAACAGCGCAGAAAAATTTTATAGCATGTTTGTGTGTGTTTTTGTTTCGTTTTGAGAAAAAATTGGTTTTTGTGTGTGGTTTTGCTTTTCCTGTATGAAACATTTGATGGGTAAAGAGGTTGAAGAGGTGGTGAGAAAGCAAGGAAAAAGGGGTGTTGGTGGAGATAAGTGGTACTTGTATAGCTGCTTACAAGATTGTAAATACTGGTGCTGTTTAATACATGATAGTGCTTTTTCCATGGTTCCTTTTGAGTGAAAATTAAACCTTGTCTTCTCAGCTTTGTTTTGAGATCTTAAAGACATTGACCACCATCAATAAAGTGGATCAAAAACACTTTCTTCTTTTAATAAGATCCCATCTTTCCTTCCCATACTCATGAAGAGACTTAGCAGCTCAGATTCTCCTTCCACTCCCCTCATCACAATTTGTCCCTCAACAACAGGTGATAATAATTAGTTCCTAGTTCCCAGATCCAAGATCCTTGTTTAAATGATGTCGGTTTTTGTATAGATATACTAATGATTATTATATTTATGTGTGATTTGTAATGATTTAGAAGAACACGGTACGAGAAACTGCCAGCAGCACGTGTATGGTAGGGAGTTCCAATCGATGATGCTCGAGGGGCTTGACGAGGAAGGGTGTGTTGATGAAGTGGGACATCAATCTGAGAAAAAACGGCGTCTGAGTATAGATCAAGTGAAGGCTTTGGAGAAGAACTTCGAGGTTGAAAACAAGCTTGAACCTGAGAGGAAGGTCAAACTTGCCCAGGAACTTGGGTTGCAACCTAGACAAGTAGCTGTCTGGTTCCAAAACCGTCGAGCAAGGTGGAAAACCAAACAATTGGAGAGAGATTACGGTGTTCTCAAAGCCAATTTTGATGCCCTCAAGCTTAACTATGACACCCTCAATCACGATAACGAAGCTTTACGGAAGCAGGTACAATAATAATAATACTTTATTTTGGATTTAACTAAAACAACTCTGGCTAATGGTAATTACTTTTCAACGATAAAACAAAAGTGCATGTTAAATTTTACTTTTTTACCATCTTTCGTCCCAGAGAATCAAAGCAGTGGGATTTAAAATAGTTTCACTCATTAACAAGGTTGACCCATTTAGTAAGATTTACTCACAAAGGTTCTGGTGGAATTTTCATTATCTGTTAATTTTGTTATAAATCCTCACTGGTAACATTCGTTGACAAACACGGTGGTTTCTTTTAAGCATATACTTTTCCATCAATAGATCAGAAACGAAAGTCAATTTCTTTCCTTGAGTAAAAATTAATCTAAGTGAGTCTAGAGAAATTATCTTTAAATCTGGTTTTAAATTCAGTGGTAAATTAAATTTTAGCTGATGTGAAAGTTGTGTTATTTTTTTTTTTCTTGAATAAAAACTAATCGAATATTATTGTTTGAGTGTTTGCAGATAAAGGAGCTGAAATCGAGGCTGGAAGAAGAGAACACTGGAAGCGGCGGGGTTTCCGTGAAGGAGGAGATAATGATGCCTGATTCGGAGGACAAAACAACGATGGAACAAAGTAAGAGCGAGCCGAGTTCGGAATCCGAGGATCAGTTGAAGTACGAGTGTTTCAACGCCAACAACAACAACAACGGTTGTTTCGTAGGCGCTTCGCTGTTCCCGGTGGACTTCAAAGACGGTTCTTCCGACAGCGATTCGAGCGCGATCTTGAACGAAGAGAACCACTGCAGCCCCATAACCGAACATCTGTTGCTGTCACCGGAATCTTCGTCGATGAACTGTTTGCAGTTTCAGAAAGCGTATCAGGCGCAGTACGTGGTGAAGATGGAGGAGCACAACTTCTTCAGCGCCGACGAGGCCTGCAATTTCTTTTCTGATGAACAAGCTCCAACGTTGCAGTGGTGGAACTGAGGAAGAGAATGAAAAATTTTGTTTGATATTGTACATCTGGGTGAAGTAGTAGAAGGGTTGGGTGGTTGAACGGAGTTGTTGAGAAAGAGAACGGAGAATGGGTGCTGCTGCATGGTGTGGAGGTAACATGAATAATTCGATCCCCAAACTAAACCATGCTGTAAAAAACTTTCAGTTCAAGTATACAATAACGGTGCAGAACCTTTTACACCAAAGACGAAACCGAAACAAAAAACTACTCAAGTGTAGATTATGTTTATGAATTTTCAATTTTGTGTTCCAAAATACATTCCAAGTATTGTTAGCTAGGGCGTTTTTGCTAGAGTGAGGGAAATAGTTAAAAGCCGGAATGATGAAAGAAATTAAATAACTACAACTCTCGAAAAATAATCATATAAAAATTATGATATTATTATTCTATTTTAATACTATATCTTTATTATTTAAATAAAATACTTTATTACTAAGGGTTGTGGAAAATTTATTTAAGAAAAATAGAACAAGATAAAGAGAGTTTTTTTTCTCTCATTCTCATTTCTGTCCACCCCAAACAAATAAAATCTTATTCATATTCTATTTTCAGTTCTTTTTCCCCCTAAACATAACCGTGTTCGTTAGATTTGTTTATTACATCAATCCGTTTTGTTAAAATAACTCAGAAAAATCTTAAACAAAAGTTACTTGACAATTTGGTAGACGGTAGAAGGGCTTTTATTACAAGAAAATTATGTATTTTTAACATACATAATTTGTTAAAAATATTTGTTATCAATTACTTACAACCACAAATTTATAGGTAAACATCAGTCACTAATTACAATAATTAGAAACGAATTATGGTTATCGATAATAATTGAGATTGAATCTTCTTCATTTTCTTATTTGTCAAACCTCAACCATTGTCGCCACAATGTTCACCACAACCTTCTCCGGCTTATTTTCATTATACCCCTTCTCTTCGGCTGACTCTGGTGGTCGTCGATGTACTTTTGCCACCACCACGACCACCAACTTCAATCTCTCCTCCTCCACCTCATTTTCTTCTTATTATTATTATCTTCTTCTTTTCTTCCATCTCTCTTGAATATGTAAAAAATCTCATCAAACTTAACAGAAAACTTGAAACTAAATTTATACTACTAGAAACTCTTGCAAATTTGTTAAAAAAATTTGTAAGAAATGATTTTTTTCTGCCATTTTTTCTAAAAATTTTAATTGGCAAATAGTTCCTTCATGGGTAATTATTTCCTACAAAATTATAAAATTTGCAAATATTTCTGACAAAACTTGTTGCGAAAAGTGTTTTATATAAAATATTTTGCAACAAAATTAGTAGCAATTTCTTGCAAAGTTTTTTTCACAACAAAATTTGTAGGTATTTCCTATGAAAAAAATTTCAAAACAAAATTGACAGAAAATATGAGTTTTTTTAATATTGTTAGTGACAAATTTACTGACGAAAAAATACGTCGATAATAGAAATAATAAGTTATCGGTGGAAATTACTGACATAATATACAATTGAATAAGATATCGATGAATAATTATATGATCTTGAATGTTTTATTTTTGCTTTTTTAGTATTTTAATTTTTTGATTTAGTATAAAAAATAATGATTCATATCATATTGTTCACATACTTTTATTATATAAATCATTATTTTTTATATTTAATTAAAATAAAAAAATTACAAAGAAAAACTAATAAATTTTTCAATATCATATCATAAATATTTGTCGATAATTAAAATTTTAAATTTTGTTGGTGAAATCTTTCAAAAATTTGGTTTATCAATAAATTAATAACAAAAATTTGTTATAGTTTTATAAACAGTAAATTCATATATCATATTGTGGAATCATCTAAGGACTATTCTATTGTTTAATGAGAAAGATTCTTCATATGTCTTCTTCATTAGTCCAAACAAGTTTCACATATTTTAGTTGTAATAGTATTCATATTATAAATTGGAACTTTTAAATTCAATAGAAGTTAACCTATAAGTTATATTTTTCTATTGAGAGTGTCTTGGAAGAGAAACTGAATAAAATTGTGACATGTGTAATTTATTGTATTTTTTATAAACATATATTAAAGTTGGTTAATACTTTAGTGAAATTAGGTATATGTGATTATTTTTTATTTTTCCCCAATGTTTACCATCTTTTATTTGTACGATAAAACTCCAGTTCATTTTGATTAAGTAATTCAAAACACGTTTAGTCTTTTAGTAATGAAAGATCCGAGTCAATGAGATAGATCAATAAACATGTTTTTGATTTTTGAAAATAAATTAAAAATACATAATGAGAAGATTGAGTTAAAAAAGAAGGAAGTGTGGGTTTGGGCAATTCTAATAATCATGCCTGAATAGGATAAAATGCTAATTTTTTTTTTTACTTTATTGTTACATAATTGTCTCTTTTTCTGCTTTAGTTCTTGTCTTGTTGCCCTAGTTGTTCTTTTTTGATTAAACACATAATTAATGAGGAAATATAGCGTGATGAAAAAGAAAGGGTATTTATTTATTTGAAGAGGGTTATTGTATTGTTGGGGCTTAAAGTACTTAGTAAAACCGTGTCTTTATTTGTACGAGGAGGAAGTATATTTGGTCCGTGACTCACCTGAACCTATTAACAAAGCAGCAACTCAAATGTCTGTTCTTTCTTACAACAACTACTGCGTTTCCACCCATAATTTTGTCTGCTTTACCCACTTTGGTAGAGAGAAGTAAATAAAGTAGAGGAGAGAGAGGTTATTTAAATAACATAAATTAATTTTAGAAATTGATTTTAAATGTATAAAATTTAGGGTTTAGAAGGAGTATAGAAATTCTGCAATTCTCTTTTTTTTTTTTTCATTCAATCAACTATCTTATATAATTTTAAAAACTTATTTGTTTTACTCTACCAATTACTTAAACATTTTATTCAACTTTAAATACTTTTCCCTTTTTAAAGTATTATTAAAACATTATATTTTTTTAAACTAAATTATTTCATTCTTAAATTTTATGAAAATTATATAAAACATTATTTTCAACAAATATTCTTCAAGTTTATATTACAGTTTACTTATAATATTGTTTATTGATATTTTGAAAATATGTTTTATAGATAAAACATACATTCTTATAATAGTTTGAGAATAAAAAATGTATGTTAAACTTTTTTTAATTTTATTTTTTGTTTATTTTCTTTAAACCGAAACAAAAGAAATAGAAGGATAAAAAGTTGATAAGTGAAAAAAATAGAAAAGAATTTGATTAAAATGAAATACAAGAAAAATATAGAGAGAAAGTTGAAATTTATAACAATTTATTTCTGTAAATAGTAATTTGATGTAATTATATATTCAATTATCAATATATCTTTACTATGACTTGCTACTATGCTATATACTACATAATGGTTAACTGTTTTTTTTTCATTACTCGTTTATTTGGTCTAATTTAGTAATTTTATTAATTTTTCAACTTTAAAATACTGTTATATATCACTTTATCAGTTAATTAATGTCATTACTTTTTATAAATGATATTATTATACGTAAGTTAAAATAATTAATAGTTTTTAACGATGTTATTATTTGTTGGATGAAAAAATGTTGATGAGACTAAATTAAATAAAACACAAAAATTAACTCCTTACATAATATTTATTATCTTCTTACTTAACTCTTGAACATATTTGTTCGTTCTTTTGGAATGCCTCGTGATTTTCACCTTTCATTTTTCACTCTTCCCCAAATAATCTCATTTTGTTTCGTGTGAAAAAGAAGTGTCACTACCTCACAAAATCTAGGGAAAAATTAAAAAAATTGCAGTAATTAATAATTATTATTACTGAAAGGTTGGTTAAAAATGAAAAATGAAAAACATGCTCTGATTTGTTGATTTGTTCACGTACATCGATTATAAGATCCTTCACCAAATCCAACGGTAAAACGAAAAGACAAAAGATGATTAAAGAGAAGGTGCCTTAAAAGAAGTGCCAGATGATTGGATCCCGAATAATCGTGTCTCACGGGAGCCGCAGCTTTCTAGTGTTTCGTAACCTACATCTTATTACATTAGAGCTTTTTTTTTTATTTTATTTATTTACAACCTTATACTACATATTATTTCAACTATAGTAAACATTAACAATAAGTTTAATAATTAAGGAACCAAGAATCTCTATCCGTGATTTTCCTATTTTTAGTGTGTACTCATCTATTTGGAATAATGGTGATTTTGTCTAAAAAATTCAGTATCAGATCCAAAACCTATTTGAGCGGCGCATCAATTTAAATAAAATTTTATTTATTAAAGTCGTGATAACGACTCTAAAAACAAAAAATGAATAGCAGTTGAGTTAGAATGACAAATAAATTTTAGTTATTTTTGTAAATTTGGTTTCATATTAAAGACTATTTGTTTTTATTTTCTAATATATTGAAATTAAAAAAAAAAAGATATTTTTTGCATATTGATTTATATGTGTAAAATATTAAAAAACAGCTTAGAAACATCTAAATTCCGAAAATGTGGATGATATAAAAATTAGTCTATCAATGATTAAATGATTAAAGTAATAATTTTGATTTATGCCTATTAAAAGAAAAAATAATCGATTTATTTTTATAATAAGGATTATCGAGTGATTAGATTGGATCACAATTAGATTCATCAAAAGATAGAACTATTAAAGACCTTATAAATAAAGATTTCAAGGTAGTTGAAATCCTTTTATTAGTAATTCGTATAATTTTAGTTAAAATGATAACCGACTTAAATGTCAAAATATATTGTATCTTTCGTATATAAATTTCAAGACCAACATCCTCGAAAACTTGATCGAAAACACCGAATAAGACAATAAAGAACAACATCACAAAAACAATAACAACTTCAATGAAATCTCAATCTTGCATCACTCGTCATTAACTAAAGTAAATATTTTAACTCTAAATTCAGGATAATTTAAATATAGTTAGTTATACAAAGATACTTGAAATACTAAGATGCTGTTGGGACAAATGTTTTCATAAAAAAGGTTTAGGAAAAAAATATGATTTTTTTTTTCATAAAATAATGTATGGTTATGTGAAGGTATTAAAAATTATATGGAGGTTCTTGCATGTCATCAATTACAATTAAAAATCCTTGATACTTAGTGTTGATATGACTAATATCAGTTATTTGTTTATCTAAAATATCAACAAAAGCATTTAATAGCATATCTCAGCTTTTATTACGATTGAAAATAAGATTGTACTTTGATAATTCATTGTGAAGTTTTCCAAAATAAATTTCTTCTATTTATATATATTAATAACTTTATTTATTTTTATTTCATATAAAACTTCTAACACATTTTATTATATATTAATTTTTTCAAGTGTAGAATTAAACATGACCGATCTTGCGACCCATACATTACATTAACTATTAAAATTGTTTAATTTTGGTCTAAACTGATTAAGGAAACTATAAATATTAAAAGTGGATTTAATTTTTAGACAACAGAAAGCATGACAAAGGATGAACACAAATAACCTAACATCGAATTAAAATTCGCAGGTGATGAGGGAGGTTGTGGATCTGTTTTGTGCAAAAGCATTTGATCTTGCTTTTCTTGTTTGATCTTCTTTTTTCTGAAAAGGAGAAATAGAAAAAAACAAAAAAACAATTTTATTGTGGTTGGCTCTTCCATGACGTGTGCTCACTCGGAAACCCCGCTGGCTTTCCTCTGATATACGGTGCAGACACGCACATGCCGCGGTGCTAACTTTCGTGATCGTGCGTAGGATAAGCCAAGTACACTCCCACTCATCATACACGTGTACGGTGAAGGGACCGCTTCACAGTGTCCAAATATTCACCCGTGGTCCCTCCCACCCGAATCATCACAAACTCACTGACACACACCGCTTAACATTTTTGCAAAAGAACAAATGGTATTGTGGGTAATTAAATGAAACACTTTTGGTTTTTCAAATAAGGATGAAAATTACATTTTACTTTTGTAACCGAACATGTTTCTCAGAAGAAGGAAACAACATGGTCCCCAGCATCTGTGTGTGTGGGTCCTGTCTTGGATGGCGTATTGGTAGAGGCATGTGATATGGATCCCATCCCATCCTTTGAGTAGATTCAATATGTCACATTCAAAGGGTCAGCGTCACGTAGAAATTGGGACAAACCCTCTGTTTGGACGCACGCACCGAATCAACTTCATCACTTCACACTTCACACACATACAATACAAATATCTCTTCTGCTTCTGCATTTCAATTTAACTTTTCTATACGCCTTCTTCTTCTTCTTCGGTGCAAATTGTATCATACGGTTAATTACCACCTACTCACAGAGACAAATAAATTGGTAGATATGAGTTCAGCACACAAACTTTGATCACCATTTTTATGTGATCAGAGAATATTCTTAACACAAACTAAAGAAACATAGAATACGAATAATTGTTTCTCTTTTCCCTCTTTTCAGGTGCTTCATCTTGTTTGCTTCTTCATTTTCACTTTTAAAATGTCCAATTGGTGGATGTTTTGTTTTCTATTATCCCACCACTTCTGCAAAACCTCTCCATTAACAATTAATATATATCACCACTTAACACTTTTCCTCTTTATTTTGGGGCAGGTTACATCTAAGGTAGCATGCTCCACTTTCTTCTTGCAACCGAGTAATAATACCACAACCTTCTACTTTCTTTCTTTTTTCTTCTATGTAGGAGGGTGTTTGATATTTACACATTAATTTGCATAGATAATTCAAAAACTCATTCAATTCTTTGCTGGGAAGTGTTTGTAAATACTGTTTACTAGGTCATAATTATAAATATATTTTAGCTTCATATTATAGTTTCCTCTGCTTTCACCAGTAGTAATAATAATACCTTTTAATTAATTCATATATTTTTTTTAAAAAATATATGTATTCAGCATTAGTGTTTTCCAAAACACCACCACACTTTGATTAATGGTTTCGTTTTTCGTTAGTGTGCATAAATAATTGAAAAAATAGATGCATGCATGTGGGGGTACGGCTTGAGAATATTATAAGTTGGTTTTCATTAATTTATGGCATATATTTTTTGAGTAGTAGGATTCATAGACTACGAGGGACGTTAAATGGATTATATATATAGTTGATGAAGGTATTATTGAAATAGGTCATGATGGGGAACTAGGTTGTAGGGAGTTTAGGCTAAGAAATAAGAAAATGATTGTGAAAACTTTTTTTTCCATGTCCACTATATATCCACTATATTCGTAAGACTCTCTTTCAGTTTTTTATACACAACAAGAGTTGATGTTCAATCATGAATAAGATCACATGAGGGACCAAGAAAGGAGTGCATGCGCACTTTGATTATGCCACTGTTATATTGAGTATTAATTCTGAAATTCTAAGTAATACACACACTTCATTTTTTCTATTTTATTTTTTTTAGCATGGTGTCAACCAAGAAACTTTTTTCTATTTTCTTTACTAATTGAAAGAAATGGGTAAAATGATATTTAATTATATATTTTAGAGGAGAAAAAATTGGGATGAGATATAAGTTATATATATCTTAGCTGGCTAAATGTTGTTGCGACTATTATATGTAACCAGTATGACTAATGGCTACATATAAAATTTCAATTTTTTGTGGGGTCGGGAGTGGTTGTGATGTTCACTTTAATGCTCATTATGTGAGTTGCTTCTAGATTAAATGCTGACATGCACTGGTCATGCATAATCGTTCTACTGCAGCCATATATAAATGACAACATTGTCAATTCATTAAAAACTAAGAAAATTTACCAAACTAAGATATAAGTGTATATAAATATAAACCAGACCAATATTGTCAAGAAACTTATTTAGAAATCTGTAAAAAAAAAACATGTTTTCTTTTTATGTTCTGATGCCAACATTAGACAACTTTGTCTGTGTTTAACAACTTGAGAGAGTCCTTTTAATTAACATGTTTTCCCTGTTTGAGAGTACAAATGAAATTGAGTTATGTGCACTGAAAATAGAAGTTGGTACTGCGCATAAGTCAGTGAATATCCCTTGGGTTTGAGTTATGTTTGTTAAAAATTGAGTTTGGTATTGGGAAAAACAGGAAAAGAATGAAGCAATAGGTGTTGTTACGAAGCATGCAAGTGGGTCGGAGACAGGGATAGTACGAAAGGCGAGGAATGGATTAGAAAAAACGGAAGGAAGCAGACGCCAGTGTTTCATGAATGATGAAAGCGACCAACACACATTCATTCATTCGTTCATACTTGACCACCGTCACTGTTTCTATTCTTCACTCTTTTATTGCCTTTTCATCTTCTTCATTGGTCATGGCTACAGTGCCACGTAACTTGGACCACTTCAACTCTTTTTTTCTGGTGGGTCATCACTCATCTTGCATCTCAATGCCAAGGAGAATAAGCTTCTCTGTAATTTAATGCCATTAATGGCGTTCTGGATAACTCAGAAAGTTTCTTTTATATATGTTTCATGGTTTATCTCGCAAACTTTTCTTTTTTTACCTTGTAACTGACTCAAATATCTACACTTTAACTAAAATTTTCAGGTAAAAATTGTGAAAATATATATTTAGATTTTGAGCTGATCATAATTTATTCATATAGATGGTGTTTTATTCTTTTGGATTGACATAATGTGTTCATCTGTGTTCTTTTTTGTACACAGATATCTGAAACCTAGTTCAATGAGATATAATGTGTTTAATGGTTGGTTTAAACAATTAGATTTTCTTATATTTATGTTTTATATCGAAAATTTTTCAAATCGAGAAAAAAAATTGTAATGTATAAACAAAGATAAATATAATTTTTTATTTGTTTTCTTTCATTTAAAATAATTTGGGTATCTGTTTTTTTATTATTTTTATTCTCTCTTGGATTAAAAACACTTTAAAATAAGAAAAAAATATTTAATTAAAAGTTACATTTTATAGCATCACTTTATTTTTTTTTTCTTTGTATATTGAATATTCAATATAGATAGTAAAATTGTTTGGACCGGCCGATCCAAGTAAAACGCATGTAATGAAACGTTGACCGAGACTTTAAAATTGGAGGTTTGATTCAAAAGTACACTACACAAATCAAACTTTCATTGTCTTAAAACATTTAGAAGCCAACAATTTCATCAATTCAAACTTTCATCGGTTAACTCATTATAGTCTATGAATCGAATCAAATTCCTCACTACTCCCATTCAAACTTGATTTGATGAAAAATCGATACTTATTTAAAAATATATATATTGTTATGAATTAATGGTCGTCCATTGATTTATACAATTACTCATATGATTGATAATCATATTATTCATTACTCTTTATGATGTAATATTTTGTATTTACTATTTGATTTTATATCCTTTCTGGGTTACCATATTGTACCTATAAATAGGACTCGTCCTATCAGTAATGATACACACATAAAAACAGAAGTTGCTCCCTACTCTCTAATTCTCTATTCTTCCTCTCCTTTGTCTCTCTTATTACCTTTATTTTATAACAATATCTACTCTTTTCATTGTTTTTGCATGATTCTTTTACTTTCATTTCATGACCTCTTTCAATTTCTTGCCGTCAAATATTGTCGCCGTCTCACCATCTGATGATAACGTATTTTAAAGTGATAAATCAAGTATTCATGTATTGTCATGTCTGTAAAATTTATTGTCCGAATCATGTATGTATAAGAAAATAAAGGTAGAGATAATGATTAAAATGGTCTAAAATGGTCAATAATTAGTTTCTCACTGTTATTAATACCTTCTAATTTTATTTTTTCATCGTTAATAATATTTTTATTCTCTTATCGGCATTTTTTAATTTGTTTATTATTTTAAATATTTTTAATTTGATATTAATTTTCAAAATTAAGTGAATGTACAATCCTTGATAATAAATTGACATGAAATGACACATTATTTTCTTCGAAAGAAAATACTCAAATAATTATTTCTATTAATTAATTATATTATAAATTCATATAACACATATTAAATAGATAAAAATAATTTTTGAAAATTTTAACTGATATATCTCTTATATAAAATAAACATTTTAAACTTTTTAAAATATTCATTAAAAAGAAAAAAAGAAAATATTTATTTGACAATTAAAAGATAAGTTTTTTTGGTGAAATTTTGAAATATGAAAACTTGAAACGTTTGAAATAAATATTTTTAAAAATTTTAATCATATTAAAATATAGTTATTTTATTATTTAATTTATATTTTAATTGTTTAAATTCTTTACATTTAAATATAAATGGTTACAAATATTATAATAATTAAAAAATAATGATATAAAATTAAAAAAATATTATAATTGTTATAAAACTATTATAATATTTTTTTAAATGTAATTGTATGATGAAATGGAAAAGAAACGTGAACTTTTTTTAATATTAATATTTTCTTTATGAATTTTGAATAGATGTATACGGGATCTTGAATTTTTTTTCTTCAAATTTTACATGTTTTAAGCCATTTCTTCCTCGTATGGATTGAAATGGATGGTTTTTCGAGTAAATTAATTTTATATTTAATTGTCTTTTATTTTTCAACTTATTAATTTTTTACGTACAATTTAATAATATGTCTTAATTGTTTTTTACTTATTTCTTCCATACTGAATAATTAAATATCAAATATTATTTCTTTCGTATGGATTGAAATGGATGGTTTTTCGAGTAAATTAATTTTATATTTAATTATCTTTTATTTTTTAACTTATTACCTTTTTACGTACAATTTAATAATATGTCTTAATTGTTTTTTACTTATTTCTCTCATACTAAATAATTAAATATCAAATATTATTTCGTAATTTTTAATTTTTACAGTGCAAATAAAAATAATAAATTAAATTAAGAAAATGATTGCTTAATTAGTTTTTAAGAGCAACTCGGTGTTGATTTCTCATTTCTACTTATTCATATTACAACGATAGAAAATGAAACGAATATCGAAAAGAAAAAAAATCAGAACGACAACACCGAAATTAAAGAGTATTTGGGGTTTGCTTTTCAGTGCTTTACGCTTCCTCACGCGTCATAACATATTCTTCTTACGACAATGTTACCGACGTTATTAAAGTAACTCCGACCAAAATCTTAAAAGAGAGAAAAAGGGATTATATTAAAGCTTCTAAAATTTTTATTTCCGATTTCTATTTGCAAACCCTAAAACTCTTGATTCTTGATTTTGTCTCACTATTAAGGTATACATACTCCGACTTGATTATTGATTTTTCCCTTCTCTTTTCGACGATTAATGGAGTATTTTCTGTTTTCGAGAATGACGTATACATTTTACATTGAATTCTTTATATTCTTGAAATGTTCAAAATCCGTTGCTAATCAGTGAGTTGGATGATCCCTGACAGAGCTAATTCAATTCGTTGAAATAATCTATGATTAGTGAGCTGAAAAGGGAGGTTGAAGTTTGAGTGAAAAATGTATGGTGATTTTGCAAGTCTCTTTTTTGAGTAAGTGATTTTAACTTGCTCTTCTTTTTTTTTGTCAAAAATCATGGTGCAACATTCAACTAGATTGTGTAATCTTATTACTGGTGATTGATTTCTTTGAGCTAGAAAGGTGGCTTCAAGAGAGTGATGGGTGGAACCTTTGATTGGTTTGTGAAGTCTCAACGCTGAGCTATCTTGGTGAGGAAGGATGAATATCGTAAAAGGTGTGCTATCTTGGTGAGCTATTTTATTAGAAGAACTTCTGCTGGGCACTCTGGCGAGTCTTCAGGTTTCCAAGGTTAAAAGTGCTCTCCTCCTAGGCCCAAGATTCACTTTAGGTAATAATACATTTTTCGAAGGATTTTATCTTGGAATTAAATAATAAAGCTCTATATTTGTAATGATTGTTTTTTGAGTTATGTTGATGTGCGAAGTATGTTATTCCACCAGTATGTGGAAGAAACACAATTTATCATCAAGTGTCCTCAGAGTGTTTAGCAAGTAGTCAAGGTTGCTCCTGCTATCCTTTTTCTATAATTTATAATTCAGTAGAGTTTCATAATAGGAGTTTCATCATATATGTAATCTTTCATTTAGTGTTTTGATGCACAAAGAATAAAGTATGTTAGACAAACTCTTAGGGGCTATTAATATCATATTTTACTAATACAGATTGCCATAAGTAGCGGTGGGCTTGCAGGTGTCATCCCTCTTGAGATTGGGTGTGTTGGTTTGTGAAATTACGTGATTATTTAATGGGACATTTGTCCTCTAGTAAAAAACGAGGACAGACACATTGCTTTATTAAGATTATTTTTATAGACTAAATGATAAATATAAGTTGTACCGAAAAAGGAATCCCATGTAGTGAGTGACTATTATCTTTTGGAATAATACTACTTTGATTATCTCATGCATTTTAGATATTTTTGAAACTGTTATTGTATGGCATATGATATGTTTGAGAAGGCACCTTGGAGTGCGGTTAGGGCTAAGAGGATCCGATAAACTAGTTCATTAGGTGGAAGAACCTCAAGGCTTAAGTACTACATCAAGCTTTTATTCTATTAAATGTGGCACTTAACAATGTCACCCCTTTAAGAGACGATTTTCATTCTATTGACATTGATCTGAAGTACCTTTTTAATCACCCATCTATCAATATTTGGCTTTCAGCTTACTTCAACTTGTAGGTTTTCCTTTTTGCAGCCTAACTCATGGCAAAATTATCAGTTGTTAGGATTTATGCACATGAGGAGAGTAGGATTTAATAGACTAGTCCATTATAAGAGAGAGTTTCAGGACTTAAGTACCACATTAAGTAGTTTGTTTTAGTGCATGTTAGAGCTTTAAAAGTTACATGGTACTTTTATATATATATATATATATATATATATATATATATATATATATATATATATAAGTTTTATAC
>Ga0209589_1005571_pt1 | contig 21311 bp, 15 predicted proteins | sample CowpeawhiteBW_FD_187525 | JGI IMG/M metagenome (GOLD analysis project Ga0209589, IMG submission 187525) | Root nodule microbial communities of legume samples collected from California USA - Cow pea white BW (SPAdes) (version 2) | ecosystem: Host-associated > Plants > Roots > Nodule | place: USA... | reverse complement strand
TCTTGTTTAAAAACGTTGATGTTTTTGTATTTTGAAATTTTATATATTTTTTGGTGTTTTTGAATTATTTGAAAACATGTGTCATACGATGCGAGCGATCGGGCAGACACTAAAAGGGAAAGAAAATATATATTTTTTGTATTTTTGAAAATCAGTGTCATACGGTGCGGGCGACCGGACAGACACAATAAAGTTAAAGAGAATTTTTAGATTTTCCTATTTTTTGCAATTTTGATAATTTTCAAATATATTTGTTTTTTTTAAATAAATAAATAAAAAGGAATAATAAAAAAGAATAATAAAAAAAGATAAATAAATAAAATGATGAAATTATTTAAGAAGGATAAAAGTGAAATACAAAAATATGGTGGTGCATGAATAACATGGGAAATCAGGTGTGTACAGTAAAAATGGGAGTGCGACAAATAAAATATAAAACAAGCCCAAAAACACCAATAAAACATGCAGATGGAGTGGGGTCAGTAAACATGTAGGTGCAGGAAGAAGCCAGGAAAGAGCAATAGTGTTTACAAATAATGAAGCAAAAAAATAAAAATAAAAATAAAAATAAAAAAACAAAAGGAGTGAAAATAGCATGCGGGAGTGCACAAACGAAATGGCAAAAAAAATGAAAAAAATAAAAAAAGAGGGGTGCAAAGATTGAAAGTGGGGTGCACAGAGCAAAAGTCTCAACCATCTCCTAAAAACCTAATTTCACCCACGCCTCTTTCTTCTCCCAACCATCCTCTTCCACACAGCACAACCCCCAGCCCTGGGTCACGCACCCGCTCAGCCTTAGACGCCGGCGACAATGGCAGCCACCGTTGACGGAGCTGCCGGCACTCGTGCCACCGCTTCGACTTCGTTCTCGCGTTTACGCGAGCGCTCCTTCGTCCTCGTGTTCCGAGTGCGAGCTCCTTCGTCGCACCTTCGTAGCCGACCAAGACTTGCCGCCACCGCACCGGACCCTACGATTGGGACACGCGAGCACCATGGAAGCCCAACCCCTGGCCTTCGCGACCCAGATCGCCTTCGCTGTGCCCTAAGCCTTCCATTCTTCTTCTCGCGCGAATCACCAAGTTTTGGGAGCCACGATACCGAGCCCTACCGTCGCGGGACCAGACGTGATCGAAGCCGCCGGTGATTCGCCCACTCCAACTCCGACCCGCCGGCGATTTCTCTTTCTTCTCTGTTTTGATTGGATGTATGTGATTGGGAAAAATGTGAGAGTTTGATGTTGTTCGGGATGTAACAGAACACGAAGAGGGGTGGTGAAGCATCTGCTTGATTTTCTGATTACAGGTCGAAGGTGATGGTGTTTGAAGGAGAAAATATTGGTCCAGAATCTGTGATTAAAGATGAAGGCCGAGATGGGTTTGGGCTTATTCATGTGCGGGTTGAGTGTTGATGGAAGTGAATATGGTGAGAGGGTAAACGGGGATAGATTTTTGATGGGAATGGAGAATAGAAGTATTCATGAACAAGCTGGGAATGAGGACGAAAAAGAATATGGTTACAGTGGTTATGAGTGTATGAAATGCGAAGGAACTGGGGTCTCATATACGATGAAAACCTGAATGGGTCTTCTTTTTGCTTTGTTAATTGCAGGCGAGGATGAATATGGGGTTAGGTGATGGGTGGAGGTAGGAGATGAAGATGAAGGTACCAGCGAAGATGTGATTATGTAAAGCATAATTGTTTATGTTGTTTTGCGTGTTTGGGTTCTGGTTTGGCAGGTAGAAGGTGATGAGGGGAAAGATGATGGTGGCGAGAGAGATTGAGATTGAGGGTGAGGTTATTTTCCAGCACTCACCCGGAGAACAGGATCAAACAAGAACATATCTTAACAGAAAAAAAAATAAAAATAAAAATAAAAATAAAAACATTGTGCTCTGTTCTTGTGCTCTGATCTTTACTGTACCAGGTGCGATGGGAATAAACAAAATGAATAATAACAGATGTAACTATACTCATCTCAAACCATCCATACATTCATGAACATCAATATCAAACCACGTTAACATAAGCTTTAATTCATACACCCATGAACATCAACAACAACATCAAGTCAACAACAACATCAAGTCACGGTAACATAAACTAAAGAGGAGTTAAGAATACTTACCGTGAAAATAAAACTTAATGCACTAACAGCTTTGTTTCCGTTTCCAAATTTTTACTCCTTCTCTCCCTCCTTCTGATTTCTAGTGCCCAAACCCCTCTCTGTAGTAATTCCAAAAAAAGACCCCTCCTCTCATGAATCTTCCCCTTTTTATTATGTAACCCTCTGCACCTTCCAATTTTGAAATTTGGGACCAGACTGAGAGCAGATGTTGCTTCCTGCTCCTTCAGCCATCATGACCATGCCACAGACCTTTCCCAATACAAAACCATGATAGCATAGCATGCTTGGGTCTGACAAAAGAGAGGCTTTACGTTACCTTTTTCTTTCCCCTTTCCCTTCTCTCTGTTTTTTTTCTTTTTTTTTCTTTTTATATTTTTTTTTATTAAACTAGAATGAGAGACGTAAAACAAAAAAGGAGCTGTAATAATAGAAAGAAAAAAAAAGTAATAATCAAAATAATAAGCCCAAATAAACAAATAAATAAATAAAACAAAACAAAAATAAAATATATAAAATAATAATAATAATAATAATAAAATAAATAGATAATTATTTTTCTCAAACCAAAACATATTTTTTCTTTTCTTTTCTTAATTATTTATTTATTTATTCTTCTCAATTGAACTTTAATTAATTAATTAATTAATTAATTATTTTATTTTTATCATTGTTTCCCGGACGAAATTGGGTGTTGACAAATACTTATGGGCATTTTTGCCTTCCAAATAAAGTAAATATATATTAATGATTATTAGGTTAGAATTATTTTAATATCATAGTTAACTATGAAATTTTGAAAATTTCAATGTGTATTAATTATTTTTAAGCAGTACTGTTAATGTATTAGTAACAATAATTAAATATATATAAATTTTAAGTTTATTATATTGGCTCCCCCAAAATTGTTGGCCAAGATCTGACATTGTTAGTTTTTATTATAAGTTCAAATAATTAACAACAGGTGAATTAAATTGTCGTCATTTGTATCAAGTGGCGACCAATGATGACATTGTTTAATAGTTCTTTTCAACCTTGGTGGTTTGGTGAGTGACCAACAACGACGACACTTAGTGCGAGAATGACCATGGCGACAACTTTGAATATGTCAACAACTATGAGCTTTAACAATGATGACATAAAGACTAGTGATGGAGGAATCCACTCCATGCAAATGCGGAGCGAGCCCAGACAAAAAAGCAACAACCTTGGCGACAAGACGACCCGAAAGCCCTCGTGGTATGACGACTAACAAGCTTAAAGGTGTGATGAGTGACGAGCTTAAAAGGGCGACATGCAGAAAGAGAAAATGAGAAAGAAGAAAAGAAAAAAGTTACGTTAAAAGCGAAAACACAATGCGAGCAGGAAAGTTAAAAAAGAGAGTCTTCTTTAAAAAAGCATTACTTTTAATTACGGTTGACCATAAAACAATCATTATATGTAAGACTGTTAACGAAGGTTCACCATAAAATTGTTTTCTTATATCTTGGCATGACTTTTAATGATGGTTTGTCATAGAACCATCGTAATATGTAAGACTTTTAACGACGATTCTCAGTAGAACTATCGTCGTATGTCTTGACAGGACTTTTAATGACAGTTCCTCAATCAACCATCGATAAAAATTTCACAATAATTATAGTATTGTCACTGCATCTTTTCTTATTAGAGTTGCCAAAATGGGTTATAACCCGTGAGCCAACCCGACTCATCACGAGTTCGGGATCACGAGTTCGGGCTGGGTTGGATTGAAAAAAAATTACAAATTTTAGTATGGGTTAAAAATGAATCCAACCCACTAAGAACCCGGTTCATTCGGGTTGAACCTGTGATGAGCCGGGTTGGCTCACCAACCCGCCAATAAATTTTAAATAATATATATATATATATATATATATATATATATATATATATATATATATTAAAAAAATAAAACCCTAAACCTAAATGCTATTCTCTTTAATTCACCGCTGCATCTTTTGTTTGGTGTTGTCGTCTTGAAACTGCTGCTTCCAAACTTCACATTATTTGTTTGTTCATCATTTTCACGGTTCTAATTTCTATCTCTCATCTTTCTCCCTCACTTTCACTTCATAATTTATTTTAAACCCTGTAAAATATTTTTAATTGGCTAAACCCCTTTGAAAACAAATTTTCCTAACGCATTGGTTTCTATTTTTGCGGTCCGTGTGTTCGTTTCAATTTTTATGGCCCCTGTTTCATGATAAAAAAATACTATTGAAAATGTGGTGATTGGGGCTGAAAATACTAATTCAGGCTTATCAATACTACAATCAATCCTTACACTCAAATTTTATATTTTAATGAGATGAAGTTGTTAAGTTACGTGGAGAAAAATCAAACTTATTAATACCCTCCAGAATTTTTTTTTTAGTATCATATTTGTCATAAACATGGTCCAGTTTGTGAATTTTTATTTTATGTTATCTTCGATGGTCTAAAATTTAATTCTCCACTTATTTGAGTGCAGCAGAAATTATGAAACCACTTTCTAATGGAGATGCTCTAATATTTATGAAGTTGCATTATTGAACTACATTTTAATTTTTAAATCTTACGAATAAAAGTTGATTTTAGTAATAATAAAACAAATTAATAATAACTATATTTTTTGTTATTATTAAAAAATAACCAAACAAAAACACCACATTTTTCATGTGTTCTTTTTTCAACGTGCAGGTTTATGTAGTTGTTATATAAGTGGCATCGAATAATTATAAGTGTCTTACCAACCATGCTCAAAAGGGTGAATATTGGTAATTTGTTGCTCCTTTATATATTGCTTTAAAGTTATGCTACTTAATGATAATTTGAATGATTCTTTGCCATCAATCATAGAAGAGATTGATAATGAGGGCACAAATATTGATAGAGAAAGTAAGAGACCTAGGGGAACTACTTCTAAGGTTTGGAATCATTTTACAAAAATTGGTATAAAAGAAGGTAAAGAAAAGGCAAAATGTAATGCATGTGGTGCAAAGTATGTTTCTGGTGGTTAAAATACAGGGACCTAAACAATGTTACATCATTTGTCAAAGTATACGGTCCTAAAGAAATTAAAAGACAATGACGTGGGGAAAATGATAATTGATCATACCGGGAAATTAAGATCTAGGGAAATTGACCAAAAAGTTGTAGATGACCTTATTTCAATGGCTATTATTCAACATGGGCTTCCATATAATTTTGTTGAATATAAGTGGATTAAAGAATTGCTTTGCAACCTTGGCTATCTGTGATAGAAATTATATTCATTGTCGATCAAATGATGAGTGGAAAAGGGCTGAAAAAATGTGAGTTCTTGAAGCCATTTTATGTAATGAATAATTTTATTTCAGGTTCTTCTTATCCAACTTCAAATCGTTACTTCATGCAAGTTTGGAAAATTGAATGTTTGTTGTGGGAAAATGCAAAAAGTGATGATCCAACGATAAAAGATATGTCATTGAGTATGATGAACAAGTTTAGTAAGTATTGGGATCACTATTGTAATATTCTTGTTATTGGGGCTATTCTTGATCCATGGATAAAGTTTGAAGCAATTCGATTTTGTTATTCAAAGATTGATCCTTCTACTTGTGAAGAAAAGATTAATGTTTTAAAGGATAATATTGATGAAGCTTGGTGGAGACATGGAGCTCCAAGTGCAGCGGAAATGATGGAGGAAGCATGGAAGAGTGGAAGGCAAGTTTGTAGGCTCTTGCTTGCAATGGATAGGTGAAAGGGTGAGTGATTTAGAAGTAGCTCTAGCTCAGGAAGGGGGCTAGAGGCAAAGAGAGTAAACTCTCTAAAAGATTACTCTCAAGTGGCAATAGTGAGGAGTGTTCTCAACTCATTGGCTTCTATTGCACAAAAATTCAAGAGTAAAAATGTACAAATGGTCTATTTTGGCTTTTATATGTGAGCCTAAAAGCTAGACTAATTCTTGACCCTTAGATCAAGCTTGGAGGAGAAGCTTTAATCATCACCCTTGGATGGTGGCTTGCAGAAGGAGGCATATTCCTATCCTTTGGATGAAGACTTGGAAAAGAAGACACTCTCTTAGCCCTTGGATGAAGGAGGTGCATGGGTGGAGTGTGGACTTGGCTCCATGGGATGCATGATCCATGAGGTGTAGGAAGGAATGTTGACTTCCATTTAGTCCACCTTAGACCTTTGGTAGCTCACGGTCAAACCTCCTATTGGGCTTACTCAAGCCCAATTTTATCAATTCAACTACACATTGTTTGTCTTATTATTCTAGAAAACAAGGCCTAAACAATGGGCTAATCTTATTGCTATTTTACTTCTCTTTGATACACCTCTTCAAATCTTCACATCTTTTTTGGCCCATGTGAAGAGTGTGAGAAGCCCATATGGTTTTGGGCCATCTTGGATGAAGTCTAATTGGATCTTTTTTAGCATGCCCCTTGTTATTAGGCCTCTTGGTGGGCTTTGGGATTGAGATGCATGTAGGCCATGGATTGGGCCTTGAGCATGATTTGGGCCTAGGCGTTGGCCCAAGCTATAAGCCTTGTTGGGATCACATCATATATGTATAAGTTGTTTGAAGAATATGTGATAATGTAGATTTTTACCATTATCTTGGCTATCTTTTGCTAACAAAATCAACTTCTCTTGAGCTTTTTATCCACTTAATCCTCACTTTTACTTTGCTTTTGTTAATAAATACAATATGGGTTACATAGATATAATTATACCACTAATCCCTATTTTTTGTGACCAATTTAATGATAGGAAGCTTTTGTCTCAAGCCAAAGAAGTTTTCAACTAGAGAAGAAAGAAGAAAAAAAGTCAAAATTGAAGATATGAACATAGCAGTTCAAGGCTGAGCGCCATTCTTGCATTTTTCAACGCTGAACGTCATTCTTCTCGCATTTTTCAGTGTTGAGCGCCAGTTGATTCACATTTCTGGACGCTCAATGCCAGTGCTCAGCCCCATTTGGTTCGCATTTTTTAGCACTGAACGTTGATTGGCTTGCATTTTTTGGACACTGAGCGATGCGGGGATGATAGTGAGCGGCACCTGTGTTGATGTGGCAATTTTAACCTATTTCTTTTAGTTTGCTTGAGAGGAATGGATCTTTGGTTGTGTGGAGGCACGAAGAACACATTTTGGAGAGCTTGGAGGAGTGCTAGGGCGTGTGGGAACAACTCCATCTTCCTCTTTGTATCTCTTTCTCTTCCATTTCTTCCATCTGTAAGCTTGATCTCTCCATGACAATGGAGAGCTAAACCCAATTTTGTTGGGGTTAGATGTAGCCACGAAACTCTTGTGTAAATGCAAATGTTTTGATTATATATGCTTCTTTCATTAATTGCTAGTCTTCTTGTTTCTTCACTTAATGCTTGCATTGATTTGACCATCAATTGCATGATATTTGGTTCATTGGGTGTGGAAATATCTTTTGAAACCTTGAATTGAAACAAGAAAACCCAATGGAGCTTGTATCTAGGAATGGGACTTGAACCATTAGTTGTCTTAAACCCTAGTGCATAATGTGGATTTGCTTATTAAAAGTTTAAGAGATTGATTCTTAATAAGGAAATGTAGGCTCATTCCACTAAGGAATTAGGGTTTGAGTAGATTTGTGGGTTGACATTAACATATTGATGTAGAGGATGTAAAGTTGTAGTTCCATGAGAGCATAGTTGGTGAATTCTAACCCAAACAATATCAATTCATATCATTTCTAATCCTTTCCATTCACTAAGTGCCTTAAACTTCCAAAGTTCAATTTTAATCATTTATGAAAAATTACTTTCGTACATGAAACTCAAAATTATGGATTCATTCTTTAGTTTAAATTAGTCATTAATTGCACGATTATTTCAGTATACACGAGTCACTTGGGAAATGATATCTCGGTCTTACCGGTTACTACTTGCGTGACCTGGTACACTTGCCGGAGTCATAACAATATGTCAAATTAAATCCAAATGAGTCAAAGAGTTCAAGTTCTCAAGTTTCTCCTTGACCACAACTTTCTTCTTTTACGAATGATGAACAAGTGTTGGATGCATTTGATGTGAGTTTTTAATTCTCAGAATTTCTCCTTAAACACAACGTGCTTTATTTTATTTCTTACTTATGAATGACATACTAAATATTTTTCATATTATCTTAGGAATATGTTGATTATTTGAGCCAACATGTTAATGACACTGGAAGGTCTGAATTGGATCTTTATTTCGATGAAGGGAATTTTGATCCAAATTGTTTTGATAAGTTGGATGTATTGAACTATTGGAGGGATCGTCGAGATCGTTATCCAAACTTATCTAAGATGGCTTGTGACGTGCTTAGCATTCCAATCACTATCGTTGCTAGTGAGTCTGCCTTTAGTCTTGGTTCTCGTGTGCTAACCAAATATCGTTCTTCCATTCTTCTAGAGAATGTTGAGGCCCTCATTTTAACACAAAATTGGTTGCATGGTTTTGAACTAACAAGTAACATTATTATTAGTACTGTAAAATTAATTTAATTATTTAATACTTAATCTTTTAATATTATTAGTTAACATTCTTTTTCTCTTGTTTTATTGTAGATGGAGATAAAAAAGATGCTTCAAGAGATGAAAATGTTGTGAATTTATCCATTCAAGACTCTAATACTATAGTTTGATAAGTGACAAGAATGATTTGATGTTAGATAGTAATTTATATTTTTGTGATTTTGGTTTGTATTTGGAGTTTAACATAATTTGGGATTTTATTTGGATTGTATTGAAGTTTATTTAGATTTTAATCGGAATTATAGTTTAGTTTTCTTGGGATTGAAGAAAAAAATATTGTGTGTTTTTTTTTTCCATTAAGTGAGTCAATGAGCTAACCCGTTTAACCCGCCAACTCGTGGTGGGTCGGGTCGGGTTCTATTTTTTTTGTCTCGCTAATAAATGAGCCGGGTTGGGTTGACTCACTAAGTGGCCAACCCATCGTGGGCTGAGCCGGGTTGGGTCCGGTGACCCATTTTGACAGCTCTATTTTTTTTTTTACGGTGGTCGTGTTAGCATCGTTAATTAACGTCTTGGATAGCGATTTTTGCACTAGTGATTTAAAAAAAACCTATATTAAAAAAGTCAAAACTATTCAAATTCAAAACAATGCAAGAATCATAGACTATATTAAAAGATATTTAGTACTCTTGTTTTTATATTTGCTTTAGTATTATTGAGAATTTGAGAATTTGAGTTCGCATTTACTTTAGTCTCAAACTCACAAAAGCAAGTTAATATAAACATTATCACAAAAGTTTAAGTAAAAACAACAACATTATAAATACATTATTGGTATATATTTAAACAAAAATAACTATACTAAAAAATCAAAACCATGCAATTCTAAAATAATGTTGGAAACAAAAATTGTATTCAAAGATAGTTGGTGTATATTTTCTCTTACCTTTCATTTTACTTTTACGAAGATCCTAAGCTCTTACATATAGTTCAGTCTCAACTCACAAAATTTAGGCTAATATAGACACCACTACAAAAGTCCAAGTAAAGGTAACAACATTATAAATAGATTACTAATATATATTTAAAACAAAATAAAGTTGAAATAAAATGATCAAAATCATTCAAAATTCAGAAAGAACACAAACTCAATTGAGAGATAGTTTGCATCTTAGCTTTTACATTTTTATTTAGTCTTACAACGACCCTAAAATCTTAAATTTGATTTACTCTCAAGATCACAAAAGCCAATTAAGATGATGCCACTAGAAAAGTTTAAGTAAAGACAACAATATCAATGTAACTATTTGACCAATACATATCTAAGACAAAATAAACCTATATTAAAAAAAATCTAAAATCATCCAAGTACAAAACAATACAAGAATCACAAATTCTATTAAAAGTAAGTTAGTACTTTATCTCTTACCTTTTCTTTAGTCATACAAAGACACTAAACTTTTACCTTTACTTCAGTCTCAAACTTACAAAAGTTGTCCTTGTTTTGTTTAGATAATTGAATAAAAAGATAAAAGATTGCATCATAAGCATTATAAATGTTGATTATAAAAAAAGAGATACATTTTTAATGAAAAACCAAATGCTTCTAAGAAAAAAAGAAACAACTTAAGCAAAAATCAAAGCAATATTTGAAAAATTTTCGTAAAAACCCCTAACAAACAAACCCTAAATCCCAAATTCTTACCTCTTGCTTTAGTTTATGACCTTTTGCTTTATTCTCAAAATCAAACAATGTCCTCCTTTTTTCAACTTCTTCAATCAAAAGTTTAAATTGAAAGCATAAAAAACAATGACAATAGACAAAAAAAGAAACATGATTCTCGATCACAAATTGAAAAAACTTCTTAATAAATTATTATTTTTTTGAATGAATCTCAACAAATCCTAAACCTTAAACTCTTACTTCTTGTTTTAACCTATGACCTTTTGCTTCAGTCTCAAACAAACAAGAAAACATTGTTCTTGCTTTTGATCAACTTCTTCAATTAGAAGACAAACACTCTTTTCAGTAAAAGAAAAGAACAATGTAGCCAAGTGCTTGGTATTTTTCAAAGGTTAACCATGCACTTCTTTATGGTTGAACTGACACCACCATCTCTCTTGTCTCCATCTTTCACACAATGAAGATTTGAGGAGTAAGAAGTGCTAGCACAAGAACATGTCTTTGTTGGTAGCAAAAGAAATTTTCAAAATTTTACCAAAACACACACACAGAGTAAACCAAATAAATAAACTTATAATGACAACAAAACCATTTTTTTCAATCATTAATATAATAAACATGGGTAAAGAGAAAAATCTTTCCTAGCATTAATAACTAAAAAAATAAAAATCTTATATAAATGTGAGTGTAATAGATATAGTTAGAAGGATAAATTTCATTGTAACTTCTTTTCTTAGTAGTATAATAGATACATATTGTGGTATTTAAGAATTAAAAAAATGGATTGAAGAATAATAATAGGATTAAATATGTTTGTAGTCCCTTAATTGTGACATGAAATTAGATTTCATCCTTGTCCCAAACTTTGATGTAGTTTGCTCCCCAAGCTTTAAAAATGAATGGATGTAGTCATTGTCATTCAACGATGTTAAAATTTTTTTTAATGCGACAAAGAACATCTCATGTTGATGTTTAAACTATTTATGCGTGACTTTAAATATTTTTCATGATGCATGGATGCTTCCATCCTTTTTCTTTTTCCCCAAATTTCCCATCATCCACCTTAACCTTGCAAGCACCCTCCACACGCACTCTACAGTTAAGCATCATCCCTCCTATTTTTTATTTCTTCTATTTCTCCTTCCTTATATGTGTGCTTATCTCAAAAAAAATACCCAATACCTCTAATTTCTCCTTCCCCTCCCCTAATTCATCTTCTATACTTTTCTATTTTTATACTAAAACCTAAATATGATCCCTAAATATGTAAATAATAGAGAATTAGAGTATGTAATATAGATGGAGAAAATTAGTAAGTCAATATTCGTTTTTACATCTTAAAAGATAATTTGTTTTCTCTTTTAATCCCTTCAATAAATCAAACTAAAAGTAACAAACATTTTTCATGTTTATGATCCTCTTTTATTTCATATTAAAAATCCAATGGGTGCACCTGCCTAACATAACTGAAGGGAAGTAACCTTCAACATCAGTATCACATTTGTTGTTGACTAGTGATAACAAATTTGTCACAAGTTTAAATATAAAAACAAAAAAATTTGGAAGGCGAAATTGGAGGTGTTAGGTGTTTTTGGAGATAAGCACGGAGAAAAGGGAAGGAGAAATGGAGTGTGATGTAGGATTATCTTGTTTCTTTTAGAAGATCAATGAATACGATGATGATTGATTAAGAAAATCAAGGAAATCCCCACTAGACATTAAGATAGCAAGCTATCTAGATGTGAAGGTTCCTTTCTAAGGTTCTAGAGAAGAGAAGAATGGATTGATTCAAATAAATAAGAGTGGAGAACACATACAAAGAGTAAGACCCAAGTCACACACACAAAGGCAGAAGAAAACATAAAATGGAAAGGAAAGGAATGATAAAATGTGAGAAGCACGCCATTACAAGGCTAGGCTAGAAGAAGTCATGACAACCTTGAAGATGAGTGAATATGTGCCGCCACTTGAATCAAGATTCAAGATGAGGCTTAAAAGAACTCCACTCCCTAAGGAGGAAGACTCTCGCAATGATTGATACACAAAGGTGTTTAATTTCTCCAAAATGTTCAAACCTTGTACAAGTGTTAGAGGTCCCCTTAAATAGAAGTGTCTAGGGGCCTCTTAGCAAAAATAAATAAGCTAAAAAGGATTACAATGCAAATAACGAAACCTAGAATCTAGAAAGTAGGTCAACAAAGGAGGACATGGACACATTCTAGAAGCCTTCTTGGCCAAGGCAAGGTGGATGCTCCTTCTAGATATTTCTAGAAAACTTTGCTCCTTCTTTTTCCTCCACATGTGCTCTCCAAATGCCATCTAAATGGGCCACTTGTCCTCCTTGTCCCACCTCTTAATGAACCTACAAAACAAGTTATTTTTGAATTAGCATGTTGGCTTTAGGTTAAGCTAATCCTTTGAGTAAAACACAAAGTCAAGGTTAACAAGTCAACTTAAAAGTAGTCAACCAAGTCAACTTAATGGGATTTTAAACTAAAGAAAATAAAAGCAAAGGAAGGGATCAAAGAACTCCCTTTCTTCTAAGCATGTGCCATGAGCCATCATCCTTGGTAGGGATCAATCCTTTATCATTCTTCCCTTGTTGGAGAGAATTTGACCTCAAATTCTTGAAGTCTTTGATGGAGCTTGACTTGAGTTGATGAGAACTTTCTTAATCTTTAATGATTTCATCCCTAGTCTTTGAGATGCCCTCTTTCTTTTTAATGCCACTCTCCCTTTCTTGCTTGTGTTTTTGTTCATCTCTCTATTTGGGAAGAGAATGAAGAGTGGTGTTGCACCTCTTGCCTTGAAAAACTCTTTTTGTAGGCAAGTAACTCCTTGGTGAAAGCTTGCCCTTTTTCTTTTTCTTTTCATCTTTTATTTTATTTTTGTCCTCATTTTCTTATGGGGGTGGGAGAGGTAGGATTGTGAACTTCTTTCCTAGGGAGGAGAAAACATAGGTGTTTGCATGGCCATCATAAACAACTTTTCTATCAAATTGCCATGGCCTACCTAGCAAAATATGGTTGGCTTCCATAGGCACAATGTCACATAATACCTCATCCTTAAAATTACCAATTGAAAAGTTAATGAGGACTTGTTTAGTTACTTCTATTTCTTCTTCCTTAAGCCATGATAGCTTGTAGGGTTTGGCATGAGGAATGGTTTTCAAGCCAAACTTGTCCACCACCCTTGGGCTAGCCATATTTACACAACTTCCACTATCTATGATAAAGGGACATATCTTGTCATTGATAAGGCACCCCCACGGAAAAGGTTTTGTCTTTGAGAAGGATCAAATTCTTTGGGAACTTGCCCTAGTTGGCGCCTTACCATTAACAATCCACTTTCAAGGGGTTTAGTCCTTTCAATTGAAGAAGTAGAAGTTTGGGAAGAAGTACTTTTAGGGAAAGGGGAAGAAAAATGTTCACTCTCATCATCACTCTTCTTTAAGATCATTGTCCTCTTGGTTGGGCAATTCAAAGCAATGTGTTTATACCCCAAACATTTAAAACATTTAATGGAACTTGATCTTTGAGAAATGGAATGGTGAGTGTGACCACTTGGTGACTTATTTTTACTTGATGGTGCTTGGTGAGACTTAAAAGAAGATTTATCATGTTTCTCTTTAGCTTTTCCCTTCCGTGAGTGACTATAGTAGTGGTTGGGTGAGTAACTCGTCCTTGCCCTATTCTTTCTTTTCAAATGAGTTTCAATCCTAAGGGCAAGTGTGAAAACATTTTGAAGAGTTGAGTACTCATACAACTCTACTTGGTCTTGTATGTCTCTCCTAAGACCATTCACAAACCTATTCATTTTTTCTTTCTTAGTTTCTTTTATTCCAACCCTAAACATTTGAGACTCTAATTCTTTAAAGTACTCACTCACACACATAGAACCTTGGTGAAGCCTTTGGAGCTTCAAAAGAAGTTCTTTCCTATAGGAGGGAGGAACAAATCTAGCGCACATAAGAGTTTTAATGTCCATCCAAGAAGTCGCGGGTGCCCCTTGGTCATAAATTTTACAAACTTTATGCTACCAAGTTTTGGCATACTCCAAAAATCCTAACACTACTAGATCAACTTGTGCTTGATTCTTTACATGATTTTCATTGAAAATTTATTCCACTTGAGCTTCCCAATCAAGGTAGATTTTGGGATCACATCCACCATAGAACTTAGGAATTTTTGGAGTTTCCTTCTTTTGTGATGGTTGGCGCCTAGAATGCTCTATTTTCCTAGCCTCTATTTGTTGTTGGAATTGTTGCAATTGTTGTTGCATTTGTTGAATTTGTTGCATTTGCATTTGAATGTGTGCTTGGAGGACTCTTTCATGATGAGCTCTATCTTCTCTTCTATTTAGCTCCATTTGTTGCAAGATTTTACCAAGGTCTCCCAATGCAACTTGAGTGGCCACGAGAGTCACCATCTCACTTTCCTACCACAAAACTCAAAATCCAAGAAAAAAAGAAGATATATTAGTAACAATTGGTAACCAAACCCAAGACTAAGTACGGTCCAAAGAATTTCACCCAAGTGTTTAGGTCACTCTCCTCCAAAGCAACAAGGCAAGGCTACATTCAAATCCACCAAAAGGAGTGAAATACTTTTAAAGTTTTTGAAACCTTCTCAAACACAAACTCAAATGGGTCGGCCGCCAAACTTAAAAGAGAACAAAGGAAGAAAACCACTAAGACAAAACAAAGATTACTTAAGGACAAACAAGAAAATCACACAGCCAAGGAAGTTAAACTCTAATGAAAGGAAATTATGTGACAAAACTTTTACCAAAACAAACAAGAAAAACACATTTAAAGACTCTATGGAAAGTACTTGAACATGCCACACAAAGTCTTAAATCATGCATATAGTAAGAAAGATAATAGCCAAGTTAAGAATGGAACTAATTAGCCAATATCACCCACAATTTTAATATGAAAACTACTAGCATAACACCTAATCAAAATTGCACTTTTGTTCACCAAAGAGCAAGTTTGCCCTTGGCAAATGAGTAAAAAGGTGTTAAGATTTTTCCTCTTTCACAAGTTTCATAAGATAGAAAGACAATGTTTTTAGGTGGCTTGGACACTTAGTTCCTCAAATTTTAGGCCAAAATCAATTTCAGGGAGCATACATCAAGCAAGACATAAAGTGAATGTAAGACCCACGAAATTTAATTAATTAAATAATTAATTAATAAATGTGGGTAGTGGGAGCCTTTATGACATTAAATTCTAAATTGTATGACATGTAAAGATACTAGTTCAATTGGTTGAGAGTACTTTATTGTGTGAGGGGATTGAGTTCAAGTCCTATGTATGCCATTTATTTGTTATTATATTTTTATATATGTGATCATGATAAGGGATGATATAATCGTTGAATTATAGTAGTTAGTAAGAAACATGAATTGGCTTGATGGTTTAGCATTGATTTGGCATTGGCATGGTGGTGGGTTCAAGTCTTGGAGAAGTTAACTTAAACTTTATTTTTGCTAATTTTAGTTTTGGGTTTGAATATGAAGAGTTGAAGGAAACCCTAGATGAATGGACAACCTAGAAGTGGCTGAAAAACATACCATAAAGGACCATTGAATGGTAATTAACATTGCCATTAAGCCTATTTTCGTTTTGGGTAATTAATCAAGCATTAAGGACACAAATAAAAGGCTAATTGATAGAGAGAGAAAGGTTTTTGAGTCTGAACACTTGAGGGTATTGAGAGTTGAACGAAATCAGAGAGAAATAGTGGTTAGGGAGTGCAATTGAGGGGCTGGACAGTGGAGGAACTTAGAGGAACTATTGGAAACCAAGGAAAGGACTCAAGCACTATATTTTAAGCAAAGGAAAACCAGGTTAGGGGAGCTGGACTCCGATTTCTTTATTCGTCTTAATAATTACATGAAAAGTATGATAACTTGAATGCATGATCCCTGTTTATCTGTGAATTTCTGATTTTAGGAAATTTTCCAGAAACTGCCTAGCGGGCTATACATAGTCGCCAGGCAGCTAATACCATTTTGTGTGTTTCTGGGTTTCCTGGAGGCACTGCCTGGTTGTGAAGCCATGTACCGCCAAGCAACGCAAGCCTATAACCCCTTTCTGGATTTCTCTGATGAACTGCCTGGCGGTGATGTATTTCCGCCAGGCGACACGAGTCTGTTTGGCTCGATTTTATGATTCTGTGCGTTTTGGAATGAGTTTGATCGCGGAAAAGCCAAGTGGTAGTTGTTAAGGGATGATATAACGTGTATTTCATTGATTTTTAGTGTAATTGATGGTGTAATTTGATGGAACAGTATAAATGAGGTTGAAGGGTTTGATATTCGAGGTTTGGTAGAATTAAGCCTGATAGTGTTAATTAAACTGAAACAATTTCTGTTGGAATTAGTCAAAGTGATTATTGGTGTCACTAGCATCATGTTCTTCGAGGGAATCAACTGAGATTGAAATAGAAGAGCATCCAAATGGTGTGGGAGATTCTTCGCGGGTGCTAAAAGCCTGGGAAATTGCCCAGAAACACATGGGCCGCCTGGCGCCATCACATCAGCATTGATTCTGCGTGGTTGCGAGGGACAACGTTGATGTTGGGTATTTTGATGTTCAGATAGGGAAGCGAATGGAATTAGGAAATGTGATTTTGGAATTAGGCATATGTGAAGCGGAGGATTGAGTAGAGATAGGAAGAATTGGGACTTTAACACAATACAAATTCTTGCCTAAACCAGTACTAATAAGTGAGTTGGGGGGGGGGAATACAGAAAGGGAAGAGATTGAGGCATTGGAAGTGCTATTAGACGCCAAATTCACCTATAATGTAATCAACATTTCTAGGAGTTGAGTAATGAGTTGAGAGTGATAACTGAGTAGTGGCAAAGACCCAAGTGTGTTAAGAGTTGGGAATGGTATGAAAACTGCAGAGTGAAAAGTGACAAACCTGAGGGTATATAAAGGCATTCTTGGAGGAAATTCCAGACTATTGACATGTTAGTGATTCAATTGATATGGAGTAAATTAACTTGGGGATATAATGAGAATCGTGTGCTGTAGAGGATAGAGAATGGCAATAATACAACTACTAACAGAATTGACTTTCTGGAAGTGTGCAAGGACTCGGTGGAGGGCTAGCATTTGAATAAAAGTGCAGAAAAATCAGAATAGGGGCTATTTTGGTATAGCACCTGGCGGTGTAATGCGAACCGCTAGGCGGGAATTCCAAAGAGACAATTAATGTGTGGCGCCTGGCGGACAGGAGGGTTCCGCCATGCGGTATAAGGAAACAGTGAGTGTTCTGAGGCGCTTGGCACTTGGCGGTACGTGTCCCCTGCCAGGCGGTCTGGAAGCTGGTAGCACCTGGTGGTACGTGTCCCCCGCCAGGCAATTTTGATGCTGCCACTTTGGGTTGTTGGTTCTGCAAGCGTGATCTACAAGGCTTTTGGTGATGCTTCAAAGGTGGGATTGCTGGTGTTCCTTGAGTTGAGCTTAGAACGTATCCCTTGAGTTAAGCTCGGGATAGGGGTTAAGCACGTGGCATTCCTTGAGTTGAGCTCGGAATGGCATCCCTCGAGTTGAGCTTGGGATGAGGGATAAACACAAGGAACCCTTGAGTTGAGCTCGGGTTGGCGAGTGTTGCCGGTGTGAGTGTGCTGGTTGTGGCCCGTATGGATGGGTCCAGATAGGTTACCCTCTTCAGTATTTAACCGATGAGTTTGGTAGTCTTGGGACTTTGCGGACTATGTTCGTATTTGGGAACTCCACCTGGCGTTACGGTGTATGATCCGTAGCAATGGTTTCCTGCACGTGCTCTATCGGTTGTGGCCGATAAGTATGGCAGCAAGTCACCTTGAGGTAATCACTGGAAGAAGTAGAACATGAAAGACATGGTTGTGGCCATGTGAGATGGAATCAATTGGGGAAATCTTTGGGTGATTGCATGAAATATATATAAGTGACTTATGTATGTATATAAATATAATTATATGTTTATTTTGTTAAGCTTACCTTATCTGCTTGTGTTTGGCGATGATCGTGTGTGCGGTACACGTGAGCAGATGATGTTGATGCAGGTGGTGCTGGTGAGGCTTAGCCACGGAGCGGGGATAACTTGGGAGTTTTATGTTTTATATTTAAGTTTTATATCTGTGGATTTTTAATAAATTGTGAAGGCTTATGGCCTATTTGATAACACTTCCAGTTTTGTAATTATGGATTTTGAGTACTTTAATTTTATAATAAAAGTTTTAAATTTCCCGCGTTTTGGGAAATAAGGTATTATTAAATGAATCTGTTTTATTATTTCTTTATTTATTATTAAAATCCGTAATATCCAGATGGGATGTTACAGTGAATGCCATATTCAAATACTTGGAATCACAAGAACATGAAAACTTCAAGCTAACATATGACATATCACTCAAGCAAAAGTTGGACACATTTAAAGACTCAACATGACATACGCAAAGACACACACATGTAACTATATGCATTTAAACTCATGGATTTTAAGCTCAATGACTAAGCATCCAAAGACATATTATCCAACCACATTTAGGAGCAAAAGAGTCACAAAACCGAAGCCAAAATTGCCATAACATAACCTAAAAACTTTGTTTTTCGTATTCTCAGCAATTCTGACCTTTGCTCACTCATTTGATCATAACTCTCTCCACAAAACTCCAAATGCGTTCATTCTTTTTGTTTTGGAAACTAGACTCACAGGGCTTTCTTTTGATATAAAGAACGTTACATTTGGACCACTGATCTAGCTGTAGTATTTTTTTCAAAAATGCACACGTTGCTGCCAACACTGTTTTTATGTGGACCATTCAAAGATAGCTACACAAGACAAGGTTAGAACATGAAAACACCATATTCAAGGACAACCAAAGCTCTAGATATCAAATGATGTAGGATTATCTTGTTCCTTAAGAAGATTAATGAATATGGTGATAATTGATTAAGAAAACCAAGGAAATCCCCATTGGATATTAATATAGCAAGCTATCTAGATGTGAAGGTTCCTTTCCAAGGCACTAGAGAAGAGAAGAATGGATTGATTCAAAACAAATAAGAGTGGAGAACACATAAAAAGAGTAAAACCCAAGTCACACACACAAAGGAAGAAGAAAACATAAAATGGAAAGAAAAGGAATGATAAAAATGTGAGAAGCACGCCACTACAAGGCTAGGCTTGAAGAAGCCATAACAACCTTGAAGATGAGTGAATGTGTGCCGCCACTTGAATCAAGATTCAAGATAAGGCTTAAAAGAACTCCACTCCCTAAGGAGGAAGACTCTCACAATGGTTGATACACAAAAGGTGTTTAATTTCTCTAAAATGTTCAACCCTTGTACAAGTGTTAGAGGTCCCCTTAAATAGAAGTGTCTAGGGGCCTCTTAGCAAAAACAAATAAGCTAAAAATGATTACAATGCAAATAAGAAAACCTAGAGTCTAGAAAGTAGGTCAACAAAAGAGCACATGGACACATTCTAGAAGCCTTCTTGGCCAAGGCAAGGTGGATGCTCCTTCTAGATGTTTCTAGAAAGCTCTGCTCCTTCTCTTTCCTCCACATGTGCTCTCCAAAAGCCATCTAAATGGGCCACTTGTCCTTCCTTGTCCCACTTCTTAATGAACCTACGAAACAAGTTATTTTTGAATTAGCGTGTTGGCTTTAGGTTAAGCTAATCCTTTGAGTCAACAAGTCAACCCAAAGTCAAGGTCAACAAGTCAACCCAAAGTCAAGGTCAACAAGTCAACTTAAAAATAGTAAACCAAGCCAACTTAATGGAATTTTAAACTAAAGAAAATAAAAGCGAAGAAAGGGATCATGGAACTCCCTTTCTTCTAAGCATGTGCCATGGGCCATCATCCTTGGTAGGGATCAGTCCTTTATCAGAGTGGGTGTTGTGTTAGTGATGAAAGGATCCTCCTCCAAGTTATATGACTTAAGTAAGCTATTGATGTGGTGGGATATTGGCTCAATTTTTGTGAGCTTATGGTGTTTGAGTATTCTCAAGAGAGGTTTGGCCAACTCAAGAGGAAGGGTGACTAGAGGAAACCTATAATTGGTGCTCTAGCCTTTGGTGACCTAATAAAGTAGTATGACAAAAATTTGGCAGCATAACGATACCTAATTCAAAGGTGGTTTTTACATGGGGGAGACACCTATATTTATAGCCTAAGAAACCATAGAGATGTCTCACAAAATGAGGAGCAAAAACCCTAATTCTACTAACTTGGAGGTCAAAGGAGACACATGTGCCAATGGTATCTTGGCAAGTGGCAAGAGCATGTGTCTCATGAAAGAGAAGAAAGAGAAACTTGGAGACCACCATGGTTATCAAACTCGCGAATTAACTCATTAATTTGTCAGAGTTTGCGTTTTCACTCATCCCGAGTGAGTTGACTTGGAAGCAAACATGCTTTTGAAGCAAACTCGGTAAACTCGCTATAAACTCAATGAACTCGGTTAAAATCGCAAGTCTACAATCGAGTTAGCGAGTCAAGAGGATCTTTTCATTAAACCTAAAACGAATCCGTTTTTACTCATGTTATGGTTCATGTTGATGTTCATGTTGGCTGTCGTTAATTGAGACTCAATTTAAGGAGTGACAATATTGCTTCATTTTTTACAAAAATTGGGACTAAATTAAAACTAAAAACAAATATAGGGACCAAATTGAATCATTTTGACACTGTAGCACAATTATAAAGTGACACGTGAAAAAATAAAAAAATTAAAAAAAAAATTGACACATGACGTTGACTTTAACACTGTTTGATCAAATTAACGGTAAAAACTAAATTGAATCATTTTTTAAAAGAACAATGACTACCTACAAGGACAAAAATATTTAACCAAAAATAGATTAAACTCATAATAATATTTATTTATTAAATATTTAAAAAATATTATTAATATTAGTATTCATTACGATTTCTATTATATTAAAAATTAACACGGTGAAATTATATTCCAAATATTTAATATGTGTATCTAAAAATAAATATATTCTTTAAAATTAAGCAT
>Ga0209589_1005566_pt1 | contig 21319 bp, 13 predicted proteins | sample CowpeawhiteBW_FD_187525 | JGI IMG/M metagenome (GOLD analysis project Ga0209589, IMG submission 187525) | Root nodule microbial communities of legume samples collected from California USA - Cow pea white BW (SPAdes) (version 2) | ecosystem: Host-associated > Plants > Roots > Nodule | place: USA... | reverse complement strand
AAAAAAAAACTTTTTTTATATATATATATATATATATATATATATATATATATATATATATATATATATATATAATTTACTTAATTATTAAATTGAATTGAGTTGATGGAACACTAGGTCTACAGAGGGAGTTTCATTGGGAGAACAAACACCAATGAGACTTGAGTCTAACTACATAAGGCATTGATACCATTCTTAACCAAAAATCTTAAGGTGATGGATTTATGGATCTTTATTCTTATATAATACTTTACTTTCTCATTTTTAACCAGTGTAAGACTTAGACTCACAATTGAATTTCTAACTTCAAGTTATATATATCTTTTTCTAAACTTTGGAAAATTTTGTTGGATTAGACAATTCATCGCAGAAAGCGCGTGTGAATAAATTTTGAATCCTCTAACAACCCTAAAGTTTCTTCACTCATCTTTCTCAGAAAGTGGAAAATCTTTTAAGCTTCTCATCAGCTTTAGATATGTGAGAAAGAGCATTTGTTTATTTATTCGGACTATTCTTTCCGTGTAGTCAAAAGGTTTCTTCTTTTTGCGTTTACTCTGCTCATTTTCATTTGTTATAATGCACAAGTGCATAGGATCTGTTTGAGAAAATGATAGTTAATAATGGTGCTTCTTGGTTATATCCGTCAAAGATAAAGTACCAGTTTTTTTTAATGTCTTGCCTCTGATTTTCTCTTCATTGCTTGGTTTTCTGCTTTTAGTATTCTTTTTTCTTTCACACTTGATGCAGTTGGAAGTAATTTAGTATACAAAATAGACTTTTTAATTTTATATTTAATTCAACTTCATAAAAAAACCAATAAGAGTTCTAAAATGTATAAGTTTTAAAAATAATCCAACTTCAGTTTGTAAACTAATACTTGACATCAATTTATCTATTATAAATAGGTTATATTTTTAATAGGAAATAATTATATTGTCAAATTTACGATGCATTATTCTTATGATTCAGCTTTTTCATTGGTCTAGTTCAACCACACTTCTTCCGCCCATATTGTTCAGAAATTAGAAGACAGATGGAAAATAATTTTTATGGCATCTCAAAATGTTATTAATATTTTTTCTTAAATTTAAAATTAAGATATTATATAAAGGTTGTTCACCATTATAAATATATACAGAATTTTCAAAAATATTATCAATGAATTGTTTGAACAAAAACAAAGGAAATTATAGCAGAACGAAGAATTTTATAGAGACAGTTTTAAGAAGTATAGATGAGTCAGATATTTACAGTAACACAAATAGGAGACACATCTCAGTCAAAATGAAGTCAACTCAAGTCAAATAATGCATATAATATAGAATGACATATTATAATTTGTTTAAAATATATTTTATAATTTTAAAATTTTTAAATGATATCAAAAGTTATATAAAAAGTAAAAATAAATTTAAAATTTTAACCAATTGTTAATTGTGAGTTTCTCTTTACATTATATGCACATACATATGAAAGGTTTTTTCATTCACAAGTTTTAAATTTTTGAAAACCATTTCCCATTTTCATCAATATAGTCTAAGCAGGTGTATTATTAGTTTACATTATTTAACGTTCACATGTAGATTAGACAAGTACCATTAATATTTTCTCTTATCAATACTTGTATACTTTAGAACTTTTATGGAATACAATAAGGGGTATATGTACAAATTGAACCAATTTTTTTTTTCAAATTGAGTTTCTGAACTTGTATTTAATTTCTAATCGGGTTCTCCTCCTTAATTATGAACATGGAAAATTGATGACAAAGATAGAATTAAGAAACAAATACATGTTTAACTGTAAATTGAAAAACAAAAATGTTTACGGGTTTACTTAAAAGAATTCAAATAGTTCATATATAGTTCTACATAATTCTTAAATTACTCTCAAACTAACAGCAAGAAGTTGGTTTAGGTTTAGGGATACTGAATTTAATTATCCTAAATTTATTTCATATTAAAACCCTTTGGTTGATTTTTGTTGGGTTGTGTTTTTTTAGGGGGATTTTTCTATTTTAAAGCTTTCAAACACACTAATACTTCCAGAGTCATAGACCTATGTAAAAATATTGTGATGAACTACGTTCAATTTTTGTATTGTTTTCTTTTTTTTTTTTTTTATTTTTTTTTTTTTTTTTTTTTTTAATTTTGCTTCAAAATATTGATATCTGAGTTAATAATTTGTCTTACTCACCAATCTAAATGTTTTAGAAATTCAAGTGAGTTTCGGTCCTTTATGGGATAGAAATAAAAAAGTTGAGTATTATAGGAAAATTTTCACAAACCTATTGTTTTAAAGTTTTAAGTTGGAGGTGATATCAATTTCTTATGTGTGAGTTGAACTCATATCTTATTTGTATTGTATTTGTCTGGTGATCCTTCCTTAAAAAGATTCATTAGTGATATCATAATTGAAGGTTTGTCTTATGGTCAACTCAAACGGATCCTTGTATCAAAGGTTTCCTAAACAGAGGATCAAGAGTGCCTATGCATAGGGATTCATAGAGGAAGATTGTTGAAAATCTAAATGTGATTCTTAGTCTTGCATTAAGTAAAAATGAGAGTGTTGAGCACATATATGAATGAAATACCCATAAATCTATTATCTTAAGATTTTAAATTAAGAGTGATATTAATTCTTTATGTGTAAATTGAATTCATGTTTCATTGGTGTTATATTTTCTTGGTGATTCTCACTCGAAGATCCATCAAGATAAATATAATAATTGTGAGTCTGAGTTTCATATCGAATAGAAATAAAAAAGTTAAATAACATATATAAGAAAAAAACATATAATCTCATATTTTTTTTAAGTTTTGGATTAGTGTTATAATATTTTATATGAATTTAACTTATATATCATTGTTGTTGAATTTTAATGATGAATCTGCCTCAAAATATCCAACAAAATTCTTCTCTTTAAGTGTTATTATCTTTTAGCGTTTTTTCCCTTGATTAGTTTGGTTTGGTGCAAAAGGTATATAATCTCTTTATTCTAATAATAATAAAAAAAAACTTTGGAATGAAAAAATTGTAAAGAAAGAGAAGATTATGAATTAGAATATTCAACAATAATAATTAATTACCAAGTACCAATAAACCTTGTAGGTGATTTTAAATCCAACACAACTAAAATAAGTCTTAAAAAGAAAAGATTTTGTGCTTCAATCTTATTCATGATGAGCAACACATCAAAAATTTGTTACAAAATGACAGAGTCCAATCCCACACTAATTACAGTACTACATTTTACACCCTTGGAAACACAATGGTCTTCACTCCACTAGACCACAAAAATTATGAATAAAACCAACAACAAGAACAAAAAAGATCACTCACTTTCCATCAAACTGTCTAATATTCTAAAATTTAATTGCCTACATATATAAATAAGATTCTCTTAAAAACATGTAATCTAATAATTAATTTTAATTGTACAGTGGTGGTACCATATGATAAGGATAATAATAGAAGGGATAGTTTTCATAATTAACAGGAACAGGTAGTTTTGGTGGATCCACCTTCTCTTTCTCTTTCTCCTCTTTTGCTGGTCCAACTGAAACTAACTCAGTGTGACACCATTTTCTTAGCTTTGACACTGCACTAACTGGATCAATCTCACCCAACAGCACCAATTTCATGTCTTTCAAGTCAACAGAAACTGATTCAATCCCTGCATAATATTTCCAATTACAGTTCATTTTTTTTTTTCAAAAAACATCAACAGAATGTTCTTGAAACAAAACTATAATAGTTTTAGTATAGAGTGAAAAAAGTTATATACCAGAAAGGCCAGATGCTGTCTTCATAGCTTTTCTCTTGATCTTATCATCATGCAAGTCCATCTTCACCACTACTTTCTGTCACATAACAAACATCAAAGAAGATTAAGACCCAGAAATTACTTTGTCTAAGTAAAAGATGAGGAAATAAAGGAGAAGAAACAATTTTCATGTATAAGAGTAAAGTTCTAACCTTCATTATTTTCAAAGCTTGCTTGAAGGAATGTTAGAAGAGATGGTTTTTATATGGTTTTCAAATTGGAGGAAGTTGTGAGAAATATGTGTGGAATGAGGAGTGTTTATATAGTTGTAGACATTGACATGATCAAAGTGGAGTCAAAGTCAAGTCAACTTAAGTCAAACCGTGTTTTTTTAGATAAATATTCCGTAACAACCTTAGAGTTCCGATCCTTCACGGAAAGTGAAGCCATGAAATATTATAAGAACTGTCATGATTGAAGTATTGTATATTATTTTATGTGTGGTTGGGTTGGAAAACGATGGAACTTGTTGCTTCGTTGTAATTATGTCTCAAAATGATGATAGCTGCAAGTTGAATCAACATATAGCATACAGAAGCTTCCTCCTATTGTTCAGTTATAAAAGTCTTTTATATATATCATATTAGTTATTCTTTTGTTTTTTTGAGATAATATTTCAAATGTGTAAACTATTGCATATTAATGTTTACTAACACAATTATTTTATGCCATCTATATATAACTAATAACCTCACCCCTTCTTGCTACCATTGTATAAGTATTTGAAAGTGAGAAAACTGATAAATGTTAGACTTGTTACTTTTTCAAACACTTAAAATGCATAAGATAGTAGAAGCTTTTATCATGAGTTAGTATGTTGGAGAAAAAAAAATGATTTACAAGATTTAGCACAAACAAGCCATCCTATACATGAAATAGGGCTAAACAGTATAAATAGAAACAAATTATATATAATGGCTTGTGCATATTGTTGAGGTAACTTCATTGGAGATGAAGATAAAGAAGGTTGAAAGAGGAAGTATAAGGGAGGCACAAGTTATGAAATGGGTGCATAAATATAACAGTAATGACAGGGTGGAGAAAAATAATAGGATATGGTTAAATTAAAGTTAATGGCTGATAAGAGGGCATGAATAAGGGAGATTTAGGAAGCACACAGGGATTTCTCGAGAATCACTTAATAATATTAAGACATGAATCCAAATTCATATAATAATTTAACAACATAGATTACTCATTCTTCTGTGCGGTTCAACTTTCTTATTTTATATCTGAATTTCATACATACTTAAATTCTTAACACTAAAGAAAATAAAATGCCGGGATATTTATCAAATTTATTTGGGATGGTGTATCGAAATAGTGGAGGTAAACGTATGAATGTAAATGATCCAATGATTTCTGGTTTATTGACTAAAAAATATTATACATAATTTATAATTTAGAATTTAAGATTTAAGATTTAGGGTTCAGAGTTCTTAACCATGAGGTTTAGGATTGGATATAACATCACAAAACCATAAACCATGAAAATAAACACAATGATTTCTGGTTTATTGACTAAAAAATATTATATATAATTTAGAGTTTAGAATTTAAGATTTAAAATTTAGAGTTTGTAACAATGAGGTTTAGGATTGTATATAACATCACAGAACCATAAACCATGAAAATAAACACACAAAAAACTTAGAAAACCAAAATCTCTGTTTCCAATAACAACTTAACCTCAAAAATATAGAAAACACAACAAAATTCAAATGAAACAAAACTAAAAACGGGTTGGATAAAAACACATACCTATACACTTCAAACCACACATGCTGTTCTTGTTTGATTTCTACTCGGTTATAGATAAAGGTTATCTATAAATATAACCTTATTTTTATTATACAAAATTTACTCCATCATTTCTCTTTCAAGGTGTTTGTAACACTATGCAACAGCCACTCTCAATCACAAATAAACTTTCAATGAAACAGTAATTTTAAACAATAAACAAGAATTGGGAACAGAGTTAGGGTAACTCTGAAATTTATTTCTGCAATCAACGTCTAAGAATTCAGCAATTCAAAGTATAACCAGCAATACAATGAAATTCAAATGTCTATTAACCGCAAAATTATGATTTGCTCCTCTTCAATGTCATACCTGCATTGAAGCATAGAAGGTTGGTGATTGTGAGTAATAGAGTCAGATTGAGAAAGGACATAGGAAGGTTAAGGGAAAGTTTAGAGAGAATAATCAGAGAAGAGGATTTTCATACCGCATAATCCCTTCTACACGTAGTCCTTCCATTTTGTATTCTCTTTCCTGGCTCTGTCACTTTTGCACATGTCTTTCCCCTTTTCATTTGTTGACACGTGGCCATTACGAATAACAACTTCATTCTCTTTATTTCTGCTAGCCTCATTGTATGTTACACAGTATGGTTGCTTCTGCAGATGGATTTGTGACGATAGTCGGAGATAACATGAAAAACGAAAAGAAAAAACGTAAAAAAAGAACATGAAAAACAAAGTATATTTCTTACCTTTTATTTACTTTGCGTAAACGAAGAGATTTGTGAAGGAACCGAAATGTCCTAAACACCAAAATTATAAAACAATAAATGTTCTTCAAAAGGAGCTAGCCAACACCAAATCGAGATCAACTAAGCGTTCCCATCATCCTGATGACACCAGGGATTTTCACATTTGCTCACACCAATTTAATTGATGATCATTGCAAAAAGAAAAATCACACAAGGAAACATACATAAGCAAAAAGGTAAGCTAGAGTAAAAAGACATTTTTAACATGTTATAGCAAGCAGATAATTAAAACAGATCATAAACATGCCAAATAATAGGCATACAATCATGTGATAGCAAACAAACAAGACTCTATGACTCAATTATCTGGATACATATAATAAGATCGGATTCATTGGATGTCTGCACTTGTGGTGGGCTTTACTGCTCTACAGAGTCATTGCCAATGGGTTTCACCCTACCATGCACAAGGTTAGCCGTCAATCATCTAGGGTCATTATCCTACCAAAGACTAGGGCCTCCTGCTACTCTCACCACTTGAATCAGTCTGCTCTATGTGAGACTAACTGATTCTTTAGAGTTTCAGGATGTAACCTTACTTGAATCCTTGTCTAATTATATACACTACAACACCACCATGAAATCTCACTAAGAGATTCATGGAATTACATCTAACTCATGCCACATCCATGTTCTCACACCATATTCCACATGTTATCTCATGACATCCAAATCTCTTGCCAATACTCAACCAACCAGCCATGATTCATGATTTAATTCATACCAAGCTCATCAATTCCAGTTCATAAAATGTCATAAGACATGCATAGTCATATACCTCATGCATTTACAAGATATACATCCAATCACAAATTAAATAGGGGAATTAGAAACAAGTTTGCACCATTCTCACTTAGGCTAGAAGTCTTCACCCAAGCGATAGAGACTCTCTCGCTAAAGCTAGACATTCTCGCCTGAGCAAGAGCTTCTACAATGGCATAGTGAGCGTTCTGCGAGTTCTCGCCTAAGCGGGACCTTTTCGTCTAAGCGAGATTGCTCTTCGCCCAAAACTGAAGTCCCTCGCCTGAGCAAGATGATTCGTCGCTCAAAACGGAAGCTCTTCGCTTGAGTGAGAGTTCTAGCAGAAACTAGGGCGAGCTTCTGCTATTCTCACCTAGGCGAGACAGACTCGTTTGGGAGAAAATTCCAGTTCTTGCCACTGTTCACACATGCAAGTCGAAAAAATAGTGCTAAGCAACATCCATTTCAGCCTCATATAAGCACAAACATCAACCAGGCATTTTAAATATGAAACAGACGCAAAAACAAGCAACATACTACAAAAATGTGAAAATCATAGCTTCCCTTACCTTAACCAAAACTACTGTGAAGGGGGTGTAGACACTAACAAAAGGAGCTCCACAACTCTAAGAACACCAGAAGACAGAAAAGAAATGGACATCAGCACAAATGTGAGGTTCTAGAAAGAACCCATTACAAAACTAGTGCAAAAGAACTGGAAAAAAAAGAAAGGTGGAAGTTGAAGCTCAACTCACATGGAGGAAACGTCGTTTGGTCAGCTTGGAAAAGGATCCCACAACTGTCCTAGCAGAGCTTCTGAAAAGAGAGGAAAGGGTGAGGTGATTCAGCTTTGGGAGACAGAATGAAAGTGAATGGGCAGCTGGGGATTCTAAAGTTACTAAGGAGGTCAAGCCTAAATTTATAAGACAGAAAGAAATGGGGTCTCACATAATTCACATTTTATTCTAACCTAATTTATACTAGTTATATTTTATTTTAAATTACTTTTATAATAAAAAATAAGATGATAATCTTTCATTTTTATTAATTAAAGCATTTTCTTAATATATCAAACCCCTCACATCATCATTAACTTTCCTATCAAATATCTTTATTTCTCAAAATCTTTGTTTTAATCTAAATAAATTTTTTTTACCCTTCTTTCACATTAAATCACTACTAAAATTTTAATTTTAACGTCAATTTTACGCGTAAATAAGAGGCGGTTTAAACTCTCATAATTCTATTTTTCCTTCATTATTTAACTAATAGAATTTGGGGTCACAAAAACATTATAACATCAATTTATTTTAACGGTTGGAATAACTACTATCAAAATTATTAATGTCGATTTTAATTGTCATTAATAAAAATTTTTTAAAAAAAGGTATATTTAATATTTAGTGACAATTGTCTCCCTGACTAAAAACATATTTTTTTAGAAAAAAAAATTGATAAACCTAAAATCTATTTCAATTATCCAAAACAAATTTCAATTAATCTTGTACAGTGTTTCGATGCATCTGACTACTTGTACAGTGTTTCGATGCATGCACCATGAGTCCCAACAACAACTCGTTACCCTACAATTTAATACATACATTATTAATCATTGATATTACAGAGAAAAAAATAAAGAACTTGTTTTTAAATGTCGCATGTTAAACAAAACCTTTATGTTTTCTTCCAATTCTGAGCAATGCAGATTTGCAGATAAACATCCTCCACAGTCATGCATGTGCAAAATGTAAGCCATTCATCATTTTAATTATATACTCATAACGCATACATAATCTATTTCTCTGCATAATCCAATAATGTTTCTATCAAATCTTTTCTTTATATATGGTTTATATATGGGTAGTCTTACCCAACTAGAAGTTTCATTGCATATAATCAAAGGGTTTTATGCTAACAAATAGATTTCTGGTGTACTAGCAAGGAGTTCTCGATCATTATCCTTAGACAAACGAAAATCAGGAAAATGGCATATGAATAATTCCTAATATTTGTACCATGTAATGATTAAAATAGATTTTATCCATTCTCGATCTTCTCACTCCTCAGATACACTCTGTTCTAAGTTTCGAGGGCTCTGTTATATTTCACATAAACTGAAAAATCGTAGAAAATCATAAATTTCCAACAACACAAGAACTATTATGAAGAAAACATTTTCCCCTCAAATCTTATTTATACGAGTTGGCAAAATAATTAAACACAATGGTCCTGAATCTACTAGACCACGAAAAATACAAGTAAAACCAACAAAAACGACGAGGACTCTTCTAAACAGAGACATTCTAACACTCTAAATCGGATGAACTAACACAACCACTTTCTACATAGGATTCCTCCGAAACTTGTAACATAGTTAAAAAGAAAAATTTAAGAATACAATGGTGGTGTGATATGATAAGGATAATAATAAAAGGGGTAGGGTTCATAGACAGGAACAGGTACTTTTGGTGGCTCCACCTTTTCTTTCTCCTCTTTTGCTGGCCCAACAGAAACTAGTTCTGTGTGACACCATTTTCGTAGCTTCGATACTGCACTCACTGGATCAATCTCACCCAATAGCACCAACTTCATGTCTTTCAAGTCAACAGAAATTGAATCAACCCCTGCAAAATAGTTGCAAACACACTTAACTCATCATTGAATTCTTAACAAAACCTAAGCAAAAAAAGAGTGAAAACATTTATATATATATGTATACCTGAAATGCCTGATGCTGTCTTCATAGCTTTTCGTTTGATCTTGTCATCGTGTAAGTCCATCTTTAACACCACTTTCTGTCACAAACAACATTAAAGAGGTGTTATTTAAGACCCAGCAATCACTTTTATTACATGGAAAACATGAAATTGAAAGGAAATAAAACACAGTATAGTAATCTGTGAGAAAGTTCAAGAAAGTTAAGTTCTGACCTTCATTGTTTTTAAAGATTGGTAGTGATGAGAGCTAACTGAGCAAGAACTGTTTGATGAGAATTTCAAAGGTAGGTGAAGAGGTGAGGGTGAATTGGAATATTTATGGCTGAGTTTTTTAGCTATATTTATAGACCAACGATAACGTGTGGGGTCTGGCCAAATCAAGTCAAGTCAACTACTTTATAGTATAATTTTGCAAATAGTTGTATTTATAAAATGTGTTTGCAGATAAAAAAAAAAAAAAAGACTATGTAGTATGGTACGGTCTACAAAACTTTAGTACAAATTTTGTTTGTTATTCACGCCGTGAGAAGAGAACCGTGTCGTCTTTGAAATTCGAGGTTCACACTGTTCCTTCGAAGAAAATGCAGTCAATAATTGTATTGTCTAGAAGTGTTGTTGTATATGAAACACTTCATTTTCTTTATTCATTCATTGTGATTGAGACTTTGTTTGTACGAAGAAGATTAGTAAGGGATAGTTTTTATTATTTTCGGTTTGTAATGTAAAATAAAGCAGAAATATATCTGATTGAATATTATAACCTTTTCTAAACCGCCTTTAAAATTTGATCAAATATTGGAAAAAAAAAAAGTGTTTTCTTTTTTGCTCTTACTCAAACAACAATTAAAGTTCATTATTAATGTTACCATACTCAAACCAACTATCACTCCCTTCAACCCCCAACATATACAACAACTTAAAAAAATAATTCAGATCTATATTATTTTAAGTTTTTTTAATAAATTTATCTCAAATCTAAATCTATATTTTTAAATATTAAATTTAATTCAGTTAATTAGATTAGTATTGAGTTTAGGTTCAAAACCTTTTGGATTTTAAAAATATAAAATCAAGATGTCTAATACAACTAAAGATCAGGTAATGCAAAGTTGGTCCAAGTCAGCCTATGATGAAGGTCAACTCAAATTAGTCTGGGTAAAATGAAATTTTTCCAAGCTAAAGGTCTCGACCAAAGGTAGTGATGAGTCAGCCTAAACTAAAGGTTGAGATGTGTTTGCCTAACCGAAGGTCGAGTCAACTCTGTCCAAAACGAAGGTGAATGCTAGTTGACCGAGGTCGAAGGTTGAGCTAAAGAATCGAGTTGAGTCATCTTAGGTCAAAGAATCAAGTTAAGTTTGCCCAAATTGAAGAATCAAGTCAAGTTAGTTTGAGTTGAATAATTGAGTTGAGTAAGCTCAAGCCCAAAAATGAGTTAAATCGATCTAGGCTAGGGGTGGCAATGTGGGCTTGGCTCGACATGCCGACCCACAGGCTTGCCAAAAAAATGTAGGGCGGGTCGAGATATTGAGCCTGTTGACTCGCGAAAACCTGACCCGCATAACCCGTACGGGCTAGAGCCAGGATGGGGCAGACTAGCTCGCGATCCGCATAAAAAAAAAAAAGACTTAAACTTGTTTATGTTGGTTACTTTCCTCCTAAACTTTTGCATGAACGTTCCAAATTCCTGTGAGTGAAAATTTGAATTTGCTAAAATTTGAAGAATTAATCATGCATATGTCAAAGTACGAATATGGATATGATGAAGATGTTGGATTATTAATTTATCATTCAACTTCCTAAAATCTTTGCTTAATTTTGTAAATTTGTTAAAGTTTCTCAATTTAATGAACATTGAAAGTTTTATCATAAAAAATTAAAAAAAAAAATACGAGTTAGCCAAGCCCGTGTTTAATAGACCTAATAGCCAGCTATATTAAATTGATCTCATTAGACTTAATCTAATTGACAAAGTGAATTCGATCTACATAGTTTAAATTGGTTTAAAAAATTCAAATATAATTGATCTAGTTAAAATGAATCTAAATTATAAATCTAATCTATTTTATTAGACCTAATTTGGATTTTGAAAAATCCAATCCATAATCAACTAAGTATAAAAGAAGAACTTAACTAAAAAAGAATTAATCTATTGAATTATATACCAAAATTTGAAACACAACTCAAGTAATTTATTATACTCTATGTAATACTTTTTTAGCATTTTCATTTTAAAAAAAAGAATGATATCCACAATAACTATCACTTTATAGATATTAATTAGATTATAGTAATTTTTTTGGACTTTTTTATAAACTTAGAAGTATTTAATTTACATTTTCATGTAGCCTATTGATAACTTGACTAACATATTATAGAAGTCAATGATGAGGGGAGACTGAGAAGGGACATTGGTGAACTGTTGAAACACAATGGTATGAGATGGACATTAAATACATCGATTAAGCTCAATTAGACAAATATGTAATAAATTATTGTTAGTTTGATTTCATGAGTGTTTTAAATAAACTAAACTATTTTAGTTTTATCTCAATATCATTTTGGCCGACTTTAAAAAATAAAAGTAATATATATATAATGTTTTTAATACAATGCTTTATTTTTGTAAATATTATTTTTATTTTTATTTTATGAAATGGATCCACCTGTACATTTATGAGTTGAACTGGTCTAAACAATGAAAAAGTAGCTAGAACAACAGGTGTTTTAACTCATTTTCAGCCACAATTATTTTTTAGTATACTATATTTTACAGATATTTTTTATCCATTTATTACATAAAACCTATGTTAACAATTTTAATGACAGTGAGACATGAGCAACCAGAGATGTAGAGTTGGGAGTGATACAGAAAAGCAAAAGTCGAAATTTTATGGTGTAGAAAATTAAAAGAAAATGAAAAAAAAATAATTTAAAGAAAATATTTCAACAAATAGCAAACAACTATTTTTTTCCTCTTCTGATTTAACGAAAATATTTTTAATAATTTTTCTCTTTACTTTTTTCTCTCAATGTGAAAAATTGGGTAATTTCCTATTGTGCTGTTTGGATTACGTATGCAGCAAAACCAAGTCCACAAAGGAAGCGTGTCTTTCCACACTCTCTTCTAAATTCTAAGTCATTGTCAAAAGTATTTATAATTCATTTATTTAGTCATTGCTGTTGTTAAACTGAAAAGGACATATTCGTGAGACTTTATATTTTATATTTGTTTACAGTCAAAATCATATATAATAGCCCATTAAACTATCTACTAATTTTATATTTGTTTTTTTAAAAAAATAATGCAACAAAAATTCTATAAACATTTTCTAAAAGTAATATGCTATTTTAAACTTAGTAGAGAAATTATGTGTGCAAAAAGTTTTCAGGCAAAAAGCAATTACAGTTTCACAATCATAATTAATCTCTACACTAGTGGATTGAAGGAAATTCATGGTAAGATTAAAGTAAAAATGTATATATAAGAATTTATAAATTATAAAAAAAATTACCTTTTGTATGATAAACTTATATTTTTAATTTTTATAGATTAAAATAAAACAAGGAAAAAAAACACTTTATTGTAATTTATACTTTCTTATTTTGATAATTATTATATGGTGAAGATCTAGTGATAAATATTAATTTCATCTTAATAATTAAATAGTTTTTGGTCTCTATGTTTATATTCTTCTCTTAATGGATTATTCAGATTTATTTTCAATAGGTGGTAGCATCAATGAATAATGAAACATTAAGACAACCAACAACTACAATTATGGAAAATATAAGATATTTACTCCAAAAGCAACATTTTATAATAGGAAGTAAAAAGGTAATGAGGTATGCACTAGTAGTGTTTCTTTTCAATAAAGTAAGTAATATTTTGCGTTGATTTTGTAGATAATTCACACGTGAAGTCTTGGAGATAAAAATTGACGTTGTCTATAACTAATATTGATTTGTCCCATAATCGATATAAAATGTTAAATATTTATTATAATACATGTTTTGTTCTGATAACTTTTCTAATTGTAATAAGAAAAATAAAGTCTTAAGCAAGCATAAACTTAAAATAATGAGAATTGAAAATGAAAAACGTGAATACATCACTACAATATTCAAAGCCCATAAAGACTACAAATTTGGCTCAAATTACACAAATAAGTAAGTTCTAATCAATTTTATATATTCATTATTTCTAGGAATTTAGTTGCATGCATATATCTTTTTTATGGTATATGAAAAATCACTCTTTCCTTTCAAAACTATTGTACAAAATATATATGTAATGATTTTTCTATTATCCACGATGTTAATTATTAGTATTTATTAATTGAGAGCTGAACCCATAACTTCTTTACTGAATTTTCCAAATCGACCAAATTAATCTTATATCTTTTAAGGATGGACAAAAAATCCAAATTTTATGATCCAAACCATTTTTTCTATGATCCAATTCATTTAATATCTATTCTATTAAAAATTCAATCCATTTAAAATCCATTTTAATGGATCTGGATATCAATCTAATCTACATTTTATATATTTTATGGATTGGATATCCATTCTCGAAATCTAGATTTTCAAAATGGATAATCCAAAATATCCAATCCAAATTTTCACTTTATATTTTTTGTTAGGTTAGGCAAAAGGTTGAGACAGACTAGCCTAAATTTAGTCGTATTTGATTGAGTTGGCGTGACCCTGTACAAAATTTGGTCGAATTAGGCCAAATTCTGTCAAGTCGGTCCCGATCGAGATTTGACCCAGTTGGTCCTGCACAAAATTTGGAAGTATTCAACCAAATCTGTCAAATTCTTTGGTGTCAGCCCTATGGACACAAATTTGGACCCACATCCATTATTTGGATCCAAAATGGATGTGGATTAGATTTTCGATAGGGCTAACATCAAAGAATTAGGCAGATTTTTTGTCGAGGCCAACGAGGTCAAATTTCAGCATGGGATGAACTTGGATGACTTTCGAATGAATTTTGGTTGGGGACGACGTGACCAAATTTGGGCTAAGGTCGACTCGACAAAATCTCAGTCGAGATCGAGTTGACTGAATTCGACTGAATTTTGGCCAGGGTCGATTTTGCCTAATACGACCAAATTTTGGCCAGAGTGGACTTGGCCAAATATGGCCACATTTGAGTCAGGTCCTGATCAGTCAAATTTGATCAGGGTTGACTCCACTAAATTCGTCGTCCGGGACCGACTTGACTGAATATGGTCAATTTTCGATCACAGCCGACTAAGTTGAATATAGTCAAATTTCGTTCGATACTTACTCGACCGAATACGACTAAATTTGGGTAAGTGCCGACTTGACCAAATTTTGGTCATGACCAACTTGACTGAATTTGACCAAATTTAGGTTAGGAACGACTCGCCTAAATATGACCAAATTTCGGTCGCAGTTGACTCTGCCGAATACGACCAAATTCAGGCCAGAACCAACTCGGTCAAATTTTGGTCGAGGCCAACATGACCGAATTTTGACCGGAGCCGACTCAACTGAATTCGACCGAATTTCGGTCGTGGTCGACTCAGTTGAATACAGTCAAATTTCGATCGTGACTGACTCATTTGAATATGGCCAAATTTCATCCTAGGTCGTCTCAGCCAAATACGACCAAATTTGGGTCAGGGCTGACTCGGCTAAATCTCAATCGAGGCCAACTCGATTGAATTCCACCAAATTTTAACTACAGCCAACTAGCCTGAATACAGCCAAATTTTGGTCGCGGTTGTCTCGGCCGAATACGGTCAAATTTTGTCTAGATCGACTCAGGCTAATGCAGTCAAATTTGGGTCGAGGTGAACTCAATTGAATACTTCCAAATTTTGTCTAGGACCAGCTAGGCCAAATTTTGATCGAGACCGACTTGACAAAATTCGGCCAAATTTTGTATAAGGTCACGCCAACTCAATCAAATACGACTAAATTTGGACTAGTCAGTCTCAACTTTTAGCCTAACCTAACCAAAAATATAAACTAAAAATTTGGATTGGATATTTTGGATTATCCATTTTGAAAATCTAGATTTAGAGAATGGATATCCAATTCATAAAATATATAAAATATATATCAGATTGATATCCATGTCCAATAAAATGGATTTTAAATGGATTGAATTTTTAATAAAATAGATATTAAATGGATTAAATCATAGAAAAAATAGATTGGATTATAAAAAATGGATTTTTTGCCCACCATTGATTAGAATTTTGTGACACATCTCTTCGCATATTGAATGTCAGAACAGAAAACCAATAAAAAAATATTGTCTGCCAACATCTAAACACTTTTCTAAAATCATCTATGTAATGATAGCAGACATATACAAAAGCTTCAAATTATTGTTGTTGCATAAGGTTAGTTTTTCTATTTCCGGTAAAATGATGTCCTTTCTCTTTTTTCGATCAATAAGAAACTTGAAAAATGATAAACAGCAAAGAAGAATCTTAGCTATATTGTAACCAGTAAACCAAAGCACCATTATTTTATGAAAGAATCAAGTATTTCAGTGCAATAATGTGAGATGTGCGACGTGGGATGTGAGACGTTGAAGGTGACACGTGGGCGTAATATGTGGGACGTGAGACGTGCTACATGAGACATGAGACGTAGGACGTGGGACGTGAGACGTGGGACGTGAGATGTAGAACGTTGGACGTGAGACGTGTGACGTGAGACGACGTGAGACGTGAGAGGTGAGACGACGTGGGACATGAGACATAGAGTTGTCAAAATGGGTTGGAACGCACGAACCAACCCGGCTCACCACGAGTTCGCGTCGGGTTGATTTTTGACCCGATTCATTTAGAACCCGGCTCATCCGGGTTGAACCCGTGGTGAACCGGGTTGGCTCACCAACCCCCAGATAAAAGAGTTACACAAGGGTTTTTTATTAAGTTGGGCTTTACATTTGGGTCATGTTAGGTTCTTTTTTAACCAATACATAAATAATTTGAATTTTTTTTATTTTGGTTTGTATTTGGATTGTATTAAAGTTTATTTAAATTTTAATTAGAATTATAATTTAGTTTTGACTTAAAATAAAATTTAAAAAAAATATATTTTTTTTAATTAAGTGAACCCGTGAGTCAACCCGTTTAACCCACCAACCCGTGGTGGGTCGGGCCGGGTTTGAATATTTTTAGCTCGCTAAAAAGTGAGCCGGGTTGGGTTGGCTTACTAAATCATCAACCCGTGGTGGGTCGTGCCGGGTCGTGTTGAATTATCCATTTTGACAGCTCTAGTGAGACATAAAACGTGAGACATGGGACATGGGACATGAGACGTGAGACGTGGGACATGTGACGTGAGAACGTGGGACGTGCAACGTGAGACCTGAGACGTGATACGTAAGATGAGACGTGAGACGTGAGCTGTGATACATGGGACGTGTGACGTGAAATGTGCGACGTGCGAGAGACGTGAGACCTGACATAATACGTAAAACGTGAGAGGTGAGACGTAAGACGTGGGACGTGAAACGTGGGACGTAGAACATGAAACATGGGACGTAGAACGTGAGACGTGGGACGTGAGACCTAAGAGGTGGGATATGAGACGTGGAATGTGAGGCATGAGACGTGGGACGTGGAACGTGAGGCATGAGACGTGGGACGTGGAACGTGAAGTGTGGGACATGAGACGTGAAACGTGGGACGTGGGAGTTGAGATATGAGACGTGACATGTGAGATGTGACATGTGAGACGAGAAACGTGGGACGTGAGATATGAGACGTGAAACGTAGGACGTGAGACGTGAACACGTGAGACATGAGACGTGAAACCTAACACGTGGGACGTGGGACGAGAAACGTGAGAGACATCGAACGTGGGACGTTGGACGTGAGAGGTGGGACGTGAGCCGTGACACGTAGGACGTGGACATGTGACATGAGACGTGGGAAATGGGACGTGAGACGTGAGACGTGAGACGTAAGACGTGAGACGCGCAACGTGAAGCGTGCAACATGAGACGTCCATAAATAGTAAAACTGGAAATTTATATTCATAAACTTTAAAACTTACAATTTAAATGAAAATTTTAAAAGTTTAATAAAAGAGATGTGCAACGTGCAACGTGAGACTTGAGACATGAGACGTGAGACGTGGGATGTGAGACGTGCAACGTGAGACGTGAAACATGAAACGTAAAACGTGGGACGTAAGACGTGAAACGAGGGACGTAAGACGTGAAACGAGGGACGTGAGACTTGGCACGTGACACGTGGGACATGGGACGTGAGAGGTGAAACGAGAGACGTGAGAGGTGAGAGGTGAAACGAGAGATGTGACACGAGACGTGAGACGTGAAATGTGGAACGTGAGACGTGGGACGTGGGATGTGAGACGTGAGACGTGAGACGTAGAATTTTCGACGTGGAACGAGGTGGGACGTGGGATGTGAGATGTTGGACGTGGAACGTGAGATATGGAATGTGAGACGTGAGACGTGGAACGTGAGATGTGAGACGTGAGAGACGTGAAACGTAGGACGTGAGACGTGGAACGCGAGACATGACACGTGACACGTGGGACGTGGGACGTGTGACGTGAGACATGAGACATGGAACGTGAGACGTGAGACGTGAGACGTGAGACGTGAGACGTGAGACTTGAGACGTGAGACGTGAGACGTGAGATGTGCGACGTGAGATGTGGAATGTGAGACGTAGGACGTGAGACGTGGAACCTAAGATTTGCGATGTGGAACGTGGGACGTGGGATGAGAGACGTAAGATGTGAGACTTTGGACGTGGAACGTGGGACGTGGGACATGGGACGTGAGACGTGACACATGAGACATGACACGTGGAACGTGAGATGTGAAATGTGAGAGACGTTGAACGTGGAGCGTAGGACGTGAGACGTGGAATGCGAGACATGAGACGTGAGACGTGACATGTGGGACGTGGGATGTGGGACGTGGGACGTGGGACGTGTGACGTGAGACGTGGGACATGGGACGTGGGACAAGAGACGTGAGACGTGAGACGTGAGACGTGGGACGTGAGACGTGAGACATGAGACATGAGACTTGAGACGTGAGACGTGAGATGTGAAACGTGCGACGTGCGACGTGAGACGTGAGACGTCCGTAAACACTAAAGCTTTAAATTTATATTCATAAACTTTAAAACTTTGAAAATTTTAAAAGTTTAATAAAAGAATTGTTAATGTATCCATAAATTTGTATTAACAAATTTAAATTACTCTTCTAAAAAAATGTATTAATAAAAAGAGATTAAATACATATAAAATTGAAAGAATAAAAATATGAGGGTAAAAGTAATAATTAATGTTTCTTTAACACATAAAAATAAAAATTATGAGGATAACAACAATAATTTATATTTATTGAACTCTTAAATGAACAGAAGGAAGCAAAGGATGATCTGAAAAGTTAAATTAAGGATGGACAAAAAATCTAATTTTCATGATCCAATCCATTTTTGCTATGATCCAATCCATTTAATATTCATTTTATTAAAAATTCAATCCATTTTATTAGATTTGGATATCAATCTGATCTACATTTTATATATTTTATGGATTGTATTTCCATACTCTAAATCTAGATTTTCAAAATGGATAATCCAAAATATCCAATCCAAATTTTCAGTTTATATTTTTGGTTAGGTTAGGCTAAAGGTTGAGATGGACTAGCCCAAATTTAGTCATATTTGATTGAGTTGGCGTGACCTTATACAAAATTTGGCTGAATTAGGCAAAATGTTGTCAAGTCGGTCCTGATCGAAATTTGGTTCAGTTGGTACTGGACAAAATTTGGAAGTATTCGGTTGAGTTCACCCCGACCCAAATTTGACTGCATTGGGCTGAGTGGACCTAGACAAAATTTGACCGTATTTGGTCGAGACAATTGTGACCAAAATTTGGTTGTATTTAGCCTAGTTGTCTCTAGTCAAAATTCAGTCGAATTCAATCGAGTTGGCCCCGATTGAGATTTGGCCGAATCGGCCCTGGCCCAAATTTGGTTGTATTCGGCTGAGACGGCCTATGATGAAATTTGGCCGTATTCATATGAGTCGGTCACGATCGAAATTTGGCCGTATTCAACTGAGTCGGCCATGACCGAAATTCGGTCGAATTCAGTCGAGTCGGCTCCGGTCAAAATTTGGTCGTGTTGGCCTCAACCAAAATTTGACCGAGTTGGTCCTGGCTTGAATTTGGTCGTATTCGGCAGAGTCGGTCGCGACCAAAATTTGGTCATATTTAGGCGAGTCGGTCCTGACCAAAATTTGGCCAAATTTAGTCGAGTTGGTCATGACCAAAATTTGGTCGAGTCGACACTAGCCCAAATTTAGCCGTATTCGGTCGAGTAAGTCCTGAACAAAATTTGACTATATTCAACTTAGTCAGCTGTGATCGAAAATTGGTCATGTTCAGTCAAGTCGGTCCCGGCTGATGAATTTAGTGGAGTCAACCCTAACCGAAATTTGACTGATCAGGCCTTGGCCCAAATGTGGCCATATTTGGCCATGTCGGCTCTGGCCAAAATTTGGTCGTATTAGGCGAAATCGGCCATGGCCGAAATTCATTCGAATCTAGTCAAGTCGATCTTGACTAAAATTTTTTCAAGTCGACCTTGGCCTAAATTTGGTCACGTCGTCCCCGACCGAAATTCGTTCGAAAGTCATTCAAGTTCATCCCATGCTAAAATTTGGTCTCGTTGGCCTCGACAAAAAATCTGTCAAATTCTATGGTGTTAGGCCTACGGACACAAGTTTTAAAAAATTTAATTTGAATTTATTTGATGAAAAATGAATTTTGGATTTTTAACTTGATCCAAATATTTAGATCTAAATTTAAACTTGATATAAATATTTGGATCTGGATTTTTAAAAAATTCAATCTACTTTTTTTGAAAAAATGGATTTGGATCGAAAATCTAATCCAATTATTTGGATCCAAAATAGATGTGGATTGGATCATTAAAAATCCAATCCATGATCATCCCTAATATCTTCAAATTCTTAGTGGAGAGGTTGAACCACAACCTCTCTAATCCTCCCTTCTAACTTTTTCCATAAGTCATCCTTATATCCAAAAACTTTTACCAGTAATAATCACATTAAAAACTTCTAAGTTCATATACTCCTTAGAAGGATATTTATCAATTCAAGGAAGTGTTGAAGAAGAAACAAAGTAAAAGAATAATGCTTATGACAAGATGGTTCAAGAGTTTGGGAGGCCAAAAATAAACTTAAAATGGAGACCTTATAGTTAAAATTTATTTTTTGAGCTTTTTATGCAAAATTATATATTAAATTGTCATAATTAATTTAAGGTTAAATCATTCCATAGGTCCTCATTTTTGTAGCGAAATCTCAAGTAGGTCCCCCCATTTTTATTTGACTCAATTGAGTCCCTATTTTCGAAAATTCGTTGCAATTGGTTCCTTTCCGTTAGTTGACCAGTAACGGTGCTAATTATGTG
>Ga0209589_1005565_pt1 | contig 21321 bp, 10 predicted proteins | sample CowpeawhiteBW_FD_187525 | JGI IMG/M metagenome (GOLD analysis project Ga0209589, IMG submission 187525) | Root nodule microbial communities of legume samples collected from California USA - Cow pea white BW (SPAdes) (version 2) | ecosystem: Host-associated > Plants > Roots > Nodule | place: USA... | reverse complement strand
ATAAAAACTTGTAAAAGTAACCGTTAATTTTTAAAAATTTAATAAATAATTAAATTATAAAGGGTAAAGTTGGAATTATGAAATGTGGACACAAAAGAGGGAATCCCCTTTATATATAGTTATAGATAAGTTTAATTTAACCTAGCTAATAGTTTTTTCTTTTGAAAAAACTTGGCTAATAGTTGAATGACCGATCTGGTAGATTTATTCCTCGAAATTAGGACCGTTTCATATTATAAAAAATATATATGTTTAATCTTTTAAATTAAATGATAATTAATTTGGTTTTTACTTTTACGATCCAAAAAAAATGAATTGGTTGTCGATTAATAATATTGAAGTGTAAATAAATTTTTGCTTCAATTTTTTAATATTTTTTATATTTTTTACAATAAGTCGTTTGTAATTCCTCTAATTTATATTTACACTAGTGAAAAAAAAGGTATTTTATATTTCTGTATATTTAAAAAAATATTAATCATAGTAATTAAAAAAATAATAATTTTATAGAAGGTAATTTTAGTATTTAGATAATTTCAAAAAATCTAATTAAGAGTATAATAAAAATATTAAATATGTATTATTATATTATGTGTATTAATTTAAAAATATAATTAAAAATAAATAAATTTTAATAAAAAAAAAAGTAATACTAAGATGTAAGTTAAACATGCTTGTATAGCTTTTTAGTAACATTATCTATTTATTGTCTTTCAATATAACAATTATGTTTCCATAATTTTATTTAAAAATAAATAAATTAGCTTGACCAATACCTAATATGTCCAAGATAGTTTCAAGTAGGATTGGTCAATTATTTCTTTTCAATCCATTTTAAAAACTTATTAATTTTCATACACATGTCATAACTAATGTGACTAAAAGATATCGAAAATCTTCAAATTAAAGTCACTTAATGTTTCAATTTATTCCAATTCTTTTACCATCAAATACACAATTGATTTTTTATTGTTTTTACTTAAACATCAGCCACCACATCTTCTTTCTCATACTGATCAAACAAATAATATAGAATTTATGAATTAGTGTTATAAAGTTTATGTTTTCTAGTGCTAAATGCAAAATTGAATACTATTAACTCTAAGTCACGACTTAGATTCCTTTCATGTTCTTCTAAGTAACAAAAGGCATAAAAAATCCTTTGTTCTCTTTCATCAAAATACATTCAATCCTTGATAGGAGATATAAAAGGTACTTCAAAAGATTGAATTCACTTAATGATTGTCAAGACATGTGTATTAATCAATCAGTCAGTGATTGTCAAGTACTAATTAATTACCTTTTCAACTTAAGAAAGTTTTTCTCACATCTAGACTAATAGATAATTTTTAAGAGTTAGTTGTGTTAAAGGAATTACTAATTTAGAGAAATTTTAAATAAATTTTCTATGACAACATGCTAATCATACAAAATTTTTAATCTTCGTGATAAACTTAGTATGCTCCCATTGAAGAACTATCTAAACTTTACAATGATCTTTTACAAGTCCCTAAATTGATATGACATGTCTTATAAATGAACCTCGAACACCTAAAATTGACACTTTTATAGTTTTTCATACAGTTATTTCTAGGGTGACAAAACGGAATAATCCAACCTAATATATATATATGGGTAAGGGTGGACTAGTCTAGCACAACAAAATAGACCAAAATTTGTAACCCATCCTACCAAATGACAAGCTAGTACGTTGGTTTGTCATATTATATATATATATATATATATATATATATATATATATATATATATATATATAATATTTGTGAGTCTTAATGATTTAAGTTACAATATCATTTCATATTTACGTCCTTAAAAGAATATAATATAGAAAAGTTAATATTTTAAAATATTTTTTGTGCATAACATCATGGTGCATTAGGATTTTTTTATTTTTATTTTTAAGGAAATAGGTGCCAGCATTGTTTTACTATCATAAGTCATGCATCTTTTTCAATAAAATTAATAATAAAATAATATATCATTGCGGCATTTCACAACTCTTTCATTAATTTTTTTAAACAAAATAGGTTTGAAACTTCTTAAGCCATACACGTAATCATGGGATCAAATCAAACTTATATTTTTCAAAAGAAGCATATCTTTGCTAAAATAAAGAAGTCAGAGGTACAAAGATTAAAAATTATGAGTCAACTAATGAAAAAGCCATAGGGAAGAACTTGTGCGAGCTTGTATGGGAACATATTACATTTGGCAATGATAGGCTACACTATGATGATCGGGTAACTTGTTATCCGGGAGCAGATAATGTTATAGGTGAGCCAGGAGCAACATAGTGGCAGAGAGTGGAGACTAGTTGCATGGGACTTTTATAGATACTTTTATTTAAATTTCATGTAATTTAATTACCGTTTTGGAATTTCAAATTGTAATAGAGAATTATGAGTATTTTCTTTATTTATAGTGGATATTAAATTGGGAAATGGATATATAATAAACGAGGTATTATTATACAATTGGTTATTTTATTTATTGTTTTAAGTAATATTCTACGAGGATGTTACAACGATCGCATTAGTAGACACCTCTATCATTGCCAAATGTAATATGTTCCCATACAAGCTCGCAAAAGTTCTTCCTTGTGGCTTTTTCATTAGTTGACTCGTAATTTTCAATCTTTGTACCTCTGACTTCTTTATTTTAGCAAAGATATGTTTCTTTTGAAAAATATAAGTTTGATTTGATCCCATGATTACGCGTATGGGTTAAGAAGTTTCAAACCTATTTTGTTTAAAAAAATTAATGAAAGAGTTGTGAAATGCCGCAATGATATATTATTTTGTTATTAATTTTATTGAAAAAGATGCATGACTTATGATAGTAAAACAATGTTGGCACCTATTTCCTTAAAAAAATACAAATAAAAAAATTCTAATGCACCATGATGTTATGCACACTTTTAAACGTAAATTTACGAGTTATAATAAAAGGTGGTAATGACCATCAATATTATTTTATTATTTTTTTTAAAGAATGTGGGACTTATGATAATAAAACGAAACTACCACATATTTCGTAAAAAAAATTCTTAATGTGTTATGTACACTTTAAAATTTATGAACAAACGACTTATGCTCCCACTTGGTGTCCTATCAAGTGTAAAGAGAACATATTTTGGTCTATAGGCTTTTATATGCTTTATTCCATGGATAGCGCTAAATAGTCTCAATAGGCCTGTAGAGCTGAAGTCAACCATCAAGACATAATTCACAACGATAGGCGACCTATCAGATGTGACATGTCAGAAGGAAGCAAACTCTATATGAAGTCTTCACAATAGCCAAGTAGATCCGAGATCTAACATAGCAATCGTTGGACCTCCACTCCTTATGGCTAACTCAGGTCCAGGTATAGGACCCCAAAATTAAAATGTATGCACTAGCCTAACATGTGTAGTGTGTGAAGGGAGCAACCTAAGACTACCCAAACCCATACCTACAAAACAACCAGAAAATTTCCAAGCAGATATAACAATTGTCTTCTATCCTAGGATTCAATAATTTCATAATACAATCCCATATGGGCATATACTAAATAAAGGACATTGAATTAAACAGAAGGCATCTAGACAAACAAAAATAGATACATATGCATAAAATAAATAAATAAATAAAATAACTAAATAAAAATAAAAATAAAAATAAAAAGAGAAAAGGAAGCAAATATTTGAAATAACAAATTACACAAATAATTAATAGGATCAGCTCTCAAAAACGTATTCAGTGGAGTCGTCATCTGTCACAACCGAGATCGCGACAGAATGGCAAAAATTTAAAAAAAAAACAGAGGAGTCGCCACCCTAATTTATTATGAAAAACTATAGAAAAACCTTAAAAGAATGGTCTTTAAAACCAAATTTGGATTCGGGAGTAAGTTACGTGTGGGGAAGGTATTAGCAATCCACAACGCATGTCTTAAGTCTGTTCCCTCTTTAATTAAGTTTGCAAAGTATTTGATGCTTAAAATATTTATTGTTCCCTAAAAAATTAAACAAAATAAAAAACATACAAAAATAATAGAGATTAAAAACAAAATAATTTTTTGTTTTTTTTTTACCCGAAGGTTGTACCTCGCTCCTACATATTTCCATTTGGAAAATCAAGATAGCATAGTTCTTTTTTTTAAGTTGTTTGATATTATTTTTATATTTTTATGTATATGTGTATTTTATTAATATCAAGACAACCCGAGATTCTACATGATAAAGATTTAGTTATTAAGCAAATCCGAGATTTGACATGATATTTAAAATGATTTTATAATTTTTATTTTTTATTATTACTTATTAAAAAAAGAAAGAATTAAAAGTCTATGAAAGAGTGTTTTGATTATCAAGCAAGTCCAAGACTTGACATGACATTCAATACTTATATAAAAGAAAAATATAATTTTTTTATTTTTTTTATTTATTATTATCTTTTTTATAGAGAACTAAAGCCTACGGAAGAAACCTTATTATTTATCAAGATAAAAATAAAGGGAAAGAGAAAGATTGAGCACATCAATGACAAATCCAAAATCATCTAACATGAGAACCCCAAACACATTTAATCATACAACAGTTCAAACGATCATACATTTAATATTATAAGATAATCATGAATAACATTAGGAGAGAAGAGAATTTACCTTAAGGTGACCCTTTTGCGCGTGCTCTGGTAATAAAAAAGGATAGGGGTTTTTAGATTTTTTTTTTCTGTGTCTTGCATTGGAGAAATTTTGTGCATATATAGGCACCTTGGGATACCCCTGAAATCCTAGTCTTTAATTATAATAAAATATACGAGGAAGGAATTGGTCCTGATGAAACTAATTATTAACGAAATATTGTCTATAATTACTAGAATCATATTTTCCGTCACATAAAGATAGTGATCAAATCATAACATATTATTCATACAATTGATTCTAAGTATTATCAGGAATATTTTCTTTTAACTATTAAATTGTACTATTCCCTAAAAGCATTATTATCAGGAATATTTGCTTCTATTTTTTTAAAATAATATCTTTTCTGACTGACAATGAGACACATCACATAAGCGTAAATGCAAGATATTTATTCAAAATATTGTACTCTTCTCTAAAAACATAAATCATAAAATGTTCAATGTTCTTTTTTGACATGTCATGTGAAGAGTGTAAATAGCAAACCGTGGGAGTGAAAATATGTATAAAACATTTGGGCTCATGAAAAGGGTGTGATAATTAAAAACAAATTAGATTCTCCCCTCTTTTCCTTTTTTTTTCCTTTTTCTTTTTTTTTTGTTGTTCTTTTTTCTTTTCTTCATGGTAGAATTAAAATTAAAAACCTAACAATTTTTATTTTATTTTTATTTTATTTCTTATTTAACAAAACAAATGCATTCACCCGGACAAAATTGGGTGTTGACAATAATCAATTGCCTCTTCAACTTAAGAAAGTTTTTCTCACATCTAGACTAATAGATAATTTTTACGAGTTAGTTGTGTTGAAGGAATTACTAGTTTAGAGAAATTTTAAATAAATTTTCTATGAAAACATGCTAATCACACAAAATTTCTAATCTTCGTGACAAACTTAGTATGCTCCCATTGAAGAACTACCTAAACTTTACAATGATCTTTTACAAGTCCTTAAGTTGAGATGACATGTCTTATAAATGAACCTAGAACACCTAAAATTCACACTTTTATAGTTTTCCATATAGTTGTTTCTAGGGTGACAAAACGGGATAATCCGACCTAATATATATGGGTTAGGGTGGACTAGTCTACCACAACAAAATAGATCAAAATTTTGTAACCCGTCCTGCCAAATGGCAGGCTAGTAGGTTGGTTTGTCATATTTGTGAGTCTTAATGATTTAAGTTACAATATTATTTCATATTTACGTCCTTAAAAGAATATAATACAGAAAAGTTAATATTTTAAAATATTTTATATTTTTATTTTAAATTATAAAAAAATGGTTTAGTGGCCTGCACGACCTGTCTTGCCTTTGGCATTCTAATTTGGCAAACTAGGTGAGCCAAATCAAAATGGATTATTGTTACCAACTTTGTCACCCCTAGTTGTTTTTCTCTTAAAATATTCAAAATAATTCTAAGACGGTTTTTTTTATCTTCCTGAGAATAAGAGTAAACTAATATATCATTTATGAATACCACTATAAATCTATATAAAAAAGAGAAAAAATCTTAATTATATGATCTATAAATATTACAATCTTAAATATTACAACTTTACTCTAGTTCATAACATCACATAATTCCATTGAATAAATAAATTGAACGGTGTCTTAGACCCTAACAATTGTTGCTTGAGTGAGTTTAAGTAAAACGCTAAAACTATGTCAATGGAGCTCAAGTCGTATGGTGTCACTTGACCTTTAGTTTGATGCTTAAGTGATATAACATGAAAGAAATAAGGAATTGGTTCATTCTTCCTCACTCAAACCATTAGTAGGTCGCTTGAGCTATAAGTGATGTCACCTAAACAACATAGCGATGCTTAAGTGATAATACATTTGTAAGGTAGGAAATAAAAAGAAAACATATGAGTTCTTAATAACCTTATCTCTTGTGTGACTACTTGTCACTTATGGGATCATTTATCACTTGAGCTTCACTAAGAAGAGGGTTTCTTGCAACCTCTTTCTTGCTCAAGTTTTAGCCTTCAACTTAAGTTTTATCTGATCACTTAATTGATAGTGCTTACACTTCACATTGGAAGTCCTCACTTAAGTTTCTCTCAAGTAATAGCTTCATGCTCAAATAAGATATGCATAAACATCCAACATGTAACAAAATGTAAAATAAACTCCCAAACCAAATTCTACCAAATCCAATTCGCATAACAAATTTTAAATTTATATTTGAACTTAATTTGACTCATATGACCCATTCCTAAGTTTAGAAATCTATATACATATCAAAATCCATCATATTTAATTTAAATGATCAATCCACCAATTTAGAAACGATTATAATGACATATATTACATCGGTTCATGGATTAACCGACGTAATAGGCTTTATTTTCAAGCATTCGCAGCCCACTATCATTAGGGTTTCTTTTGCTTCTCACCCACTCTCCTCTCCATAATTCTTTCTCCTCTCCAAAATTCTTCCCGTTGTAGGTCATCCGTTCATCCGCTACTATGCCTTTGTCGCTTTAGGATCGACCTCTCGTGTGCACTGTTCCAGTAGAGCACGACGTCGTTACCACTGCTCGTGTGTGAGGAAACCATTGTCACTACTGCCACTTGCTCTTTGAGGAGACCGTTGTCCTTCGTGACCACCATTTTTATTATCGCTTGCTCGTGAAGGAGATTGATGCCCTTCGTGACCACTGTATGTGTTGCCACTTGCTCTTGGAAGAGATTAGCGCCCTCCATGACCTCCACCTCCATTACCGCTTGCTCTTGCAGCCGAAAGGACTTCTTCAAGGAGAGGAAGAATGAGAGATCTGAGTCGCTTGGATATGCCTCCAAATGAGGGATTTCTCGCATCACCCCAACTTTAATTGTTAGATATGTCTTTAGATGGAGTTCTGAGTTTGACATATAGCGAGGGGAGTTCCAATCCATCTTCTCATTTATTCCTAATCTCATTCATGTAGGCCATTCACCTAATCAAGAGTAATTGGAACAACCTTAGCCTTGTTTCGAAGTTCTCTGCTCCTTGATCGAATGAACTTGGCTCCGTCGGCGTCAGAGATTAGAATGAACTCATTGTTGGAATTGTTAATGATGTAAACAAAGGTACCAACCAAGGACTTAGCGACCTGTTTGGAGCCCAATTTTGCAATGGCGGAAAGGGCGTGTTTGGAGGTAGAACATTTTGACGAGCTTGAGTCAGGGCTCACCTCATGTCATCCAAATGTGATTGCTTCGTAGATTTAGGGAACAAGATGTTTGCTTTGCATTGACTCATTAGACTTAGATCTGAAATGTAATAATTACTCTTGTTTGAATGAGAATATAAAAGAAAATGCATCAGAGTGATGAATTATTTCACTGTTTGAAATTATAATTTAAAGTTGAAGAGTGCTTAGTTAAAGATGAAAAGGTTTAGATATGAAACCCAACTCAAATGGTATACGTTTGTTCGAGGATAAAATAGATTGATGTTATAAAAACTTTAAATTGAATCCAAATATTACATCGATTATGTATATAACCAACAAAATACGTTTGTGACATTCTACATCGATGACATCTATATTAGATCAGTAATCAATGTAATAGCTTGAAAATAACCGATGTAAATTATGTATTTTGTAGTAGTGTTAATGTCATCGTTTAAATTGTTAATGGAAGGTAACTAAATTGAACAAAATTAACTAAAATTGTGACTAAATTAAATATAAGACACATGAAACTGATACATGACAATGATATTAACTTGACACATGGCAGTGACATTGGCTTTACACATGACACAAATAATGTCACGTGTCACAATGTTAACTTGACACGTGAATAAATTTTTTAAAATAAAAAAATTAACAAAAATTAAAAAAGTCACGAAGTGACACATGACGCCAGTTCACCCTCCATTAACAATTTAAATGTCGTCACAACCAAATTGACCATAATTTACAAAAATTAAGACATTTCTTTAAAAAAATAGACGAAATTTAAGGACAATGATCTATTTAAGCATATAAATTAATTACAAGATAATTTTCCTTAATTGGAAGTTACTTGTTGTCCAAGAGCTAGTAAGAGAGAGAGAGTAACATGAGTCCACAAAATAATCTTTCTTAACTATCCAACAAACTAAAAGATAAACTATTTAAATAATAGAAAATTGAGAAAGAGATTTGAACAAAATCACTTACACTAAATTTCAAATTATAAATTGCAAATTTTTTGAGATATAAATGATCCATTACAATTCTAGTAGTGTATGGTAAATTTTAATTTTGAAACAGGTAAAAATTGGAGTAAGAAAGTTAGAAACAAAAGATATGATGGAAGGTAGACAAAGTTTAAGAAAAAGATGACGGAAATAGAACATATTAAGAAAAGAAAGGGTAATAAACCTTTGGTCCAAAATTCATAAAATTAGTGCATTTCACTTATTTAAAAGGACGTAATTTTTTTTTTTTTTGGTAAAATTGGAGTTAACCAGAAATTAAGAGATAAAAATATAATTTCATATATTACGATATTTTTTAGATATGTTATATTATTTTTTTTCTTATAAGTGTCGGTCTTATTTAAGTTTAAATAAGTTTTATGTATTTAATGTATTTAATTATTTGTTAAAATATTTTATTCCACTTGGTAACTAATTTTTTCCAAGATCGTTACCCTTTGATCGTTCTGTTAATGGACTGATATGGTTGCTATGTCTTCATTAACCTGTTATCTGCGATGATTTTATAGATTTTAATTTTAAAATAAATAGAAACGATGGTATCACATATTCGATTCACATTGCATTCTTACCATTGAACTTTTAAATTTAAATTTCTTTTTGGATATTCAATAAAATATTTTTTTTAATAAATATTCAATTAAAATACCTAATACTTTTAACTTATTCAAACTTTTTATTTGTAATTATTCCAATTTTAGAGAAACTTGCTCAATACGTTTTTTTACTAGTACGTTAATTGTTATTCACATTTATTTACCGGTGTAAACGATTATAATTTTTTTCATAAACAATGTTTTTTGTATGGTTGCACAGTTAATAGAATCGGAAAAAAAATCTAATTTTCTTGATTTAAACTATTTTTGCTCTCATTCAATTCTTTTAAAATTTATTTTATTAAAAATTCAATCTATTTAAAATCTATTTTAATGGATATGGATTTTAATCTAATTTACATTTTGTATAATTTATGAATTGGATATCCATTCTCTAAATCAAGATTTTCAAATATGGATAATCCAAAAAATTCAATCCAAATTTTTAATTTAAATTTTTAGTTGGGTTAGGGTAAAAGTTGAGATAGACTAGGCTAAATTTAGACTCGAACGAGCATTGCTTGATGACCTGTATGGACCGGGCAGTCCTGAAGATCCTGAAGTGTCGGGCGGGACCGACGAACAAAACGGGCTAGGCGAGCCTGACGACTCAAACGAGTCATCGGGCCCCACAACCTGAACCGGTCGGGCGGGCCAAAAGACACGAACGTGATAGGCGTGCCAGACGAATCGAACGAGTTGGTCGGGCTTGACGACCCGAAAAAGACAAGCAGACCCGATGATCCGAACGGCCCGAAGACCTGAATGGACTTGGCCGGCTCGACAACTCGGATGGATCGTGCTCAATGACCTGTACGGACCGGGCAGACTCGACGATCAGGACAGGCTGAGTCAGCCCGATGACCCGAACACGCTAAGTTGGGTCGATGACTTTGACGGACCGTGCCAAACGACCCGTATGGACCAGACAGGCCTAACGACCCTAACGGGCCAAGCAGGCCCGAAGTCTCGATTATGTGAGGTCGGGCCGATATGACGACTTATCCGTGTCAGGTCGGCACGACGACTCAGACAGACCGAGCCGACTCGACGACCAAGACAAGTGAACTTGGCCCGATTTGACGATCTGGACGGGTCCTAGACCTGGACGGAGTTTTTTTTGTCCTGTGGGCTTTTTTGGCCCTAGCCCACATGGGCTTAGGCATAGACCTGTGAGTTGGGCCAATTAACAACTCTAACGGAATTGTATCGTGTCGGCCTTAAGGACACAAGTTTTAGAAAATTCAATTTAAATTTCTTTTTAATAATATCCTTTGGATTTTGAACTCATGCAAATATTTAGACTGAATTTAAATTTGAATCCAAATATTTGGATCTGGATTTAAAAAAAATTCCAAACTAATTTTGCTGAAAAAATGAATTTGAATCGAATATCTGATCAAATTATTTGAATTTAAAATAAATATTGATTAGATGATTAAAAACCAATCCATTATCACCATTAGTACTTAATCTGTTTTTCTTTTTGAGCAACTTTCCTAAATAATAATTTCAAAGGATGTCATTAAGCAAAATAGAGCTTTAAAAGAAAAAAAAAGTTTCAAATTTGCTTCGCAGTTTAAATTTACCGAGTGAAATTTGTCCACAGATTAGAGAAGTCAAGTGGTCAACTTTAGTGTTTGTATGTTATTCATTTTTGTAAGAAATTTAAAATAATTTATAAAAATATGTTATTTAGGTATTTTTTAGAATTTTTTTTATGGATTTATAAGAACAATTTAATTATTTAAATTTATAGAACATTAAGTTTTATCTATAGACAATAATTTGAAATTTGTGTACTTTTTTTCCCTTTTATGGTAAGTCTATCGTTTCATATTTTTGTTCTCCGGAACGTAATAGTTCAGTATTAGTTCAGACAATTTCAATCGTGTAATATTGAATCGAAATTATTTGTGTAGAGTGAAAAATAATTTAGTTGAATATTTTCTTTTTCTTTAAAGTTTAGTATTACATTCAAAGTTGCTTTCACATCTATTAATTATATATATATATATATATATATAAATATATATATATATATATATATATAATTTATTGATCTAAAATTACTTTATACTTCATTTATATAAATCACAATCAATATAATATATATTTTTCAAATATATTAAGATATAAATAATTTCAAATGTATTTTTATGTGTTCTTAAGTGTCTCTTTTAATTAAACGTTTTTATCTTTTAATAAATAATAAATAGTTTTTTTCATCATTTACTAGAACAATTAATTGAATAACATATTTTTATTCAAAATAACTAAATAATTTGTCCACTAAAAAAATAACTACTATATGCATTATTTTAATATCATTCTTACAAAATTTTATATATATATATATATATATATATATATATATTATTTTAATATCATTCTTACAAAATTTTATATATATATATATATATATATATATATATATATTATTTTGTTTTTTTTAATATTATTCTTACAAATTTATATTTAAAGGAGAGTACTTATATATTTTTTAATTATTTATGTTATTATACGAAGGAAATTCTTCTTTTTATTTATATTATTATGTGCACATTATTTTTTAGTTTTACCTTTTAAAGAACTGTTATTTTAAACTAAAATAATTATATTATTATTTTTACTCTTTAAATGATTATTAATTTAAATTTAAATAATTATTTTATCCTTTTATCTTTTTAAATAATTTTTTATTTAAATTTATTATCTTAAGAGGATTTCCTATTTTTGTTTCTACATTTTAAAATACCAATTTTACCCTTTGATAGTTACTTTTACATGTTCTTTATAAAATCGTTTATCTATGCTTCTTCTCTTCTTCTTTATTTATCAACAATTATTCTCTCATATTTTTTGATATATTTCACTTTATTTTTAATAAATATAAATTTATTTTATATATTAACTTAATAACATTACATTATCATCACCTACTAATATAATGTCATATATATTTAAAAAATGCATAAACATAGACGCGCGTTATCACACTTATGTTTACGCTAGTTATATATAAAAACATTTTTGTCCACATCTAAAAATTTTAATTTGACCTTTTATAATATAATTATTTGTTAAATATTTAAAAATTATTCGTTATTTTTTCATGTTTTTTATAAAATTATCTTTCGTCTCTTTTATTTTGTATATTGATTTAATAATATTATAATATCATCATCATCTAATCACCTAATAATAATAATAATAATAATATAATAGTATCGTACATATTTAAACGTGTACATGTAAGATTTATTCTTAAAGAATCATACATCATTGGACATTTTTATTATAAATTAAACTGTTATTAAATATTCTTATTAGTTTTACTTTTATTTAAGACCGTGTTCTTTTCAAGGTAATTACTGTTTATAAGAGATAGGAAGTGATAATTTAGAGAATATTTTGTGTTCTTTTTTGTAGAATTGAAAGCGAGGGAAAGTGTTCATTTGCGAGATGGGTATCCATTTTGCATCTCGCTGGTGAAAAGAGATTTGAGAGTGATTTGAAGCACTTTACTATTATACCCTCGTCTGAAGAAAACTATGATGAAGCACATGGCACAACAACGGCACAACACGGAGGGGAGAACGAATCTATAATATTTGGATCTGGATATGTTGCAATTGGAATCATATATGTTTTTAAGAAAGAAAGTGTAACCGGATCTGTTTTTGGAAAGAAAAACTGGAATAGGATAAGAAAGAAATAGATCTGATTCTCTTCACTTGGATGCATTTGAACTTGACTAGCTTTGCATGCATGTTTTGTTTAAGTGGTTAGATTTTCATGTAACCTAATCCCTTCTTTTCTATATTATTTAAAATTAAAATATTAAATTTTTCAAATCAAATATATTATAATATCTTTTTTTCAATTAATAAATATTATTAATAATTTTATTCATGATAAAATAAAATATCAAAAATTAATTAAAAATTTATCTAAATATCATTTTATATTACTTTCAACACCAAAGATAATTAGGTAATCTGACTTTTTCATCTATTAAATTATTAATTTTTTTAGTCACATCAGTCAAATTCTTCACAAACTTTCACAAAAATTACTCTCAAATCCACTCTACTATCACCCCTACATCCACAAAAAAGAACAAAATAAACATCACATTTTAATCAACCTAAATCAATCATCTTCCTCTCCCTCAAATTATCACTCACATAAGAATACATCCTAAATCTTCTCTTTCGTAATTTTACTTTATTTTTCTTTCATTCCTCTAAAATCAAAGAACTTAATTTCATTCTCTTCTTCCCTTTTGTTCACGTATCTACTTTCCTCTCCCTAATTCTATGTCAATACACCATCAAAGCAAACACACCGAAGGATAATGGAGAACAAAATTGTTTGAAATATAGGCATACCTTCTTAGGTTTTGCTGCAATGGCCAATACCACCCTCACCACCAGCAACATTAAGTAGATCATTAATGATTGGCAATACAATAATAATCTGTAATTGAATACATGAATAGATGATTCTGGCGGCAATCATCCAGTGGCTACTGCAACATATATTATAGAGGCAGTGCAATGGCCAATATATGATCCTCACCAGCACCCACCATTTGCTTCATCATTCTTAATGATTGCCCAGAAAATACATCTTTTGTGTCTACTCATTTAATCTCTACACTCTCATCAAACAGTGAAAATCTTCCTAACCTTCTTCATGTTCCTACGACAAACAGGGCAAGTACCAGATGCCTCTGCTATCCTGCATATACATGCAGCACCACACAAGAATAATCATTACCCAATGCATTCAGCTACATTAATTGTTTATATACATATCTAGTTTAGACTTTAAACAATAACTCTGACACTATGATAGAAAGAGGATTTTAAACCAAATTTAACTCTACAAAATCGATTTGTAAAATGAGATTTACATATTCTTCGATATTATAAAATTGTCTAATCGATGGACTTTCAACAACAAAGATAAAAAATTAGTCTGTAAAAATTCACAAGCAAAACAAGAATGAATTACCTGGTTCCACAAGCAAAACAAGCCACACAGTGGCCACAAGGAAGAAAGAAGCAGTCCCTGGGAGCATCAAAGCAAATAGCGCAAAGACGCCGTGTAGTGTTGTTACTGCTTTGACCATCACCTGGAAGAAAGTCAAGATCCTGCTCGTCTTGTGGCAAGGAACCATATGATGAACCCCAACTTGAAACATCATCATCTTTCTGAGAAACCATAGCTGCTCTCTCAGGTTCTGTTCCCCCACTTCTGTGTCCTGCTCCACCTTCATCACCATACTGAACCTTGTTCAATAAGTTGAAGGACCAAAACACAAGCAAAGTTAATCCACCTGCACCAACATGTAGCATAAATAGTAAGATAAAGCCGTTTAAGATTGGTACAGATTGTAAAAACATAACTTACCAATGCCAAAAATATAGGTTACCCATCTTGGTCCATAGGACAGTTTGATATACCATTCATTGGATGCATTCTGAACCAAAGAAAAGGTACATGTTGTAATCATCACAATTTCTTTGAAGTAAGTAAATGATAATAATCTTGCCTGTTGTGGAGCAGGAGTAACTAAAACAGCTGCACTTCCTTCAAGAAAGAAAATATCTAAAGTGCATGGTTTGTTGATAAGAGCACATCTGTAGTAAGCATTTGTTGTATTATGCAAAGAGGATCTTACACTCAGCTTTAATGTCACCTTTTCAATAAGAATACACAAAAGGTATTAGTTAACACATTAATACAATGCTTGATAGCATATAAGCCTATTGAAATCATAGTAATTGGGGAAAACTAATAAAATCTGGTAAGATTGCTTGGATCAAACTCCATCTTTCCCATACTCAGAACACTCTGCTCCAGAATTATAATTGCTTTTACATCAGTGTACTTGTTTTAAAACTAAATTCTCATACAATATTATTTAACATGACATACATTTTCAAAATTTCCTCTGATGATGCTTGTTTTGTCTCCTTCCAACCCCTTTCACATGGCCAAAATCCATGTAATCCACTTTTCTCATTGATTCCTCTGAGGTCTTTCATTCTACATCTCCAAATTATCTTAATAAATTATTTTATCATCTTTTCCTAAATAAGAGTTGTATCAATACTTTCTCAGAAACAATCACTCAATAAAATGTCCTTTCTTACTGTATATGGCTACTTATCTATCTCAATACTCATTTTTTTTATCAGGTCAATATACTCATATTTTTTTTTTTATCAGCTCAATATACTCATTTCATGTCTACACTTATATCTTTTCTTTTTCTTTTTTCTGTAAGTTAAATATCTAGTAATCGGCCACGTATTAATACAATAAAACATCCGTTTGAGATTGATATGTACTTTACAATTACAAATAACTATGTATTTTTTTTCATTTCAACCACTCAACTTATATTTTATGTAAGAAAATTTCATTAATTTTTTCAGCCTTTTGCAATATTAATCCCAAGTACTTAAACTTAAAAATTTGTGTATAACATCTCCAATTTTTACCTTCAAGTCTATTTACCTCTTGCTTCTTGTTAAAATTACTATGCAATTATTTTTACTCCCACTTAAACACAAACCCTTTGATTCTGATGTCTATCTCTAAATCCCTATATTAGAGTTAAATACTAAGGTTTTTCCCATAAGTATTTTAAGAGCAAAAATAAATTAAATTTTCTATATACTCAAATGATCTCATGTATAGTTAAAATTATGCTTTTAAAAAATTAACATGAAAATTTTTCTGCATATAAATTTACGAAAAAGCTCCTTTTATTAAAAATAATATTATGAAATTTATCCAAATATAATATTAAAATAAAATCCACTTCGTATAAGAATAAATAAAATCAACTTAATAAGTTATAATCAAGAAAGTAACACCATTAACTTTAGGAGATGTTTACACGAACCTTTCCCATAAAAAAAAAAATTAAGTTTTTTGTAAGTTAAAATTAAATTATATACAAATAACTTGTAAAATTTCTTTTGACTTTTTATTTTAAACTTATACATTAACTACTTTTAGTTTATAAAAAATATATTTTGTTTTTTGTAAAAGTGTTTCGGATATTCTTAATTTTGAATCTATTATATGTTTTATTACTCAGTTAACAAGAGGTCGTGCCAACTAATATTAGCTTTATCTTTATGATTATTATGTGCACAGAAGTATGGTTTAGGATCAGAAAATTACATTCACATCCTCATCCAAATTACCCAATGCCACGTAATAGCCTGATGACTGGAAAATTTCTTGGGTAATCATACCACTTCCTACAAAGAAACAAAACAACATCGGCATAAATATTGCTTTTTTTTTTAAAGCACATAGACTAAGAGAAATTCATTAGGATACATTTTAACTGAACTCAAATATCATTATAATTAGATTTTAAACCTAATTCAATCTCACCAAATTTATTTATAAAGTGAGGTTCGTACTTCACTTATATATTATAAAATTGGTTTATCTTTAATCGATGTAAGACTTCCAAAAATAAATCTCTCTTTTATGAATTGCATCAATCTTATTGGTTTCGTCATCATATATGCGGTTTGATTTTTAGAATTTCAGTAACTAAGTTAAACTACTCTATTATTTAAGAAGTGGAACCCTCACATATTCTCATGAAATATACACGATTCTTGGATAACTGTACAGTGGACTTGTTATGTTCCTATTTTCTCTTCAACTCATTTTTTTTAAACATTTTTTTAAGCCAAGCACATTTACAAGCATACAAAGTTGCTGTTAAGCAACTATTATTGGTTTTCTTGAGGGCAGGAAACAATTCCATGTCCCATCATAAATGCAAATTCAAATGTACTTCTCCAATCATGTTACTAGTATATTTATACAAACTATAAGTCTTAAGTTGATTTCTCCTTTCTTATAAAAAAATCTCAATCAATTGTTTCTTGGTAAATTTTTTTTTATTGTAAGCTAGTATGACATTGTGGGACTAGACATGAATCTATTTCTCAAACTAAAACCATACGTCAAATTATAGACCTAGTTACAATTAACTAAACAAGACTTTAAATGGAGTTTTATCAACCCTCATTCATTCTTCGTCCTTAGACAATTTTGTTCCTAACAATGTTAATTCTTCACAATATTACTATTCCCCATTCCAAACCTTGTTAACACTTCATGTGCATATCTTGCAAGTGAAAATTTCATTTGAACACTATTTCGAATAAATCTTTCATCTTTTCAAAGTTAGACATATCAAAGTCTAAGACCATTGAACTTTTAAACTTGTCACACATGGTTCTATCATTTATAGTAAATATTAAATCATCAACATAGATAATGATTATTAATATCTTACCTCCTTGTGATTTTGTGAACAATGTGTGTTTGCTATAACACCTTTCAAAATCTTCAAGTGCAAACTAGGCTTCAATTATATTGTACCAAAATTGTGTTGACTGTTTAAGACCATATATGTCTTCCTCAACTTATAGACTTTCTCTTATCCTCCTTTCTTTATAAATCCCTTGAGTTACTATACAAACACTTCTTTGAGCTTCCCGTGAAGAAAAACACTCTTCATATCCTTTTTCCACCAACATTGCTTGTATTTATCCACACTCCTATCTTCCTTAAGTTCATTTTAAACACCCGCTCCATTAGGTTTAATTCCTTTATGTTGTGTTTGGATGAGACAATTTAATAGAGTAATTCATTTATTTGGAGAATTTGAAATTCTTTAAAATAAAATTACTTGTTTGGATGAGGAAATTAAAATTAAAAAATTTAAAGAAGGTATTTCAAATAACTAAAACAGTAGAATTTGAAAATAACTAAAAAACAAAAGAAATTGAAATTTCACTTCTTTTCACTCCACTATCACTCCACTCACAAAGGTTGAGCTGAGTCGGGTCATGATCACATGTCTTCCAAATAAAGAAACATAGAGTTAGCGTGTGGAGATGCTAAAGATATTCTAGTTGTGTCACATGTCTTGTAATAAAATTAGTGTCTATAATTGTTTATTATTGCTTTTTTTTGGAGGCAAAGGATTACTTATTTTCCTTTATAAACAATTCATCGATTGAAGCATGGATTTATGGATTTGAAAGAGTTTTGATTTTATATCTTTACAACAAAGAAACACAGGGAAAACAAAATATGAAGATGATATTGTTTTATTTTAATCATGTATGTTGATAATTGGTCTATTTGTGATGCTTAAAAACTTTCATTATGGTCTTGACTTCAACTATTTTGAATGTGGTAAAATTTGACATGTTTCATATAAATTGGGTTGGAAAGATTTATCATAATTTTACATAATATTGATAACTAAATGCATTTTATAAGGTACAAAAGTAATAAAAGCATGAAATATTTGATGCAATTTGCTACAATTTCGCTAGGGATTAGCCAGAGATAAAGTATTTCAATTGGTGAGGGATTAGCTAGGGATCAGTTTGTTACAGATTAACGAGAGATCTGCTACAACCACTTTGCTAAGGATTAGAGAGGTAAGTTTGCTACATATCAACTAGAGATTTGCTACAACCACTTTGCTAGGAATTAACGAGGGATTTGCTACAACTACTTTTCTAGGGATTTGCTACAAATAGTTTGCTAGAAATTAGGTAGGAATTTGCTACAACTAGTTTGCTAGGGATTACCTATGGATTTGCTACAACTAGCTTGCTAGGGATTAGCTAGGGATTTGCTACATCCAGTTTGCTAGGGATTAACTACATATAATTTAGCTACGATTCAATGTCCTCGTTAATTCTTTGCTAAATATTTTTGCGAGGGATCAATGAGGGATTAGCTAGGGATTATTTCACTGCAAATCTGCAAATTTGTTGTAATGTGATGAAGGTCGAGCTGAGTCAACTTGGGGCGCAGGTCAAACTGAGTCAAGTCGTGTCAAAGGTCTAGCCGAGTCACCCCATGCCGATCGATGAACCGAGTCTGCCAAGCCGAGCTAATCGACGAACCGAGTCAACCACGTCGAGCTGATGGACGAGTCGAGTTGGCTTAGACCGAAGGTGGAGTTGAGTCAGCCTGAGCCAAAGTCGAGTCGAGTTGGTCTGAGTTGAAGTCGGTTCGAGCTGAAGGTCAAAACAGGTAAACCGAGGTCGAAGGTAGAGCTAAGTCAGCCCGGACCGAAGATTGAGTCAAGTTGTCCCGGACTGAAGGTCTAATCGAGTTGGCTTAGACCGAAAGTTGCACAGAGTCGACCTAGGTTGAATTTTGATAAATTGACCCGAACTGAAAGTTGAGACGAGTCATCCTAAATCTAAGGTTGGGATAACTTTAACTTATGTCATTGTCATTATCTTTCCATTTTAATATATCTCGTTTGATTTCTTCCTCTGCTCTACCCCAGTCCTCGTTTGATATCTCGTTTGAACATGAGTCGACCTTTTCGAATGTTACAAAAGCCTATGAATTTTCATGGAAGAAATACACCCAAGTTTTACCAGTCAAATCATCGATAGAACTTAAAATGCACCTCTTGTGCAAAGTCGGCTAGATGCTGACATATATTTGAATGCACTAGCTAAAGTTGCTTTGTAGCTTTTTGTTGGTTTTTAAGTGGGTATTCACCAAAGTTCCACATCGAGTAATATGAAGAAGAGAGTGACAGAAAAATACTATAAAAGTAAAGAGTTTGTTTTGGAGTTGTCACCGTAACTCAATAGGTCTCTTGGGTGTATGAGGGGACTTGGGTAGTTGTGTATCATTGGAAAGTTTGCAATTTTGGTCCACAAAAAAATTGCACTATGAAGGGTTTGCAGTTTTGGTCCATAAAAAATTGTATGAAGGTTTGCAATTTTTGCCCGAAAAATTGCACTTGGGTAATAATATACTTCTTGTTGAGTGGTTGTGGATGTAGGCCTTGAGGTGCCGAACCACGTTAAATTTCCTGTGTGCTTTTATTTATTTTTCTGCTCTTATTTGTGGGTGTGCTTCCGCTTGAAGAGATTATTATTTTTAGTGCGTGATTTCCCAACAGTGGTATCAGAGCTGAGGTTCCGACCAAGGGTTTCTAATCAAGGGAGGAAGAGGAGTAGTTTGGCATACCAACCAAAATTAACGTCCTTTGAAGAGAGTGGAGTTCATGTGTGGCGAGATGCTCCTAGATCTACGGAGGAGGTTGCCAATGGTACTCGTGTGGCCTAATGAGTGATGTGCGATGGAAATTTGATTTGTGTGAGTCGTGGTTTGCGACAAGTGCATGAAGGAAGTGCTCTGCGGCTTACAGGTCTGCTATGGTTGTTGCGTGTAGTGGGCTGCGCTGTTTGGTAACGTTGGATCTGCATGGTGAGGGTGAAACTCGAGATCTCCAATGGTGGTGTTTTGCATGGCTCACGCGATGCGTCGTCGATAGTGGGTATTGCATCGTTGTGTTGTGGAAATGTCGTGGCTTGACCAAGTTGGCGTTATGATGGATTCCCCTTGAGTATCAGTGAATTGTTAGTGACAATGGTGTGAAAGTTGCCGACAACAAGTCTGATGTGCAAGGCAGTGAGGGCCGTTGATGGAAAAGACTATCTTCGTCAAAGAGTCTGTGCAAATCACTAGTAGTAAGAGCAGTTCAAGCAAATTTGTTGACAGTGTGTCAAATGTTTATTTCATAGCATGTGAGACTTTTGATGAAGGGAGGATATGTTGGTTCTCAAGTGGGTATTCACCAAAGTTTCACATCGAGTAATATGAAGAAGAGAGTGACAGAAAAATACTATAAAAGTAAAGAGTTTGTTTTGGAGTTGTCACCGTAACTCAATAGGTCTCTTGGGTGTATGAGGGGACTTGGGTAGTTGTGTATC
>Ga0209589_1005564_pt1 | contig 21323 bp, 14 predicted proteins | sample CowpeawhiteBW_FD_187525 | JGI IMG/M metagenome (GOLD analysis project Ga0209589, IMG submission 187525) | Root nodule microbial communities of legume samples collected from California USA - Cow pea white BW (SPAdes) (version 2) | ecosystem: Host-associated > Plants > Roots > Nodule | place: USA... | reverse complement strand
ACACTATGGCGGCTAGCTCCAAGTCATGAGTCGGGTAATTCTTCTCATGCACCTTCAGTTGACGAGAAGCATATGCCACTGCCCTCTTTTCTTGCATCAGTACACACCCCAGACCTTGATATGATGCGTCACAGTACACCTCAAACACTTTCTCGGTATCTGGAATCACTAGCACTGGAGCGGTAGTCAAACACTTCTTCATTTCCTCAAAGCAATCTTCACACTGCTCGGCCCAAGAGAACAACTGATCTTTTATTGTCAGCAGTTTCAATGGGTTCACCTTCTTTGAGAACCCCTCCACAAACCTCCTGTAATAACCTGCTAAGCCCAAGAAACTTTGCACCTCCATCACTGTCTTAGGCCTTTCCCAGTTAAGCACTGTCTCAATCTTAGCCGGGTCTACTGCAATACCCTCAGTTGAGATGACATGTCGAAGAAACTGTACCTCCTCTAGCCAAAATTCACACTTGGACAACTTCACATACAACTGGTGGTCTCTGAGTATCTTCAATACAGCCCTCAGGTGATCTGCATGCTCTTCGCTCGTCTTTGAGTAAATAAGAATGTCGTCTATGAAGACAACGACAAACTTATCTAACCAAGGTCGAAAGATTCTATTCATGTAATCCATGAATACGGCCGGTGCATTCGTCACTCCGAATAGCATAACCACATATTCATAGCGGTTGTATCGTGATCTGAATGTTGTCTTTTGCACATCCTCCAGCCGCACTAGAATGGTGGTATCCCGACCTCAAGTCGATTTTAGAGAACACCCATGCTCCCTTCAACTGGTCTAGCAAGTCGTCGATCATTGGCAGTGGATATTTGTTTTTAATAGTCAGCTTATTCAGCTGCCTATAATCCACACATAGCCGCGAGCTCCCGTCCTTCTTCTTCACTAACAAAACTGGAGCTCCCCAAGGTGAAGCGCTCGGTCGAATGAATGGCTTCTCCAATAATTCTTCAATTTGTTTCTTGAGTTCTGTAAGCTCAGCCGATGCCATTCGGTATGGAGCCATAGACACTGGGCCTACACCAGGAATGAGATCAATGGTGAAGTCAATGTCTCGACTCGGCGACAACCCTGACACTTCATCTGGAAACACATCCGTATATTCACTAGCCACCGGTATAGATTGAATCACCTCCGCAGCACTTTTCTTCTCCGGCTTGGTCACCATCATAAAACACATGGCCCCTCCTTGTAGTTCTTTCAACACCTGTTGAGTCGATATCAACTGCAACCTTGTATTTTCTGGGAATACCAAACTGCACCGTCCCCAGTCAATCATGATGTGGTTGTTAGACAGCCAGTCCATCCCCAGTATCACGTTCAGTCCCTCCAAAGGCAAGCACACCAAGTTCACCTTGAATCTACGACCTGCCACTTCCATTGAACACCCGGCGCAGACTAAACTGGTAGCCACCTGACCCGAGGAGGGAGTTGAAACAAGCAAGTCACACCGCAAGAGTCACGTTTCTCCAAGCTCAATCTCCCCACACATGCATTAGATATAAATGAGTGTGTTGCTCCAAAATCGAACAACACTAACACCGAATGACCCAATAATAAGCAAGGCTCAAGTATAAGATTACTTGACTGAGTTGCCTCAGTAGATGTCATGGCAAAAACCCTCCCAGCTACTCGAGCTCGTTCTGCTGGCGAGGCTACTGCTGGTTTCTTCGCACCAGGGATTTTCTTCTCAGTGCAGTTGTTAGCGAAATGTCCCAGTTTATCGCAGATGAAGCACTTACGACGGTCACCGGATCCCCCTACTCCACCGGTCAGCTGTGGATAATTTCTCTTCAAATGAGGTCTGCCACACTGATAGCAAGTGGGACCCCTAGATGTCTGTGGCTGGCTGTACGACTTCTTCATTTGCTGCGCCTCTGCGACATTCTTCTGATGTCTACTCGCCACTGGGCCAGGGCCCTTTTCCAAATGCTCGACACTCTTGGCCTGTTCCACCAAAACGGGAAACCTCCTCTCTCGTAAGGGAGTCACCACCTTCTGAATCTCATGTTTGAGCCCTCGCTTAAACTTCAAACACCTCCACTCTTCTGTCATATTCTGTGAAGAAAATCTTGCCAAATGCTCAAATTGATTCACGTACTCTTGCACTGTCATAACCCTACTGTAGTGCGAGGAACTCTACCTCCCTGTCTTGTCTGGCTGTGTCGGGGAAATATTTCTCCAGGAACCGCATCCTGAAGCTGGTCCAATCCACATGTTCATCTCGGGTCTCCATCTGCTGTTGCATTCCCGTCCACCAATACTCCGCGTCATCATTCAGCAGATAAGTGGCGAAGAGTAGCTTCTGCTCATCAGGGCAATTCATCACTTTAAAAATCTTCTCACACTTGCAAAGCCAAGCATCCGCTTCATCCGGAGAGACCTTGCCATTGAACTCCGCTGGTTTGTGGCGCAAGAAGTCCTCCACAGTTGGCACTCTGACAGGGGCAATGGCCGTCCTAGGCTGCGCTGCCACCGGTGTTTGCATCGCATCCACCATCCGATGAATGACCTCCGCGATATCATCAACACCACTATTCCTCCTCCTCCTGTTAGCAGCCATAACTTGAATACGCCACATTACCACTGTTAAAACCAATTCACTTAGTTAAACAAAATCACTAATGTCTTACTTACACACAACTAAATCACACACACAATCAAACGATAAGCTCACTTCCCAAAAGCCCCAAAATATTTTTAAATATTTTCAAAACGTTTGCTCTGATACCAATTGTAACATTCCTAACGAATATTACGAATATTTAAATACATAAATTCCGAATTAAAACAAAAACCACATTTAATATAATACCATTTCCCAAAAACATGGGAAAAATTAAAACCATAACTGGTACCATACATATTCTGAATGTACAATATCGTTATATATAAATGTTATTAAATTTCAACATAAAAATATTTACATCAAAATTAAAACAATAAAGTTTCTTTCAAAATCCCAAGTAGCCCATGCTCTCCGTCTCTAAGCATCTCCTGACTCACGTGTCAAATCATCTACTCCTGGATAACAAATTATCCGATCATCGCCATACACACACAGATAGGGTGAGCTATGCACAATAAAAATATAAACAGATATATGAAATAAACATGTTTCCCAACCCAAAATGACATAATTACAAATCTCATACTTTTCAAATTACCCGACCATGACCTCATAGTCCTTCATGAGTCATACGCATGAACTAGGTCTTGGGACTTCCTCGTGCTCCCACAAAACTAACTCATTCGTGGTCCAATCCTATGAGCCTATCCCGCTCATAGTCCTGCCCTACAAACTCCTTGCCTGTAGTATAAACATCCAAGTCTCATAACTTGGACCCTGGCACGCACGCAATCACCATACTATGGACTCCTCGCCCAATAGTAGCCGACGAAAACATCACAGTTCCTTGCCCATCGTGCGCCTGACACATGCAATCACTATACTAAGGACTCCTCGCCCATTAGTAGCCGACGAGAACTCAACCAGTTCCATGCCCATCATGTGTCCAACCACCGAGCACATCCCAGACCCCTATTGGACTTAGTCCTTCAAGCCCAAACACCATACCACATGCATATACATCCTATCCTTAGGATCTAACAGCCAAAACGCACTCACAAGCACATGAAAAAACATAGCAACTCACTTAAACTCACTTAAGCCATGGACACTCGCCCAAGCTAAGCCTTCAGCCTCGCTTAGGCTAGCTCACCTCGCCTGAGCGAGCTTAAAATAGTGACCATAGTACGTTATCTCGCTTAAGCGAGATCCTCTCGCCTAGGCGAAACCATCTCTCGCCCAAACACTCAAAATCAATCTCGCCTGAGCTACAAATCACGCAAAAAACATCATCCATGACCACGATATCTCGCTTAGGTGAAGTCGTATCGCCTGAGCGAGACCAGGCTCGCTCAACACGCTAAACTCCTCGCCTGAACGTTATTATGTAGTAGTGTTAAAAGTAAGGTACATTTCATGCACAAGTTAGAAGTGTTACCTTTGTCCAATTTTCATGAATTCATGCCTGAATGCATGATGTAGTAGCCACATTCGAATGAAATAATCTTCTTATTACACAAAAATAAGTGAAGGAAAAATTAATATCACATAACTTTTGCAAAAAAAAAAAAGAATTAATTTAAGGATTAAATTATATCTAACATGTTATGCCAAGTTGGGCCAAACCCATGTCAGGTATAATTAAGTAAAGCCCTTGTTAGGTTCGATCTAAGTTATGAAGTGTCAGGTAAGGATGGGCCTAAATAATGAAAAATGGGTTAAATTTGATAAGCACAAGTCGTCCTAGGTCAAGTTGGGTTGGGTCGAGTCTACATCAAGTTGCGTCCATATCAAGAAAATTCACGTCGAGCCCACATTTGGCAACTCAACTTAGGCTAAATCAAGTGAAAATCACGTCAGGTCTAGTTGCGTTAGACCCATGTTAGGTCTGTGTTTGGCCTATGTTATGTCACATCATGTTTAGCCCATGTTAGGTCACATAGAGTGGGCACCTTGTCAGGTTGGGTGCGAGTCAAGAAACGCCAAATTCAATTGGACTCTAATCATGCAATATTAGGTTAGTCCCAAGTCAAGTTGGGTCGAGATGGAATCATATAGGTTGAGTTGGGTTGGATATGTTGAATTGGGTCGGGTTTAGGTAAAGTTGAATTAGGTTGTGTTTAGTCAAGGTCCAGTTGAACTAGGTTAGGTTTGATCTCATCTAGGTTGTGACTAAATTAAGTCGAGCCAATGTTAGTCTAAGTCAGGTTGCGATTGAGTTACATCAAGCCTTGTAATATAAACTGAAGAAAGGGAAAGACAAATTTCATGAAAGGAAAGTATATGGGTATTATGATTAACAGAGAAATGATACAGAGAATAGATAGGCATGCATGAATAATATATAGAGGCCCATATCAGTTATTTACGTAACATCCCCCTATCACTTATATATGAGGAAGGAACAACCATAAGTTTTTGTATAAATATATCAAAAGAAGAAAAGGATAATGGCTTTGTGAAGACATCCACTACATGATATTGAGATAGGAGATGAATCAGTAAATCTTGTTTCTAATTAAGGTGGCCTATGTCAAAATGCACATTAAGTTGAAAATGCTTTGATCTTGTATGCATAACATGATTAGCTACCAAAAGTATAACTCCTTGATTGTTAGAATAAATGTTGGTAGGAGGAACCGAAACAAGAACTTCGTTAAGAGGAGATTTGACCCAAATGAGATTAGCAAGCAAACTACAAAGCTTTGAAATTCAACTTTTTGTGGTGCTTTTGGAAACCTCTTTTTTCTTGTGGGAAGACTAGGAAATCACATTTAAACCAAGAAAAACACAAAATCTAGTTGTATACTTTCAATCATCTATGTCATTACCCATCAGAGTCACTGAAATCGAAAAGACAAAGATTCTTGGCTAGTTGAAAAAGAAGGCCATTTGAAACAATACAAATGAGATATCTAAGCATACACTTGACCACTTTTTAGTGATACTCTTGAGGAGCATGCATATATTGACACTCAAAGTTAACAACAAAAGCCATCTTCAATCTTATGATCGTGACATACTAAAGAGCACCCACTATCGACCTATAGAATGAAGGATCTTCAACAACGACACTTCCATCTTTGGTAAGACGTAGATAAGAGATCATGGGAGTGAGACAAGGCCTCACAACAAACATGTTTGCCTTTGGAGGGCATCACGAGCATATTTTTCTTAGGAAAGGTGTAGACACCCATCATCATTCCAAGTGGCTCCAACTCTAAGGAAATAATGTAGTTTACCTAAATCCTTGGAGAAAAGTTAGTCTGAGGATGTTTTATTATAAAAGAGGTATTAATGGAGTTATTTCTATAATAATGTCATCTACGTAAATTAAAAGAAAAAGAGTCAAGGAATAAGAAAACTTAGCATATAAAATCATTCTTCGTAGGATGAAATCTTGGCTAGATTAAGGTAGAACTAAGCTTGAGAAAACATGAACGACATAAATCATTTTGTTTAACTTGCAGACAATTTGAGAGTCATCATATGTGAAACTTATATATATATATATATATATATATATATATATATATATATATATATATTGTCAACACTCAATTTCGTCTGGGTAAATATATTTGTTTGGTTAAAAAATAAATAATAATAATAATAATAATAATATATAATATAATAATAATAATAATAAATAATAAAATAAAATAAAAAATATGTTTTTATTAATGGTAGGGTTTTTTAACTTTAATTCTACCATGGGAAAGAAAGAAAAAAACCAAGAGAAGGATAATCTAATTTATTTTCTAATTATCACACTCTTTTTATGAGCCCAAATGTTTTACATATTTTCACCCCCACTATTTGCTATTTACACCTTCCACATGACATGACAAAAGAGGATTTTTAGAAAATGGTATAATATTGGGAGCCATATTTTTTTATAATAATTTGAATAAATATCCTGCATTTACACTTATGTGTCTCTTTGTGTTGTCAGTCGGGGTAAGTATTATTTTAATTAGAAACAAATATTTTCGATAATAATGCTTTTAGAAAATTGTACGATTTTAATATTTAGAAGAAAATGTTACGGGTAATAATTAGAATCAATTATATGAATTATATGTTAGGATTTGATCACAATCACAATCTTTATGTGACAAAAAATATAATTCTAGTAATTACAGGCAATATTTCGTTAATAATTATAATCAATACCGTGGATATTATGCAACGATTTAATGGCTATAATATGTTTCATCAAGACCAATTTCTTCCCCATATATTTTATTATAATTAAAGACTAGGATCTCGGTGGTACCCCAAGGCGTCTATATAAGCACAAGAACTTCTCCAATGCAGGATAGAAATTTTTTTTCGAAAAACCCCTCTCCTTTTTTATTACCAGAGCACGCACAAAAGGGGGTCACCTAAGGTAAATTCTCTTTGCTCCTAATGCTTTTCATGATTCTCTTATAATATCAAATATATGATCGTTTGAATTGTTGTATGATTAAATGTGTTTGGGGTTCTCATGTCAGAGGATTTTGTGTTTGTCATTGATGTGCTCAACCTTTCTCTTTCCCTTAAATAAAAAGGTTTCTTTCTTAGGCTTTAATTCTCTCTAAAAATAAAGGATAATAATAAATAAAAAATAAAAATTTTATTTTTCTTTTATATAAGTATTGAATGTCATGTCAAGTCTCGGACTTGCTTGATAATCAAAACACTCTTTCATAGGCTTTTTTTTTTAAATTTGTTATAATAAAAAATATAAATTATAAAATCATCTTGAATATCATGTCAAATCTCGGATTTGCTTGATAAGTAAATCTTTATCATGTAGAATCTTGGGTTCTCTTGATATTAATAAAATATACATACACATAAAAATCTAGAAAATTAAAAAAACAAAATAATAATATCAAACAACAAATTTTTTACAAAGAACTACGTTATTCTTGATTTTCCAAATGGAAATACGTAGGAGCGAGGTACAATACTAGTCGGGCCCAAAAAATAAAAAAAAAAAATTTGTTTTAATCTTTAATATTTTTGTATGTGTTTTTTATTTTGTTTGATTTTTTTTGGGAATAACAAATATTTTAAGCATCAAATTCTACTTTGCACACTTAATTAAAGAGGGAACCGTCTTAAGACAGACTTGTGGGGTGCTAATACCTTTCCCACACGTAACCGACTCCTGAATCCAAATTTGGTTTCAAAAACCATTCTTTTTAAGGTTTTTCTATAGTTTTCCATATTAAACTATGGTTGCGACTCCTTTGTTTTTCTTTTTTAAATTATTTTCGCCGTCCCGCCGCGATCTCGGTTGCGATATATATATATATATATATATATATATATATATATATATATATATATATATATATATTTGTTATTATTTAAAGGGATATTAATAGAACCTATTAATATATCCCCTATATTCATGAACTAAAATGGTTTATAAATATATGAATTTATGAACTTTATACTTCTACATCCATAAACTCTTAGTGACTTAAGCGGAGGGTCTTTGTAGATGGATTTCCCTTTCATTTCTACCAAGAAGCTTGGTCCATCTTCAATATTAGTAACTTTTCTTCTTCTTTTTTGGGTGTACATAATTCTATTCATTCATAATTGACAAGGTTATTTTGGTGGTAAGTATGTATGAAGTGTTAATTTCAAGAAACTTTGGATTGAATGTAATTCTTCTTTGGTGCGTTAGGCTTTCTCTTCTATTTTGTGCCTTGGGTGTTGAGAGAAAGATGAAGAAAATGCTTTCACTTGTGTAGAAATATGCAATTTCAAGTTCTCATATTTTTTCAGGAGGATATCCATTGTGTAGATAAATTGACTACTTTGGCTTTAGTAAATACAAAAGACTATATATCATACCTTACTGCCAATTATAAGTTTAATCTTTTTTTCATAATAGGTTTTATCTTTCCATGTTTAGAATTATATAGTTCTTTTGGGAAGTTTCATTAGTTTGTTCACATGGGTATGGTTTGGTCTCTCATGCTTATGTTTCTTTGCTTCTTTTAACTTTTTTATTAAATTGTATATGATGACAAATGATAGATGTTTTTTAGGGTGTAAGTCTAGCTTGGAGGCCTAAAGCAAACTTAAAAAAATTATGATTTTTATTTAAACTTTATTTGGAGTCTTTTTTATACAAAATTATTTATTAAATTGTCATAATAAATTTCATTTAATATTTCTTTTTCATTAGATAATAAGGCTAATTCGTTTAATCTTTTCTAAGACATTGTTAATCTTAAATGAGAATTCATGGAATATTATAAAATTGAAACTAATGATAAGTGAAAAATAATAAATCTAAACAATTGGAACCATGTAAAAAAGAAGAAGTAAATCTTCATTGGTTAAATGAATTGAGTAATGGGTGAAGGAGGGAAGAAAATCCAACTTTGATCTGGATCTTATTTTCCTATCACATTTGTGGTCTTTTAATTCTTATACTCCAATTAATCTATTATCCACCAAAAGACTACATTATAATATAATTAATAGTTTTGTAGAAAAAATTTGGTTCTTCATCAAATATATGCAGAAAAACTCTCGAAACCCATGAAATGGAAAGTATCAAAAAATAAAACTGGACAAAAGAAACACATTTATAATTCTAATACAAATCCAACAAAATTGAATAAAAATAATAACACAATAGAAGAAAAAACATACTATAAGTTTGATGGAATTTTATCTGTTATGATTATTTCTTCTTATTGGGTTGTTTTCCTCTATTTAAAAACCAATTTAACTTTTTCCATAAGTTATTACAATATTTCTTACCTAATTATAAAAACTTCCAATAAAATAGTATTCAACATTTTTTTCTCACATACATTTTCATAGGCTGTTAAAATGAAAATTATAATTGTACATGTTCTTACAAGATTGAAATAGTACCTCGTAAGAATCTTAGACTTTTGAATGGATTCCTCTCCTGTAGGTAGTAGTCGTCTTCTAAGTTCTCGCCCTTCTTTAGGTTAAAGGTGGGGAGGTACCTAAAAAATATACTCCAACGCTCAAGTCAACATAGAGCTTTTCTTCAATAGTCAAATCTCTAGGATTAACAATTGATGACGAAAGTGAGTCTAATTACCTGGGTCCACGTGTATTTATACTAATTTTCTAAGAGTCATTACCTGAAAACTTACGATCTTACATGTATTTTGATTTGGATATGGGCTTGGACCTACTTATGGGCTTTGTGGGCCTAATGTTGGAGGCCCAATTTACTAGAAAGTTTGTTTGAGATTTGTTGAATTCTTCTAAGTTACGTTTGAGGAGGGGTTGTACATTTTCCGGTTTACCATGAAGTGTCCTACTATTGGTCGCCTACTTTATGCACTTGCTTAGTTTTAGTGCTTTATCTTACCAAGATTATCAAGTGATCAATTCGAACTCTTGGACATGAGTTATAACTAGCCATTACTCAGAGGTGTATCAGGCTTCCAAGTCACTTGTGGGGTTATTCTGCTAAAAACTTATGATTGGCCTTTCTTTGGGTAGATGGTTGAGTTCCTAGCCTAAGGTCTAACCACTGGTTGGGGACTAGTCAGCCTTATATGGTACACTCACGATTTTCTTTGGGGAGATGGGTGAGTTTGCAGCCTAAGGTGTAGCTGTTGGTTGGGGACTAATCAATCCTATATGGTACAATACACACATGAACTTGATCAAGGTATAAATTCACTTGTCCTTCCATCTTATGATAGATGTTTTTAACAAAATCCTTTAAGATCGAATATGTTTAATCATCTAGGCTCACTATGTATTTTGCTAAAAATTTTAAGACATAATAAGAATTTTTATTAAAGACTGTAATGGTAAAGTATTTCTTGTAACTTAAATAACACGTGGAGTAAAAATAACATTGTTAAAAGTTTTATTCTATTGAGAAAATAATGGGATAAATAGATGAATAAAACTTTATTATTATTGGTGTGTGAAATACTTGTGTAAACTTATCTATCACATTTACACACCAATGTTATTTAGAATAAATAAATAAATAACATTTATATTATTTATAATATTTTGTATATCATTACAATTCATGAGTGGTTTTTCATGATGGTCAACAATCAAAATGTTATAGAAGAAGGGGATAAAATTGTTAAGTATATATTTTGGTTAATCACTAAACAAGTAAATAGTGACATCGGAAAATTAATTAGTGTTATACTTTAATTAAAATAATATTTAAATAAGGGTAACAGAAAATTAAACTAGTTGAATTATTATTATTGAGTTCATGATTGAGGATTTATTATAGTATGCTAAATTAGTATTAAGCATTTAAGGACAAAAAATAATTTAAAGTTTGCAAAAAGTACACCTTTTTGTAATTTAAAAAATATTACTATGTGTTTTACCTAACTTGAATTGAAATTAGAAATTGACGTAATATATATATATATATATATATATATATATATATATATATATATATATATATATATATATATATATATATATATATTATAAAAGACAACCTACAATATTCTTTTTACTTGATGAATTAAAGAATTCACCCTCTACATAAAATGTTTTACTTAAAATAACATGGAACAACAAGAATGAAAACAATTTATTGATTTCTTTTACATAATTTTGAAAAGATTACACATTCTCTAAATTATGTCGTTTTTTTTATCATAACCAATACTTAACACAATTAGATTTATAGAACAAATTTATTGTTCTTAGAGTGAATATCAATATCATGGGGAACGTTAAACCAATGTGAAGTCCAAAGTATATTCATTTCTTCAGTGTGAACGTTCTTGGTTTCGGGTAAAAGTAATGCAATAAAGATGGTCACGATAACCACAAATCCTACAAAGAAGTAGAAGAGACCAAACTTCAAGTGACAAAGCATGGTAAGAAAGACTTGAGCAATTGTAAACGTAAATAACATGTTGGTCGCCATGACCATGCAAATGCTGCAACATATGCACATATAAAGAACAATAGAATATCTACGTCAACTTTACTAAATATTCATTGACCATTTAGCCCAAACCTTAGACCGATCATGATTCCAACAATAACCTTCAATCAAAAGTATTAGCAATAAGAACGTTCACACTGACTTGTAAGATAAGGTTAGCACCCATTTACATACTATAAATTGACTTTCGTTGGTTTGAGTTAAACTTAAAGTCTACTTCTTAAGATGGTATCAGAATCATTTAAATCTTGTTCTGAAGAGGTTTGTTATTTGTTGTGTTTATAATGTCACACATAATTTTGTTGTTATCAGACCATCCTTAAATATCTAGTCTTATGCTTGAGGTGTATATGAACCTTAACTTACAAGCTGATTTTGAAAGACTTAGTTAGGTTTAAATCCATTTCTTAAGAGAAATTGCATAGGTTTAAAGTTTTATTGAAGTTATGGGTTGCAAAAGTTTAAATGTATTGGACTTGTCAACTTTTACCTAACAAATAAACATTTGGACACCACCTTCAAGAAGTAACACTTTTCTTCTAAACTTGTCTACTACGAGGATAGAAACTAGTATGGCAACAACATTAACACCTCCAGTGATAACTGCAGACATGAGTGAAGCATCACCACTGCAGCCTAAAATCTGAAAGAGAACTGGAGCATAAAACATGACGACATTGATGCTAGTGAGTTGTTGAAAGGCTGGAATAAAAGCGCAGAAAGTTAGTTGAGGCATGTATTTTGGTCTTGTAATGTTCTTCCATGGATGTTCTACATTATTTTTGTCATTTCACTAGCCTCAACAAGATCTTGATATTCCTCGTCAATTTTCTCAATGCCACGGATCTTTCACAACATTTTCTTAGTTTTGTCATATTTTCCTCTTTCAATCAAAGAATTAGGTGTTTTAACTACACAGAGATCATATACATAACAAAATTGCTGGCACAGCTCAACGCCTAGAGAAATCCTCCATCCATTTGCATGATGTACCATAGTTGATTAGGTTTGCAACTAGGATACCAATTGTGATCGTCATTTGGAAGCCAATATTAAGTGCTCTTTTAATTTTTGGTAGAGCCATTTCAGACTATTGATGCAATAAAAAAAGGTGGAAAAGTTAATCATCATTTTCCTTGGAAAATAAAAAAGACAACCAGATTAAATGATTATGATGTATAGCTCATGTTAATTCTTACCTGGTTACAAAATCTCACTCCAATTCCTAAAAATAAATGACCAATGATAAGCCTTTCAATGTTCACAACAAACCTATTCAATAGTGAACCAGCAAGAAAAAATAAGCCACCAATAAGCATAAAGGTTTTACGCCTTAACATTCTAGTTGTAGTAGAAGCAAGAGAAGAAGCTACTAGTGCAACAAGGTATAAGGAAGAGGTGAATAATGTAAGAAGTTGGTCGTCAAATTTGCAATATTGATTCTTGCTTTCTAATTCATCTTTCATCTGTTTGTACACACTAGGGAAGAACCTCATCAATAATGGTTCCATAGAAGTCACTACTCTTGTAATACCAAGATCATATCCAAAGAGAAGACCTCCCATTGCGGCCACAAAACATGTAATAAGTACAAATGTTGTGACATTTCGCACTCCATCTATAGAAAAGATACATGTCATATTTCGAATTGTAATTGTCACAAATATCTTCACTCAATTTCACTCTCCTTTGAACAAATGTCACAACAAAAATAGGTTTCAATGGTCATTTATCCTTTACTCTTTTATGTTGAAATGACGAACAAATTGATTAAATTTATTAGTATTTGCTAAAAATTTGCAAATCAAATTAGTATTTACCTTAAAAACATTACTAATTAGAAATAAGATTTGAACTTTATTATTTGACTCGTTCTTATTTCTCCTACACTTAATTTTTGTCTAACAAAGTATAATTTTTTTAATTCATAAACATAGTCTTTTCCCATAAAAGTTTAAACTATATTTTCTCTGTTAGTTATATATATATATATATATATATATATATAATAATAATAATAATAATACACAAATATACTTGTAAGGTACAATGAAATGAAAGTGTAAATATTTGTAAACCTAAATTTATATTTACACCTTGTGTTTATTTTAATTAAATTTAAAAATAAAGAATCACGTTTTCGTCTTAGTTGTCACCTTATGTATATTTTATTTCAAAATTTTAAATTAATTATTTTTTATACAAAATGAATTTATCACAAAATAAATAAAAGATAAAAGTATAATTTCTATACAGATATATTTTATTAAATTAAGTTGTGTAATTGATAAACTTAGTTTATTATACTTATATATTATAATAATTTAATAAACCTTAATTCTATATAACTTATAATATTATGGGTAATTTAAGTTCTTGAATTTTATAAAATTATCAAAACAACTGAAAAATTAAAATACTTTCTATATTCAATAATATAGTTTTCTATAATAATATGAAATTAAATACAATATTTTTTTATTTTTAATAATTTTAATTATAGTAGAGATTTAAGATAATCTCTATATTATTGAAAATGATTGTGAACTTGGGATAAGATTGAAAAGAGTTATTATTAGTCTTTGGTCTCGAGAGCAACAATACTTAGTGTAGAAACTTTGTGGGTATATATTGGTTTGATAAGTTGTTTGAGTGCACTTACAAAGATTATTAAAACAGTGGTAGTTTTGAATTCTTATGATGTAGAAATTATTCAATTTGCATGTCACTTTGGAAAAATAAAAGTTAAATATATGATAATAGAAGCTAAACATTCATCGCATTGCTTGAATACCAATTTGTTTCACTTATGTGGTTTTGACATAAATGCATTTATGCATTGTTTAACCTTCAATTTTATATTGTGAGCATGTGATGTACCAGACTACATTTTTATCACTAGAAGAAAATCATCAAGTAAAATTAATTATTATATTGATTAAATTATATATTCTTTTCTAAACTAAAATTTATTGATATTTAAAATAGTCTCTTTTCTTAATAAAAAAATATAATTAATTTGTGAATTATAGTCTAAATTGGTTTCTAACATTAACTATTACCTATTTACTATTAGTAGATTCTAAATTAGTAACTAATGTTAGATACTAGTTTAGACTTTGGTTCATAAATCAATTATATATATATATATATATATATATATATATATATATATATATATATATATATATATATATATTATAATAGAGACTATTTGAGATATCAATATTTTTTTAGTTTATGTTCTTAAAGCACCAAAATCATCCTTTGAAGACTCTTTAAACTCCTCGTAGCAGAAACTCTTTACTCTTCAAATCGAAATGTTCGAGGACTTTGATGGTAACTAAAACTGAGAGAGAGTGTGTTTCCCACATCATGCTTTCAAGGTGAGATGTTCTAGGTTCATGTCTCTTCAAGATCGAGAAAAGATGTGTCTATAGAAGACACTATGAGGTTCAAGTTAACTAAGTGCGTCAGATAGTAGTAAATACTGTAATAATGAATACACCCTCTATTTATGTTGTGTATTATGCTAATTAAATTATATTTTATGGATATTTTTACTTAGATGGACCTAATCAATGTAACTAACTAAAATTATTAGTCTTTAATTAACCAATTTTGCTAATGATGCTTTAATCATCATCTTATTATGGTGAATGCAGTTCGTGCTTGTCACGGAGGTTATCTTATACTATTAAAATGAGATGTTATAAATAAACAAATGTAAAAGTTATAAAAATAATAATAAAAGTAACTAAAATACAATACGAGATTTTTCTCCAACCAAATACTTGTTTTAATTTTATATTTATCTGGTTTCAATTATCAGCTCAATCAAAGCCAGTAAGCAAATAATAAAATCTTCACCTTATGTTGTTTTATTTTATGCATAAACAAGTGCAATGCATTTGCTCCATTCTGACATGAGAGTATTATTTATATTATATTAAAGAAGATGAAATTTTGTGTAAAGGAAAATATTAATTGAAACCTTAACAAAATTTGAAAATTGGGTATATTTTATTTTGATGATAGAGAAGGTGTTATAATTTGAAGATCAAATCATAAATGTGCAGATGGGGCCAAGATGTTTAGACTTTTGGTTGTGATGAAAGAGATGAATTATTGAGCTACACGGAATCAAAATAAAAATACGTGATACAGAAATAACCAATGCAGAAAACAAGAGTATTAAACCTATAAAAAGTTAGATGACAAATTTTGTATCTTAAATTTAAGACTCAATTTAACCTAATCAAAATTATTGCTGATATAAATAAAATAAAAATTATTAGATAATAAAATAATAATTATTTTATTTACTTTATTAATTTAATATATACTTTTAAAAATATAAGTTTGTAATTTTTAATTATTAAATAATACAGTATGTTTAGAAATAATTTATTTAAAAAATATGACAGAAATATAAATTTTAATAAAATAAAACTTTACACTCATGACCAAGTTCACTTATTCCGGTTGAAAATAGCTTGAGACTAATAAAATTCTAACTCAACCTAATCTATTCTTTTATTAGATTGAGTAATGAATTTGTGGAAACTTAGTCTAATCTCATCGACATACACTCCTAAAATATAACATCATTGCATATCTATTTTCTTAGCTTCATTGGTATTTCATCATTGTATGGAGATATCACCGAAGAATGAAAATTTGATCCAAAAATAAAATATTAATCTTTTACCAATCTCTTTAAATGATATCTATTCCTATTTTAATTTGAGACTTATGTGAATATATTTTTTTGTTTGTTGTTCTCGATTCAATTATGAATGATCCTATCAATATTAATTCTATTTCTATGGCTTTAAAGTTCAAGTTTTGGAAATATAATATGAATGTTGACCTTATGTTTAGACTCACCCCACCTCTTACATGTACGAGATTACGAATGAAAAAAAAAAAAAAAAAAAAACTATTATCTATATAATGATAAATTTCATGTTAATTATCATAACTAAAAATGGAAACGTACTTGAATTTATAATGACAAGAGAACATAGCGACTTTACCTTTCAAATTAGCATGTATTCCCTTGAGACCACCATCCTTTTTGATAATATTTATGTTTACTATTGATGGAATGTCAAAATTGGTAAGAATGTAGTGTAATTTGGCAACCTAACCTATTTGCAACCAAATGAGATTGTCATTTTGCATCTCTATTTATCCACTACAATCACTACTAAAAAAATTTATATTTCTTGTCAATTTTATTTTAAAATTTTTTTTAGAAAATATTTATAAATTTTGTTATGAAAAAAAAAAAACTTGCAAGAAATTGCTGCCAATTTTTTTTGTAAAATATTTGGTATAAAACACTTTTTGCAAAAGATTTTGTAGAAAATATTTGCAAAATTATATAATTTTGTAGGAAATAATTATCCACGAAGGAATTACCTGCCGATTAAAATTCTTTAAAAAAACAGCAAGAAAAAGTCTTTTCTTACAAAATTTTTAACAAATCAACAAGAAAATTTTCATATCATATGAAAATTTTTAGTCGTGAACATATAATTATCCTTTAATCACCTCCATATTCCCATAATTTTCCTTCAACCACATAACTGCCAAAATAATTTAGTAATATTTAATCATTTTTAATTTGGCATAATAGTAATATTAGGTGTTTTTTATAGTATTTAATATACAATTACTATTTATATATAAAAATGTTAGATTAAAGATCCATTAAATATAACTTCCCTTGATTTGTGTACTTTGTAGGTTTTTACAATATAATAACATATCTCTCATGTTATCTCTATATAGTTGCTAAAGCACGTGATTATATATATATATATATATATATATATATATATATATATATATATATATTTCCAAAGTGCCATTATATAATTTCTGTTAAAGTAAAAGTGCCATTTCCAAAGATTTTTGAATCTCAAATAATTCTGGTAGTTAACGTGTGGTTAATAACAATTTTTTTACTTGTTATTTTTATTCTTAATCCTCCTTTTTCGACCACTATTATTTGATTATTCTATTTATTTTGCTACATGTATACTTAACTAAGAATAAAATAAAAATAATGAACTAATTATGCTATATTTACATAATATTTTCATCTTGAATAAACAAAGCGAATAAATAATTAGTAAATTGTATATATAACCAAATTGGAAATTATATCATAAGAAATAAAATTTATAAATATGAAATTATAATAAATTAGTAGAAAAGTTGAAAAAGAAAGTAGTCCGTAAAATTGTCTAAAAAAGGGTGTAGAAATGGAAAGCGGTAAAAGATAATGTAGAAGTGTTTATAGAGAAGAAGTTGTCGAAGACAGGTAGATAGATGTTCGGAATGAAGTACATGTGAATGGTGTGTGGTTTTTGGTTTGGTATAGGAAATGTGATGACCACACAGAATAGGGAATCCCAATAAGGGTTGGCTTCTTAGATATGATGCTACTTCAATTTATTTCCATACATCGCATGCTTCTATTTAAGGCCCGCTCTGATTACCCAGCCGGGTAAAGACAGAATAGTTGTGAGTGTTATTTATTTATTAATTCAAAAGAATGAGATGCCTGGTCCCCAATCTTGTTTAAACATGTGAAAAAAAATTGTTTTTAACTCCTTCGTCTTCATTTTTATTTCATATATATATATATATATATATATATATATTCATCTCAATACTTATATAGAAATCAATTACCTATTTCAAGCAAGTTATTTTTTCATAAGTAAACATCTACCTAAATATTAAATATTAGTAACATGTAACTAATCATTCACCAAAACCACACAAGACAGAACATTGCACAGTGGGAGCTCCCTATTTCCTATGTATTACCATTCCAAAAAAAATTGAATCCATTATTTCACATCAAGAAGAAGATTAATAAGCCATTTATAAATTTGGAGACTTCAAGACAACAAGCTAATAATCACTTAATTTACTAGTTGAATTCTCTCCCTCACACTAAGCAACTTTTGTTTCCAAGAAAACTTATTAGAATCTTATCAACTAAAGGTCGAAAAATTTATAGTTTAGGCATTCCCACAAATATTAGCAAACCCAAATAGGTTAAAGAAATAAATCTTTGATTACGAGAGAAACCTCTTGAGACGTCTAACAAAAGAATTGTGGGATAACTTTACAAACATCGATACCCACAATGTCCCAAAAAGAGTGATAAAACATCCACCCAAGCCATTTGGACCATGAGCACTATCACCACTAAAAGAAAAAACTGCATGTTTCACCTCATCAAGATATGGACATTTAATAAAAAAAAAAACATAATCAATCACTAGAGAGGGAATATAAGAAGCAACAAAAGACTTCATATTGGTAACAAAAACCATTAGATCAATGAGAATAACATATAAATTAGTATAAAAAGATAAAACAAAATCCTTAATTATTCTTAGATCAAAAATAACTTGATCAAAAAGAGGCAACATAAAAATTAGATGTGTCAATTTGGCCCAGTCCACATGGCTTGGCCTTGACCCATGTGGGTTAGGACCAAAAAAGCCCACATCGAAAAAAAAAACCCCATTAAAGAAACCCATAGGGCTAAAAACCTCACAAAAACCATGTGGGTCAGGGCCAACCCATGAGCTTTCTTCTTCAATATGAAAAATATATTACTTTTTAAAATATATTATTATCTGTGGAATGGACTCAATGACCCGGACAAGCAAGACGACCCGAATAGGCCCAACGACCCGGACCTGTCCAACGACCATGAAAAGCACGACAGCCCAAACGGGCCCAACAACCCGGACGGGCCCGACGATTCGGACTAGGTCGACAATCTGGACGGGCCAAAAGAACAGGACAAGCGTGACGACCCGGATGACCCCCGACCACCTGGATGACAAACCAGATGAGCCCATCGACTCGAACATGCGTTATGACCCAAACGAGTCCAACAATACAGACAGACGCGATGAACCAGACAGGCTCGATGACCAAGATGAGTCTGACGACCATAACAGGCCCAACGAGTCGGACGTGCCAAATGACTTTGATGGGCCCATCTGGTTGAGCCCAACAACTTGGACAAGCATAACGACTTGGACGGGCTTGACAACCCGACGAACCAGACCAACCCGATGACCAAGATGAATTTGACGACCAAAAAGGTCCAAATGATCCGGACGGGCCCAACGAACTTGACATACCAAATGACCTGGTGTGCCCGTCCGGATAGTTGGGCATGTCCTAGTCGTCGTGCCCATCCAGGTCGTCAGGCTCGTTTGTATCATCGGACTCGTTCGGGTCATCGGACTTGTATGGATCGTCGGGCTCGTCTGGGTAGTTGGTCCCGTCAGGGTCGTTGGGGTCATCCAGCCCGTCCAAATTGTCATGCTTGTCTGGGTCATCGGGCTCGTTCGGGTCGTCGGGTCCGTTCAGGCTTTTGGGCTCATTCGTGTTGTTGGGCCCATCCAGATCTTCGGGCCCGTCCGGGTCATCGTGCTTGTCCGGGTCGTCAGGCTCGTTCGAGTCATCAGGCATGTCTAGGTCTTCAGACCCGTCCAATTTATGGGGCCAGTTCGGGTCTTCGGGCCAGTTCGGGTCTTCGGGCCCGTTCGGACCTTAAGGCCCATCCGGGTCGTCGGACCCATCTTTGGCTTCGAACTTGTCCGGGTGATCAGACATGTTTGGTTCGTTGGGCCTGTCTAGGTCTTCGTACCTATCCAAGTCGCTCAGCTTGATCTTTGACTCTGACTTAATGTAGTATTATTTGGGAGGCCTAACCCACTTTAGTCCTAGCCCTAACCCACCTTAGTCCTAGCCCTAACCTACTAGAAAGAGGGCTTTGAGGGCTAGGGCTTTTTTTTAGCCCCCTCATTTGGACCCCCTAAAAGAGGCTTTATGAAGAGTAGGTCAGGATTGGCCCATGAACTAAGGGCCAAATTGACACCTCTAATAAAAATACCCCTTGCAATATACTTCTTGCAAAATACAACACAAAAAAATTGCAGTATTTTTATCCCTATCTTTAAACCAATTCATCTTAGCCTTTTTCTTTCAATGAACAAATTGACGATCCATAGTAAAATTTAAATCAACTTTTATCTTGGTCTCATGAATTAGCAAGGCAACTTTTTCGATGAAACTGGGCCCAATGTTTTTTAAAAAGACAAAGTGGGCTTTACAGTTCTAACAAAATTATTAACATAATTAGGTTTTTAAATTATAATTATTTTTTTATTATATTAAAAATAAAATATTTCAATCTTAATTATTTAAAAAAAATACTAGTTTCATAAAATGAATTGTTAGATAAAGTAAATACTATCTCCTATCAAATAAAGTAAGTAACATTACTTTTAAAATATTTTTCTATAAAAATTAGACGTTTTAAATTTGTACTGCTTATTTTGTTGTTCGACAACTTATTTTTTCTGATTTTCCATTTAACTCGCCCTCTATATTTCATTTAAGTAAAAATGTCCAAAAATATGGAATCATAATATACTAAACGATAGAGTCCGATAACAAGAATAAGAGCCACTCATTTAATCTCTAGACAAAATGATTAAACTTATCATAGAGAGAGTAGTTTTTTTTTTTTATCGATTATTAAAAGTGAAAATTCTTATAAATTCAATCGATTAAAATAAACAAAATAATTCTTGATAATTATGATATATTGAACTACTTTGATCGGAGAAAACTATCTCCAATAAAAAAAATACATAATTTTTAAAATATTTTTTCTTTTTTTTGACACTTTTTTTTCTTTTCTTTATTTCATTTAATTAAACATTTAAAAAAAAAAA
>Ga0209589_1005561_pt1 | contig 21334 bp, 15 predicted proteins | sample CowpeawhiteBW_FD_187525 | JGI IMG/M metagenome (GOLD analysis project Ga0209589, IMG submission 187525) | Root nodule microbial communities of legume samples collected from California USA - Cow pea white BW (SPAdes) (version 2) | ecosystem: Host-associated > Plants > Roots > Nodule | place: USA... | reverse complement strand
TTTTTAAAATAAATATATTTTTTAGTTTTTTTATTAATTTTTTTTTTTTGCTTCAAAACTTCATAAAAATATTACTTTATATTCAAGTTTAATAGTTTATGAGGAGTTTTAAATACAAAATGATTTTAAATGGGAAGTCTTAGGATGTTTAGTTGTGATTTTTTTTAAAAAAAAAGAAAAGAAAAAGAAGGCTTTATAAGATTTGAGATTCACATTTTGAAGCAGAAAAAAAAAGGAGTACTTTTATATGAATTTTTATATATTGATTGACGAGTTTATAGTATTGTAAAAGAATTTGATTATTTATTTGAGCTAGATTTTAATATTTCATCTGTTTCAATATAATATTTGTTTATGTTTTTTTTATCAAATTTAAGATAAAATTTTAATTATTCTATTTTTAAGAAAATTTTAATTTATTCTCTCTATTTAAAATCCAGACAATTTTTAATATAAAATGAAAAATAAATATATATTTGAAGAAAGTCATAACTTCTTAAAATTTTTAAAATACAGATAAAAGGAATTTTTTTTATTAAAAAAACGACAATTATAAAGGCAAGAAAATATAACATAAGAATTTTAGGTTGAATGATTATAATTTTGTAACTTACTTTTAACATATTATTTAACATCAGTTGACTGAAAATCATATACTGTTGTGAGTTTCAACTGAAAATCATAAACTCTTGTGAGTTTCATTTATTTAATGATTTATTTTTCTATTAATAATTATTAGTTAATATCTCAACTCGTGTTAAAAGATAAGAGTGCGTTACCAATACTTTTCCAAAGACTAAAATCACTTTTAGTTTCTCCTTTTATTAGTTTAAATATATAGTTTATATTAAGCTTAGAAAGTTTCATTCTAATTTCTTGAAGTTTTTAAATATACTAAGTTTGTTTTTGTTAGTTTATTACATTAACTTAATTCATTACTTAAAAAACTTATATTTCCTGTGGATTATTTTGTAAAATATTTTGTATAAAACACTTTTTACAATAAATTTTGTAAAAAATACATACGAATTTTATAATTTTGTAAAAAATAATTACACATAAAGAAATTATCTGTCAATTAAAATTCTTAGAAAAAATAGCAAAAAAAAATGTTTTCTTGTAAATTTTTTTAACAAATTTGCAAGAAAATTCTCATGTAATATGATAATTTTTAGCAGTAATTACTCTTGGTGGGCAAAAAAAAATTACAAAACATACCATATAAATCACCCTTTCTCATGTCAACAAAATTAATAATATTATAATGACAAGGCTAATAAATTAGTTTAATGAAAAACAAACATTTTACAATATATCAAAGTTGAAAAGTTAAAAATCTAAGAGAAAAAGCTAAATAACAAATGAATAAATGAAATTCTAAAAGTGTATATTTAGTAATATATAATTTCAATCAATCTTTTAATTTATGCAAAGTATTATTTAAAATTAATGTATAATCACTTCAACAGAATAAAATGACTTTAAATATATTTTCCAATTATTAAAATAATTATAATAAAAAATAATAATCTCATCATAATTTATTAATGCTGAATGATAAAAGAAAAATACTATAATTAAACCATTAGATTAAAGAGATGGAAATATAATTAATTTAAATATTAAAGAGTAAGGTTACATTGTTATTTCCATATCCATTTATGTTTCCTTTTGTATGCACAGACTATAATTATCAAAGATTAACCCTTGATTTATATTTCAACTTATTCTTAATTACTTAGGAATGAAAACTGTGTGATATCAGAAACTTTGAAAACTAATATATATTTTGCCCTAGCCATAAATAGTATTATTAAGGCTTGTAAGTTTCTATTCTTTATTACTTTCGGTTTAGGTTTTGGTGACAAGTTTTGTTGGAGTGGTGTAAAGAGTAATGATGTGTAATTATTATAATTACTCATTCTAAAGCTACTGGAACTGAAAATGAAAAATAAAAACATTTAAAAATACAATTTTTTTAGTAACCCTAGATGAAATATTATATAAAGTTAATATTAGAATAATAATATGAATGGAAAAGGGAAAAAAAGATTGAAAGATGGGTTATGTTATGGAAGCCAAGTATCTGACCAGACAGAGAAGTATCATAGGAAAGTGTTGGGAAAGATAGGACCTGGTGACTGACTCAAACAGGGTTGGAATTAAAAAATGGAAAAGTCAAACATTTTATGTAATTAAGAAAGTTTTGGTTTCCTCAAAGGAGTCAGAATTCTAACGCATGCTTTTACTCCCATTGCCCCCATTTTATTATTGCTTTTAATGCACAAGTCCTCCTTAGTACTACCAAAATTACTCTCCATGCACCATTTCTTTTCTTTCTTTATTCTAAAACAAAAGTGTTGCAAACAATAACTGATACACCAAACCCCAATAATAAAAGTGTTAATATCACCTCTTTCACAACCCCCTAATAACTTTCTCAGTATTTGACCCTTTCTTTCTCTCTCTCTCTCTCTCTCTCTCTCTCTCTCTCTCTCTCTCTTTCTCTCTCACACTTCCTTCTCTGCCATGGAAGATGATGAAGCATGCATCACCAGTCTTAGCCTTGGACTAGGAATGGGGGGCCATGTGCCGAAGAAGGAGAAGCAGAAACTCCCTTGTTTGGACCTAACGTTTCAGATTTGTCCAAAGGGGGAGAAAACCATTCACGTGGATAAACAACATCTTCTTCATGGTGATGATAAGGCAAAAGGGTTGTTATGTTTGAAGCATCCCAGTGAAAATAACAGCCCTGATAGCAGCAACAACAGCAGTAACGGCAGCAGAAAGAAACTGAAGCTTACGAAGGAGCAATCAGCCACCCTTGAAGATATTTTCAAGCTGCATAGCACTCTTAACCCCGTATTCATTTTTCTCTCCTTTCATCACGAACTACTCTTTCTGGTTTTTCATTTCATGGAAGCTGATTCAATAACTGCATGTTGAATTACGATACAATATAGATTGTGTTGTTGGTTTTTGTTGAACTGGAGATGATTAATAAAAGGGAAATTATTTATGGGTTGGTTGGTTGGTTTTGGTTTCATCACATGCAGGCACAGAAGCAGGCACTCGCTGATCAATTGAATTTAAAACATAGACAGGTTGAAGTTTGGTTTCAGAACAGAAGAGCAAGGTATGATGATGATGATCATTTATGGGTGGTTTCGTTTCTTAAACTCTATTATGAACCTTAAAAATGAGTGTTTGAATTTCTGGGGTGGTTCAGTTTTGGTTTTATTATTATTATTATTATCTCTTTCTGTCTTGTCTGTGAAGTTTACGATGGAAAAAGGAAGGAAATTTTTGTTAACCCTTTTTCGTGTTGACTTGACTGTGCATTAAAGTGTGTGTTGTATTGAGTTTTCAGGACGAAGCTGAAGCAAACAGAGGTGGATTGCGAGTTCCTGAAGAAATGCTGTGAGAAATTAACCGATGAGAATCTGAGACTGAAGAAGGAATTGCAAGAGCTGCGTGCACAGAAGATTGGAGCAAAACCATTGTACATTCAAGTGTCGAAGGCGACAACCTTGAACATTTGTTCATCGTGCGAGAAAGAATTGAAGCCGAATGAAGGGAAGAAAGGAGGCATTTCCGATGTGGTCCGAAAGAGCGTAGGGGTAAAGGGCATTTAGAGGAGGGTATAAGGAACTCATAATTTGATGAAAGATAATTGGAATGTCAGAATCAAATATTGATGATTAATCAGGAAAGAAGGAAAGTACACATTCTCAGTCCCCACATCGAATAATATGTATAGCCGTGTAGGACTGCGTGTGGTATAGGCCAGCTAGCTCCATAGTTAAGTTAACTTTCCGTCTCTTTCTATTCATTCAAATACTTCATATTCATCAAAATTAACAAACAATTTTATTTCCTTTATTCTAAAATCAATATCTGTTTTTACCTTCTGTCTCATTCATGAAAACCTTTTATTTATTTTTTGTTTCATTAACAAATCAGTAATCCTTAATCTCATCTCTTTATAAACAATATGTAGAAATGTTACTAATATAAAAAATGGGAAATGTTGTATGGTTAATGATTATTTTTTATATATGTTTAAAACTTCGAAAAAGAAAAAAAAATACAAAAGAATAAATATGTTTTCAATTTCTTAAAGTTCAGTTCCACATTTTTTTTAAATATTTTTGTTTGTTTTTAGTTTAACGCTGTTTCATATAAAGACAATTATTTTACATATATTAATAATAGAGAAACTATAATTAAAACAAGAAGTGAGAACCGCTAAAACTAAACTCTACATAAATGTGAAATGTTAGGATATATATATAATACTTGAATGGTTATTTTTAAGTTTTTAATTAAAAATAGATTCCTTTTTCAGAATAAACTATAAAAAAATTATAATACTTTTAGAAGATTGATATTTTAATGACGATAATAATAATTTTAAAATTAAAAAACAATTAATTTGTGGGTAGTTGATTTCACAAGAAGAAAATTATAAGCTTGTGTTTTCCATGACGTGAAAGATGGGTATTGACGTTCAAATTCTACTTCTACGTTGAATGACTCACTAGCAAATTCAACATTGTTTTCTTAAACCCCTCTCCTACGAGAAAACACGTTGATAAGGAACATTGCACGAGTTCAATCACTAGAAGAAGCACTTTTCTTTTTCTCTTAGTTTCTTTTTCTTGATAATTTTAGCATAGAAATCTTCTTCCTATGTACCAATGTAACCAATGTAACTTACGATACACTTCTCCTATAGTAATTAGTATGACAATTAAAAAAAAAAAACTAACACAAATTGGACGTTAAGAAAACCAAAATGATAATTAAAAAAAAAAAAAAAAAAAAAAAAAAAAAAAAAAAAAAAAAAAAAAAAATAAAAGAAAAAAAAAACAAAAATAAAAATAAAAAAAAAAAAGAAGAAAGAAAGAATGTTAGAGAGATTATGATTAAGTATTAATTATAATGTGTAATGATGATAACAGATATCTTAGAATATTAGTTCGAACTAGTCAATTGTGATGGGAAAGATTTGTGTGTGAACTAACAACATCAGATTTGGTTTATCTTTGTCTCTTTCATGGTTTGGTTTAATTAATTTTATGGTCAATGGAGCAATCCACAAAACAAAAAGGGTCTGAAATTAATGAGAATAGGGCAATGGCCATTGGTGGAAATAGCAAGGTCTTTGAGGAAGACACAGACTTCACCATCTTCCTAGAAACTTCTTCTTAGTGTGAACTTTCCCACCTTATCTCTTTCCATGTTAATCTTTACATATGATTAAGAGAATATATACTTTCAAATACATATTATAATCAAAATTTGACTCATTATACTAAATCTATAAAATATATTTTTATTTTTTAATTTAGTTAATGTAAGAGATTAAATCATACTTACAAATATTTTGTTTTATATTTTTCATTTTAACTTAAAATCCAATTAAGTCAAGAAAAACGAATGTTTTTATCATGTTATTATTCATTTGTTAAATATTAATGAGTAACTGAAAACAAAGTCAGTAAATAAGAGACGTTTATCTTCAGGCTTGTCTTTTTTTGTTTAGGGAATTTTTAGGGCTTGTAAATAACCGATAACAAGAATACTTTAATGGAAATAACATTGAGAGAACAAGTTATATTAGTTTTTAAATTATGAAAATGAGCATTAATTGATAAAAAAATACTTTTAATTTTTTAACTAGTATGCTTGAGGAACTGAAGCAATATCTTTTATTTTTGACCTTTTCTTAAATGCAATACTAATTAAAAATTTGACTACGAACGTCCAAATTTATAGTTATTAATTGAGTCTTTGACTGGATGTTTTTTTCTTTGGGAAATATGCTCAATTAAAAAAGAGAATATGAGATAATACCAAATTAAATATATTATAAATCAAGTACTTTTTTAATTATCTCAAATCCAGGAAAAATAATTATAAACAATAGTTGAAGTAACATTGTATACCTTCCATATATTTTGTTAGTATCTTCAAAGAAACATCTGAAATGACTATTGAAATAATGTATGTAATGTGAAAAAAATTAAAGGAAAACCTATTTTTTTTCAGTTTGTCAGATACTCAGATTTTCCCATTGTTTTTCTTAAAAAAATAAAATAAAAATTGAACTCACTATAATATAAAAATTATGAGGATTTAATTTATAATAATAGGTGGAAGATAGAATGTTAAGTTTCAATATTACATTACTCACTTTGAATATTAGTTTGGAGGAAGAAAAAGGCTAAATCAACTATTTTTTTTTATAAATATAGTGCTCAAGCAACCTGATGATATATGAACAATCACTACTAAAAAAATGTATTTTAGCGACCACCGAATTCGGTCGCTAAATAACATAAATCAGTCGCTGATACCATTTGTAATTGAAGTAGCAACTAAATTTATGGGATAACAAAAATCTTGGTGACAAAAATATTAGCGACCGATTTTTATTTAGTCGTTAAATAGCTCTCGAAATATTGGTCGTTATTTGGTCCCTAAAAGTTGGCCACTTCCTAAGCATAAGAGACCAATTTAGCAACCAAAAGTGATACTAAATTCGGTTGCTAGTTTGGTCGCAGAAGGTAGATAGTTAGAGACCAACTATTTCGGTCGCTAAAGTATGATTATTATATTTATGTACATTTTTTTGTCGCTAAATTGGTGGCAAAGTTATGAGACAAACAACGACCAATTAAATCGGTCGCTAAAGTATGATTGTTTTATTGATATATAATTTTTTTTTGTCGCTGAAATGGTGGCAATTTTTTCTTTGTGAACAGGGACTAACAACGACCCATAAAATCGGTCACTGATTAGCAAAAAAATGAATTCTTTTTTGTACTATTTACGATTTTTACCTGGTTAAAAACAATATTTTTACCTGTTTATAAACGATAAAATTTAATCTAGCTAAGTAATAACAAACTACATTACATAATATAGTAAAATATAGTACATACATTGCAAGTGGTAAATATATAACATGATCCAAAAGAACAAAACAAAAATAGTTTGAACGTGTGCAACATTGAAACACACCAAATAGCTAAACATGAAACTAATGATCCCCTGGTCTACTATCACTGATATGGTCTACTCTATCCTCTCCAATAGTAGGAGGATCACTAGGACCTGACACAACATTCTTCAAATGAATATGTTGCAAAATAAGTTTCATTTGTTCATCTTGTTGGCACACACATTCATTTTGTTCATGCATACGTTCACTCTGTTCGGCATGATTTTTCAGCAAGTGTTCAACCTTTTCTTCAAGTGTCTTCTCCTTGGCATTCTTTGCCATAAGTTCAGCATTCAACTTTTGAATAGTCTCACGCATTTCTTCTATTTGATGTACTATTGGAGCTTGGCTAGTAGAAGAGTGAGCATCTGCAGAACTATAAAACTTTTTGCTTAATGTACCAAGTCCATACACATTCCCTTTCTTACTTTCACCTCCAACAACACTAAAGTATATTTCATTATCATCAATAGAGGGAACATGAGAGTTTTGTGAAGATGAGCCTTCATGCATGTGTTGTTGTTGGACTTCTTCTCGACGTTGCTTATATTTTTCTTGAAAATAATAACATAAACTATTCTCAAGAAGGAAACACACAACAAACACTAAATTATAACATTAAATGTTAAATATACTGCAAGGTCACGAGTCTTTTCATTGACTCATTCTCCAATCTTTAGTTTCTTTGTTCTTTCTACAATCTTCCAAGCAGTTGGTTCTCGTTCAAGTTGTCTAGTCTACATATATTTAAACACAAGTAAAAGTTTAGCATCTTAAGTCTAATATATTATATTTCAATTAACTATACAAAAATATATTGAGTACCATTTTCTCAAAATGAGTTGCAGTAGATATGGAACAACCATAGTAGGTTGTGACTCCTTTCTGAACAGCCCGATTTACCTTGGTTGTGACACTCTTGTCTTGGAATTTTGTAGAACTCCAATGAAGGTCCAAGGTTGCTCGAACACTTGGTGGAAAAAATCCAAGTCCCCTTATCCTAACCATTCCTAACTTTGTTCATTGCATTTTTAAAATACGTGAGCCTTTCATTTCAAAAACAGATCTTATGGCTTGCTCTTGTTCTGGATCCCACCTATATTCTTTCTGCATGAAAAATGAGTTAGCAAACACACATAATTGAATAATAAAAATAACATTTCAAATGTAATCATAATTCAACTCGCCTTAAATTCTCCAAACCATCTATCTCTAAGCTCGATTCGAACCTTCTTCCAACTGGAATTTAGTTCATCAAATTTTTGTTTGAAGATCCATGAGATTATAGTAGATGGGCCATTTGCTAGAGTAAATTTGTGTTCAAACATGTTGTCAAAATGATATGTGTAAATATTTACACATTGAAGAAATTCCACAATGAAATTAAAATTTACTTACTCTCCTTTTTTTGCATGAAGCCAAGGCCTATGATCAATGACATTGTCAGATTCACACTCGGGTGTAAGTGAATCATGTGTTGGCAAAGGTTGATTCAGTGTGGTCTCTATAGAAAAGCTAGTAGGAATGGACACTTCTATTAAATGTTTAGCATGTTCTTCCTCAACTATAGGAAGTGATGGTCCTTCATAAATAGGACGTCTAAACTCCATGGTGGTTGGATGAATAGGTGAAATGGGAGAGTTAATGTAAAAGATAATTAACACGAGATATGCAATTAATTGTAATGCATGAATTATCGAAGAGGTATATGTTTCATCAAAATCACTATCCATGTCACCCTCACTTGAAATGTATTCATCCTCATATTCTTCATCCATGTTTGTTTGATTTAGTAATTGCATATCTATTTCTTCTCCCTCGCTGTCAACATGAGCAAGAGAATCATAAATGAAGTCTGGATCTACATGTAGCACTACTTGGAGTTGTATTAGCTCATCATCTTGGTATGGAGTCTCATGCTCAACCTGACTTACTATATTATCAGAGATTCTACAACGAGCTTTTGTCTTGATTACACCTAACCAACCTTGGTGCCCTTCTGGATATGATGTGTAATAAACTTGCTCTGCCTGTTGTGCAATTATGAATGGATCATATGCTTTATTATATCTCCTTGATTGGTTCACTTGAACGATTCCATACATATTATCTACTTTGATTCCTACATTAAGAGTATTATCAAACCATTCACATTCAAAAAGAACCAAATTCATGATTGGCATGCCAGTATACTCCAATTGAATGATATTAGACAATAATCCATAGAAATCTGACTCTAATTGACCATTGGTTCCTCGTACATAAACTCCATAGTTAGAAGAGTTTATGCCTTCACTCCAAAGAATTGTGTGGAATTTGTATCCATTAATGACATAGATGAGCCATGATTCAACTTTTGTCTAGGACCCCATGCCAAATTAACCAATAAGAGATCTTGAATATTATTTTCTGGATTTAGAACCTAAATAAAAGATTACACATTATTCTCTAAAGGAGAAAAATAAGATGTGAATAACATGTAACTTAAAATTCTACATATTGTTTGAACCAAAGTGTAAAATGTGATGATATGTCTTGGTCAATTTCAGCATCAGAAGCAGTTGGCCTAAGCTCTCTTAAATATTCAATATAAATACTGCAAAGAAGAAATGAAGTATTCAACCGATATAAATCAACATAACTAACTTTAACTTAAAAGGATTGAAGACCATCCATCTTACTCAAAGTATGGTTGAACCTCTTCACAATTTTGAAGAACATACAATTGGACAACCTCAAAGTCTCTTTGGTTCAGAAAATATGTTATGGATTTTCCAATTGCTTTTCCAGGGTAATTGAAAATTGAAATAGGAGGAGTAGATGAAGACCCGTCACCTACATCAACACTACGAGGAATCCTAGTCCTTCTTATTTCAACATGATCAGGATAATAAAATGAGGCAAATGTAGATATTTCCTCTACCAAGTAAGCTTCACAAATAGAGCCCTCCACCCTAGCTTTATTTTTTACTTTATGTTTTAGGGAGTGTAAGAACCTAAAAAAGAATATAAACATGAATCTTTTAAATTATTGAAGAAATATACAATAATTAATATATTAATAATAATTATAAGAATATTATTATTGTTATTTAAATACACCGGCTTGTTAAAATTAAAGAAAAAAAAACTGCTCTGCAACCTCTTATTTTCTTAACTAAGTAATAAATTTTTATTTATTTTTATCTTTTTGTTATACAAGAATCAAACCAAATTATAAAACATTTAGAACAAATTACAAATTGTTGAACCCATTGATTTTCTCTCTTATTAATGTTGAATGAAGAAATTATCTAAACTCGGTCTCACTCAATAAATAAACTTCATGTAATCATATTACCAAGTCAAATAAATTTCATACAAGACTAAATCGCTTGAGTTAGTGTCACTAATTTCCAATTCTTCAAACACATGGGTCGTGTTAGTTACTAATCAAGTTTTAGGTAAGTACATTTTTATTACTGATTTATAATTTCTATATTTTAACTTTACATGTGAACACGACTTGTTAAATTCTAACCACGTGATTACATTGGATGGTAGAACAAGTTTCCTTGCAATAATTAATATTATTTTGAAAAGTTTAAACCTTTACTCTTTAACATTGCTCCTCTATGATTACAAGTGCTATTATAAAACTGATAAATGGGCAAGGTCAAATTTATATATATATATATATATATATATATATATATATATATATATATATATATATATATATATATATATATATATATATATATATATGATTACTATGCAATTAAGAGAGTTAATGGACCACCTTTCACAAGTTGTAGAAAGAGGAAAGCTATGAACCCTTTGCTTGGTAGTTGAGTTTATCATTAAAAGTGTTTATTGTGTCTAAGTACTTAGGTTTTTAGATAAGTGATTAATTGCTAGGGATGTGAAATAGTTTTTGTTTTTTTGTTTAATTTGAATATAAAAAATTTAAAACTTTGGGTGAAAAATAATGAATCAAAAAATTATTGTATTGATTTCGAAAATTTGATATTTAGTGAATATTTTTGTTATCAAGGTCTTAGGGATTTTTTGGGTCGATGATTTTTCCTATTCTAGTGATAGTTTTAGTTTATATTTAAATCAAATAGAAAATATTAAAAAGAGCGTTAAAATAAATCAACACACTATAAAATATTAAATTATATAAAAGCATCACTTTATTTAACAACGAATATTATTAGGGAAAGGGTTTTTAAAATGTTTATATTTCCCCACATATAAAATATATTGGATGGATTACTGATTGAGAGTTATATGTTAAAGTTAATTAGTTATTAGTTATAGAAAAAAAATAGATCTCTTCCTTCCTAAGATTTTTCCATTTAACCCTTCGAATTCCCCTGTAATTATGATAAAGTTATTATCAGGATTTTATAAAAAGTTATAGTGATACTATTATTAAGGATTGAATTAATGTATCCATATTTTTAAGAATTACAAAATATGAAATAGTTAAAACAAATTAATTTATGCCTGAACTCATACTTAATCTATAAATTTTAAATAAACAAGATAATACATGAATAATACGAAAATTCTAATTTTGAATAAATACGTATTTGTTTGAAGCATATATGAAACTAATAATTTCATAATTCAATATAAAATTAGAATTTTTGTGTATTAAATAATCTTATTCTTTTATTAAGTGTTATGAGTTAATTAAATGTATTCCGTAAAAGAAATAATAGAAAATAAATTTGTTTAATCATGAATTTTTAGAAGTGCTAACAAGTTCAAAGTATAAATTTATGTGATTAATTAACAAAAAAATTGACAAACCTTTAAGAAGATTCAAAAAAATTTAAGTGTTAGACAATAAAAATCTTTTGTGATGCCTATAACATATAAATATTTGGTCGTAATGGATTCTTTTGTGATAATATTTGTGTGAAACTAGATTCTAAACAAAGACCAATTGTATTTCATATTGAATCACTTGAGTGTGAGGCCTTAAACAATTTTATCAATTTTTGCATAGTTTTGAAAGATTTTATGTACTTAATTTAGAGAAACATTATGTACTTATAAAGTCAAAATTTGGATAATCTAAATAGACTTGACGTACTTATAAGTCATAAATGATAATAAAAAATACTTATACACATTTAATTGTTTAAAGAAATCCTCTGCAATGCATTAAAGAACTAAACGTGACATAGGTTAGAAATAAACCATTATAAAAACTAGAATGTTCACGGTCTCTTGCTACCACTCACACAATATTGCCTTAGTTTGTAAAAAATATTTTAGAAAACTTTTATACAACTTTTAAAATAGGAGAATGAGTTTTTGAGAAAAAATCTTTTGATAAAGTTGACAAACTTTCTACTAGATTAATCTTTTATTTTTTAATGGTAATAAAAATATTACTTTTTTACCTTATTTAGTAGTTTGTCAAATTTTGATAAAAATGACTTTGTTAATGTGTCATTTTTATTTAAAATAACTCCCTTTAATCATCAACGTAAATGATTTGCCAATAATTTGAAAATATTGGAATCTTATCAAGGACATGCTATAATAATGTTATTTTTCTTTGCATGCAAATACAAATGGTGTAAAACCCTTATTATATTTTCTATGCTCCATAAAAACAATACAAGAAATTTTTAATTATAATGAAAATAAATTTGTCAATAAAATTTAATTGATTTACAAATTTTAAAAGTTAAATTATCAAGGAATATTTTCATTAGTAATAAATCTGTCGGTAAGACTTGTTGGTAAATTAAAATTGTATTATCGATAAATATTTTCATCAATTATATATCCAACAATAAATTTTGTCATTAAATTTTATTGATAATTTATAATTTTTATTGTCGATGAATATTTCTAGTGATAAATTTGTTGGCAAAAAATGAGTGAAATTTTTTCACAAAGTTGGATGAGTTTTGTATATATTAAGAGGAGATAGATTAGGAGAGAAAAAAAAAGGAGGAGGAGAAGTTGAAGGTGATAACAGTCATGACAACACAGTGGAGGAGGTGGAGTTGGAGGGTGAAGAAGAGGAGGAGAAATCGGAACTCATGAACGCATCAAAGGACTAGGAGGGTGAATAGGAGGGGAGGAAGAGGAGGAGAGAGAAAGAAAAAGTAGAAAAAAAAAGAAATAGGAAGAAGAAAAAGATCCGATCATCACATAGTTAAAATTTGTTGGTAATTACACTAGTGCACTTTAGGGCTTTTACATCGCAGTATATGCCTCGGTTCCTACGCACCCGCTGCATATAAACACGCGGTGGCATTTTTGTAATTAAAGTCATCTTTTATGCCTCGGTTGTCATTCTAACCGAGGCATATAGCTTAAAAAAATTTTGACCCCTCGCGTTGACCCACATTTTTTTTTATACTGAAGCAATATACCTCAGTTCTTTTTTAACCGAGGCAGTAGAAACCTTATGCTTCGGTTCAGCTGCTACCCGAGGCATATAACGAGACAATATGCCTCAGTTTCGAATAACCGAGGCAGTATCCCTTTGTAGGGTTAAAAAACCCCAATTTCTTCACTGTAGCAGCGGCGCACTCTTTTGTTAAATTCCAAACAGCACACAACCAACACAGCAGCGAAAACGTGCAGGCCTCCATCATCTTCAACCAACGTCCTGCACCTGTTCGCAACTCCATCACCGCACCATCATGCTGCACCTCGCATCAACCTCCATTGCATCTTTGCACCACCGCGCAGCAGCGAAAACTGTGAGCTCCCAGCCACCGTCGCACACCGCCACTACAGCACTTCACCGGATAACATGAACTAGGCACGACCACCACAGTTACCGCCGACGAGTCGGAGCTTTGAACGAAGGACGTGCACTAATGGCAGTGGCCCTGGGGTTCGTGCGGAAGCAGGCCGAGTTGCGGGGTTAGGGTCGATGTGTGCGTGAGAACAAAGTGGTTGGGCTGTCAAGAGGGATGGCGACGTCTCCAGCGTCGATTGGTGTCGCCGGCAAGCTAGCTGCGTGGTGGCGTGGTGAAGAAGAGATGGGGGCGTGCGGTGGCAGATTGGAGTTGTGGTGGTTTGAAGGGGAAAGGGGAAGAGGCTGCTGGAAGAAGAAGCTTTATTTTTTTAATTAGGTTTACCCATTAGGCCTCGGTTATGAGAAAACCGAGGCAGTAAATATTAAATATGCCTCGGGTTTGTAACCGAGGCATAAAGTACTACCTTTTTACCTCGGCCGTATATGCCTTGGTTGTGGACCCGAAGCCAAAAACTGAAAATAACCGCTGTCATTTCCCTTCCCTGCACCAGTGTTACCAATGAATTTGTAATTATTAATAAATTTTTTGATAATCATTTTACTAACTAATTTTTAAACATAAGTAAGTTGTCGATAAATTTGAATTATTGACAAATTTTTATTTTTTACCATCATATTATATTCTTTGATAATCAACTATTTTATGAAAAATATATATTTCTTTTAAAATATGTAAATGAATTACATACTAAACTTTCAAGATTAATAAAAAAATAAATTTCTATAATTTAAATTTAGTATTATATAATAATCGCATTAAATTAAGGTATTTATCAAAAAAAATATTATTATTATTAAAAATATATCAATGTTTATAATAATTTAAAAATAATATATAAATATTTATATACTTATATACTAAACAAAATAAAAATACTAATAAAAAGCCTAAATAGTTATAGATTATGACCATTTTCCAATATAAAAGAATTATTAAGCCAACTACATAATGGAACTCAACTACTGTTGAATTCATCACAGTAGTAAAAGTAAACCTCTTATTTTATAGTTCTGAAAAGCTCATATAAACCATATCTATAGAAACTTAAGGAAATGAAATCTACACTATGAAGTTTTCTTTAAACTCTTCTCTCCTCTCCTTCTTTAAGATCTCATGGCCCTAATTATCCAACAAATCCAATAATTTTTTGTTTAGATTTGTGGCTATAGCCTTATATATGGGTAGGGAACACAGATTTCAGTGATGTTATATGGGAGATGTTAAACCCTTGTGTTCTTTCTCATCATCATCATCATTTCTTGCTCCTCGATCCAGAAATGCTGGCCTCATTGGTGTTGTCACCATTTCAATTTTGAATGTCAACAATGCCACAATCTCTGACATGGGAGGCCTCAAATGTGCATCAGGCTGCAGACATAAGAAAGCCACGTGTATTGCTTGCATAACATCCTTTTCTACCAATCCATGTTCTCGCAGCTTCGGATCTACAATGTCTAATATCCTTTCATTCTCGTACAGTTTCCATGCCTAGTATCATCAAATTAATTAATTTATGTTACATGCAGCACATAGAAAACAGATTGTGGTGCTAACAATAGAGAAACATGTATTTGGAAATGTTGGAACTTACATATTCAGGGAGGTACTGCATTTCTGATGCCAAAGTGTGGTCTGTGTTTTTCCTGCAACAGATTATCTCAAGCAAGAGAACTCCAAAACTATAGATATCTGCTTTTTCTGATAATTCCCCTCTAATGGCATATTCAGGAGCAGTGTAACCTCTGTCCAAAAAGTAAAAAAAAAAACAACAAAAATGACATTTATCAATGGAAATATCTTAGCTTAAGCTGTTTGGCAACTGAAGATGTTTCAAGTGACAAACAAAAGTTACAATACAATGATAGGAACATTTGTCAAACATCCTGTTTTCTTTAAAAAAAACTACAATAATCATTTTATACATAAAGTATAATAGCATTGATGTCGTAACAAAAGGAATTTAATGTTCATGTACTTCATCCAATCACCTCAAATAGTATCAGAGATGACGACTTTAATGATATGCTGCTAGATATGATGGTGTTGAAATGTGTGGAAACATTAAAAGTTCTCTGCAGAAAACACTGCTTTTGCAGACGGGTAGTTGGCAGCAATAAAATCATAATGATGGTGGAATTGCTCTGAACCATATGATGAACTAATAAAGGTGTATAGCAATTTTTATTCAGTGAATACAGTGAAATATCATTCTATAATAATATAAGGATATCGTTTTGATTTGTTTCCATAAATGACATACAGTGTTCCAGCGAACTGTGTGCTAAGATAAGCTTGGTCTTCCGGGAAAAATCTTGCTAGCCCAAAGTCCCCAATCTTTGGCTGAAACTTGTCATCAAGAAGAATGTTGCTTGCTTTGATGTCTCGGTGAACAATTCTTTGGTGTGAATCCTCGTGAAGGTATTGTAGTCCTCTGGCTACTCCCAGAATAATTTGGAATCTAGTTCTCCAATTCAGAAATTGATCACTGTTTTCTGTATTCAAGAAGCAGGAAAAGAAAGAATTGTTCCATCAATACAATCCTAAGCTCCTTCAAACATTCATCAAACAGTGGTTTAGGTGTCCACTATATGAATATTCCACTACAGAAATAATTCTATATAAGAACTAGAATGAAAGTGATAGTTGATAATGATGATTAGACCAAAGTTTCTCAAGGTAAATGCTGATTAAAACACCCTAAATTAATGAGATTGAGCCTTGTAAATGCATTTTGACTAATTTAACTTGTGTTCTCTTATACCCTTCATTACTGTAAGTGTTACTCCCAAAGTTAGAATGAGATCTTTATTAGACTTAATTAAAATTCTGGTAGCTTATTCATCAATGTAGGTATTCATATATGGTGCAAAGTTGATAATATTAGAGAGAGTAAAATATGTTCATACATGTTTTATTATAATTTTACTATAAAAGTTGCTGTCATTGGTGAATTTGTACAAGTTTTGGAACTGCATTGTCCTTGTGTAGAACTATATTAAGACTTTTATGTGCACTAGAATGACAAATTTACCAGATAAAGTTTCACACCAGTAATTGTTCATAATTAAAAAGGACCAAAGAGGATTCAGAAAGAAAGGATACCATGAATAAAGAGGTCCAAACTTCTGTTTTTCATGTATTCATAGACAAGTATCCTTTGCGGTCCATCTATGCAGTATCCAAGAAGACGAACCAGATTTTTGTGTTGGATACTAGTGATTGTTCTCACCTCTACCAGAAATTCTTTTTCTCCCTGTTGAGACTTGTTGAGAGACAATTTCTTAACTGCAATCACTCTTCCATCTGCCAACTTTCCCTGACAAAACATAACTACAGGTTAAAGATGAACATATCGAGTTAGTCTTAAAGTTTATCTTTTTAAATTGGTATCATCTTCGATCCTTAACATTATGCTAGTTATGGGAATATCCAATCCTTAACATTTGTCTTATTTTTATTTTTTTTTTCTTTCTGGGGTGTTATGAATCCAGAGACACTTCATAGTTAATGTCATCTTACAAAATTCAATTTTTAACCAAATCCAATAGTATCCTGTGATCTGTGTAACCAATTCCATCATAAAAATAAAATTTTCTATTAAATCAAGATTCCTACTAGATATAATGTTTATACCTTGTAAACAGGTCCAAATCCACCACTTCCAAGAAAATTATCTGCATGGAAATTCATGGTTGCATTCTTCAATGTCTGGTAGTCAAAGCAGTTAATTGTCCTAAGGTTCCCACTAAAGAACTCCTTGGACCCTGTGTACATGTTGAAATCATTACCTTCAATATATACAAGATATTTGATTGACCATGCAATCCTCTTTTAGAGTTACCTGACTGTTGATTAGATGAAAATATCATCTTCATCATATCTGCTGATTCTATGTGTTTTCGAATCTCTAATCAAGCACAAACACAAACATTTATTCATAGGATAATCATAAACACGAATAGTAAACAAATTGCAAGGTCTCAAAGATTTTGACATTAGTGTTGTGGTTTCACTTATGATGATTTTTCTCATCTCTCAAACTACCTTTCTGTTCTGTCATACCCTGTGGTGACCGTTTGATACGCTTCCGAAGTACAAGTACGTAAAAAAAAATCAACACTATGGCTAGCACAACAATTCCTCCTAGGAAGTAAAACAATGTTCCTCCAGATTTGTGCTCTGGCTTGGTAGAAGGTGAAGCTTCTGTTGCAATCAATCACAAACTTTATTAAAGATCACATGATTCATGATCTATGTTCAAGACTTGGTAAAATGAAAGAAGATACATCTAAGAAGTTCTACCAAAACCTTATTTGAAGTAGTTACAATGTTCAGTTTTGTTCAAATTTATGAAATTAGTTGGTGCCCATTTAACAATTTACTGGGTCATGTCATGTGGTTTTCAAATTGATTCAATTCAATGCTACTAAATATTCCTGAAGCATTCTAGTTTTGATGGGTGATCAAAATGTATGTATGCTCAAGTTATGATGCATGAATTTGCAATATTGCTATAACAAAAACAAGTTTGACCCACTGTGGCAATTGTGCAGACACAAATTGAGAAAACGAAACCTTGGAGTATTCTGGGAGACATTCTTGGAGAAAGAAAGGAAGCTTTCTGTGGTTCAATTTCAACCTCACCTCACAGCCATGAAGTAGACATTGGCAAAAAATATGAATGAAAGTCAACAACAATAGCACTGGCAACAACCACTAATTTCTGGCATTAATTTTTTCTTGCTTTGTGTTATTTTATTTATTAATTTGTACTTTATGTTGAGAAAACAGAAAGAGATTGACACTTCAAATATGTGACAGAAGAAGGGAGAAGTATTCAAAGAATGTCCCATAGAATAGATCGAAAACAAGGCGAAAGTGATTCATTCGGCCAGAAATATGCCAATGATTGGTTACATAGGACTCTTGAACACATGTTTTTTAATATATTTTTTACAAGAGTTGAAAAAAAATTAGAATACCTCAGAAGAACATAAACAACTTTGAGACTTACCCCAAGTTTCATTTGAAGCCCAACAAGTTTAAAACATCCTCTGTTTTTGACTCTTGTGACATTACAAAGGACACACAATTGAAGGTGTAACAAACAATTACATTCACTGTGGTTGAACTGTCTCTTCCACTAAGAACAAAAGTTAAGTCTATAAAAAGGACTCATACTAACATTATCAAGTAGTACAATTTTTCTCATGACAACTTTATGTTTCTTCTATGTTAATTAAATTAAATGAAGGAATATGGCGATAAAAACAAGTAGCACATTGTTGGAGTAATCTACACCTCATGAAATTCAAGCCATCACTTAAAATCTAAATATATCTAATGGTTGGAAATATTCTAGCCACAATTTAAATATTTTCATTTTTAAAATGATAAAAAAAAATGTATTTCCTTAACGCAATTTCGGAATTTCAAAAATAAGAATTGAAATTTGAATATACTAAACCAAAGAAGAGATAGGAACAGAAAGTCACACCCTCCAAGAAAACTTCCATCATTTGAAAATAAACATGTTTTAAAAATAATGCATGGAGCTAATAGAAGAAATCTCACTTGTGCAATGAAAGACACCGAGATTTCACTGTAAATCATCTTTAATTGTTTACGTAAAATAACATGGTTGGTTATTTTTCATTTCATGAGATTGCAGTGAATATTTAATATTAACAATACATAGTAACTTATCTTTTAAAGTATATATACATATATAATATGGGATTTTCATTTTTGCTTGGAATAGAGTGCACGTCTTTTTTTACGAAAAAGTATATAATATATACTTTGAAACTTGGAATCATGATAAGTCCAGCAGAGGTGTTGCTTCTTTTGTTATGGAGGCATTATTCTTATGAAAGTGACACCTTAGTTTGTAAAAAAATGATAAATAATGTTGGAATCAAATTTAAATTTAAGTCTTTGATGAAAAATTATTATTTATATGAAAAACTAGACCCAAAATGATTGAAGAAGAATAACTTCATCTTGGTGGTGGAAAGTGATTGATTGCTTTTGATTTGTTACATGTACACAATCATTCTAGACAGCATTTTATCCCATGCCTAATCCCTAATCCTTATATATAAATGCATGCATTCTTTGATCGTTACAACAATAATTGCACCATATTTAAACCTAATCTACACACCAAAGATAAACACTAACCACAGTTTTAAAATGACCCTTCACCAAACACCCTTTGGAACCAACATTGCGTCACTTTCTCAAAAAGCAAGTATATATATTATTCTTATAGTTTTATGCTATTACAAAAATTTAAGCTTTTATTTGTGTAAACAAAGTTTGATGCAATATCTATGATTATTTGTTAGCACTAACGTGTTAGCGTAATAATTAACACACAATTATCGGTTAAATTAAATAGATAAAAAAAGTTGATAGCTGCAATTAAGATGAACACAATCAGAGTTGAAAAAATAATGAGTTGAAAGGAACCAATGTGCATGGTGTACTGTGGTTGTCATCCAATTAATCTGCAAAACCGAGTGGTCTAAATGAAAGACACTGATTTTGATGTCTGATGCGAAACATGAATGAATAATTTCAGACTCTTTCTCTTTAACTAAAATTTCAGACTGAATTTTATTAAGGTGTTGATGGAATAGGTGACCCCAAGTTTGTTTATGGTGGGGAATCCCTAATTAATTTTATGTAAATCCATGCAATTCGAATAGGCTCACACTGCATTAAGTCCAGATTAGGGTTAGCTATTATACAATCTTATTCAGCTGTGATGAATGGTGACGAATCACAGCCAGCTTTAGATGAAAGCAACACTTGACCAGTGTAAGACCTATATTTTGGAACAAAGCATTCATAATATTTAAACGCAAAGAACTTTAATATAAAATATTAAGAGTTAAATATGTTTTTGGTACTCGAGTTTCAGTGAAATTTGGAATTAGTGTTACTTTAACACTTTTGACTAATTTAGTCATTCATCTTTAAAAATGTGTGAACTTAGTCATTTTAATCCAATTTTGTTAAGTTTACCTGATGTTTCAAGCACATTTCATGATAGTATTTGAATTATTTACATCGTTTGACATATTTTCGCTTCAATGTTAACTCAAATATTATCATAAAATGAGTTTAAAATGTCAAATAAATTTAACAAAATTTACTAAGAAGGACTAAATTCTCGCATTTCTATAAATGAATGACTAAATTGGTATAAAATTTCGAAGAGAGATTAATTCCAAAATTCACTTAAACTCAAACCTTAAGGAACCAAAAACGTATTTAACTCAAATTAATTACATAAATCACAAATACTAATATAAGACTTAATGTATCCCACACATTCCTCTCAATCAAGCTGTCATTTATTTTACCATTTCACACACTGCACACATCACTCTCTTAATCCATATAATAACAATAATCCATATAAACTTAAAAAAATTTAAGTTCTATTTTTATTAATATTAAACTATTTTTACAATGCTATTTATAAATATAATATATCTGCATATACATAGATATAAATCAAATATATATA
>Ga0209589_1005558_pt1 | contig 21338 bp, 23 predicted proteins | sample CowpeawhiteBW_FD_187525 | JGI IMG/M metagenome (GOLD analysis project Ga0209589, IMG submission 187525) | Root nodule microbial communities of legume samples collected from California USA - Cow pea white BW (SPAdes) (version 2) | ecosystem: Host-associated > Plants > Roots > Nodule | place: USA... | reverse complement strand
CCGAGGCCAAAGGGGGCGGCGCTGATGAAAATTTTAAATTAGGGTTTCTGGGCAGGGTTATAGGCTTCGGTTCTATTTCAACCGAGGCCTAAAACTGCCCAATATTGCCTCGGTCGAAAAGCAACCGAGGCCAAAGGGGGCGGCGCTGATGAAAATTTTAAATTAGGGTTTCTGGGCTGCCTAATAGGCTTCGGTTCTTAAGGAACCGAGGCCTAAAACTGCTTACGGCACCGGTTGTTTGTAGAACCGAAGCAATATAGGTTGCTGAAATTGCAAAATTGCCACCGCCTCCTTATAGGCTTCGGTTCCGCCATAACCGAGGCCTATGTAACCGAGGCCTATAAGGCGAGGTAAAATATCAAATTTGCACTAATGAGCATTGTTTATTCAAATGCAGATAGAAAGCACTTATTTGGCGAAGCATTATTTATTGACGTATAGATAGAGAGCACTTATTTGAAGAAGCGCTGTCTATTGAAAATCATTAGATTATGCTTTTCTGCAAGGGCTCTCTATTAATAGACATCGCTCCAATAAAGAGCGCCTAAGAAGCGCTGTCTATGAAAAAAAAAGTGCTATCTATCGACAATTTTGGCGTAGTGTTTGATGCCAAACATCATAGTGTAATTTAATTAAACTATTTTAACCATATATCAAGTTAGTCATTGGAACCTATACAGTGTTACTGTCACAGACTAAAGAGAGTTAGTTTTGAATTAATTATTATAAATCATGAAATGTTGTGATTGTGGTAGATAGTTATTTAAGTCTAAATGTTATAAGTTAATGAAGTTATGTGTAGGCGTCAAATTATAATTAAAAATCATAGGCCTAAGCTAGCCCCACATGGAACACTTATGGTTCATGTAGATTGTAATTGACAGTGAGAATGTGAGAGGGTTTTAATTCAAATAAGCTTGTGAGGAAACTGGGAAGTGCTAATGCAGGTTTGTTTGAAAACGTATATGCAAGAGCAAGACTAAGTTTGGTTTTTATTTTGTGAATAATTTCAGAGTTCTAGAAAAGGAAAGAGAGCAAAAAGCAATGTGATAGAAGAGGACAAAGCAAAGGAAGTGGTCCATGTGAGAGCCATAAGAGGTCAAGCTACCCATAGTCACAATTTAGCAGAAAGGGTGTGTATATAATTCCTAACTTCACTTTCTTCGAACCAAGAAAGAATTGTTAAATACCAACACGAAAAGTTAAAAAAATGAAACAATCAAATAGATGAATATATTCAATCTCACTTTGGCTATTTTTCTTGTCTGTTTGATTGTGATGAACGTGGACTAATGCATATTTGTATATCTTATTGTTGTTCAAGTTAGAAGAGGGAAAGTCAATGAGAAATCAAGGTGCTTACAGAATATTGTTCCAGGATGTAAAAGCTTCAATCTGTGTGGAACTTGATGAACCAAACTCTCATATTTCAACGTTTAAATTAATGTTTGCTGACCATGGGTATGGCTGTAATGTTGGATGGAATTATAAACTATGTGCGGTCCTTGCAGCATCAAGTAGAGTAACTGATCAAAATAAAAAAGAAGAACAAGAAGAAGATGGTGTTCATTTGTTGTTAGAAAAGACACTTTTTATGTTTCACATAGCCTTACTAATATTAATAGCAATCACATTTGGCATTTTTGTTCCTTTCTCTGAAGCTTACTGTAGTAAGTATCTATTATGACTTCAATTCTGAGACAGATGTTTTAGAAATAATGCAGGTACCTACTTCTAAAGTTTTCAAGGGCTTATTTAATGTTGAATATAGTATTGTGTTGCTTTATTGATTGCTCCTTCTGTGTGGTATTTAATTAATAAGCTTGAAAACCTCTTAATTCATGTATATGTGCAAACTATTTTTGATGGATAAGATTAAATCTAAGAGATGGTGAACATGAAATATGTTTGATAGTACTCAAGGGTATCAGTAGTTGTGTCACTGAATGATCAAATTCAAAGTATATTATATTCATCTTGATTTTTTTAATTTTTCAAATACATGCTTAAATAATTTGATTATAGAAATTATAGAAAGGTTTGATTATATGCTCAAATAATGCGGTGGGAGGTGGTGATTGTGATTGCACTATACTTGTTGTATTCAACACCATTGCCTTTACTAGGGCATGTTCTAAATACACTAATAATTGTAAATTTATGTTATGGTCATCTATGTCAAGACCAATGCTTTCATATGCTGCTATATTATATTTTGACTGGCAAATGGTGAATTTTGGTACTGCAACATCTCACAGTGATACATATCATACTGGTAGGAAAAAATATGAAGAAGCAACTACTGCCCTTATTGAAATGGAGATGAGAGCAATTATGGAAGAATATATGCTAGAGGCTACACTACAGGAGCAGCACAACCAAGTCTCCCACCCTCCAAAATAACCAACTTTCCTTCCTATTTAAGAAATTATCTTCGAGAGTTTGGAACAAGAATGAGAGACAAATGCTTAAACTATTATCTTATGTTTTCTACTCGCAGGTCTTGGCTAGAAAAAAACAAAATTTACATGGTACTAGATGGTGTAAGTTTCTGCCACAATAAAGGTGTCTACCATAAGGATCTTAAGATATTTTGTTTGTCTTCTTAGAAACTGTTATAGTAGTATCTTGGATCTAGAATTGAAACTATATATGCTCCATAGTTACCAATTTTGGTGTCATTTTTTCACCAATTGATAACTAGTTGCAACCGGAGAATGTTATTGTCCAAAATTATTGTATTTATTTGAATGGTGTTACTTAACAGAATTCAAATGAGTGATAAAATGAGTATTATATTTCTAATGAACATTAACCTATACTTGCTCTTTCTTTTAGTGGTGGAATATGCAATTCACCTACTTTGATTGCTCTTTTATAAGGTGTGAAAAAGGAGGTTATAAATTATGCTTTTGTTTAGTTCACATTAATGAGGTTGTTTTCAACAATAGTCAACTTTGAGTGGAAAATAACCGAAAATGTTGAATTTAAATCATGGTGCTACTTAAAACTATATTTAAAATTTCCTTTTTTTTTCTAATATTTCCTTGTTTTTTCCCATAAATCTAAAAATTATGGGTGTATACTTCCTTGATTTTAGGTGGAGTCATAAAAATTATGGGTATATACTTCCTTGATTTTAGGTGGAGTCACCAGTGCAGTAAGGGCTTTTGACCCCGGTTGTTTTTGTTATTCTGCCTCGGTTTTAGAACCGAGGCATATTGGGGTGAGATCAAAAGTCATACCTTTTGGCCTCGGGTGTTAACCGAAGCCATAAAGCGCTTTTTCTGCCTCGGGTAACGTAAGAACCGAGACCATATGGGACATTTTTTTAGAACACCACTACAGTTGTGGTAAGTTGTTCGAGAGCACGGTGGAAATCAGCAATATCCAAATTGAATGGCAATCAGCAAGAATCTCATATTTGCTTCCAAGAGTGCACCGTAAAGTCTAGTAAAATAAGTCCTATTTTTAGCTAAGGGTATTCCCTCCATCCCTTCAACCGTCCATTCAATCCTACCATTCTTCTTCAACACTGTCTTCGTTCCAGATCTGGTTAGCACAGCTTCTGCTTCCCGACTTTGGTCCAACATCACCAACATGCCCAGATCTGCCAACATTTGAGCCCCCTGGTTTCAGCCCCTCTTCCACTTTGCATTTCAGCCACCCTTTTCAACAAACCCTAAAAACTACATATCAAATTTAATCAAGGAAACAGGAAATGGAGGTGGAGGAAATGGAGGTGCATTGAACCAGCGGCGGCAGCGAACCAGCGGTGGCAGCGAACCAGCGACACAGTGAACCAACGGCGGCAGCGAACCGGTGACGGTAGAGGGGTAGGTTGTAGGGAGAGAGAAGAGAGAAATGGAGTTGTTGAGTGAAATGGAGACTGCGGCGGGGAAGAAGAAAAAGAAAAAAAGGCACGCATTTTGGCTAGGTTGCAGGGAGAGAGAAGAGAGAAATGAAGTTGTTTAGAGAAATGGAGACTGCGACGGGGAAGAAGAAAAAGAAAAAAGGGTATGCATTTTGGCACCGGTTGTCAATCACCCGAGGCCAAATATGTGAGTTTTTGGCTTCGATTCTCCGCAACCGAGGCATATGCTAACTTTTGGCACCGATTTTTTATCAACCGAAGCATAACACCGTTTTTGGCTTCGGGTGTTCTGTGAACCGAGGCATAAAAGTTGGGTAGAATTGCAAAAATGCCACTGCACCATTATATGCTTCAGTTTTTTGATAACCGAGGCATATAAGGCGAGTTAAAAACAATAATCTGCACTAGTGAGTGTTTAAGGAAATTATATTTTTGAACTTAATAAAATATTGTCCGACGTGTACTCCTATAAGTAAGTGGGATTATATTAACATCCCCTTTGTTATATTTGAAACAAAATAAAATGTATATTTATGATTTATATGAACATTCATTTATGTCAAATCTAGATTTACTCTTTGGTCATAGTACAACTAGCATAAACCATTTCTCTTTGGTCTATTCCTATCTTATTCAACATGAGAGGTCCAACTAGTATTCATCCATTACTGGGAGTTTCCAACCCTAACCATTACTAGGGATTTTGTAAACCCCACCATTACCAGGAGTTTTGTAAACCCCAATAATTATCAGGGGTTTTGTAAACTTCCAGTAAGTTGTGCTAAATACTAGGAATTGCTAAAAATCTCCACTAATCTCTTAGGTACATTGGTTCTTCCATGGGAAAAGAGAACCTCAGGTAAAGTCATTAATGAGAGTTAAAATTCCCAGAAACGCCAAAAGTAACTCCAGTTAAAAATAATTATTTTTGTATGTCTATAACTTTATTTAAAATTAAATAATCACATTTAATTTTTACATACACATAATTTGTAAGTAAAAATATTAAAGAAATTATATAATAAAACTAATTTAAATTTCTCTTTCAACGGAAGAACTTGCTAAAAGAATCATTGTAATCATAATTTTACTTCCCTTGTTTTTTCCGCTTTGTTTCATTTTCAATGACTACTTAACACATTGAAGCATGTGAGCAAGAGATATTATATATATATATATATATATATATTTCGAATGTCAAAATCCAGTTAGATTATTCTCGACATCCGTTACCTTCAATTTTAGGGCTGCAGATTAGTTAGTGGGTCAAAATCAAAAAAATATTTTGGAAATTTTTCAAAAATTTAAAGATGCTAAAGAAATAGTTAGAGGTTCAGGGAGAAACAACCTTATGTGTATTGTTGCTATTGGTTATATCTATGATGTTTTTTATGATGTCCATAGGAAAAATGATAGTATAGAATTATTGGAATTCAAACAAGACACATATGTGTGTATGAACTTGATGTGTGTCAAGCTACTTGTTTTAAATGCCTCACACTTAGTTGATTAGAATGTTAATCTAATCTATTAAGCCATGTTTGATGTGTGTGATGGTTAAAATTGTTGTTTTGTTGTCGCGCTAGTCGATTAGAATACTAATCTAGTCAACTAGATTAATTCTGGAACATGAACTCAAGTTCTGTCATAATCTAGTTGATTAGCTAGATAACCTAATCAACTAGGTACTCCCATACAACAACCTATTCATATAGCCAGATCATTGCACCTGGTTTGAGTAACTTTTTTACAACCAAAAGAGAAAAGAAAGTGTGTTGAAGATTTTCTTGGAGCAATTTCTACAACAATGCTTAAGTGTTCATCAAGAATGATCATCAAGATCTAATGAAGAAGGTGTAATATTGATACCAAAGCTATGTACTGATTCAGGTGTTATTGTTCTATCACTATGATTGTGATAGGTGTTTGTAATTGCTTGGAGCATTCAGTTTTTGCACTTCTTGAAGGATTGTTTCAAGAGTGTTTTTAGAGTTTAGGAATTATATAGGAGATTCTTGTATTCATTCTCTTGTTGTTGTTATAATGGAATTTCTAGTGAGGAAAACTAGAGACTGAATGTAGATTCAATTGAATCGAACCGGTATAAATCTGGTTATCTCTTGTACTTTCTTTTCATTAATAAAATTGGATGTTAGACAATATGTATTCTTAAATTCCTCTTGTCAATAATTTAAAAGTTTCATAAAAAATTGTTTTTTAAGTGTAAAAACAAACCAAGTTTGAAAAACCAATTCACCCCTCTTAATTATAAAATATTGATGCAAGTTAACATGGGTTAAATGTCCAAATAATGTTTTATTAAAATTGAATCAGGCCCAATAAACATATCTTTTAACTTAATACCCCTACTAACCCTTCCCAATATTGTCTTCTTCTATCTTCTTTTTCTTGCACTGACCTTGTTGCTGCCCATCGTCGATTGCCACCGCCGGTCGCCTCCTCTCGCATTCTTTTAGACAAAATATACATTTTATTAATTATCTATATCCATATATTATATTTCTTTTAATTCTAATCAAACCCGTTATGGTTTCGCCGTAACTTTAAAAAGGATTTTTAAGGTATTTGATATATTCTGTTATCTGATATCAATAAGACTGCATAAGATTTGAAGTGAAAAAATAATGTTAAAGAACAAACACTCCTACCCTTTAACTCTCGACTAAAATGTGTATTCTGATACATCCACTCCAGATTGTGTTATCTTAATATACTTTAAAAAACCAAAAAACAAACAGCTCAGAAGCATTTTCTCCTCCGCATCGGGTCTGTTCTTCTCATTTAAAAATGAAAAATATAAACACGCTAAACATCTCCGCCGTTAATATTGTTCCAGATTATTACACTTAGACGAGGTTATAGTTGTATGAATAATGTCAAGAATTTAGCATAGTTACACTTTAACCGGACATCACAAAACAAGAATAGCAACCGAAGAGATCATTCTATTACCAACAAATAAACTGGAAGTGATATCGCTACGTTTATGTATGCTTGATTACCATTTTCATTAAACCAAGCATATCCTCTTTCTTGGGCTGTGTCATTTGCAACTCCAAAGTGACCTGTAAAATAGGAACGAGCGATTATTAAACAGTCTACAGAAGGAAGAAGGCACAGTGGAAACAAAATGTGAAGCATTATAGTATACAAAGTTAATCAAAAGTTAACCATGATTAAGGCGCTAGATATCAAGATAAATAGGCCATAATGCTAGGAAAGGAGTGTTTGGGCATCGGAGATAATAGCATCCGAGAAGGTACCATTATCAAACAGGTATATTTTCTATGGGTACCTTATGCAAATATCCAATATCAATTTAGATTATTTGTATACAAACGCACACACATTTCTATGGGTACATTGTGTTAATTATTATTTTGGGAATGGTTTTGCTTTTCTACACAAATCTTGTTAGGGCTTAAACCTCTGTAGTGCGTGTTGTTGTACTCTGATTCTTTTAATCCTGGGTTTCTATTTGTATTATAAACTCAAAACACGGCCATCGCTATAAGTCTATAATAGTTGAGAATAGGATTGGTTTGAAGGAAACTTACATTCCGTAGATCAATTTAAAATAATCAATTAGCTTGTACCTCCTACTAAATAAGCACAAAGCATATGGATTTTAACCCCAATTTATTTGAGAAAAGAAAAGTTAGATTCCTTAGCTAAATTTAAATAATAACTTGCACTTTCAATCATGTGAGAACAAAGCATATGTCTTTGCCTGACAGTCTGGGAATCCATTGAAATTTAAATACTCTCACCTCTTTGAAGATGCTGCTATATGAGGTTTGCACAAACCCCTACACAAAATCCATGAACTGAGTCAAACTTAGAAAACTTAATAAACCTTGGAAGAGAGAGAGAGAGAGAGAGAGATGCTTCTTAAAACGGGAGTGCATGAAATCATTTTATAGAATGATCATGTCTCTAAAATTAATGAATATGTTGAGCAAACATAAAATTTTGTTGTTCAAAAGCATCATTGTCTCGTAACCACTCAAAAATAAGTTATATGTACGGCTGTAAGACACACAGAAGGGAAGATAAAAAGAAGATGTGGCGAACAAACCAATTTTTTGAACATGTCAAGGGATGCTCCATTTGAGTCCCCAATTTTAGTCCGAAAGGTATTAATTCCTAACTTCTCGATAGCAAAGGTCATCATCATCAGAACAGACTCCTTTCCAAGTCCCTTCCTACGGCTATGCCAACAACAGAAAGTTGATAGAGGTTAGAATGACGAGATTTAATACCGAGGACTTGTTGGGACAAACTTTTCTATATACACTTTTTGGAGAGAGCACAAGGAGGAAAAATATAATGAATTTCTACATAAGCTTAAAGTTAACTTGTGCACAAGTTAAAAAATAAAAATTTAGAGAGCATTTACGAGACAATTTCTATAAGTTAACTTATTTATATTCTAATATTAACATATGGAGAAACTCATTTATTCTTTCCTTTTACTTTTTTCTTACAGAAGTGTGTATAGAAAAACTCGTCCAGACATGCCAAAGCTTCAAGAGACTAAATCAGCCCAAAAACTTAGGCTGCTAGATGAAGACAGATGAAAGGTTTTTATCTCTTGCACTTGCATAATCAGGTGAATTAAAAGTTGGAGTATAGATCCCAGTGTAGAGAAGTAAAAACAATATAAACTTGAAAAATTATGTTCGTGGTCTGACATTATATATTCTGCTCATAACATGGAAAATGATTGAATAGAGTTATCATTCAAAATAGCAACAGAAGCACCTAAATTCACCAGTAAAAAATAGATAGGCATAAGCCACAATACAATTAATTAATTCAGAACAAATTCAAATTTCTTCACATGCCTGAGATGCAAATTTACAAAACGATAAGGCTCACATGAAGAAAGAGATGAAAGTTTAGAAAGGAGATATTCAAGTAACTTTCCTTTGTATTTTCCTATTCTTGCCACCTGGGATTTTTGTGTAGAAACCTATTAAGCCATTGAACAGGGATTATACATAGATAGTGCTAGTGTGCTACTTCTAAACAATCTCAACTCATTTCAATTGGCTCTGTATCTGATTTTAATTTCTGTCTCTCCCGGCACATACATGCCAAAATTTTCTCTTTTGTCGAACAAAGAAAGGAAATCAAGCTGTTATAAGATAAAAAATGTATTTTGAAACACGGCAGCAATGAGCACAAAGAAGCAGCAGGTAAACCAATTATGATAACGTAACGGCTATAGAGGGGCATTAGTTAGTGTGTTGTTTTGTAAGCTACTGCTAGTCCCCTTTTCACGTTTTTTTTCCTCCATTTGCAAATAGAATGAGGCAATACACAATTTATTTCAATCAGAATCGTATAAACGAGTAATTGGGCAACTAGTTGATGAAACGGAAGTTAAATTGGGTACCTCTTTGGTTCTGCAATCATTATTTCAACCTCTGCCACGTGAGGATCATCCAAATCATTCATGAACAGATTTACATCACCAACCATGGCTGCAGTTAAAATTTGGTTATATTAAAAAAGAAAAAAAAAAAAAAAAAAAAAAGTGACCGGTGGAATTAGAAACAGAAAAGGGCAGTGACCTTCGAGGTGGGGTTCCCCGTGCGAGAATTGTCCAACAACCAAGTCCTTGTCCAGTACAATGAAGGTCTCCTCTGCAAGAATTGAGATGAGGAGCAGTGAAAAAGTTTGAAGAGACAGTGATAGAGTTAGGGTTAGGGTTAGTGCAAGAGAGAGAGAAGTGAACTGAAAGGGTCTTGGATCCATGAGAGCTGCATTTGGTACTCCTGCTGAAGGGTGAGAGGGTCGGAGGCAGTGGCCTGAAGGAGAGAAGGGTCCTTCATCCATTGGTGATATTTGGGGACGTGTGCCTCCATGTAAGGGACCAATATCACCTTCTCTCCCTCTAAGCTCACACTTCCTTTTCCTCTCTCACTCTCTCCGTTCGCATCCATTCTCAACAACCACCGCAAATCACTGACAAGTTCAAGTTACGTCACCGTCTGTATCCATCATGTGTTTGTTATATTCGACCCAACACAGGACCCGCTTTACCACTCTCGAATCTTTTTCTCCCATGCCTCCAATTAATCAAAACTGATATACATAACAAGTAAAAATCAAAGCCTTTATTTTAATTTCTAGTCTTTTAAAAATTGTAGAAATTAGTGTTTCAAAACATGTGATTATTTTCTCGGTTCCCATATCTCGCTGAATTTGTAATTTTGGCCCACAATTTATTTTGCAATTTTTACGCATATGTTAAGTTGGTAAGATTTGTTTATCGCGTGGGTTGTTACCTTGTTTTATTTACGTGCCTACTCTACTGCCTTACAGGACGGCACTTTCAGTTTTACATATATCGTAAAGACTTATATGAGCCACTTTGCTTATTGAATAAAACATTTTCTCATTATCTTATTTCGTGTCTTGTATACTCTACAATTGGTATTTCTCTCCTTCTATTCCATCTCAAAGAGTAATTAAGATTAATTCTTTGCCCCATTCTTCAATAATTAGAAATATCCTTTTCAATCAAGTTTTTATTTTTTCGTTTGGAATCAAAACTCTTCTATTGCCTTTTTATTTACTTTTTTTTCTTTTCTTTCATCATTCGTTAACTCTCACAAAGGTTGGTCCTGTAAAATCTGACCCATTTCATCATTGAGCGAAAGGGTCTCCAATAGAGTGAGTGTGAGCATAGGGTGCTGTGAGAGAACCACAAAACATCCAAGTGTGAGAGTACAATGTGTGAGAAAAAAATGATGTCTACTTTAGAGAAGTTCGTGCAATCGACCATACTAAGGTTCGATGGCCATTATGACTTCTGGTTCATGACAATGGAAAACTTCTTACAAAGTAAAGAATTGTGAAAACTCGTAGAAGAGGACGTACCAATGCTTGAAACCACAACCACTAAGGCTCAACGCAAGAATGTGACTAAGGCCAATCTAAAGGATCTAAAGGTAAAGAAAAATTACCTATTCCAAGCCATTGATCAAGAAATTTTGGAAACCATATTAGACAAAAGTACATCATAGGGAATCTGGCAATCCATGGAGAAGAAGTATCAAGGCTCAACGAGAGTAAAACATGCTCAGCTTCAAGCACTACGCCACGAGTTCGAGCTTTTAAGCATGAAAGATGGGGACAAAGTAGATACGTACCTCAACGTACTCTTAGTATCGTTAACAAGATGAAATCAAACAGTGAGAAAGTAGATTCTAGCACGATAATTAGCAAGATACTGTGATCCCTAACCGCAAAATTCAACTTCGTGGTGTGTTCTATTAAGGAGTCCAACGACTTAAGTGCCTTCAACATAAATGAACTTCATGGCAGTTTACTCGTCCATGAACAAAGAATGCAAAGTCTCCAACCAAATGAACAAGTACTGAAAATAACTCATGATGATCAATCTGGAACAAGTCGTGGTCGTGGACGAGGTCGAGGACGACAACCATTAATCGAGCACTCATTGATTGCTTCCACTATCACAAGCTCAGCCACTTTCGATATGAACATCTCGAATTTGAAAAGAAGGCTCACTACGCAACATTTAACGAATCAACCGAAGCAGAAGATGAGCTATTACTAGTAACGTACAAGGAGACGACACAATTTGTCTAAGAGGAAAATGTCCCGACCACACTATGGATAGAGTAAATCCCTTAGTACACAGCACCCAACCCCATACACCCATATGGCCACTTATTGGCTACTTTGTATTAAGAAAACCAATTAATACACAGTACCCAGCCTCTACAACTCAAAGGGCCGCTTATTGACTATTATGTACTAAGGAAACCTATTAATACATAGTACACAGCCTTTGTAACTCAGAGGGCCGCTTATTGACTACCATGTATTAAGGAAATCCATTAATGCATAGTACCCATCCTCTACAAATTAGAGAGCTGCTTACTAGCTACTTTGTATTAAGAAAACCAATTAATACATAGTACCCAGCCTCTACAACTCAAAGAGCTGCTTAATAGCTACTTTGTATTAAGAAAACCAATTAATACATAGTACCCAGCCTTTGCAACTCAGAGGGCCGCTTACTGGCTACTATGTACTAAGGAAACCCATTAATACATAGTACCCAACCTTTGTAACTCAAAGGGCCGCTTATTGACTACTATGCATTTAGGAAATCTATTAATACATAGTACCCAGCCTTTGCAACTTAGAGAGCCTCTTACTGAGTATTATGTACTAAGGAAACCCATTAATACATAATGTAAGTAATGAAATGGTTGAAAGGCCAAGAAGGAAGGGTTGAAATAGCTAGTTAAAAATATGTTGACTTTTAAATCCTAAAACAGCTTTCAATTGAATCAAATTGACCACAAAGTAAAGATGTAAAAACTCTTGGACTGGAAACTTTCAGCCGATTAAAAAATAGAGATAACTGATTAATTTCATTAAACAGATACTGATACGATCCTATCCTATCTAGGAAAGAGTACGATCATTTCTGAATTTGAATCCTCAAGAGGCACGACATGAATAAATCAAAGAAGAACGTAGAATAAGACAGAGATGGAGGATGCCGCAATCTAGTAGATTGGTAAGTCAAGTGAAGATTCGCCATAAAAATATTAATCTTTGATAAGAACCAGAGGCCTAAGCCAAGAACAAAGAGAACCCTTTCTTTAATGAAATCAAATTCTATATATGACTAAAAAGTGTCTACATTAGTTTTTGGTACCTCTATATATAGGCACGTAAGTTTAAGAAAACCTGAGAACCCTACAAGAAGGTCTAAGCCTAAAAACATAAAACATAAACTAATTTATAAAAGAAAGCTCAAAGCCCAAAAATATATAACTTAACTAATTTCTAAAAGAAAACCCAAAGTCTAAAAACATAAACTAATTTTCCTAAAAATTATCATTTAAATGCGCTCCAAGCCATGATCTTCATAGGTCCTTTAAATTGTAAAGGTTCATCTTCAAGTTCTTCTTTTATGAAATCTTGGGATAGTCCTCTATCAGATATAATATTGATAAAATCAACAGATTAAATCACAAAAACAGTAGGCTAAAAAACTGGAAAAACAAAAGAAATGGAAATGTACGATTTAACCCAAGTGCAACAACAAAGATTGAACAAGATAGGTTTAGATTAGTTATGCAAACATGAGCAATGTTATAGATTATGCTAGATCACAAAAGAATTACAAAAATATGGTTCAAATAAAAATACTTTGAACTTTAAAGTGCAATACAAGTGATGAGAGATAGAGACAAGAACAATGCACAAGATTCTTATCCTGGTTCACTCAAACTTGAGTTACATCTAGTTGGTCAAGGCAACCCGAGCCTGACCTTTGCACTATTTCAAAAGATTTACAAAGTTTACAACACTACACTTTCAAAATATGCAAAACACCACATAATGACTCTTGAATCACATAAGAATCACACCAGCACAACAAGAAACCTCTTGCAGACCTGAAAAACCACCAGGCACAACCTAAAAGCTTGAGAAAGACCAAACCTCAGTGGTAGCACAACCTTGCCTACCAAAACCTCTTTCTCCAAGCTTCAAACACCAAGAAAAATAACCAAGAATAATCCAAGATCAATCTTCAACAGTTGCCAATCTATATGATCATGAAAGAGAGAGAGAGAGTTCCACAGATTCCAAACAATTTTCGTGCTAAAAAATGGTCTTCTTGACTCTGTTTCAAAAAATACAGACTTTATAGTCAAATTGTTATGAAATTCAACCAGTTGATTCTCAAATCAATCAGTTGATTTCACTTAGGTTAAGTGAAATCAGTCGATTTCAAAATAAACCAACTGATTGAATATGTACCAGTTAAAACTATTGCAACAAACCTTTTAATATGTTAAAAACACATTCAATAGATTAAAAGACACCATTTAACTTGTTGAAAAATATTTCAACAAATTAAAAGATACCAAAAAGACCCTATACATCTATACAATGCTAAATGGTCTACAAAAGGAACTCCAATCTTCAAGCTTGTTTCCTCCATGAATAATTCAGATATAGAGCATGCACACATGACTTGATCAATACGTGAAACACAAAATCTTCACATCTTCATCAATTTAAGTATGGTTCCAACATGTTTCAAGGCAATGGCTTCATGTACCTTCATCAAATCTTTAAGCACCAAATCATTCAGGCTATTTGTGCCAACATTCACTCCCCTTGATTTGATGAAGCCAAACTCCATTACCCTATTACCTTTATTGGATCAACCTTCATTTGCTTGGACTTCATTGAATTGATGAAGTGTCATCTAAGCATCATCTTCCAACTTGGCTTAAACTTGTGAAAATCTTTAAAATGTTTCCAAAAGTAGTAACTACAAGATAACAAACAAACACAAATGCAAATGCTCACCCTATCATTAGTATTGGTATCATCCAGATTTGGTTTAACAGTTTCTTAATTCAAATCATTTAAATTCCACTTTTAGTGATGCAATTTTAATGCTTCTAATATTTCTCCCCCTTTGGATTCATTAAAAAGAGGTAATGCAATTAAGATCATAAACAAAGGATAATTTTTCATTGATCATAGCACACGATACAACAAACAAGAACTGAACCAGAGACAAAACATAAAAATTGATACATTCAATAGACTAAAATTTAAAATCAACTGATTGAAAAACTGCAGAACACATAACAAAACAACACAACCACATGAATGCAATGCATGATCCTAAAGGCCAACACACTCAGTCATCCTGAGGGTTGTTTCTGGTATGGAATGAAGTCAGCAGATCATGAATGTCATGGATTTGACCATCCAAATCATTAAACCTCTTAATGCATGACGTAAGGATAATCTCGGATTTGGGTCAAATTTAGGTCTCCAACAAATTGGGTATGAATCATGCCACTTGAAGAAGGTTCCAAGATAAGTGAGGAAGATTTGCCACTTTGAATCGGAGATTCAAAGATAAGGACTGATGATTCTAAGGAGAACCTCAAGACTTGAGAGAAAACTCATTGTTTCGTAAAACTCAAATATGAATACAAAGTGTTTTACAAGGGCTTATATACTATGGGCCAAAACACCAAAAGGCCCAACACAACTAAAGGTCCGATAAAGCCCAAACAAAAACATTATAAAAATTACAAGAAAGAGTCCATATTCTACGATCTGAAGCCAATCCAAGATCACTTTAAAGGTCATAGGCATGATTCAATCAATTACTTTGAAATCCCCATGATGGTCCCGAACCACGCCTCCATCATTGGCTTTAGGTTGGAGAAAATTCAACCTCGACTTTTAACACTTTATTACCTACAACCAAACACACAAACATAAGTGCTAAAAGCACGTAAAACAAGAATAGTTTAAAGATAAAAATAAAATGCTATCTAAAATGAGATTGGAATCTTGGGAGAGGCAAATCTCTTATTATCAATGTGCTTGGAGATTTTCCTTTAGGGTCAAAGACGAACCTGCAAGACACATCAAAGAGTTTCAACACAATTGTTGTATTCACAAGAAAATAACAAAGAACACTCAAATGAACCACAAAAGAGAGAAAACGTCTTGGAATATGTTCACTACATGACAAACAAACAAGCATATTTTCAACAATAATTTCATATTTTTCCACTCTTGTTTCTTCTTTCTCTATCCTCTCTTCTTCACCCCATTGCTTATGTCATTGCTCCTTAATGTACAAGTCTTTCCTAGGCAACAAGACAAAAAGAGATGGGTTAGTAAGTTTTCCCAATGAAAATGCAAAATTATGATGTGCATGGGAACAACGATTCAAAGTATTGTAATCCCCTTTAAGGATTTCATCTCAACCATGCATGCCAGGGGTGTGAGGAGAGACTCATTCACTTGTTTCACCCTTTGTTCTTCTCCTTCCTTCTCTCGTCGCTCGTTCTCTTTTCTTTCTTTCTCTTACAGTTGTGCATCCTCTCTTACTCTCATCTCTACCTTTTCTTTTTCCCTTTGCTTTCATTCTTCCTTCTTTTTTAGCTCTTGCTCTTTTCAGTCTCTAAGCTCTTTCTCTTTTCTCTCTTTTATCTCTATCTCTTTTCTTTCTCTGAGCTCTCTCTTCTTTTGTTCTCTTTCTCTTATTTTTTCCCACATTTTCGTTAGTGCTCTTTCCACATTTTCTCTCTTTTGTCTTGCTTTTTCTCACATTTTCGTTAGTGCTCTTTCCGCATTTTCTCTCTCTTGTCTTTCTTTTTCCCACATTTTTAGTGCTTTTTCCACATTTTCTCTCTCCCTTGGTGCTTGTTGCTCTTGTTTGACTTCGAGCATTTGCCTAACACTCTTTTTCACCTCTTTCAAGTATACAATGCAATCCTGGAGTTCTTAAAGAGTCATGTACTTTGTGTTCCAATTAAGACATTGATAATTTTCGTGTCCATAACCTTAACACTTGGTGCACCTAATGGCACTTGTTTTGTCTCTTGGCAATGATCTTCTATCATGTTTATGCTCCCTTCTAAGATTCCCAAGTTTGTTATTCAGCCTAATAATTTTGGACACAATGAAGTTGATATCCTCCACCAAGGTCGAACGTGTATTGAACATTGTGGAGTGCTCAAAATTACTAATTCTTGTAGTCAGAGAGAGGAAATAAGAACTAACACAAAACACATTAAGTGGTTAGCACAAGTAATGAAGATAAAAAATGTCAAATGGATCTCACCACTCCTTATGTGTTTACACTCAATTCCACTCGTTTTTTACTCTCAAAGTGTATTCACTCACTCTCATGTTCCTATTTAGTTCTTCAAAGAACCTCCAATCAACCCATCAAGAATTCAACATCAAAATGAAAGATGTAACATATCTAAGCTCAATTGAGGAGGCCAAGGAAACGAAAACTCTAAGCAAAACCAAGGAAATTTGAAGACAAACTAGAAAACACCAAAATCAAGAAATGGTCAAACCAAAGAGAGTGAATATGTGGCAAAACTACGACTAGGACAATGAGAAAAACACTTTAAAAGATAAGAGTAATCTAAACCGTATATCTAGAATTACTACTGGAAATGTGAAACAAATGCTCAAGCTAAATTGTGATGATCCATTCAAACTTCCACAAACAATACTTCCAAACATTTAGCTCAAGGTACATTGTGTTACAATCAAGAACTTAAGGGAAGCAAACTCAAAGGAATATGATAGACAAAAGACTCAAGTAAAGCAAGGATGAACAATTAATGATTCTGAATTGTAAGAATTAGGCAAAGCAAAATGCAAAAAGTGCATCCCAAATTGACCTAGAGAAGTGACTAAAGCAACACAATTTGTACCCCAAACAACATCAAATATCACCTCAAGACAGTAGCAAAAGCACAATGCAATTAGCCAACAAGTGAATAACGAAATGCTTGCAACGGATCCAAAACGCATCAAAGAAATTAGGAAAGTGTGGTTGATTCTAATTAGTTGGAAGCACATGCGATTTTGGGCCCAACAGAAAATAATTCAAGTCCAGCGTATCACAATTTCAGCAACATCCTTTGGCTCCAAACTAGGGAAAATTGCTCTCAAGGTGTTGGCTGCTGTTTTCCTACACCACAATTTCCACATAATGGTTGCCACGGTTTGCACTAGATATTGGCACCGAATTCAAAACAAATGGAATCAATTTACAGCCACCTAAATTGGTTGCCACCTTAAAATCAGTTGTGCAGCAGACTTGAACCAATTGGTTTCGAATTGCCATGTTCTAGAGACAAACCACCCAATTATAGCCCTTGCTGGCACGAATGAGTTCTAAACCAATTTCACTGCACTAAATGGACTGTTGTTCAATCAAAATATGCACCAAAAAATTGTCAATTGCACCGCTTCAACCTCAACACTAATGAACAAAGGATGCACGAAACTGCTGCCACGCTTCAAATTCTGCACCGAGTGGAGCAAGGAGCTAACCTCAATGACAAAAATTGCCACAACCTTTAACGAAATCTACTGCACCAATTAAAACGGAGATGTGTTGCTTCCAAGCACTAGTCCAGCTTTTGCCACCGCCTGGACTAGCATGGAGTGCGTGCCCCTCTGGCATCAGAAATTTTAGTCTAGAACTTTGCACCGCCTGGGAAACTCTTCAAACAACTTAAGATTGGAATTTTCTTCTATATATGGTATACCGTGAGTTTTCCAATTGATCAACTACTGAAACAAAATCACTCCATCGCATCAACACTAGCCGCATCAAATTAAAATTAATCATGAATGTGGCAGCGACACCAAAAAGGTTGTAAAGTTGAGTCCACCGGAATGAGTTTGGTTGCTCTACTTGGATGAAAATCTGCAGCTTCTAATTACACCAATAGCCACCCACCAATAGAACAAAACTGCTGTAGTAGTTTGCCAAGCCAGCAATAAATTGCGTCCCACCAACAATCGAGAAAATGGTTGCTAGTTTTGGAAATAACTCCAGCAAACAATTTAGCATATCCAATCGTCACAATCTCACTTCAAGTAACGTCCTGCTACTGCAGTATTAGTGTCTCAACATATAGGATATTGCTGCACCTCTTGGGAGCTATACGTTCCATCGCTCCAAGTAACAACACCTTAAGCATTAAGTGGTACCTACTCTACTGCCACGAAAACTAGTGTAGTTGCTGCCAAAAATGCACTGCAGATGCTGTTGGACGAAAGTTTACTGCTCATTGACCTATTTAGTTGGCTGCCATAAAAACTAGTATAGTTGTTGCAACACATGAGAAAAAAAAAATCAGAATTCTTGCTGTTGTCCAAACTATTTAATGAATCAATAATAACACTTGCACTCTTCAAAGTTGGTGTTGTTGTTGGCATCGCTTGGACCAAACAACTGTTGCTCTTGGCGCCTCTTCAAACATGAGAAATTCAGGTGCTTTAAAACATATTACTACACTAATGGACTGCCACCTAATAGAACAAGAATGAATCACCAACACGTGCACCATGTGGCCTCATGCAAGTTTGCAGTCGCAAAAGGGAACCAAGCCAAATCATCTGATGTGCCAACTTATAATTAAATTAGAAATGAACAAATGCAATATGCATATCCCGTAAATAAGGAGGATTGAGACCAAAATTGAAACAAACATCGAACCACTTCAACGGATGTAATTGATGCTGCTTTGCCTTTTGAATGGACCAACTTTGGATGAAGGAACCAATCACCGAAACAGATCAAAGATGGACCCACCACTGACTCAATTCAAATAACACCTTCAACTTCATGAATGCACCACGCTGATGTCGCTTACCTTTCATCATCGCATCAAACCTTGAGGGAAAACAATTCAATTCATCAAATTCTCAAACGCTTGGGCTGCGTTAATTGACAACACCAACTTACCAGGCCGAGGCAATTTCAGCACAAACAACGGAAACTATAATAACCTCCCAATTGAAGCCAGCTATTTTTAACCAAACTACAAGGCCAAAAAATTTTTAGTGCCAGCAAATGAGCCTAAACTATATTTTGTTTCCATAATCTTCATTGAGTCAATAACACAAACATGTTGTGTGCTTCAGCTTATAAGCATGGGTAGCCAGACCAACGTAACGTGCAACCCCAAGCAACACTCTTATCAACCCAATTGCATCTAGCCAGCAACCACCACGCACGCAGACAAAAACAACGTGGCCCACCATCAATTGAATTACTCAAATGCAGTGTCAAGTGTTGAAAGCGGTCGACACAATCACTGTGAGCAGAGAATATATCAAGCAAGCAAAACGAAGACACCTAAAACAGTGCAAAACTGTTCGTATTATTTTCCAAATTAACTCAGTGCAAAACTATTTGTATTATTTCTCAAATTAACTCAAATACTTTCAACAAACACTTAATTTGTGAATGTTTGTGTATGCTAAAATGTAAGTAATTAAAGTGGCAACAATAATTCTCCAGCATAGCAGAATAGAAAAGCAGTTCCCAAATCAAGAATCACATCTCTCCGATCACACCTAGAAGAAGTAGGTATAAAAGATTAGAGGAAAAAGAGACATAAGGGAAAAGGAGAAGAACAAATATAAAATCAAAGAGGAAGTGATAAGGCCCAAACCTCAACCTCAAGCCCATGATGGTACCGAGGCACGGTGGGAAAAAGTGTATGTGAGAAAGAAGGATCCAAGGGTTGAGGTTGCAGGTAGTTAGAGGAGAGAGAAATCAGGAGGGGAATGGGGGACATTCTATTTGATATTCACTTTTGCAAAGTGTGGAGACAAGGGTGTTTTTTGGCTGAGAGAGTAGAGGAACCATTGGTGTTGCTCTAGAGAGGAGCGTAACTCTTCTGGGTTATCCTTCTATTTCATGTTTTCGTTTACAGTATAATGAATACATTAATGTGTATGTTGCGATAAACCAGTACAAAACCAATCAGCGATAGAGATGATGCACAAGGAGGTTGCAATAAACCAGTCAAAACTAGTGGAATTGATGACTCGAAGTTGGGAGAAAATGCCTCAGGTGGAGGGAGAGAACTCTGTTGGGCCTAAGAAGAAGGAGTCATTTAGTGGTGGAAACAACTTGAAATCTTTAGAAGGATTGAACTACCTGTGTTCAATGGAGAAGATCATGCCGGTTGGATCACGAGAGCTGAAATTTATTTCAGGGTCCAAGAAACTAGTTCGGTAGTGAGGGTGAATTTGCCCCAGTTGTGCATGGAGGGGGCTACGATCCATTTCTTCAATGCATTGTTAAATGATTACGATGATTTAACTTGGGAGGATTTGAAGAAAGAATTGATCGAAAGATATGGAGGTTTGGGTGAAGGAAGTGTATTTGAGCAGTTGACATCATGCGACAAACATGGAGTATGGAAGATTACATTCAAAGATTTGAATGTTTAATGTCTGAGGTGCCCAAATTACATCACGAACAATACTTTGCTTACTTTATTCACGGTTTGCACGAGGAAATTAGGGCTTGAATAAGAAGTTTGCATGTGGTAAACCCACTTACGAAAGGAAGAATGATGAATGTAGCAAGAGCCATTGATATGGAGTTTTGGAACAAGAACAAAGGATGGCATGGAAAAGACGAAATGCGTACGGGAGGCAATTCGAGTTACAAAGTGGGTTCAAATATTCCAGGACGCATCATTCCCAAAACCCAAGGCACGGGTGGAGGTATTAATGGGCCTGGTCCAAACACAACAAAAGAATTGGGGGAGGGGGCTTCTCCCTGCAACTCCAATGATTTCTCCTGTATCCCCAAAATTTATCTTAATTCCGTCTTTGCCCATGATTAAAAAATGAGTTATTATTTTTTACTGCACTGCACCCCCAAATACCCCGTGATTCACCGCACACCCCCAAAAGCAGATTCCCTCCTCTGCACCCTGCACACCTCTTCTCCCTCTTCTCTCTCTTCTCCCACACACACAACACAGCACCCACACGTCTCCTCCCTCTTCTCCCCCTTCTCTCTCTTCTCCCACACACACAACACAGCACCACCCACGTC
>Ga0209589_1005557_pt1 | contig 21344 bp, 8 predicted proteins | sample CowpeawhiteBW_FD_187525 | JGI IMG/M metagenome (GOLD analysis project Ga0209589, IMG submission 187525) | Root nodule microbial communities of legume samples collected from California USA - Cow pea white BW (SPAdes) (version 2) | ecosystem: Host-associated > Plants > Roots > Nodule | place: USA... | reverse complement strand
AAATTTCATGGCTTGACACGTGTCCTGTACGGACACGGTGTTAACTCCAACTTAACGGAGAGGACCAAATTGAACCTTTTTAGAAAATTGGGGTACCAAATTGAACATTCCTAAAGTTCGGGTACCACATTGAACTTTCCGAAAAAGTTTGGGTACCAAATGTGTATTTATACCTAAATTAAATGAGTGTTTTACTGCACCAACTAAAAAAAATAAAAAATCTATTTTAGAATCTGGTATCATCCAAAGCAGTGTTTTGCTTTGAATTTTCACATCGTTTTGGAGTTTTTTCATTTCAGTATTATTATTAAAAAATATATTAATCCAAAAACAAATGACAATGTTATTTTATAATTGTTTTGATATTTGTCTTGCATGATCTCACTCCAGGTTTGATATTTATATCCATATGTTTATAATTGTTTGATTTGATTTTCTACCTTAATTAATTTTAATATTTTTGATATAATGTAATGTAATAGACAAATCAGTTTATATGAGTGTGGTTATTATATAATGTAATGGATGACAACCATTGTGTGTACTCGTATTACAACTAATTGGGAAATGGTAATATATATTTGAATTAAAATAATTACTTTGCAATATACTAAAGTTTGATATACTAAAGTTGTCTTTCTATATACTAACTTAAGTTAATGTTAATGTCTTATTTTGCAGATATTCAAGCGTCCTGTGCCATTTCTTGCGAAGTCCATAAACTTTGGTAGGATAGCATGTACAAAGTTCATAATTCAAATGTACAATAGTATTGATTAGGACATATGTATTTGGATTGTGAATATTCCAACTATCTTTTAAATTTTTTTGGATTGTGGATGTTTGAGAAAATATTATGTTCTGGTTTGTGTTGTTATGTGAAAAATATGCAGGTTAAACGTGGGAATCACAATAAAACAGAAAATTTATTTTAAAAAAATAGCAAAATAGGCATCGATTCTTACCAAGACTGCAGCAAAATGTGGGTATATGTACTGTGACATTTTTTATTTAAAAAAATATATTGAACACTTATGGCTTCAATTCTCCCAAACTCGATGCAGAAAAGAGCCTATATGACTCTGGTCCCTCTGCAACAGAGGTCAAAGAAGACTTCTACAATCTCGGGTGATAACCGAGGCCTGAAGGGTGTGCCTTTTGGCCTCGTCCCAATATGCCTCGGTTCTAAAACCGAGACAGAATCACGAAAGTAACAAGGACCAAAAGCCCTCATTACAATAGGTGTACATATTAAATGACTCAATTATAACTAATAATTGAGATTTAATTTGTAAAAATTAATGCTTTAAATTACCATATTATCATATATTTATATATTTAAAAAATATAATATACAAAACTAATTATTTTAATTATTTTTATATTTTATTTTTTTTAAATAAACGGAACGGGTCGATCTGTATTTTAACTGTCAAATTGACATATTAGACTAGACAAACCAAATCGAAATGATGAGTTGAAACTTTTAATACATACCAACATATTGATCCGTTAAGCCCAATTTTTCGAACCTAATAACTATAAGTTATAAAAACAAATAACAATAATAATAGAATAATAATTTATTATAACTATTAAATATGTCGGATTGGGTTGCAAATCCAATTCACCAACTTGTCTGGATATGCTGGTGTGGTTCGCAGAAGCTTCTTGTACCATTATATTACAACGAATGGATTATAAAATATATTGTTGAATGCATTATAGAATTATTCTTTTTCTGAAAGACAAAGTGAATTTGAATTTTTGGAGGTTGATGAATTATATTTTTTGATTTTTTTTTCATGTTCTAATCTTGTTGACAAAATTTATTCTATTTTAGATTTTTTGTGTGGTGATTGATTTTTCTAATTTTGAAAGACAGTATCTTGTTTTACCTTGTTTGGTGTCACAAAAATTGTGAGAACAAGATTTTAGGCCCAAACTTTTATTTATTTAGTTTTTAGTTTTTCTTCTCTCATTTTTTTTTATATGCATCTATCTATCTTTCCTTTTCTTCTTTTTTCTTTCTCCAGGTTTTGACCTTAATCTCTTTCACAAACAAATCTCATCCCATAAAATTTGATAATTTCTTGATCAAATTTATCTTGTCATAATTAAATTTATAATACGTATATTTTAAATGATATTTTTTCATTGTATATTTTTAAATGATATTTTTTCATTCATAAGAAATCTGATTCATTTAGATATTAATTTATAAATTAAGAATTATTTATTTCTATAATAATTTTTAAAAGTTCTAAAAAATAATATTTAAATTACTTTTTATTTAAAAACTTGATTTTTATATTGATCTCTAAATATTTTTTAATCAAAAATTTGATCACTATTTAATTATTTAATTGTAATGATTTTTCACTTTTAACATTTTATATGATATTTCTGATGATTTTATTGGATGAGATTATTTATTTTTTCAATTGTACAGTCCTTTGCTATGATTTTTTTTATTTGTTTTTTCTTTCGGCTATTGCATGAAATAAAAGTAATTTTCAAATTAGAAGAGTTACCTTAAATCAAATTTGATTTATTTGTTTGAATAAAAAACTAATGTCGTTGAAATGTTGAAATTAGTTTATATGACTATTGTCGAATAATTGCTTTAAATTGAATCTGGCGTGTCTTAGATTCAAATGAGACTTTAAATTTCTCGTGATTGATACAAGGAATAAATATGTTAGATAAGTAATTTTATTTATATATATTATTCTTTTTTTTTTAACTTTCTAATTACTTGACTTGTTTTATATTTATAAAATCCACATACATTTTTATATTTTTTTTCTTGCATTACTTGATTATATATTTTTTTAATATTGTAGGGTTATATTTAAATGGTTCATTATCATAGTCAATGAATAAAATAGATTTATATTTGATTAATTTTATCATTTTTAATGTTTATATCATTTTAAAATTCAAAATCAATAATAATAAGTAGTTAAAACATTAAAAACTAATGTTAGATAACAATTTAGAGACTAATTCACATACAACTTAGTCAATATAATAATTAATTATTTTAGTCTCTTATTTAAATGGTTTATTATCATAGTCAATGAATAAAATAGATTTATATTTGATTAATTTTATCATTTTTAATGTTTATATCATTTTTAATTCAAAATCAATAATAATAAGTAGCTAAAACATTAATAATTAATGTTTGATAACAATTTAGAGAATAATTCACACACAACTTGGTCAACATAATAATTAATTATTTTTGTCTCTAAAATTTGGTTTGTGTGTATAAGGAGAACCCAAACCAGCTTGACTTACGGAAACTACTAGGTGAGTTTGAAAAAATAGGCCAAGGACAAGTATATCTCAGCCAGGCAAGGTGGCACACATCTTGGCATATGGGCAAGAAACTGATGCATTAAATAGCCTTGGTAATGCAATAATAGGCCAATTTGAATTTTATGACAGTTAGGATAAGACATTCATTGTCAAATTCATTAGTATTTATAAGAGGATAAAAACAGTTCTAAAGGTAATCAAGTGAGGCGGTCTCCAGCTATGTAAGATAAAAATATAAAAATGGTTCGATTCCCAAGGTAATAACGATCTAGAAATACATACCTTCACTATTGATATTTGAGATTAAGTAGTTGTGTTTGTTTCTATTTTCAAATAAACTACTGTAGCAGAGAATTAGGGGTGACAACTAGGATTTGGCCTGGCGGGTCCGTAGGCCCGCACAAAATATGTGAGGTAGGCCTAGAAGTTGAACCTGCAAGCCTGTCACAGCCTGACCTGCATAAGCTCGCGGCACGTAAGCCTGCATAAAAAAAACTTTCACTTGTGTATATTAGTTACTTTTTTTTTATGGACTCTTGCATTAATGTTCCAAATTTTTGTATGAATGGAAAAGATAAGTATTATGTATATTTTAATGTGGTAAAATTTAAAGAATACATTGTGTATGTCATATTATGAATATGATGAAAATTGTTGAATTATCAATTTATCATCCAACTCCCCAAAATCTTCACTTAATTTTGTGAACTTAAAGTTTCCAAATTTTTAAATATTGAAAGTTCTATCTTAAGAATTAAAAATAAAAATAAAAAAGCGAGCCCATGGACCAAGTGATGTACGGAACGGACCAATAATTGCAACATGTCGTATCTTGTTTTACCTTATTTGATGTCACAATGAAAACGAGCTTTTAGGCCCAAGCTTTTATTTATTTATCTTTTAGTTTTTTTTTCTCTCTCATTTTTTGTTTTTTTTTACATGCATCTATTTACCTTGCCTTCACTTTTTTTTTCTCTCTCCAAGGTTTGACCTTAATCTCTTTCACAAACAAATCTCATCCCATAAAATTTAGTAAGTTCTAAATCAAATTTATCTTGTTTAATTGAATTTATAATACGTATATTTTTAATTAATATTTTTTCAATTATATTTTTTTATTAATGATCAATTTAAATACTAATTTGTAAATTAAAAATTATTGATAATTATAATAATTTTAAAAATTTATAACTGACTCATACATCAGTGACGTAATTAAAATAATTTCTATTATAATAGTCTATAAATTAGTCAGTAATATTAAATTGCTATGTAAGTTTTGACTACTATGAAAATTAATATCTAAATTAGTCTTTGATTAAAAAATATTTCTAAATTAATATTTAAATGTTTTTTTATTATAAAATTGATGATTATTTAATAATTTTCTCGTAGTGTTTTTGGATATTTATGATTAATTTTTAATTGAGATTATTTATTTTCTGAATTGTACCGTCCTTTGGTATGAATTTTTTTTATTTGTTTATTTTCAGCTATTGCATGGAGTAAAAGTTATTTACAAATTAGCAAACTTACCTTAAATCAAATTTGATTTATTTATTTTTTTAATAAAAGACTAATGTCGTTGAAATTAGTTGATATGATTATTGTCGAATAATTGCTTTAAATTGAATCTGGTGTGTCTTAGATTCAAATGAGACTTTAAACTTCTTGTGATTGATACAAGGAATAAATATATGTTATATAAGTAATTTTATTTATATATATTATTCTCTCTTTTTTTAACTTTCTAATTACTTTGACTTGTTTTATATTTATAAAATCCACATACATTTTTATATTTTTTTTTTCTTGCATTACTTGATTATACTTTTTTTTAATATTGTGTGGTTATATTTAAATGGTTTATTATCATAGTCAATGAATAAAATAGATTTATATTTGATTAATTTTATCATTTTTAATGTTTATATCATTTTTAATTCAAAATCAATAATAATAAGTAGCTAAAACATTAATAACTAATGTTTGATAACAATTTAGATAATAATTCACAGACAACTTGGTCAATATAATAATTAATTATTTTTGTCTCTAAATTTTGATTTGTGTGTATAAGGAGAACCCAGACCAGCTTGACCTATGAAAACTACTAGGTGAGTTTTTTAAAATGGGCCAAGGACAAATAAATCTCAGCAAGGCAAGGTGGCACACGTCTTGGCATATGGGCAAGAAACTGATGCATTAAATAGCCTTGGTAATGCAATAATAGGCCAATTTGAATTTTATGACAGTTAGGTTAAGACATTCATTGTCAACTTCATTAATATTTATGAGAGGATAAAAACAGTTCTAAAGGTAATCAAGTGAGGTGGTCTCCAGCTATGTAATATAAAAATATAAAAATGGTTCGATTCCCAAGGTAATAACCATCTAGAAATACATACCTTCACTATTGATATCTGAGATTAAGGAGCTGCGTTTGTTTCTATTTTCTAATAAACTACTGTAGCAGAGAATTAGGGGTGGCAACTAGGATTCGGCCTGGCGGGGCTGTCCGTAGGCCCGCACAAAATATGTGGGGTTGGCCTAGAAGTTGAACTTGCAAGCCCATCACAGCCTGACCTGCATAAGCCCGCGACACGTAAGCCTGCATAAAAAAAACTTTCACTTGTGTATATTAGTTACTTTTTTTGATGGACTCTTGCATTAACGTTCCAAAAATTTTGTATAAATGGAAAAGATAAGTATTATGTATATTTTAATGTGGTAAAATTTAAAGAATACATTGTGTATGTCATAGTATGAATATGATGAAAATTGTTGAATTATCAATTTATCATCCAACCCCCAAATTCTTCACTTAATTTTTTGAACTTAAAGTTTCCAAATTTTTAAATATTGAAAGTTCTGTCTTAAGAAATAAAAAAAATAAAAAAGCAAGCTCATGAACCAAGTGATGTACGGAGCGGACCAGTAATTGCAACCTGTCGTATCTTGTTTTACCTTATTTGATGTCACAATGAAAACGAGCTTTTAGGCCCAAACTTTTATTTATTTATCTTTTAGTTTTTTTTTTCTCTCACATTTTTTGTTTTCTTTTACATGCATCTATCTACCTTACCTTCACTTTTTTTTTGTTTCTCTCTCCAATGTTTGACCTTAATCTCTTTCACAAACAAATTTGATCCCATAAAATTTAGTAAGTTCTAAATCAAATTTATCTTGTTTAATTGAATTTATAATACGTATATTTTTAATTATAATTTTTTTTATTAATGATTAATTTAAATACTAATTTATAAATTAAAAATTATTGATAATTATAATAATTTTAGAAATTTATAACTGACTCATACATTAGTGACACAATTAAAATAATTTCTATTATAATAGTCTATAAATTAGTCACTAATATTAAATTGCTATGTAAGTTTAGACTACTAAGAAAATTAATATCTAAATTAGTCTTTGATTAAAAAATTATTTTTAACTTAGTCTTTAAATGGTTTTTTTATTAAAAAATTGATTATTATTTAATAATTTTCTTATAGTGTTTTTGATATTTATCATTATTTTTTAATTGAGATTATTTATTTTCTCAATTGTACCGTCCTTGGTATGAATTTTTTTTATTTGTTTTTTTCAGCTATTGCATGAAGTAAAATTTATTTTCAAATTAGAAAAGTTACCTTAAATCAAATCTGATTTATTTATTTTGTTGAATAACAGACTAATGTCGTTGAAATTAGTTGATATGATTATTGTCGAATAATTGCTTTAAATTGAATCTGGTGTGTCTTAGATTCAAATTAAGACTTTAAACTTCTTGAGATTGATACAAGGAATAAATATATGTTAGATAAGTAATTTTATTTATATATATTATTCTCTCTTTTTTAACTTTTTAATTACTTGACTCTTTTTATATTTATAAAATCCACATACATTTTTATATTTTTTTTCTTGCATTACTTGATTATACTTTTTTTTTAATATTGTGTGGTTATATTTAAATGGTTTATTATCATAGTCAATGAATAAAATAGATTTATATTTGATTAATTTATCATTTTTAATGTTTATATCATTTTTAATTCAAAATCAATAATAATAAGTAGCTAAAACATTAATAATTAATGTTTGATAACAATTTAGAGAATAATTCACAGACAACTTGGTCAACATAATAATTAATTATTTTAGTCTCTAAAATTTGGTTTGTGTGTATAAGGAGAACCCAGACGAGCTTGACCTACGGAAACTACTAGGTGAGTTTTTTAAAATGGGCCAAGGACAAATAAATCTCAGCGAGGCAAGGTGGCACACATCTTGGCATATGGACAAGAAACTGATGCATTAAATAGCCTTGGTAATGCAATAATAGGCCAATTTGAATTTTATGATAGTTAGGTTAAGACATTCATTGTCAACTTCATTAATATTTATGAGAGGATAAAAACAGTTCTAAAGGTAATCAAGTGAGGTGGTCTCCAGCTATGTAATATAAAAATATAAAAATGGTTCGATTCCCAAGGTAATAACCATCTAGAAATACATACCTTCACTATTGATATCTGAGATTAAGGAGCTGCGTTTGTTTCTATTTTCTAATAAACTACTGTAGCAGAGAATTAGGGGTGGCAACTAGGATTCGGCCTGGCGGGGCTGTCCGTAGGCCCGCACAAAATATGTGGGGTTGGCCTAGAAGTTGAACTTGCAAGCCCATCACAGCCTGACCTGCATAAGCCCGCGACACGTAAGCCTGCATAAAAAAAACTTTCACTTGTGTATATTAGTTACTTTTTTTGATGGACTCTTGCATTAACGTTCCAAAAATTTTGTATAAATGGAAAAGATAAGTATTATGTATATTTTAATGTGGTAAAATTTAAAGAATACATTGTGTATGTCATAGTATGAATATGATGAAAATTGTTGAATTATCAATTTATCATCCAACCCCCAAATTCTTCACTTAATTTTTTGAACTTAAAGTTTCCAAATTTTTAAATATTGAAAGTTCTGTCTTAAGAAATAAAAAAAATAAAAAAGCAAGCTCATGAACCAAGTGATGTACGGAGCGGACCAGTAATTGCAACCTGTCGTATCTTGTTTTACCTTATTTGATGTCACAATGAAAACGAGCTTTTAGGCCCAAACTTTTATTTATTTATCTTTTAGTTTTTTTTTTCTCTCACATTTTTTGTTTTCTTTTACATGCATCTATCTACCTTACCTTCACTTTTTTTTTGTTTCTCTCTCCAATGTTTGACCTTAATCTCTTTCACAAACAAATTTGATCCCATAAAATTTAGTAAGTTCTAAATCAAATTTATCTTGTTTAATTGAATTTATAATACGTATATTTTTAATTATAATTTTTTTTATTAATGATTAATTTAAATACTAATTTATAAATTAAAAATTATTGATAATTATAATAATTTTAGAAATTTATAACTGACTCATACATTAGTGACACAATTAAAATAATTTCTATTATAATAGTCTATAAATTAGTCACTAATATTAAATTGCTATGTAAGTTTAGACTACTAAGAAAATTAATATCTAAATTAGTCTTTGATTAAAAAATTATTTTTAACTTAGTCTTTAAATGGTTTTTTTATTAAAAAATTGATTATTATTTAATAATTTTCTTATAGTGTTTTTGATATTTATCATTATTTTTTAATTGAGATTATTTATTTTCTCAATTGTACCGTCCTTGGTATGAATTTTTTTTATTTGTTTTTTTCAGCTATTGCATGAAGTAAAATTTATTTTCAAATTAGAAAAGTTACCTTAAATCAAATCTGATTTATTTATTTTGTTGAATAACAGACTAATGTCGTTGAAATTAGTTGATATGATTATTGTCGAATAATTGCTTTAAATTGAATCTGGTGTGTCTTAGATTCAAATTAAGACTTTAAACTTCTTGAGATTGATACAAGGAATAAATATATGTTAGATAAGTAATTTTATTTATATATATTATTCTCTCTTTTTTAACTTTTTAATTACTTGACTCTTTTTATATTTATAAAATCCACATACATTTTTATATTTTTTTTCTTGCATTACTTGATTATACTTTTTTTTTAATATTGTGTGGTTATATTTAAATGGTTTATTATCATAGTCAATGAATAAAATAGATTTATATTTGATTAATTTATCATTTTTAATGTTTATATCATTTTTAATTCAAAATCAATAATAATAAGTAGCTAAAACATTAATAATTAATGTTTGATAACAATTTAGAGAATAATTCACAGACAACTTGGTCAACATAATAATTAATTATTTTAGTCTCTAAAATTTGGTTTGTGTGTATAAGGAGAACCCAGACGAGCTTGACCTACGGAAACTACTAGGTGAGTTTTTTAAAATGGGCCAAGGACAAATAAATCTCAGCGAGGCAAGGTGGCACACATCTTGGCATATATATGGACAAGAAACTGATGCATTAAATAGCCTTGGTAATGCAATAATAGGCCAATTTGAATTTTATGACAGTGAGGATAAGACATTCATTGGCAAATTCATTAGTATTTATGAGAGGAAAAAAACAGTTCTAAAGGTAATCAAGTGAGGTGGTCTCCAACTATGTAATATAAAATATAAAAATGGTTTGATTCCCAAGGTAAGAACCATCTAGAAATACATACATTCACTATTGATATCTGAGATTAAGTAGTTGCGTTTGTTTCTATTTTCTATAAAACTTCTGTAATAGAGAATTAGGGGTGACAATTAGGGTCTGGCCTGGCGGGTCAATCTGTAGGCCCGCACAAAATATGTGGGGTAGGCCTATAAGTTGAACCTACAAGCCCGTCACAGTTTGACCCGCATAAGCCCGCGCAGGCCGACCCGCAACTTGCACTTGTATATATTAGTTACTTCTTTTGTGGACTTTTGCATTAACGTTCCAAATTCATGTATAAATGGAAAAGATAAGTATTATGTATATTTTAATGTGCTAAAATTTAAAGAATACAGAATATATTGTGTATGTCATAGTATGAATATGAATATGATGAAAATGTTGAATTATCAATTTATTATCCAACTCTCCAAAATCTTCACTTAATTTTGTAAACTTCTTAAAGTCCAATTCTTAAACATTGAAATTTCTATCATAAGAATTAAAAAAAAAAAAAGCGAGCCCGTGGACCAAGTAATATGCGGGACGGACCAATAATTGTCGTATCTTGTTTTACCTTGTTTGATGTCAGAATGAGAACCAGCTTTTAGGCCCAAACTTTTATTTATTTATCTTTTAGTTTTTTTTCTCTCTCATTTTTTTTTTCTTTTACATGCATCTATTTACCTTTCCTTCACTCTTTTTTTCTCTCTCCAAGTTTTGACCTTAATCTCTTTTACAAACAAATCTCATCCCATAAAACTTAGTAAGTTTTGAATCAAATTTATCTTGTTGTAATTGAATTTATAATACGTATATTTTTAATTAATATTTTTTTAATTATAACTTTTTTTATTAATGATCAATTTACATACTAATTTATAAATTAAAAATTATTGATAATTATAATAATTTTAAAAAATTATAACCAACTCACATATTAGTGATATAATTAAAATAATTTCTATTATGATAGTTTATAAATTAGTCACTACTATAAAATTGCTATGTAAGTTTTGATACTAAGAAAAAATTAATATCTAAATTAGTTTTTGATTAAAAAATTAATTTGAAATTGATTTTTATATTTTTTTTTCATAAAATTAGTTACTATTTAATAATTTTTTTATAGTGTTTTTTCATATTTATGATTATTTTTTTAGTTAAGATTATTTATTTTCTCAATTGTACCGTCTTGAATTTTTTTTATTTATTTTTTATTCAACTATTGCATGAAGTAAAAGTTATTTTCAAATTAGAAAAGTTACCTTAAATCAAATTTGATTTATTTATTTTGTTGAATAACAGACTAATGTCGTTGAAATTAGTTGATATGATTATTGTCGAATAATTGCTTTAAATTGAATCTGGCGTGTCAGATTCAAATGAGACTTTATACTTCTTGTGATTGATATACGAAATAAAATATATGTTAGATAAGTAATTTTATTTATATATATTATTCTCTTTTTTTAACTTACTAATTACTTGACTTGTTTTATATTTATAAAATTCACATACATTTTTTTTCTTGTATCACTTGATTATACTCTTTTTTAACATTGTGTGGTTATATTTAAACGGTGTATTAACATAGTCGATGGATAAAATAGATTTATATTTAATATTTTTATTTGTTGTTTGTATTTGTTTATATTTATTTTTTAATTTTACATTTTGAATATATATTTTTAATTTAAAATAATTATTTTATCAATTTTAATTATACCACATACATTTTTCAATTTTATTTGTTTTTCTATTTGACATTTTTTTAAGCATAACTTTTATTTAATTATAGAACTATCTCCAAATAAATAAGAATCATTTATAATAAAATTACACCAATAAAAATAATGTTATTATTTTTTTATCATAAAAAATGTAAACACACACCATATATTTTCACAAGTATAATGTGAATATTAAATTATAAATTTATAAATGAAATGAGATTTTATTTTAAGGATTAAATTAATTTGCTGGGATTTGCCACTAAGAAAAAAATTTAGATTCACCACAAATATAAAAAAAAAAAAAAACATGATACTACTTTAACCTAAACAGTTAATAATTTACTTGTTCTTATATCTGATTCAATTTTATCACTATTATTTGAATTTTTTAACTCGTGTTTAAATTTTATCATTATTTTAAATTTTTGGTTTTAATTTATTTATAACCAGAAATACTAGAATCGACTTAATTTTCTTGTTACCAAATAATTTAAAATAAAAATTCTTATTCAAAATAAAACATTCAAGTTTATAAAATAAAAGATTTAAAAAAAAATAAAAGATAGAGGAATGTATCTAAAAAGATAGAGGTCTTCTAATGCACAGCAACATTATCTGAAGGGAAGTCCATATATGAACTTATAATGTTATCTGCATGGCATCAATGTTACAAGATAAGAAAAACCATCAATTTAATCCCCAAAATACTTATATTGACCTATTTAGCTCGGTTGAGTTTGTGGAAGCTTTATGATTCTTGAGTATCATGTGAATTGATTTGGACTTGTCTTCTTCAACTATTTCCCTGAGTATGTCATCTTCAATCATCTCTACTTGGGAGTGTGAGGTGTTCTCATGGAAGGCCTCACTGAAAATCATGCTGGAAAGCCACTCTTTCCAAGTCGTTCTTTTGTACTTATCTTCCTCTAATGTGCCTGTTGCCAAAAGCTGATACACATAAACCATCTTTTTCTGACCAGGACGAAAGGCCCTTGCAATAGCTTGCTTTGTCTTCGATGGATTCCACTCTGAGTCCAGAAAAATCACTCTCGAAGCTGCTGTCAAACTAATACCTTCTGCACAAGCTGTAATGGAAGCAAGGAGCACCTTCGATGGTCCTTTCGCTTCTTCAAACTTATCTATCACTTTCCCACGTTCAAACAGTTCTTGTTCCCCATTGAGCAACAGAATTTCTCTACCTTTCTGCCATTTCAACACCACCTCAAATAACTCTACCAATAACTTCACAGGTGCATGATTGTGGCAGAATATAAGTACTTTCTCCTTCTCCATAACACGGAGAACGAGACTCATAACAAATTTAACTTTTGACCCTACTTTCAAATCATACCTGCATTTCTCCAGCTGCTGCAGCTGCTCCAGAGGGATAAACTTCTCTGCATACGAGGCTGTTTTAACCAACCATGGATGTATTGATCCGAGGATTATCAAAAGCTCTAACTCCAGAGGGAATCCCGCGCAATCAGCCATTTTCCTGTGCAGTTTCTCCAAAATTTCACTCTGCATGCCACCTGTGTTCATCAGCAACGTATACATTTGCAAGCCAGGAACACTGTCAAAACTTGTGCTCTCATAAATATCTACGAAACCGCTTGTAATTTTCTTCAACATGGTTAGACCTTGCATTCTCTCATGTTCGTCACTTGAATCAACTTTCCCAGCAATGTTGTCTAAGAACAATTTTCTAGCTTGTGACTCCAGCAAATGGCGTTCCTTCTCTGCCCTTTTTCTTTTCCTTCTGTCGTTTGGGTCTAACTCTTTCAGCACTTCGTATATAAACTTTGGTCTTGCCAAGCAAAGTGTGTTAAAGTATTCACAGAAGTTATTCTGAAATAACGTACCAGAAAGTAGAATTCTTATATCTGTTTGCACTTTCATCAACACTTTCCTCAACTTTGATTTAGTGCTTCTAGGATTGTGACCTTCATCAAGTATCAGGATCCCAGGACTTTCCCTCAATGCTTTAGCCAAATACTTTCTGGGTGTAAACCCTGAACCCTCTCTCATCAATGCTAAAAAAGAGGCATAACTCATGATCAGAACACCTGGGTTTGCTTGCCACTTTTTTATTTTGTCCAAGCAGTTCAAAATATGCTTGACATCTCTATTTGGATGTAGAAAAGGAGGAAGGGCAATTGAATTTTGCATATCGTCTCTCTGAGGTCTACGGCTTCCATGAATCAGATACACTGGCATAGAAATATCCCATTTGATGAATTCTTTGTGCCAAGTGTGAAGAGTGGTTGTTGGAGCAAGGACAAGAGGCTTCATCCCCGGAAATAGCTTTGAATAGCTAATGAGAAATGCAATGATGAGAAAAGTTTTACCAGATCCAGGAGAATGAGATATGATACAACCCCCTCTTCTTTCGGATTCTGCATCCATTAGTGTTGGATCCGTAGACCCACCAATATTTTGCCAAAGAAATTCGAAAGCTTTCTTTTGGTGGACATGCATCTTTTCTCTAAGTTCAGGGATCAACTTCCAGACGTTGTCATGTTCCATAGAAGTAAGTTCATCACGAGTTGATAACTGATGGAAAACATCATCTTTATCACCCTCTTCTCCACTGCATTGCCTCTCCTCTTGGTGCCTCGCTCGGTAATGCTTTTCTAGCTGTAAATGTTTTGAACAAATCAGGAGACTATAATTGCATAGGCCTTTTGAAAAAAACATCATCAAAGAAATCAAACCGTACACTTCAAATTTTGAATTTGACTTACAAAGGGTGGCGTCACGTACTTTATCTCAGTTTTCACAGAGCCACATTTGAAACAACAAATTCCAATTTGTTCATTCAATCTGTAGTCATGTGGACAAGTATGATTAGGTTCTTCGGAATTCTCAACAAAATTGGCAGCATTTGAATCCTGATGTGACAGTTAAACTGATCAGATCAACCTTAGAATGTAAGATAAAAAACCAGAATATACAGAGACAAATCAAGGAAGGAGTAAATATGATTATAGAACAACATGAATAGTACTTCTTCAGAAACTGCATTTCAGTTTTATCTGTTAAGAGAAATGCAACATAGAAAAGGAATCAATGGTTATAACTTACTTCTTCAATATGATATGATGCCATTGCCATCTCCATCTCTCTCCACAGCATATCTATCTCAGAGATTTGTTCATCTTCCTCTGTTTGAGGCGTTTCTGCTTCCTTCTTTTTCTCCGATCTGTTGATTTCGTTCCACACTTCCATTACAGTTGGTTCTTCTTTTGTTGGAGTTCTATAAATATCCTTGAAGTAAGAATCAATCATTTCCTCGTAGGCAGATGCATTTAAACTTCTATCATTTCTTCTGTTGAAGTTTAAATTTGAATTCAAGTCTCCACATCCAGGATCACAACCTTCATCACCTTTCAGATCTAAAGGTCTCTTCCTCTTACGCTCAGTGTTGCTGTAATTTGCATTACCTCTAGTAACGTTGTCATTGAGGGCATGATGCTCAGGGACTAATGAATCTCCTTCTTCAAGAAGAGAAACACTAGCAAGTTGAGTTTGATGTTCATTTTGACCGTCCTCACCAGACTTTATTTCATTTTTTCTATTCCTCCTGCAGTATACTTTAATCTCTCTGCTAGAACACATGTCATCACCATCTTCCTTCCCTTTCTTGGTCTTGTATGGCCAGGTTCGAACATCGCCAACCTTTATTTCAGAAACATTATCACAACTAAAGTACCGTTCAGGTGGTATGTTCCTACGTCCCGATCGTCTTAAGCCCTGAACATCATCACGGGAATCATCTGCATGGCCATTTGCATCAGTGTCAGATGCATCAACTTGAGTAACAATGGGCTTTAACGTGCCATCGTGACTCACCTCAAAATTAAAAACACTTATCCGAGGTTTCATGTTTAATGAAGAGCTGCCAACATCCCTATCTAAAATTTGATACACAATCTTGTTTTGCACAGATCTTACACAAAATGAAACCTTCTTTAAAGAAGATATAACAACTAACCATGAAAGATCAGATAAAAATTTTCCATTGATCAATTTAGTATGCGACAGATTGGAGCAATCTTCGGATAATTCCCATCGATAGTGTTGATCTTCACAAACACTACGATCAAGCTTCTGGAGGATGGCAATCTCATTTATTCCGATTACCTTAACCTCTTTACTAAGAGTTCTTATCTTCCTACCAAGTGAACCTTGATTAACATACAAGTTTACATAATACAGACACGAGCATCCTGAACTATGGGGTTTTCTCTGTATAGAATTTATTTTAGCATCAACCCACACCTACAATTAAATTGATAAAGAGAAACTTGGTTAGAATTTAAATGTCCTTAAGACTATATTGTAATTCATAGATTAAAGAAGAGAATCAAACAACCAATATCAAGGAAAACTGACAAATTCAATTTAACAGAGATCTAAAACTAAAAAACCTTTACTTACCTTGTTATCAGAAAATCCATCTGAGTTAGTATCACCACTCTGCTGAGATGCTGAGAGAACACAAATGTCAATCCCACCTCTTAAAAATTCTGAGCAATCTGATAAAGTGGCTTTTCGTGATCTTATTCTAAGCTCTGAAAAAGGGCCCTCCTCTATGGTCCTATGGTGATTATCTATGGATTGCAGACTCGTAATTCCTGCCTCAATTTTTATGAGCTCTACAGCTTGCCATGAACCAGACAGAAGTGTCTCGAATGCTGTTAAAAACAAAATTTTGGGGAAGTTAAAATGGTGGAGAGACTAATGATATGTAATGACTAAGGAAAAAAGATTTGCAGCAAATTGGTACAAATAATAGGAATGAACTAGGAATAAAAATTTCACTGTGAATTAAAGATGTTCCTCAGTTGAATCAGAGCATTTTCAACTTCTCCATTATCATAAAATCCACTATCTAATATTGTACTGATATTTATTTTTGCTGTATTATTTGTCATGCATGGTGATGATGGAGATATAAGGAAATACTTACCATAAGCGTGGAATGGATTCTTTGATTGCCGTGAATGTCTTCTTTTCTGCATTATGGAGTTTAACTTGTATTGTGTTTGTGTGCAACTACAGTACTAGGGTTTTATATCAGCACCTGCAGTACTAGATAGTATTAGGAACAAGTATAACATCCAAACTACTACGAATCACTCATAACATTTGCAATCCCCCAACTAAATAGAACAAAACATTAACTGCAACTAGCTACAATTAAGTTTAGCATGAATATTTTTTAAAGTTACAATGAAATAGTCAAATGTTAACGTGAGTTCAAAACTTCAAATGTTGCACGCACTGAACTCGAGTTAAGCATACCTGAAATAAGCTTGTGAGAGATACTCTTAAACTAAAGCTGCAACAAGAAATGCTCCCAGGGAGAAGAGAGTGAAAATGTAAAAACAGTCATGTCCACCTCATTTTAGAGATTACGCATTATTTACATTTCCAATTGAAGTGCAAAATCAGATACTCCCACAAAAAAAAAAAAAATTTAATAACATACAATGGAATAATTAATGCTGAAAATACACTGATAATTAGTTATTAAATATTTAGTTCTGGTAAATCAAGTTAATTTAAAAATTCTAATTGATAATGCGAGATTATATATAACACTTTTTCAGTTTGATTAATAACACTAATATATATTTTTATTTAAAATTAAGTTTAAATTCAAATTATTTTAAATAAATACACTTAAATATCTTAATTCATTTCATTTTTTATACATATTTATTTACAAACATATATTTTGATTTTAACTCATTTATGATATGAACATATTTTGATCCAAATTTATTTCATATTGAAATTTGAAATACCTAAACATGATTTAAGTTCCATGAAGGAAAAAAGACGTATGATAGTTCATCTATAAAAAAAATGTGTATATGTTGTTATTTTTATTTTCACTGTTGTTTTTATGAAACAGTCGATTGTAAACATTTATTCTTTCTATTTAATTTCAGTGAAGATATAAATAAACAAAAAAAATACATATCCACCATTGGTACTATTATGTATCTAAGGTGAGTGTATTTTAAAGTGGTTCTTTTTTAATATCAAAGGAAGATGAATTTACGTGAAAATCATGAAAGTAGTATTATGAATTTTATAATCTCTCATTTCTATTATGAAGAAAATAAATGCGTCAATATGTTTGTATATTTGATATTTTAAAGAATTTTATTCACGGATCTTATTCAACTTCTTATAACACGAAGCTCAGCATCTTCATAGGGGAATTCTCCATCACCTAACAAAGAAAAAATAGTAAAAAAACTAAGGTTAAACATCACGAACTACCATATCATAAAAGTAATCGAGTACGATTTTTTTTTTATGGATATTTTAGTAAATATTTGATACGTATTCAATTCCTTTTTTCTTAATACATTACAAAAAAAATAATTAAATAACAATTAATTAAAAAAAATCACTACATTTACCAATTTAGATTTTATTTTATAAATTAAAAATTATTGATAAATAAAATAATTTCTATTATAAAAAAATTAATTGGTGTGAAAATTAAAATCTAAATTGGTCTCTAACATTAACTATCAAAATTTTAACTAATAAAAGAATAGTGTCTGAAATAATTTCTAATTTAAAATTAAAGACTAATTCAAAATCAACAATAATAAGTAGCTAAAACATTAATAACTAATGTTAGATAATAATTTAAAGATTAATTCACATACAACTTGGTCTATATAATTATTAATTATTTGGTCTCTAAATTTTGGTTTGTGTGTATAGGGAGAACCCAGACCAGTTTGACCTAGGGAAACTACTGGGTGGGTTTGAAAGGTGTGCCAAGGATCAGTATATCTCAACCAGGCAAGGTGGCACACATCTTGGCATATAGGCAAAAAACTGATGCATTAAATAGCTTGGGTAATGCAATAATAGGTCAATTTGAATTTCATGACAGTTAGGATAAGACATTCATTGGCAAATTCGTTAGTATTTATGAGAGGATAAAAACAGTTTTAAGGGTAATCAAGTGAGGTGGTCTCCACCTATGTAATATAAAAATATAAAAGTTGTTCGCTTTTCAAGGTAAGAACCATCTAGAAATACATACATTCACTATTGATATCTGAGATTAAGTAACTGCGTTTTTCTATTTTCTATTAAACTACTGTAATAGAAAATTAGGGGTGGTAATTAGGGCCTAGCATGGCGGGCCAATCCGTAGGCCCAAACAAAATATGCGAGGCAAGCCTAGAAGTTGAACTCGTAAGCCCATCACAGCTTGGCCCGCATAAGCCCGCAACCCGCATAGGCTGACCCGCGGTCAACATAAAAAAAAATATTTTAATGTGCTAAAATTTAAAAAAAGCATTGTGTATGTCATAGTATGAATATGAATGAATATGATGAAAATATTGAATAATCAATTTATCATCCAACTCCTCAAAGTCTTAATTAATTTTGTGAACTTAGTAAAGTTTCTCTAATTTTAAAATTGAAAGTTTTATCATAAGAATTAAAAAAAAAAAAGAACATGTGGGCCAAGTAATGTGTGGGACGGGCCAATGATTGCAGCCCGCATAAATTGTGCAGGACGGGATAGACAGTTCACGATGTGTGGGCCTTATGCAGGCCGGGTCTAAACGGATCGTACCGACCATCATTGTCATCGCTATAGAAAATGTAAATGCATGTGTATATTGTGTTGTATTACTTGATTTGTGATGATTTGCAAGAATGGATATGGGAGAATGGGGTCAATTCATTCTCCATACAATTACTATTTTATCCTTGTGTTTCTTTTAGTTTTTTACTTATCACTTTTGTAACAAATTTTGATTAATTAGATTTTAATTTTAAATACTTTTTACACCACTATGAAAATAATATTGATTATAAAAATTCTAATTGTAATTAGTTATGCTTTACATAAATTGTGAATTATTCAATTTTTAATTAATTAAAAACTACATTTATGCTTAGGTTAAATTAGTTAAATACATTTTGTTAAAATATTGTAAATTTGTAAATCTAGCACGTTTTTTGACTATTATTTGATAATCACATAAAAAATTTTATTATCTATTTTTAAAATGGAAAATTTTATTTAAATTATTTTAATCAATATATAAATGTTTGTAACAAGATTACTCCCATTTAATTTATATTAATTTTAAGCAACCATATCTCAATTTAAAATAGTTTCATAATGTGAAATTATTATTTAATTTTTTTAAACTAATCTCCAAAATTTTATTTTATCTTAATTTCTAAAAATTATATTTTAATTTAATATATTTTTATCAATCTTATTTTTTTGGTTTAAATAATCACTTACATTTCATTATAATATAATTTACATTTTTTATAATTTAAGTTTAATTACTTATATATATATATATAAGGGTAAAATAGTAATCTTATATTTTTATCTATTATATTATTATTTTTAATTTATTATTATATCTATCACATCAGTCACTAGTTTTCATAAACTTTTTTCTCACTTATTTTCAAATCTCGTAATATTTCTTTTAATCTAAACAACTCAACTTTCACCCCTCTTTCCTTTCAAATTTACTTAAATCCATTCTCTCAAATTCACTTCTATAAATAAATAATATACTCAAAATTTATATATTTAATATTATTATGGCTAATTTAATACAAATGAATGCATAATCTAGTATATCTATAACCATCAAAGAAATTATATATATTAAGGAATGTCCATCGTTTTTTCATATTTTTGAATTCATGGTAATTAAATCATAATTATATTTTCAGTTAACTTTTTTCGATGCAAATAACCATATTATTTGCAAAATATTAATCTTCCATTTTATTAATGTGAATTTGATTCAAAAAGTCTTCACAAACTTTCATTTCATTTTGATGTGATGAGTAATCATATTATCATGTTTTCATCTTCATTGATAGTTTTCTCTATCAATTTTAAAAAATAATTTTATTCTTTTATTTTTCATCAATATACCTATTTAAAAAAGAAGTTTAAGACTAAAAAATATTTTATCATAATCTAATCAAAAGTTAAGAGACATAATTATTAAAAAAAATTATGATAATCAAGTTACAATTAAAAATCGACTATGAAAAATTACGTAGTGCATTGCTTCTTCTTTTATTTTAAAAAAGAAGTTTAAGATTAAAAAATAATTTATCATAATCTAATCAAAAGTTAAGAGACATAATTACTAAAAAAAATTATGATAATCAAGTTACAATTAAAAATCGACTATGAAAAATTACATAGTACATTGTTTCTTCTTCTATACTAATAAAAAATGAATATACAATTTTTTATATTTTCTCATAGTACATTGCTCATATTTTGTCCATACATTTCACTTTATTTTTGATAAATATAATATAATTTTATTTATTAACTTAATAATATTACAATATCATCAACTACTAATATTATATCATATATATATATTTTCAAAATATATGTACACACATACACTATGACATCTGTGTTTAAGTAATATAATTTTAAAAAAAAATTAAAATTTAAAAGATGTAAAAAAGATTCAAAAAAATTTTAGGAGGGAACCTTGACCCCACCTGCCCTTCTAACCTCGGCCACCGCAAACAACTGTATTATAGTAATAGTAAGCTGTTAATTTTATCTTACTTTTTACGATATATTGAATTTTATTAATTATTTTATA
>Ga0209589_1005554_pt1 | contig 21350 bp, 10 predicted proteins | sample CowpeawhiteBW_FD_187525 | JGI IMG/M metagenome (GOLD analysis project Ga0209589, IMG submission 187525) | Root nodule microbial communities of legume samples collected from California USA - Cow pea white BW (SPAdes) (version 2) | ecosystem: Host-associated > Plants > Roots > Nodule | place: USA... | reverse complement strand
TTTTTTTTTTTAGTCTTTTTTTTAAATAGATATACAAATTCAACTATTCCATATATTCATTTGTAGTCTTATTTCTTTTTTAGTTATCGTTATACTAAATTATGTATTTATTTTTATTATATTAATGATAATAATTAAATGTATAAATTTTGAACATATTATTTTGGCTCCCCCAACAATATTGGTCAAGATCCGTCACTGCCCGCCAGCACCTTGACTGCTGGAATGCATTAATATTTTAAGTCAGTTTTTATGCAGGCGAAAATTAACTTTTTGTCACTCCTAAATATTCTCTAAAGTGTAATTGCTTTTAGAGTATTACTATTTAGGCAAAAGAAAAAAATAAAAACACACAACACACATAAGATTAGACAATTTTAGATCAAAAACTTTTCACAGTTACATATTTGTAAAAACACGAAATTTTAATTATTTATGTTTTCCATATAATTTATTATTAACTTTACACAATTCCCTAAATTATAAAAATTTATAATTCATTTTAATAATTAAATTATTAATATTTTATTAATATATATTTTATATTATAATAATATTTTATTAATTTATATTTTAGAAATATGTAATTAAAATAAAAAGAAACTAAAACAAAAAAAGAAAATAAAACAGTTAATTTAATATTTTATGAATAGTTATATTTTATATTATAATCAAATAAATAATTAAAAATTAATCAAATAAATTTAATTGAATTTTGATATTTTATAATGCATTTAATTTGGAATATTTTATTTGAAATTTCTAGTATATATATATATTTTTTATTTTAAGTTATATTTAAAAAAAATATCACATTATTTTAAAAAATATATTTTCAAAATTATTATAAAAATATATTTTTTCTAAGCCCTAAACACATGTACCAAAAACCAATATCAAATATCAAAGGATAATGATATTTTGACTCATTTTTTTTTTATCTACCACTCCAATCATCCTTAGATCATCACATTACACTACTACAAAAATTAAAATAAATAATCTAAAGGTGAATGGAGTTGTGTGTTAAAATTATATCGTTATCTAATATTAAATTACTCTTTCGTTAAGAAAATGACTAAAATACTATTTTCGTCCTTTAATTTAAGATAAAATAAATTAAAATAATAATTATATTTATATTTATATCCAACAACAACGTTGTATGATGTACCAGATTTGATCTCTTCGAAAGGAGACTCAAAAGATAAAATAACAATATTTTGTTTTTTTGTCAGCATTAATATTTTGTGTATGTGTTCATTTGTACTTAGATCTTTCCTTCTATCATTCTCTTCGGAAAAGTGCTGCTTTTAAAAAGGAAAACATAATGATAACTACACACAATAATATACGCTTTTAAATCTTCTGAACATAATGACCATATGTTGTGATGGCAAGATATTATTATTAGTTGGACAATATTATTGAAAATATTCTAACAAAGAACATAGTAAAATAATATTAGTTTGGTTAATTCTGATATCTCTTTGTTTTACTTGGTTGTATTTTTTAACAATTATCCTTAATATTCATTATGCTAGTTTCATTTTTACACTTTTATTTTTTCCTGTTTTAGTCTATCGTAAAAAAATGTATTCATTTTGTATCAATATCAATATAAATTTATTAGCCACAAGATATATAAACTACGCGTTTTAGTTTGTTTGGTCATTAAAAGAATAAATAATGGCTTTTGGTTTATGAATTTAAATTTTTCTAAAGTATTTTAAAGTAAATAGTTTTTGTTGGACAGAAAGTTTGTCCGAAAATAATGCATCATTAAGGAAAAAATATTTTGTACTTTTTTGTTTTTATCTTGATTTTCTCTTAATAGGTTTATCGAGAGTAAATGATGCAAGTTTTTTTAGCTATATATTCACCACATCAACTCGTTGCTGACGGTGATCTTCCCACAAACAAGAATGATTCTTCAACACCAAAAAATTATTTTTTTTCTAATGTATCATATTAAGATGTAACCATAGCATACAAAGAAACAAAATCTACCTAAACATTTTATTGAAAAAACACGTCTTCAATTAATAATATTATCGTATTTATTTTTAAGAATCACCCTATTAATAAAAAAATTAAAATAAAACAAAAACATAAAAAAAATGAAATATAAACTAAAATATATTAAATCAGGACAAAAAAATACCATAAACTTAGAATTTATTATATAATCCTTGATATTTACTCTTTAATTTATTATAAATTATAAATTATACAAGACTTTTCGATTAGAATCTATTATATAATCATTGATATTCACTCTTTAACTTATTATAATTTATAAATTATACGAGACTAATTACTATCAAAATTAAAATTGAAATAAAAAAAGTCAATACTATCATAATTTTCATTTACCGAGTCAAACATCTATAGACAGAAAGAAGGAAGATTGGTTCTTAATAATATTAAATTTTATTCAAGGTGTCTTTATTTATATATATATATATATATATATATATATATATATATATATATATATAAATATATGATGGCTCATAAAAAAATAATTCTTGTCACATGTGATGACATAGAAAAAGACTAAGCCATTACTCACATCAATTTATTCTCTTTTAATATTGTAAAGGGAACATAATATGAAAGAAAAAGAATAAATTATATAAAATCTGTATAAAAAATATATAAAGTAAATATAAATTAATCTTAACCTAATTTGAGTTGTAGTCTTGAAGTCCTAGTCATTGGGACATGGAAGTGAGAGAAAAGATTCTTGATACATCTCCACATGAAGATGCGCTGAAACATCTTGATAAGATAGCATCTCCTTCAGCTGACCCTTGTTATTAAATTTGAACAATCCACACAAATCGTTTCCAACAATATCACCATCTTTTGTTACGCAAACTGGGAAGAAGAATTTCTGTGGAACATGATCAACAAGAGACACGGCAATGCTCTTGCTCCAAGAACATTCTACTCTGTATTCTTTCATCACCCATATGTCTATTGAAAGCTTGCTGTTTGTATAAACATTCAGACTCAGCAATCCTTCAATTTCACTCAAAACTCTCATTTCATCCATGCCATCCCCAAAAACAATTGGCGAAGCTATCTCAAAAAACTTCCTCTTTGCCACATCAAACGCAAGGATAAACCCAACAATTATCTCTTCCTTCAAACAACTACTCAACCAATGAATAACATGGTTCACAACTCTGCATGGCGTATCATAATCCTGAGAGTATGTGAAAAACAAATCGGTAGATTCATTTTCCATCCACTTGTTAGCTCTGATCGAGAAAACCTTCGCATGTGTTTGAAGGTAAATAGTAATGCTTGCGAAAAGTTGAATCACCAAGTAGTCATCGGTTAATGGATCATACCCCAAACCTTGAAACAACAGATTACGAGAGAGCTCTTTGTTGGAATCAATGGGTGGCCGACAAACTTTTTTGTGGAAACCTGTGCGTGGATTCCACAGGCACAGATGCTCCAAACAATCCAAAAGTACAAATCCTCGACAACAACCTCCAAATTTAAAAATTCCAGGCTGAAAAACTTCACCTGGTACTTCGAATTCAAAGTAACTATAAGAATCACGGTTTAGGGGCGCATTGAAGTCTATGGATGGGACTGTAAGATCCAAAACCCTAATTGAAATGATCAAAAGTTTCTCTGTTGGAGAAGATCGATCAAAATACAAATTTCTAAAGCGAGAATCAGAGATCAAAGATAGCCACGACTTACTCAAGCTTTTGAATCGAACAACAGACTTCACATTCAACTTCAACAAGATCTCCATGATCACGTCCTGTGGCAGAAGTACCACCGATTTACTTTTCTTCACTTCTCCGTCGGAGTGTTTCTTCATTTTGTGTTCTTGTTGGTTTCTTTGTTACACGATCAATCCTAGTTTGTTTTACTCTTACGATAATTGAGAAGAAAAAGAAAGTGAAAGCTATGAAGAATACTGATGCTATAATAATCTGTTATCCAATTTTGTTATATCTAACAAATTTATAAAATATCTCTAATATATTTACTATTAATATCTTATAATTTAATATCTTATGATGTCTGCAGTTAGGATTATTGTAATAATTGAGAAGAATAACAAAATAAAAAATGTTGAGAATTAAAGAGTGTACAAGCCCCAAGATGTTATATTTAATATCTTATAGGAATTTGAGTATCTTGAAAGTATCGTAACATATTTAATATATCTCTATTCATTAGAAAACTCATAAATATAAGTTATTGAAAAAGTAGGATAATTACTTTATTCTCATATATTTATTTATATTTTTTATGAACTTAAAGACTAGAAAGTATTTATATGTAGATATTTTTCTTTGATGATTCAAAGTTTGATTATAAGTCTCATAGACTGATCGACTAAATTTAATAAGAACAAATATAAAACAGAAAATATCAATATCGTGTTATTTATAAATATTTTTTTTTTTGGATTGTGATTAATCTTTTTACTTGCCTAAGATGGTATATTTTAAAATTTTGTCTAAAAACCAATGATTTTAAACTGGTATCCTGACATTTCGTACGTCCTTTTCCATGTGTTTAGTTTGTTATGGTAAATATAAGTCCCTTTTTCAGTGTTATAAAGTTTTGGGCCTGGCCTTTTCGGAGGCCTAAGGCCAGTCCTTCAATAGGACCCCTATACCCCTTTTCAGCTCATTCTGTACCTTGTCTCCTTTACAGAAGCAGGTTCCCCTCCCTCAAACACTTTGTTCTTCAGCAAGGTTCTCTGCTAGGGCTCTCCATCCTCACGTCTCCGAGCTAGCAAAACTCCCTCTTTTTTCAGGTAAGCTGAGCTTTAGAGCTCCTGGTCCGTTCCTTCTCCTCTTCACTTTGTTTAAAACACGTGGGTCAAGTTGGGGTTAAGTTTCTTAACTTCGTTTTGGGCCTCTTTTTCCACGTTTCAGCTCATTCCTGGAGTTGTGGTACTACATAGTTAGGGTCTGGTTGCTTTTGGTGCTCAAACAGAGGTAAGGGAAGCTAGATTTAACCGTTCAACGCTGTTTTTAGGTGTCTTTTTGGTTTGTTGCATGTTTATAAGCTTGAGAAGTATGTGTAATCGACTGAAACTGGGTGCATGTGTTTTTGGGTGTTGGATTGAACTGTTACTCTGCTGCATGTGTGTGGATAGTGGCAAGAACTGTCAATCTCGCCCAGGCGAGCTCGTCTCACCTAGGCGAGAGCGTCTGAGACTCACTCAGGTTCTACTCGAGCAACTCGTCCAGGCGAAAGGCCCTTGTCTTTGAGCGATGCGTTGTCTCGCTCAGGCGAGAGTACCTCGCCCAAGCGAGTTCTCGAAGGAGAAGCTGGTGTGCTCTGTTCGCAGCCTCGTCCAGGCGAGGTGTTTTATTTTTGGGCGAAGGACGGTCTCGCCCAGGCGAGCTGGTCTCGCCCAAGCGAGATGCTCGCAGAGTGCCACTATTTCAGGCCTCGCCTAGGCGAGAAGGCCTAGCCTAAGCAAGACAGTTGCTGCAACTTAGGCGAGGACTTCTAGCTTGGGCGAGAATCGTGTAGATTTATGTGTTACATCTCTATCTACGTTGTGTGTGGCTATTTACCTCGAACATGTATGATTATGGTGTAACTGTATGAGTTATATGCACTGGGATTGGTATGTTTGGTATGAGTAATGACATGGGATTCTTACGTTATGGTTGGGTGAAATGAGAATTTAATGTATGAGATGGAATTGGTGGTTGGGATATGATAAACATGAAATTTGTATGTGATAGACGTAATTCCACGAGTCTCGTGGGGAGATCTCATGGTGGTGTGTAGTGTATATATTAAGATATGAATTCAAGTAAGGATTGCATCCCGAAGCTCTAAAGGGTCAGTGAGTCTCAAGTCGAGCAAACTTACCCAAGTGGTGAGAGTAGCGGGAGGCCCTAGTCTCTGGCAGGATAATGGCCTTAGACGCTTAAAGGCTAACCTTGTGCGTGGTAGGGTGAAACCCATTGGCAATGGCTCTGCAGAGCAGTAGAGGCCACCACAAGTGCAAGCGTCCAATGAATCCGATCTTAGTATATGTATTCGGATAATTGAGTCATAGTGTCTTGCTTGTTTGCCATAACATGACTTTGTGTCTCTGTGTGTATGCCTGGGAATGCTTATGTACTTGTTCTTCTATATCATGATAAGTTTCAAATTGCACTAGCTTACCCCTGCATTTTTGTGTTTGTTTTTGTTATGTTTTCTCTTTTGCGATGATCACCTTCTGGTGGGAGCAGATGAGAGGGATGTTCGAGATGGATCCGGGGGACGTAGCGGTGCGGCCTAGTTTTTCTTGTCTTGATGACCTTAGGGGCAGTTTCATGGCCATGGGGCCTTTTGTAATGGTTGTCCGGTGGTAACTCCTTTTGCTAAACTGTTGAATTCTGTTAGTTTTCTCTTTGGTTGTGGCATGGTTGCATGCCTAGTTTTTTTTCCTTTCGAAGTACTTTTGGGATGACTGTAATAGTTACCTTTCGTACGTTACATGTTTATCTGATTGGTTCTCGTTATCAAAATTTTGTGATGCTTTATTTGGTAGATTAATCTATTAAAAATGGGATGTCACAGTAAAGAATCTTTTCCACATTTTTATAAGAAAAAAAACTTAAATAATAAAAAAAAGGATTTGAAATACAAAATTTAAAAATATAAGAAGTACTTTATTGTTCGTTGGTTATAGGTAGTTTTATTTTATATAACAATTTTATAAATATTTAAAAATATAAAAAACAATATATATTATGTTAAATTTATAATTTTTAGTTTTAATAAAGATAAATGATAGCATAAGTTTAACTATATCACAAATAAATATTTGTGTGTGTGGTTATATATCATCTTAGGCAATAATGAAATTCATTCATAGTTTAAAGAAGAGGAATGAGGAAAAATGATATATATTTTAGCCGATATAAAATATAAATTTAATTTCAGGTAAGTTAAATTCTATATTATAAAAAATGTATATACTTTAATTTCAAAGTTATGACATTAACACGTTGGTCCCTCCATTTGAAAGAATGAAGGAAACTTAAGTACTCGCTTATTTACATTATCACATAGGAGTTTCAATTTCAATTAACATCATCATTTACTAATTTCACATACATATTTGAGATGATTCTTTTTGTTTGTTCTTTTTAACTTTTTTTTCTTTGTTGTTGGGATATGTGTAAGAAGATAAGATTATTTAAAAACTTAGTTACAAGTTAATGAATATTGATAAATAATGTTCTTCAATAAGAAATAAATAAAGGTAATCTCACTAGGTTGTTATCACTATTGTTGATAATTTCACTAATAAAAGAACTTAAATATAAAACAATACATTATTTAAAAACCTATTTACCTTATTTAAGGAGCTATCAATAAATGCCTCAGTCTTTTAGAGTCCAAAACGAATATTTACCCAAAAAAAAAGAAAAAAAAAAGTGGAGATATTTGTTGGTGTTATGATAAATAGGAGAGAAAAAAAAAAGGTTAGTTATTTGTTTAAAAATAATAAGCGTATTCGAAGAATGACCATGCTAATTAAAATAATAAAAATATAATGTTATGACGTATTTAATATTTATTATATATGGTATAATCGCATAATTATATCATTTATTGGATAAGATTTTTTTTAACTAATTTTCTTTGAAATTTAGAAATTAAAATGTATAAGTTCTAAATTTCATAAGCTAAAAATATTATTAAACAGTTCTTTTATCTTAAGGTTTTTAGACAGAAATTAAATTTAGTATCAAAATTAACAACAAAAATCTAGAGTTCTTTGTTTCCCATTTGTTATCATTTGCGCACAAGGATGATAGACCCCCAACAACCTCTCCTGAGGTTTCTTTATAATTAATTATTTGTTAACCATTTTTTAGTTACACAAAAGGTATTTGATTAATTGTAGATTTAATAGTATTATATATATATATATATAATATAAATGAGATATTTTCTTTTTTTTTCATATTTTATTATTTTAATTTTAATTTTAATTATTATTTTAAAATATAATTATTTTATAAATAATTTATCTTTAACAGTTATTTTATTATTTTTTTAAATATTTTATTTTTTTAATTTTATATTTAACAATCATTTTAAAAATTAATTATATATTTTTATTGATTTTAATTTAAATTTTTATAAAATTACAAATATAAAGTAGCGCCTATAATTTCATTAGTATTTATAATAATTATTCAATATTTAATTATTTATATTTTAAAAAGATGCTCTTTCAATTAAATCAACAACATAAATTCCATACTGAAAATGAGCAGAAACAAAATAGAAATAATAACCATGACATTTTTCTGATATAAAAGATCACACTACATTAGATTAAAAAAAAAACATATAACAGAAAAAATACTATTAAATCTTTTAAAATATCATTCACGTAAAGGAAATTTCTTTGAAAAAAATAATATTATTTTGTCTCCAAATTATTGCATTCCCATTGGCACTACACGTCGCCACTTTTCATTTTCTTTTTTACAAAATAGATAAATTTATTTTTTCCATAACCATTTTACTCCTACAAATGATATTAAACAACTTTTTTAACAAAACAAAAAAAAAACATTTGATTGCGGGACCGGGGTTTGCTTCTTTAGGTTAATCATTTTTTGAAATATGAGATAAATATGATACTCGTTTATGTATGCACGTACATTTTTCATGAAATTGGAAACCCATTTTTGAAACTGTTAATACTAAAAAAACTAAAAGGGATTTACATAATTTGAGAAACTAAAAATATATTTAAATTGTTATTTTTTTTCTTCAACTTTACTGTACACAATGTAAACTAAATTTTACTGAAAAAAAAAGTCAATAAATATATAAAAATTAAAGATTAAATGTATATCTATAATAATATAATAATATATACAGACAATTATTTATTTTACATAAAGAACTTATAAATTAAAAGCCTTAAATAATTTGGGCGGTACAGTGATGCAGTGTCACCAACTACCACGAGTGTGGGAGTGAGGTTGAAGAAGCTTAGTTGAGAGTTACGAGAGAGAAAGAGAGAGCGCGCGAAAAGTGTTGTTTTCATGAGTAATCAGTGAAAGAGGCCCACACACACACCATTCCGTTGAAGACTGTCTGGTAAACTACCTATTATCTCTGTCTTGACCACACTTTCACTCACCCTTCAGCGCCGGCAAAATGAGGAACCTGCTACTCACCTTGCCGCCCATGGAGATTGCTCCTCTCTTCACCGTCGCAACGTGGTGGGACCAAATCAACGCTTCCACGCGCTGGCAGAATGCTGTTTTCTTCTTCCTTTGCGCTGCTTATGCTCTCGTCGCTTCTATCGCTTTAGTACATTCCTTATCCTCTTCTCCTTCTTCGACTCTTTTTTATTTGATCCACTGAAATTCCAATTACTATACTGTTGTAGCTGTTTTTGTTTTATTCTGCTCTGCACTGTTGTTGATTGTTGATTATGCAGGCTCAATTGGTGAGAATTGAAGTTAGAGTGCCTGAGTATGGTTGGACGACGCAGAAAATTTTTCATCTCATGAACTTCGTTGTCAACGGAGGTCATCTCACAATCCTAGCTCGTTTCAGTTTTAGTTTTATCTGACTACAGTTGCTTAGGTGCTATTTGAGTACTTATTCCGTCATAATTGGAGTTTTATCTTCATAATTAGCGTGAACTTTTTATTCAAATCCCTATTTGTGGGTTAACGAGATAAGCCGCGAGTTTTCTTTTTAGGATTGTTTCGCGTTTGTTTTCTTTTGACATCTGTTTATTTCCTTTTGTTTTTGGCTTTTTGAATTTGCAGTGCGAGCAGTGGTGTTTGGATTGCACAAGTTAGTTTTTCTTTTGCAGCCTAAGGTCTGTGTTTCACCGTGTGATGTTTGGATAATGATTGCAAGGCTGGTATGCTGACGTAGATTTGCTGTTTATTCCCTAGGTGTTGATTTTGGTACTGTTGGATCTGCCTGGATTGCTTTTTTTCTCAACATATACGCTTCTAGTCCTTTTCTGGGCAGAAATTTATCACCAGGCAAGCCAAAGTTCTCTTTATTTTTTTGAAGCTATTTAACTGTCATGAATGAATACCCCTTTATTGAATTAAATAGACCTCGATTTTTTTTTTTAAAATAAAAAGATTATCAGTTTTTGCATGATCAAGGAAATTCTTTTTGTTCAAAAGGGAAATTCTAATTTTATTCCAATTACTGAGCAGGCAAGGGGTTTACCAACTGATAAGCTAAAGATTGTATATATTTCAGTAAATGCCGCCCTATATATTATCCAGGTATCCATCTCATTTTCTGGTCTACACTATTATTTATTTATGGTGGTATGTTGGTGCTCAGCAGTCATACTAACAGATTGGATCAAAGCAAAATGACATCTCCCCTACACCTGCAATATAGTTGCACTTTCACTTGAACTGCTTATCTTCTGTCTGAACTTGAAACACTTCACTGCTTTTCTTCCTGTGTATTCCGTCTTTTTTATATGGAAAATATCTCTTTATTTTGGTTTCTAATGTCACATGATGTGGATCAGACACCATCATGCTGCATCTTTTCATTTTATTACCTGTTATGGTATCAAAATTTGGGCACTCACCTCCACCCACTTTACTGGAACAGAATTGTGGTGATACCTACTGTCAAGTATGGGACATTTTATATAGATTGACATCATCTGGTTTCTAGAAATATCATGGCATATGAATTCCCAGGAGACATTTTTTCACGTGTTCAACCATAACTTATTTGATTTGGAAATTATTGACTCCAGAAAGGCAATCATTTTTGTGCATTAGTGATGGTTTACTATCTCTAGTTTATACAAGATGCATGTTGTGCAAAGCCTAAATGTTTCAAAACAAACAGGAGTACTTTCTTTGATAGTCGATGTCAAAAATCACAATACTAGTTTGCCTTTGGATTTTAGGTTTGCATTTGGATATACCTCTGGATAGATGATAACAGTGCCGTGGAGTTTATTGGAGAGATATTTATTGCAGGTTAGCTTTCTAATCGAAGGTTGATAATGTTATTATGTTTCACACCCACTTGCGAGTGAGTTTTGCCACCTTAGAATAAACATTGCTATATGTGTATACACTTTTAAAAAATGTTTCCCCCTTTTTTGTCAGTTGTATCATTTATGGCTGCTCTAGGCTTCTTGATATACGGAGGAAGGTGAAGCTTTTGCATTTTGTCTCTTGTCAATTAATACCTCTGAGGTCTTTGTTTCATTCACTGACTACTCACTACTCATTACTCGCTAGATTATTTTTTATGCTGAGGCGCTTCCCAATCGAATCTAAAGGAAGAAGGAAGAAACTTAATGAGGTATAAGCATTTTCTTTCGAGTGTGTCTATTTGGTAGTAGTATTATTCGTATGTCTTTGTGCAAATCATGTCGTGTCATCACACTACTGAAAGTCTCATTTGAGACACAATTTACTCCCCTCCTTTATTTTCTGAAAAATGGGTATTATTTATAATGTATACAGGTTCCCTGGGATATCTTAGTATATTGCCAATTTGGTCCATGGCCGGTATTTCAATAGAAAATGATTGCCTGCTTCTGTTGTCTCTTCATTTATATTTTTTTAATACATAGATCTTCCAAACACACACACCAGAGACAAAGGTTTTGGCAATGGGCATGGGAGAGTATTTGCATGGGTTAGTTATTTGAATTGTTTCTTTTATAGGAGAAAGGGATTTTCTTGAACTTGCAACATCTAAACAAAACAGTAGTAATGAATAAGAGCTCTTAAATGTTCTCTAAGTGTTTCAATGTATAGGTTTTGTTCCATCGATTGCTTTTCCTATTTAAATCACAACAAATCAATATACTATCCATTTTAGCCACAGACAATTTTATTTATTAACATTATCGTCAACGGTCTATAGTTTAAACAATAAGGTTATGTTCTGTAAGTACCCTTTTGAATTAGATTTAGTTTTCATCATTTTTGGAAATGAGAATAACCCCTTCTGACCTTCTGATATTCGAAAAATATAACGATGAAATTGAAAAAAATTAAAACTGCCCATATCAATATTACTTGTATTTATCTAAAATGGAATGGGTTTTGCAGGTTGGATCCGTTACAGCCATCTGTTTCACCTGTTTTCTGATAAGATGTGTTATGGTAATTTCTGCCTTTATTGTTTTAGTAATCTTTAGTATTCAAATAAGCATTTTCATAAGGATGTCCAATAAATATGTCAATGTAGAATTTTTAATCCTTATCTGCTTGTCTTCACATTATCATTTGTTATCGTTTTACACCATTAGTATGGTAGTCTTCTTTTCCTGTCTGCTTGCACCATTAGTCAGGGAGGTTACCATCAGACACAAAAGATGTGAACGTTTCTACAAACTTTTAGTGCTGCTGTAGACATTTGATACATTCTATTTTTTGTCATATTTGAGTTTCTCGATAGTTATAGTACATCTATATATAAGGATTTTACTGTGTACTTATTTTGTTTACCATTTAAGTATGCTTCATAATACTTTTTGATGTATATTTCTCGGAGATATAATATTTTTTCTTTTTTTTGACAATGAGAATGGACAACTACGAATAATGTCCAATGTGTGATCACACTTTGATGTGCATGCAGGGTTTTCTGTCTGCATTTGATTCAGATGCATCTCTTGATGTTTTGGATCATCCTCTCCTGGATTTGATCTATTACATGGTATGCTCTGCTTAATTATTCTTTTTGGTTATGGTTACTTGAAGTTCAATCTGTCGTTTTCTTGGCATTTGGAATTTACTTTTCACTTTTCAAAATGCAGCTGGTTGAGATCCTACCTTCAACTCTGGTCCTCTACATCCTGCGCAAATTGCCCCCAAAGAGAATATCAGCCCAATATCATCCTATCCGTTGATTGTTGTTCATAGCGAATCCTAATTTATTAATTTACCTGCCCATTGTTTATGATTTAATTGAATGGTTCTTGGTTAGATAGATAATTTTAAGTTCATCAGGAACAACAGATAAAGAAAAAGATCCAGAAAAAGTCACATGGCAGTAATTCTTATGGGGGTGATTCTCAGCAGGTTTTGTAAGGTGTACATGCAATAACAAGTCTCAAGAGCTTGAGTTATTTTCTGCAGTTAGTCAAAAGAGAAAAACGGTGGGAGAGGGGAATTTTCATGTAATCTTGATGTTGAAGTGTTTCAGGCACGTCTTGTGAATCATACATCTATTTACTCCAACATTTTGTACAATTTTGAGTGTCTTAATTTGGATTGTTTATTTGTTAGATATGCTTCAATCGAACAAAATGAGTATTGACTCTGAATGAATTACATGAAGGGTGTCGCCTCGATTCTTTAGTTGATTTTATGCATAAGATGGTGTCATAACAACAGATTTCACATTATTATCTAATATATGATAAAATTGTTACTTTTATTATAACAATAATAATTAATATTGTTGCTCTACAAATCACGTTCAAGCTAACTTGTAATTGGTTAATAATACATGAAAAATCATAGGTTAAAAAAATAAGTCAGCTCAAGTTCAGTCTATATGACAAAAGAGCATTTAAAGGTAACTTGATATGAGAGAAGTATTAGTCTTTTTATGTCAGCAGATTATGGTGGTTAGGAATAATGAATTTCAGAAATAATGATTCTTACTAACGAGTAATATCAGTTTAGTTTATTATAAATACTTCTGAAAAATATTTATATAATTTTTTTAGGAAAGTTAAAAAGTAATGTTATGTTTTTCTTATATATTTTAATTATTCAATTATTTTTAATTTTGGAATGATATTTTTAGAAGTGTAGATTTTAAGTGTTATATGTTTTAAAAAATTTGTCAAATTTATGTCATATAATGCATTGAATGAACTTAGTTTCCTAATAGAGATTTAATATAAAGATTGAATATTACCAACAATTTGAATTGTTAATTTATTGTCTTTTATTTAAAAAAAAAAAGGAGGAATAATGACCATCACTATATCAAGTGTGGGATGATTCAATAAGACATAATCAGAGGTTCTTATTAGGAGAGATTAAAAAGTTTTAGTACATTAAGATAGAAATAAACAAGAGAAAACAATTCTAATGCACATTTGAGTTATTGTAAATGAAATCTAAAACTAATGAATACTAATGTTTTTAAATAATATGCAGAAGACATCAAGATTTGATAAGATACTATTGTGAATTTGCTTTATTTGAGTATATTGTATTTATAGGTAAAAAGGAATAAATAGTAGTAAATGGTAATAAAATATTCACCCATGAACAATAATTAACCATAAAATTAACAATCCATACAAGTATTAATAAAAATAGGATTAGTTTTTTTTAATTATGTTGATATTTTCAAAAAATATAATTAAAATTTTTCATTCTTCTCAAGTATTTAACTATTAATTTTACTGAAGATATGAATGAATGTAATTGTGTTTTTAAAGAGTTAACATAGTTAAAAAGATAAAATACTACGTAAAAAAAAAAACCCGTAACTGGTCGGCACAAATACCTTAGTCCAGTGAGAATAATTTCTTTCACATATATTTTATTTAACAACCATTAAATTTAAAAAAATTACCTATTATTTGCTTTGAAACATCATGATATAATTACAATCATAAATTCATAATAAAACAATAATGATGGCTTGACCAACACTTTATAATAATAATTATTTATATCTTAAAAATAAATATTTATAATATACAATTAATAAGGAGATTTTTTTAGTATATATATATATATATATTTTACAGTTTTACTCTTTTAGCAAACTTTTTCTAATTTAAAAATTACGTTTTTATTATAAGAGAAAAGTTACTTATAATCTATATCATTAATAGAGGAATTCTCCTATTAGTATACACGATTTTTTCTTTTTCAACTACTTTTTATGAAGTTGGACTATTTTAATAATTACATTTCTGAATTCAAATAATTATTTGCAATAAAAAATTATTTATACAAAAAAATTATATATAATAAAATTATGATAAAAAAATTATCACAAAATGGTTTTATAGTTTATTATTTTTCTATCTCAACAATTAAAAACCATTTTATAATTTAATATAAATTTTATTATAATAAAAAAGTAACAATACACATATTTTCACTAACTATTAATAAATATGATTATATTTACAGTTGCTTTACAACGATTTGTAATATATATATATATATATATATATATATATATATATATATATATATATATATATATATATATATAAAATTATTTACTATTTTTTTGTAATAATACATCTTATTTATTATTTAATTTGTGTAAAACTATTTTTTAAAATTTAATTGACTACTTATAATAAAAAAAATACTTATAATAAATTTATAACAATTATTCATTTTGTAATTACTTTTAGATAAATATGTTTTTTTATAAGTTAACGATATATTTTATTTTATTTTAATAACTATGCTAAAAATTAATTTTTTATTTTTAATATTCATTAAAAAAAAGGGACACACATATTTAATAATAATAAAAAAGTAAATATAACTCCTGATTTGATTCTATTTTTAATAGGAATTGATCAGCAAAATCACATTAATTGACTTTGAAAAAAAAAAGTACACAATCTGATCCATTTGAGTGTTTTTTTTTTTAACTTTTGAATTTCATCACGATTCATTTTATTTTATTTTTAATGTGTGTATTGTTATTTTATCTTTCATTTAATTGTCATTTTAAATTAATTAATTATTAAAAAAAGTCACTTTAACGATAAAAAAAAAAAAAAACAATTTAAAAAAAAAAAAAAAAAAAAGTTGTAGAAATGATATAACTCTCGTGATCATCAATTTTGATTCTAAACTAGGGAAGCCATGTGTATTTTTTTTATTCAGGGAGGGTGTATTTTTTTTTATAATTGTACTTTCTTCAATTTTAAAACAGATTTTTTAACAGGGAAGACAATAAAAAATTAATTTAAGAAAGAAAGAAAGCATAGGTGCGAAAAGCAAACGGTCAGAGATTTTGAAATTCAAATTTCAAAACAGGGATAGTGATTCAATTCTTCTCTGTTTCACTTCAGAGTTGGAAGAAACGGAAACAGCAGAGTGCAATGGATTACGAAGAACCTCCGTCACCGTCTCCCTCTCTCCGTTCTTCCTCTCTTCTGAAGGATATCTCCAACTTCACCACTCCCAGACGACCCCCTTTCTCTCTCACAGCCGCCCCATCTCCCGCCACTCAATTCTTCACCGCCTCCAAACACGCAGCCACCTCCTCCTCCTTCCACCGCCGTTCCAACAAACCATCCACCGCCGCCACAGCCAAGAAATTCAAGGCCTTCCAATTGGAGCAGTCTCAGTCCTCCCGTAAGGCCCAAATCAAGAAGGAGCGCTCCCTCAAGTCCCTCGCCAAGTCTCTCTCTGTATGGCTCAACTTTCTCCTCCAAAATCCTAATTCATGTGGCTGCCACTACTCCGCCGAGGATGCTTCCGCCGCCACTACCAATGGCAAGCGAGACGGCGCACCGGTAATCTCCGTAGTCGGCGTCGATTCCACCTGGCGCACTCCCAAGCGCCAGAGGAAGATGTGGTCCAGCAAGGAAAATGCTGCGACTGTAGCTGAGGTTCCTGATTCCTCGTTTTCGCGCCTCAGCGATTCTCTCAAGGATGTTTGCAGTTTTGAAGATTTGAATCAGCGGATGAGCTTGTATTTCAGCCTCGCAGCTTGTAAAGAGATCTTCCTACAAATGAATCGCGTCGCCAAGGTTTGTTTTTTTCTTCCATAAAATACTAGGCTTAGCAACTCTTATAAAATTTGTATCCATTTTGGTCTTTAGTTATTGAACTACGTGTCCATTACCTTTCTTAGACAATTGACCAAGGAAGACTGAATATGAAGGCGCATTGCCCTATAGTAACTGATGTCGGCTTGAAGGATAAGGCCACTAGAATTCTCATGTGTTATAATTCTACTTGGTTGCGAATTGGATTGTATGTAATTTTTGGCGGTGACTCCTTGGTGTTAAATGGTGATGTGGATTCTGATCATGATGCTGTGTTCTTGAGAATGGTCGTTGACAAGCTATTTTTTTCGCATGAGGGTTTAGCTAAAGCCTATGCTTATAATAAAATGGTTGAAGGCGTGTATAGGTCAGGTTACTATGAGAATTTGGGGAATGTGATATTGAAAAGAATTTTGTTGCTTGTGCTTGTTCTGGATAAAGCTAAATGCCAGAGTTACCTCCCACTGGAGTATGGTATTGATGGATTGGATGGCGGTTCTCCTTTGTTATTCAAACCCGAATCCTGGATTAAATCAAGCAGTCAGCTGATTCATGGTAGGTCCTCTTTCATGTTCTCAGCCTACTCTTATTTTCTTTTAGTATTTTTGCAACAGCAGCTTCTACATTACATTTTAGTTTGACTCTTTTTTTTGGGGTTGGAAATTAGAATTTCTATCGTCTGACGTAATGCATGGAGAAGGCAATCTTCTAACACATTTGGTGATTTTAGGTTACAAATTATCTCATCAACAGGTCAGTTATTCCTTCCATATGCCATTTTGATTTACCTGAATGAGGTTGTCCGTTAATGTGGGCGTGAGCTTGCACATGTACCTGGGAGTGTTGGGCACCTACAAATATCGTAGATGTTTCATTTTAATGTCAATATTTCACTCTAATGTTGATGTACTAGTAAATATGTGAAGAAGGGCATTGTGTTTGTATCAGGTCCAACCTATGTTTTATTTGAATGTTTTGTGATTTTGTAGGAACCTCTTGTCGAGTATGATTTCATGATCAGAGATTTATTTGTAGATCTCCAAGATGGATTAAAACTGTGTAGAGCTATTCAGCTCTTGCAGCATAATTCTTCGATCCTCATGGTTAGTTATATATATTTTTATGTATTGGAAATGATACTAGCTTCTTTGGCACTTGATAATTCAATTAGTTCAGGATGATTGTAATTCATCATTTTTGTGTGGACAGAAAATTGTAGTCCCCTCTGATACTCCTAAGAAAAAATTAGCAAACTGCAGTCTTGCCCTGCAATATATTAGGCAAGCTGGTGGGTCACTAGTTGATGAAGATGGCATGATGATTGTGGCAGATGATATTGCTAATGGAGACAAAGAACTTACAGTTTCCTTGCTCTGGAATATATTTGTTCATTTGCAGGTGGAGTTCTGTTTTGACTTATTTTTCAAGTTTCTGCATTAGGCTTGTGATTTAACTAATACTAAGACAACAATGAAGTTTTGATGCCATTGGACATGCAGCTACCTCTTTTGGTTGATAAAGCAAGTTTAGAAGGGGAAATTTCTAAAATTCAAGGAGGCAAGGTATGCTCCATGTTAGATGAGCTTTGTGGTTTGATTTAATTATAAAATAAATAATTGGCTCCTCTAACTCGAGCCAGAGTAAAGCAAGTAATCTTAACCATTGATGAACAAATCAATTTTTTATATTACAACACCTTCATATTTTGTTAAGCATGTGTACTCTTCTCATTTATGATTGAGATCACTCAATTTACCCAATAAAGTGAGATGTTCACTTTAGAGGAACTGGATTCATGAAATAGTATCTACACTTTTTTTCACTTTAAGCTCACAATTCCTATTATATTAGAGCTTTGTTTTTTCTTTCATCCTACAGGTTCCCGTAAACAATGCAAGTTCTAGCTCTATGGAATTGCTTTTGAATTGGATTCAGGTAAAAACTCCTAGAATACTTCCATAAATCATGGTAATTATTCTAGATTTTTTTTTTTCATTTTGGTTTACCAATAGGTTAATCAGTACCGTTGAACATAATAGTTCTTCAAAATTCAACCCAATGCTTGTTTTGTTTCAGTCTCTCTTATTCCAAGTCAGATAAATGCATTTTTGTTTTGTTTTGTTTTGGTGCATACAGTCCATAACTAGTTGTTCTTTGATAGAGGTTGGTTTGCTACACTTTGTTTCAGGATTTGAATTTTTTTTTTTTTTTTGCTTGAGCTTCATATGATGCATTTGTAATTGTGTGATCTTGGTATTTAAGAAAAAAATTCCCTGTTATCTGCAGTAACCTAGTTTTTTTCTATTTTTGCAGGCAGTTTGTGACAACTATGATTGTGAAATTGACAATTTCCATTCCCTTATTGATGGCAAAGCTGTCTGGTGCTTACTTGATTATTACTTCCAGAAAGAACTTCAAAATTCTTGTTCGTTGAAGGTCTTTAACTTCTTTAGATTCCTTCCGACATCTGATAATAACATCTTGTTCATCACCTTTATTTTTCATTTTTAACAGGAAGTTAGTATGAAAAGTGGCAAGGCATCAATTATGTCGGTTGATGAATATTCAGATGCACTGTATAATTTTATACTATCCCAAAAGTTGACTACATTACTGGGGAACTTCCCAGAGGTGAATACCCTAATTTGTGTTAATATCTACTTGCATGCATGCTGACATTGTTGCCGAGACATGGCCACATCTCTTCTTGATAAGTGATCACTGCGTACTTTGATACCTGTTTATTAGTGATTCAGTTTCAAACTAGGTAAATTTTCAAATAAATCCATTCATGGAGAGCATTTTTTTGTATATCTATCTAACATTCATGTTGAAGGCCTATTATTAAACCTGGACAAAGCACAAGGTGCACATAAAATATTTGCTAACATTTAATTATAATTACTGGTGTGGGAAGTATCAAACTTTGGCTGATTAAGGAAAACAATGGTCATTTTCCCAGTTGTGCATGCATGCTTGAGAAGAAATATGCTTAATGTGTATATAGTCAATAGTGTACACAATGCATTGGTACATGCATGAGAGATACATGCCTGAATTCATATAAACTTTTCAATATGAGCTCTTAGAGGGCGTTTGGTACCTGAGAATTTTTTCATACCCAGAAATCTCTATTCCCCATAAATATTTTTGGCGATGTTATACAAGTTTTCTAAAAATTTACTAAAATCTTTAATTTATTGTCATATTGAATGATTTAATAAGGATAACATGGCATTTTTTTCAGTAAAATTTTTATTTCAATTCAGGAAAGTTAGATTCACTCTTCCCCCCACAAGAATGTTTTTGTGGAAACTTGACCAAAAATGTTCCCTTCTACCAAATACATTCTTATATTATTGCTAATAGCATGCATACAAGGAACACAAACTGGTTTTTGATATTTGTTAAGAATCAGAAATGGAGCCTGAACACTTCACAATTTGAACCAGAGTCTAAACTCTCAAGAGAAAAATGTTTTTGTCTCTGTACAGCGAAGCAAAAGTGCATAACCAACCTCAAGAGGTGCCCTTCCTCCCTGTGTTCCTATCCTTCACTGCTATCCAGAAGGCCAACTTAATGCTGTCCCAATTCTCTCCCTCTCTCGTTTTCTTTGTCTTACATACATTTTCCAAATTTTGGTTCAGTACTCTATCAATACTGAAGCCATTTCTATGGACACTTAAATTGTGTTAAATAAAAGCACAATTAATATGGATGTACTTTTGTGTAACCCAAACAAAAAGAGAAGAAATATACATTTAATTTATCTCACTTGATACTATTGGCTTCAGGTACTTCAAATTAGTGAGCTACTTCAATATAATGGTGCTTGCAGTGACCGAAGTGTGATAATTTTGTTGGTTTTCCTGGCAAGCCAATTATTTGTCAAGAAAAATTTGGTAAGCAGAATAAAGGTTATGATTGGATTCTGTTGCTGCTGTACTCTGAATTTTGTGTCAAGAAAAATTTATATCTCTCCTCTCATTTTCAGGATCACTTAAATTTCCACAAACTCTTGGGTTATGACTGCCAAAGTCCGAACCATAGACATTTAAGGATGCTAAGGTGCCTTTCAAATTCTGAATCAATTCAAAAGCCTGATGCTTCCGATGTGCTTGACAATGAAGGTTTGGTGACCAAGTGATGTGAACTTTAATTATTCATGCATGTCATCTGTTTGTGTTTATCGTTCAACTTCCTTGTATGTTAATTAATCTGATTTTGATATAAAATCTGATATTACTTGATAAATATCCACATAAAACTACTTATGCTGATCTCATTGTGATTATAGTTGTATCATTTGAAAGTATCACAAATAAAAGTGAGAACGATTCATATTGATTTAAAACATTAGTAGATAAGTTGGGCTTTATCTTTAAAACATATGATCTCCTTTTACGTAGGTTTTACCACGAATTATTGCTAGCCCGTTTGCAGTTTATTCATTCCTGTTAGGAATCCAAGTGTGATTCTAAGTCCCACATTGGCTAGAAATGAGAGAGTAGAGCACTATATAAGAATAAAGACCCATAAACCCATTGCCTTAAGGTTTTGGGTTGAGAGTGGTGTCAATATC
>Ga0209589_1005548_pt1 | contig 21369 bp, 8 predicted proteins | sample CowpeawhiteBW_FD_187525 | JGI IMG/M metagenome (GOLD analysis project Ga0209589, IMG submission 187525) | Root nodule microbial communities of legume samples collected from California USA - Cow pea white BW (SPAdes) (version 2) | ecosystem: Host-associated > Plants > Roots > Nodule | place: USA... | reverse complement strand
TATATATATATATATATATATATATATATATATATATATATATTAACAAAAACACAAATATGATAGAATGTGTGTCAGTGCATATATGTTATTTTTTATTTTATGTGATTTTCTTTATTATTTGAAAATAAGATAATTAAATATAATATTTATTGTACTAAAACAGTATGATGAATTAAAGTACTTACAAATTAATTGTGTATACAATGTTAGCATTTTTTTTTCTAATTTAGGTTGTGTGTTTTTTTTTTTTTAACTTTTCCACATTGGTGTCTTCCCTTCGTAAATTTTGTATTGTAATTTTGAAAGATTATTAAAAATAGAATCGGAGAAGAATTGGTGCACAAAAATAATAATACATAAAAAAAACTATTATTGATATTTCATGTCTTCATTTTTATTTTTCTTTTCTGAAAAATAAATCAGACATGTCTGGAAACAGAAAGTAATGTAGGGATAATGTTTATCTGAGCTGAACTAAATCTCCACGTAGAGAAGTAATCTAGTGACTTCATAGACAGAAGGAGGAAGTTGCAGAGAAAGATCTAAACGAAGTTCTTGCCAACAAAAGTTTGACCAAATTTCCAATTACTGGGAGCAATCCAGCGAGATGTAGAGTACCTGCGATCACTGGTTCTCACTCTGAAACACAATGCCTCTCCCAATAACATGACATCAGTTTCCCATTTTTGACCCCAATTTCGCTTCAATTTTGTCCAATTCCTGATTTTCTTGTCACCCTTCACCTGCACTTCTGTGACGTCTCCAGCTCCTCCAACATTCCACACTGATACCAGATTAAAATAAGGATTCCCGGTGATTGTGAAACGAATCCCTCCATTCTTCTTGCACGGTACCCTGCAAAAATGTAACACTCCTACGCTTAAATAAATATCACTGGAAAGGTTTTTGTACCATTCTAACTACCACCTTATGCAAATATATGAAAAGCATTTCTACGTAACCTGCGATAACTGATTGGGACTATGCCAGCCTTATACTCTGCAATTTTGAGATATGCGGGTTTGGCCAAATCAAAGTGTTCGCGTGGTGGGTTGCACCATCCTCCATTATCACCTGGCTTATCATAGTTAGGAGGGCAAAGGTTGGTTCCCGTCACAAATATCGAGGATTCCCCTGCCTTACATCCCGCACCATAATTTATGCATTTGATCTCGTAACATGCACCGCATGTCTGTCCATCCTTGAACAGAACTGAACTCAGTGCTGTCGTGTCTAGGCCATACCCATCCCTGACCACATCATCGTACCCACAAGCTCCACCTGCATGCAATGTAATCAACTTTCATTAATTAACAAGATACTAAACAACTTTCTAATGATGCAACTGTTGAGTATTTGGAGAGAGATTCACCCAAATATATAATACCAATAAGACATAAGTCAAACCCACACATATAAAATATAGATAGTATTCTCAATCTAAAATCTTAATACAATTTAGATTAACATTTGATTTCCAACAACATCATACTTTAAATTGAATCGTGTATTGTTTTATAATTTATGATACTTTATCTATATTTATTAATTAAGTATCTAATATATATATTCGTAATAATTTTATGATGAAAATAATTTATGTAATAAAAGTAATAAAAATAATATATTTATTATATTTTTTAAGAATTTTCGTACACTTATCGAGCATCTTGACTTATTGGTACATGCATTATATGAATTAGAGTTGTTAAAATGGGTAACTTGGTCCGATCCGACTCGACCCACCACGGGATGATCGTTTAGTGAACCAATCCAACCCGGCTCACTTATTAACAAGCCAAAAAAATTTGAACTCAGCCCGTCCTACCACGGGTTGGTGAGTTAAACGGGTTAATTCACCAGCTCACTTAAAAAAATACAATTTCTTAATTTCTTTCAGTCAAAACTAAACTAAATTATAATTCTAATTAGAATATAAATAAACTTTAATACAATTCAAATACAAAACAAAATGACAAAAATATAAATTATCTGTGTTTTGGTTAAAAAAAACAACTTAGGATGACCCAAATGCAAAGACCAACTTAATGGAAAACACTTGTGTGATCCTTTATTTACACCAATCCGGCTTATCACGAGTTTAATTTGAGTGAGCCGGGTAAAAAATCAACCCGTATTGAAATTTCTAAAAAAATTTCAACTAAACTGGACCCGAACCCATGGTGAGTCAGATTGGCTTGCGGGTTCCAACCCATCTTGACAGCTCTAATGTAAATGAGTTTTTATATCGACACATTGTATCTTATTTTGGATATGGTTAAAGAATTTTAGAGCGAAGAGCTTTGGATATAAGTAACGAAATGAGGTAAGAAATTGTACCAAATGTTTGGGAGTCTCCTTCATAGAAGGTAGCAAGAGCTTCTTTCCATCCAGTAGGCCTAAAAATGGGACGATGGTGTCTGAGTTGAGCTTTGTTGTTATATTTGTTGGTGTTGTGGGCAGCAGCATGGACATTAGGAAGTGAGAATGCAACAAGAAACAACAATGTTGAGGTTAGGAGTGCTCCCCAGAGGAAAGCCATGACAAAGCTTGAGATTTGGTTTCAGTTCTCTCCGATGAGATGATTCTTTGATGTTTTCCTATATTTTCTCACCTGTATCTCTGTGTATATATAGCAAAATGTTTTTGGCACGTGTGACAATTTTAATAGGCTGCCACTTTTCAGGAATATTACAGTATGATGACCTGTTCTCTCGGGCAATCTTAAAAAATAGAAAGAAGAATGGTAGATTTAAATCTTATTAAAATTATATATATTTAAATTTATAAAATTATAAATGATAAAAGTATACAACCATAATCATAAGATTATATGAACTACAAGACCGTAAGAGAACAAAATTATAAAATTACATATAGCATAAACGGACAAGACAACACTACAACAGTTAAAAATAAATAAATTATAAGAATTCATTTGAAAAATATAAATTTTAATTTTTAATAAACTATAATAAGAACTAAGTTAAAGGTTCATAAATTTATGGTGAAGTTAAAAGTTAATTAAGACAAATAAAAAACTTGTTAATAATTATTTGAACAAAAATGGTATTGCAAACATACGCTTTAATTAAATTTTAAACTACATATAATTTTTATTCACACACTGCATGGAAGATTGTCCCTGGTTGTTGAGTTAGATTAGAGCTCTTATACTTTGAGAGTTAATTAAAATTTAATGTATGTTTTAATGCCACGTCTTTATTAAATAAAAATTCGACCTTAATTAAGTTCTAGTTTAATATATAGTACTTCGTTTGTGCGTTATTTTTTCAATAAGTATTTCTGCGTATTGTAAATAATCATTTTATTTTCTATTATGATAATGTTTGAACTAAGTTGTAAAGAAAAAGCCACTATTATAGAGTCATTAGAGCATTAAGTTGAAATTTCATGTGATATGCGAAAATAGAAAAAACAGAGACGATAAAAGAGAATTGAATTGTGCTTTAAAATATTATAGACTTTTTGTTGTTATCATTTGCTCAATAAAACTCAGATGACGATCATTTTGTATTTGTTAAGAAACCAGTTTAAAAGTTTAAGAGTTTTCATATGAAACTTATCAAACATAGCTTTAATTAAATGATTGATTTATTTGTTTTAGAAAATTTTCATTTTAAGTTATGTAACATTTTTCCTTTATTTACACAATATTTTTATATTGGTCGATCTTATTATACATAATATATTCGGTTTTTAATATTAACCGATTGAGTTCTATTAAAGATATTAATATTTTTTGGCTTTGTGACCACTTTCAATAACCTTAGTATTGTTTGTAATTGTATTTCTTACTAATTCTTTAGGTATTGTTTGGTTAGTAGTCACTTGTCTAATCCTTTGAATATTATTTTACATATTTTTTACGCCTGTTTCAGACATAATTGTTGGAGATGTAAATTTATGTATGTTATGTTATAATAATAAACGTAAATTTACGTATGTAACAAAACATGATCATGTTGTTATATCTTTTACTGTTTTGCCACACTTTGGAAAAATCATAGAGTTGAATTTTTTCTCTAATAATATTTTCAAAGTTTCAATAATTTTTTTCATTTTTCATTAAAAATAATATTTTAATTTCACCCCATCTTTATCTAGAAGAATATTGATTACTAATTGAAGTTATTTGGTAAATAACAACCCACTTACTTTACTCGATAAACTAATTAATTTTTATACTAAATATTTTGATGGATGTAAAAGAAATTATTTCGAAACATAAACAACTTTAAAAAATCATCTATTTATATAGACTGTCTTTCCAAATCCGTATATAAGCATTATAAACATTAAACCAATAACTGTGAATGTACTTATATAAATAGTTAACATGTTATGTTTATAAATCTAAAGTTCACTACAAAAATGGAAGATTATTGACAAAATTTTGTGGATAAAACTTAAATTGTAATTTATCTATAGATATTTATTGTTATATTTTAAAATTTCAATTATCAAAATGAGAGTATTTTTTAATAATAAATTCATCAGTAATATTACTAAATTATAAATTTTAATATTGATGAAAATATGTTTATTATACGGATATTTCTTTATTAATTTTTTTTATGTAAAATGGGGGCTACATTCTTTACTTTAAGTTTAGATCTTGTTATAATAAAATCTGTCGATAATATTTTTTTCTTAATCTTGTCAATAATTTTAACATATTTGAATGACATATTTCTATGTAAAATGTATGGATAATATTTTTTTTCTTAAATTTGTCAATAATTTTAACATGTTAAATGATATAATTTTGTGGTATATTATTATAGGAAAAATGTAGTTGTGAATATGAATAATTGTATCATATTTGATGAACAAATTAAAAAAAGACACTAATATAACGAAAGGATATGATTACAGTTATTTTTGATATTGAAATACAGTGAATGGACCACAAACCATAATATATCCAAATGATAATAAAAGAAGAATTTAAGATTACGATTTTCATCTATAACTATAATACATAAGAGTATAATTCAGAAAAAAGTCATAACTTATAATTTACATTTCCTTTAGTAACCTTTAATAACTGTAGCCTAATCATGAAAAGGCTACAGTTGTACTTTTTGAATATTTAGAAAATACATGTAACTTTTTGTGAATTGAAATGACAAACTAATTTTAATCTCATTATTTTGTATAATCAAGATTTTATTTCAAGTAATACTAAAAGCTACTAGTTGTACAAATTTAACCCAAAAAAAAGGAAATGGTATTACACATAATTTTCTAAACTGCAAACAGGGGTCTATGGAATGAGCAGTGAGAAGACATATAAGGGATGTCAAAATTATAATTGCTAGTATTCATGGATAAAGTTCGTAAGAGCTAAAAAATAGATATTATAATTGGATATAAGCAGGTAATAGCTACAGATACTTTTTTTATACATGTATAGCATATTATAAATATCATAGTATCACTAACTGTAGATACTCGTACTTATTATACTTTATTTTAATCTAAAAAAAAGAACATGATTAAAATATTAATACATTAATTTTGAATAAATTATTTTTTATTAATTAGTTTTAAAAAATCTTTATTTTCCTGTAAATGGTTCAACATTAGTTAAATGAGTTATTTATACTTTGTTTAAAATTTATGAATGATATTTTATTTGAGTTTATAATTAAAATATATTGTTAAATATTTAGTTTTTTTAAATACCCACGTATACATGTGAATATTAAACAAAATATGTAAATACCTATATAATATATATCCACCTCAATATGAAAACAATACATGACGAATATATATATCCCACGATTAAATTACAAAATAACTAATACCCATACCTTATCCTCGGTCGTACCCTTATTTTTCATTTGAAACGTGAGATAAAAAATTTAGGAAGGAGAAAAGCTTAGGGCAAGTTATATTAAACTATAGTAAGTCCACAATTATATATATATATATATATATATATATATATATATATATATATATATATATATATATATATTATGTGATTTTGTTTACTATTTGAAAATAAGATATAATATTTATCGAACTAAAACAGTTTGATGAATTCGACTTTTTAAGAACTTACTAATACAATGTGATCATTTTTGTGTTTTTTTATTTTTCCTTGTTACCTTTTAACGTTGGTGTCTTTCATTGTAATTTTGAAGATTTCTAAAAATAGAAGAGGAGAAGAATCGGTGTACAAAAAATAAAAATAATAATATTCATATATATTTCATGTCTTTATTTTTCTTTTTTTGAAAAATATATCAGACATGTCTGGTAATAATAAAAAGCGATATATTAGGGATAATGTTTATCTGAGCTGAACTAACTTCTATGTAGACAAGTAACCTAGTCACTTCCTAGATAGAAGGTGGAAGTTGCAGACTAAGACCTAAAAGTTCTTGCCTTCAAACGTTTGACCAAATTGCCAAGTATTGGGAACAACCTTGTGAGCGATACAGTGCCTGCGATCACTAGTTCTGACCCTGAAAGACAATGTCTCTCCCACTAACATGACATCAGTCTGCCATTTTTGTCCCCAATTTCGCTTCATAGTTGTCCAATTCTTGGTTTTCTTGTCACCCCTCACCTCCACTTCTATAACGTCCCCAGCTCCTCCAACGTTGGACACTGATATGAGATTAAAATGAGGATTCCCAGTGATTGTGAATCGAATCCCTCCCTTCTTCTTGCACGGTATCCTGCGATAATTAACTGGGATTACGCCAGCCTTCTCCTCTGCAATTTTCAGAAATGCAGTTTTGGCCAAATCAAAGTGTTCCTTTGGTGGGCTGCACCATCCTCCATCAGGGCAAAGGTTCGTTGCCGTCACCGATATAGAGGATTTCCCTTTCTTACATGCCCCTCCAGTATCTGCGCATTTTACCTCGTAACATGCGCCACATGTCTGACCTTCCTTAAACATAGCTATACTCACTGCTGCAGTGTCTTCGCCATAGCCTTCCTTAACCACATCTTCGTACCCACAAGCTCCACCTGCATGCAGTGTAACCGGCGTAATCAGATTCAACATTTGAGAGATATAAAGTAGATTTGATGGCTTTGGAAAGAAGTCCCAAAATCTTAACACAATGAAAGTAAGAATTTCTGATTTAAGAAATTTGGATATAAGTAATGAAAGTAAGAGATTATACCGAATGATTTAGAGTCTCCATCGTAGAAAGTAGCTTTGGCTTTCTTCCATCCAGTGGGCGCAAAAGCTGGTCGCTGCTTTTTGAGTTCACCTTTCTTGTTATATTTGTTGGTGTCGTTTTCAGCAGCATGGGCATTAGGAAGTGAGAATGCAACAAGAAACAACAATGTTGTGGTTAGGAGGGCTCCCCAGGGGAAAGCCATGACAGCGCTTCAGATATGGTTCGGTTTTCTACTATAAGAGATGTTTATTTGATGTTTTTTTGATGTTTTTTTATATTTTTTTATATTTTACTTCTCACTTGTGTCTGAATAATGTATATATAGGGAAATGCTTTTAGCTTGTGTGGCTATTTTAATAGGTTGTCATTTTTGTGGAATATTGCATTACCGGCCATCCTTAAAAAATGGAAAGAAGAATCATAAATTTAAAACTTATTACTATTCTAACTGCGGTTCTTTCTTTCATCTGTTCTTAAAATAGTTCTTTTACTTTGTCAACTTTTACGATTTCAAAAACATACGTGATTAGGTTAGGATGACAATATAAAAAAATGTGTGGATGCAATTTTTATATAATTTAGGATGACAATTATATTATGGATGCACTTTTTATGGAATATCTTATTATTAGCAATGTGTTTTTGATTTTTTTTTCTTCTAAAAAATAAAATCTCATTCTCTATTCTATCATATGTTTTATTTTCGAATAAGGAAAGTTTATATTAAGTTTTAATTCGTTGAAAGAATATAGTATAATAGTTATTACTACACTACATTTTAAGTTTTTTCTGTCTTAATAACTGGCAAGTTACTTTATATGTATACAAAATAAGGTTGATTTTGGAATATAATTGCATAGAACATATAGAAGAAAAACATTTCCTCATCATTAACTTTTGAATAAGAAATATGATTATAAACTTTAAAATAAAACATATTAAAAATATTATTTATGCTGAATGTTTTCTTGTAGTGTTCGTTAGCACTGTTATCGGAAATTTAAACCATTTTAAATAAATAAATTTGATTTTTTCTAAAAGAGTAAATATTTGAATCGATTTTAGAAGTTAAACAAGTGATTAAGTTCTAGTTTAATTATGATTAAGATAAAATTATAATGCAATTTTTAATTATTATCAAGTTATTTCTCAATTACAAATTATTATTTAATAAAGTTAAGTGGCGTATATAATAATTATTAAATATCTAATAATTGTGAATCTATACATTTTCGTGTTCAAATTTGTTTTCTAATTTTACTTTTTAAATAATTTCTTTGACATTAAAATAATTATTTTTTAATTTTACTTTTTAAAGATTTTTTTTAAATGTAGCTATTTTTTATTTGACCGTTTTTTAAAATTTAATTATTTTTTATTATAAAGTTATGTATAAAATAAATAAAATTTATTCATAATTAAATTATTAAATTTATTTATATTTAATTTTATAATAAAACAAATAATAATTTTATTATTTTTATTATCATACAAATATAAGCACACATAAGCGTTTTTATTATTAATAAATAATAAAAATATTATTTTTTTACAAAATTTAAATAAAACTTCGTTAATCACTTATATTTTTATTATTTTTTATTGAGTGATACTACAGAGACTAATTATATAAAATATAATACAAGTATTATTTTTTTTACTCATATTTATCTTTGACTAGTTCTTTAATCGTGTTTGAACTCCTAATCATTGGTAACAAATACATAACAAATACATAGTGTATTCTTAGAGCTCATAGTTACTATTAACTAATCTATTAAGTATTATATCAAATAATTTTTTATTCAATCAAGTATTATTTTTTAAGTCACTCATAATTCAATCACGTTGTTTCTTAAGTTACTCTGAGTTCAACATAAATAATGTTTTGGCTTCGAATTATTCTTTGTTATTCCATTCAAATATTTTTTCTTCCAGTCACTTTTGACTCAAACAAATATTCTTTTACAAATCACTTAAACTTGAGCAAATATGCTTTTAAACAATAATCATGACTAATATAAATGGATATTTTTTTGTCAAATAACTCTTGGCTAATGTGTAGGGTGAGGATTTTAGTAATCTATTATCACATTTTAGCTTGCTAGGTGAAGACATTAATATGTTAATGTGTGTATGATTTAAGTACTATTCATTCTAGTTTGTTGAAAAGAACAAAATAGCAATATTTTTGTTGAAACCTTAGTTGGATAATAAAATTTTTGCACTATTTTAGTTATATATGTGTGTTGTCTCACCTTTCTTTCTCTTAAAAAAACTTCATTAAAAAAGGTAGAAGAAAATAACTATCGGAGTAGTTTATGATTGTTGAACAACTTCAACTTTTTTACGAAAAACATGTTAGTGATGAATGAATATATAATAGTCATTTTCTAATTAAATGCATGTTTTATTTTTACTATTTAAAGAGGTCTACCATTTTTAATGTTATTTCTATTATTAATATTAATTATTTAAATACTTAAATACTTAAGTTATAATAATAATAATTAAATAAGGTAAAATGTGTCTTGGATTCTTGAAGCAAGAATCGGATAAACTTAACATCATCCTTACCTTTTATTTATTGTTTTATGAAATTGAGGTTTTAGTCCTCGATTTTTTTAAAATAAGTGAGGTTTATCCATGTTGTCACGTAACTGAATCACGTTACACGTGCTAGCCACCATGGTGAAACTGTTGATTGTGTGAGAGACAGTTTCATGCCTATTTTCAAAATTTTGAGTACCTAAAAAAAGAAAACTAAAGTATAATGAGCAATATTAATTTTCTGTAAATTCAATCAATTCCATTCATACATCTGAGTTTTATATTTAGTTCAATTAATTTAAAGTTTATGTATTAAGATCAAGAATATGTCAAAAACCATATTCCAAACCAAAAATAAAAATTTTATATTAATTAATTATATATATTTTGATGGGAGTGATGTGATATTTAATTTTCTTCTGTTTATTTGTTTTTGTCAGAAAAACTATAAATACAAATTTGGACATCTTTGGTTTTGGAAATGATGATGTTATGGATTACGCAACATAAGAAGTGGAGTTAGTAACCAGCTATGAGTTTGCCATGTTGGAGGAGTATTTTAGTTGGTAGTGGTGGTGGCAACTGGCAAGTGTCAAGTTTAAGGAAATTGTTTTCGTCCTAGAATTCCGATTTCTGTTGGGTTGGGTTGGGACTTACTAGGATTAAGGAATAATAACGACTTGTGGAATTGGTGGCCCGCATCTTAACTTGCAAATACTAATGCTTCCGTAGTTTCAACGTCGTCAATGCTGCAAGATTTTGTTGCCAACTCCCTTTAGGGTTCCTCTGTTTCGTTCTTCACACCAATGGCCAAGAAGAGAACCACACCTCACAAGAACGATGAGAAGAGGAAGACCCAATTGATAATTCACATGCCAAAACATTCTCAACAGCCAAGAAGTTCACCTCCCAAGCGTCGCACTGATTTCTCCGTGTTCACACGCACTCCCTCCTCCTTCTCTAACCCTGCTTCTGGTACCTTTTCTGCTTCTTATCAACAAGGGCTTTTGAATTTTCTTCTTTCACGTTTACTCTACTGCTTCCTGAATTTGGTTTCGGTATGGAATTTGATTGTTTTTCACTGTGTGGGCTTATTGTTGCTAATTGGTTTTGGTGATTATTATGTGGGAATCGTCGTTTCGTTTTTCTTTGAATTAATCGTCAACTGTTGACTGCAAAGCTAGTGCCATTCGTGCAATTCCCCGCATTTAGTTCATTTTCTGCTTTTCTGTTCGGTGCGTTTGAAAAGCATTGAATTGTTGATTTCGTATAGTAAGAAGGAATTGGTAATGGGATTATGAAATCCCTTCCTCCTTCTTTGGTCGGAAGCAGTTCGATTTGTTGTTTATTGTGTCACGTCTTCATAGATGACGATGTTTGCAAAAATTATAGGGTGGTAGCTTGTTAGCAATGTGGTTGAGCTATGAAATAAACGTGTCTACGTGCTTGTTGCTTTTCCAATTTTGCATTTGTTTGACAATGGAATGAAATCATTCTTTTGTTACCGTGCTAAATGGTTTATGTGTACTGAAAATTATTCATAACTTTTTGATTTCAATCTTCCAGTCATGTGTATTTGTGTTGGAGGAAAAGTGCAGAATATGGTGTTTTTGCATGGACCTTTACAGTCCGTATCAGAAGTCACATGCATACATTGAGATAATATGTGTTTGATAAGCTTTGTCAAAATTTTGAAGGAATTAATTTTGTTTCTTAGATCCATATGACTTTATTCAGGCTAGTTTTATACATTTAGTACTCTAAAACTTTGTTGTTGATGTTGCCAAGCATGGAGGTTTTGCCAGTAGTTTGTTCTCTTCCTTCTAACATCTTGCTGTGTAACATGTGATTCAAATTAAATTAACCATTCTGTTAGGATTTAAACCCAGTGTCTGTCTTTCATTGCCAAACTTTGATTGAATTTTTTTAAAGTATACTGATCTTTGATCTGACCAATTTTCATGCAGGTTCGTCTTCTGGTGAAGTGAGGTTGAGCAATGTCACTGCAAGAAGTTTGCAGGGAAAGGGAATGACAACAAAACAAGTTTCTGAAAATACAATGGTTCGATGCAGCATTTATCAAGAGGGTAGACCAGTATGTTCATCTGAGTTTTTTGATGCTGGAGTTGTTGAAGTTGATTCAGCTGTTCGAGATGAAAGTCTTGACCTTGGTAGCAATAGGTTTGTTATTGTGCAAGCGTGCTAGTACAAATAAGTAGAGTTTAAGACCTTTCGGCTTTTATGTTTCTTAGTGGACTGAAACTTAAAAAAAGTTTCTTGTTTTTATACAGGGATTATTGCAATGAAAGAAATGATATTTCCAAGATGTCAGAATCTACACTTCTTGAATCATCTGTCAGTGATAGCAGTTCTCTCGCTGCAACTCCCGGAAACGTTGTATGGGCGAGGACAGAGTGTCAATTGTGGTGGCCTGCTGAGGTATTTACTTTTATATCTGTCTTCTGGTTCATGAGTCAATATGGCATATGATAGACAAAAGGAATCCACTGATACAAAGTCCGTCATCTCTTTTTGGTATTCTTGAAGAATCTCTTGATTTTACATGCACTGCTCACTTACCACCTAAGTTCTTCAGGAAAATTCACTGACATCAGGGTATTGTAACATGCCCTTGTCTTCTTTAAAATTGGAGAACTTACTTTCAAATTTTAAAATGACTTTCCATATGATAATTAGAATAGTTTATAATCAGTTTAAGCATCACGGTCTTTGCCTTTTTCCCTTTTTAATAATTGATGTACTATAATGTATTATCTTTATTATCTCGGCAAACTGTGATAGACTTCATTTTTATTTTTCTATTTACTCATTCCACCCTGTTCCTTTCTATTCCTTCGGAAAATGTTTGAGACAATGTTGACTCATGGGAGCTATAGAAGTTAAGATCAATGTTTTAGATCAATTCATGTTCACTTTAAATTATTGAATATTGAACAATTTTTTCCTATTCTTATCTACGGTGCTTGATTTGTCAAAACTTTTGTCAATCTATCTGCAAAAAATATGAGGAAAACCAAATATTTGAACGTTTTTGTAGTTTACAAGATCAAAAACTATTGGTGCAAATCTGTCATACTTTTGACGTTTTTGAATCCAACCTTCTAAACATAATAGTTAATAAAAGAGATCAGCTCATGACTTTGGCATGGAGTTTATTTCTGTGTCACTATTTGCTTTCAAATTTCATGACCAATTTATCTATATTAATTAAAAAAATAAACTTTTCAGATCATGGAAGAAACATCTGCGTTATCCAAACCTGGTAGTGATGGGCATGTTTTAGTGCATTTTTATGGAAATCTTCCCAGGTATTGTCTCATATATTTTCCTGATGGAAGTTTCTTGGGTTGTCTGACTTGTCTACTTATTGAACTGAATGTTTCTTTGTTGCTTATCAGTGCCTGGATTGATCCAATGACAGATATTTCAACTTTTGAAGAGGTGAGTTAACCCTTTTCATGCAATATGCTTTTGTACATATGACAAGTTGATGGTGCTTATAACTTTAGAAATCAAGCCACTATCTTGCATCTTGTTGATATTTAACATCTAAGTTAAAGCCATGCTAGAAGAGAGGCATATAGAATGCCTAATCCTCATCTTCTAAATGAGAAAGCAGAGGGTGAATAAATGCTTATTTCTCAATTTTCTAATATGTTTCCCTGCAGCATGTCGCACAATTTTTGTACTGAACTATTAAAATAATGATTTGGATTAAGCATATTGTCTCTGCTGTTGTCAATCCTTCTATTCTATATTTTATTTTCAATTTTATGAATTCCCTTTTCTTTTCTGTTGAGAGGTCGGTTGTTATGGAATTAGGATGTTATTTTACACAGTTTTCTGTTAAGCAGGACATAATTTTCAACAATTGTGAAGAAGGTAGCTCTATGATTGTTTGCTTAATCATTTCTGGACATGATTTTTATTGCAGTCGTTTGAAGCAAGGAGCAATAACCCTTCAGAAAATTTTCAACAGGCTTTAAAGCAAGTATGTTTAATGTAAAGCAAATCTTTTGTATGGTTTGCTCCAATAAATTTTACAATTTCAGCCAACATAGTCTGTATATTATCTATTTTATAACCTCTCCCCCATTCTCGGTAAGATTTATTTATTTATCATTTTTTATTTTTTGATACTAGGCATTGCAGAGGAAGGCACAACTTAGTTCTTGCCAAAAGTTGACGGCTGATAGTTCTCCTCAATCTGATATGCAAGAACGTCCATTTGGTACCGTCTTGATTTATACTATAAATTGTTTTGTGTATAGTGAAGTGAGATGTCACAACAAGGACCACAATGGGGGATGCCACAAAATAGAAAATAAACTATTTTCAACCTCTATCATTACCCTCATTGTGACAAATGGTGATTCAACTAGACAATTTGCAATTTCACATTGGCTTATTGGCAATCATCATCCCGTTGCATTCCATTCCATATGGTTGATTTTGCATTATAGTTTGAAGATTTAGTGCACGTCTAACTAGCAAATATAGTATGACATGGGGAGCTTAGTTTCATTCTATCATATGAATTGTTACCTCAAATATAGAACGAAAAATTGGATTGACAAATATTTCTTTGCAATCACTTCTTTGCGAGACCCATCAAAAGTTATGCCTACCATAGGGCTTGACTTAATGTATAATTCATTAGATGATACTCTTTCAAGTGTCTTTTGAGATCACTTTCAATGAGAAAGTATTGTCAACTAGAAACACTTGTCAAGATATGGTTTGTTGTGTATGTGGGTTGGGTCTATTTATGCCCAGCTCCATCCACTGACATCCCATAGGTAATTATTGGTAGTGATCCTAACAATGATATCTTCTCCTTTTTCCACAGAAATGTTGTGAACAAGGTCGATATCGTTCAGTATTGATAAATGTATTTTTCTTACTTTTTACTATATGGACATAGGACCAGATATATTGTTGTGCTTTAGACACACAAGGGTTCCATCATATGACTCTATATCTTTTATCTCTACATGGTATGTATAACCTAATTCGAATCTGTGCCCTTCCAATGGATCCAGTTTTCATCGGTGTCAGTTTTTATTTTCGAATATTGTCTCTTTCCAGTTTCCAGCATCCCTTCTTTGGTGTGCATATTTTTCCATCTATTTTCTGTCACTTCCTTTACTGTTGCTCTATTGTTGTTAGCTTTTCAACCTCATCCCCACTATTTGAGTTACCTTGCGTAGTTGACCATTGCATCTTTGGAGTTCCTGATGCTGTTGTGTTTCTCTCTCCCTTTACCGTTCCCTAGACACATGATCACAAAGTCATTTAATTTATTTGCAAAAAGTGTTAAAAGTGTTTGAAGAAGTTCTAAGAGGCTAAACCAACTGAATGCCCTTTTGGCATGAAGTCTGACAAGTTGGGTTTGTAGTCAACTAAAAGGGAGTTGAAGTGGATCTGACAGTATTGAAATGCCACTTTCTCGCCAAAAAAAAAAGTTTCAGGCCTTTAGTCAACTAAAAGTCAATCCACACTTTCTCCACCTAACAACTACATATGGTCCATCTTCAAATTGTTGTGCAAAATTCAACCAATGGAGTAAAATGATGTTTACCCAAACTCAAAGAATATTTCGGTCCTCAACAGAATCGTTGCCTTTTGCATCAATTAGCACAACAAAGGTGATGAGTCCATTGAAAATATCTTATTTTTTAATAACAGATAGTGACTTCATTTTGGGTAGTGATATAAGATTAGGGGTGTAAAATGAGCAAAACCCAGCTCACAGGGGTTTGTTCACTACTAGTTGAGCTAAAAAAATGTTAGTTCAACCAAACTCACTTTTTGGTGATCAAAAGATTTTGTAACTCGATTCGATCTATTACGGGTCGGTGAATTAGTAATTGACTTACCTACGAATGTTTTACTTTTGTAATTTATTTTATATATTTATTGTAGTATAATGAAAGTATGGATTGACTCGATTTATTTTTTTTTAATTGTGAAATCAAAGTATTTACCTAATATTCCAAATATTATTATTAAGACAGTAGTTAAAAATTAAAATATCAACATATATAACTTTGACAAACAAATTTGATAAAAAAAATAACTTGGCAAACACTTAATTTAAGATCAGACACGTTTCTATTTAGCAAACAAAAGGTTCTGGGGCACTTATCTTCATAGAGTCCCATGTGCATTGTTTTTATCCATGCATCATTTAATGTTCTTGTATGTCTAGTGTGTTTGTCAGATTCGACAGCTATCTACCGGTTGGCAATGGTTTATTCGTTTTGGTTGTTCTTTTTCCTTTTTAATATGGAGTTATGGTTTGAACAGATAACTGCCCTTCTAGAACCACAAGCAAAACAATTGATGATTTTCAAGAGAGACGAAGAGGGAAAAGGGAACGTAAACCCAAAGTTCACTTTGATGTAAGTTTGTAATATAGAACCTGTGGCATGATCACTATTGGAACTTGTTTTTGACGGGCTTAATGTATAAATTCTTTTCCAGGAGGTTACATATCCAGTGAAATCAGAAAGAAAGCTTCGTCGGTTAAAGATAATGCGGTACCTCGGCCTTGCAGCTCCAATTGGTTCTCCCTTTTGAATTTTGACCGCGAGTAATGCATATTTCAAATGTTTGCAGCCTAATTTCCTTTCTTTAACTATAAATTATCATCAAATCTGCATATTCAAAAATCTGTTTTTACTTGTCATTAGCTCTGTAAATTTTGTAGGACTATGTAGTCTCATATTACATTATTATCTGTAAAAACCATATCAGAATTTAATGGAATATCAGATTAGTTCTCCAATAAAATCTCCATTTTCCATTTGTTTAGTTTGGGTTTATCTTAATGGTCATATTTCGTACAATTTACGAAAATATTTTGGTCGCCTATTCACTTTTTTTGTCAAAATAAGGCAAAAGAACCCAACAAAATGAAAGGGAAGGATAAACTCATAATTACAGTTGTTAAGTATAGTTTGTTGATCTATTATGAGGCAATATTTGTCAATCGTTAATGATTATTTTATCAATATACGTTAATTATTAAACCACCAATTTGAAATATTTGGTCAAAAATGAAAAGATATTATATAGTATAATTGAAATATTCTGATTTGGAAGCATCCGTTTTGTGAGGTTCATTATTGTACCATGCTTGAACTTCCAAATGCAGTTTATCTATCTTTGCTATAAATTTGTAGATGAGAGAAAAAAGTGAACTTGTCAGGGAAACATTATCCATCGATGATGAAACCAAAGTGACTACCCAACCACTTAAATCTGTATTATTGGCGATTCACAGCAGTGGGTGATGCAAATTATTTGCCAAATATTCAGGCTCGTATGTGCGTCTTATTCAATTCGGCCGAAATTTACAATAAAGTCTATAATACCAACACGATGAAAAAACCAAATGATGAGCAGGAAATGAACTAGCCAAAAGAATGGAATGAATAAGTAGAAGACGAAAGGGAACATGAAATACTGTTTGAGAAGAAAATCTTCACATTTATTCCACAAAAGATAAAAGGCCATTTGCATCACTTTAGATAGAAGATGCAAATTCAAATGTTTATTATTATACAATGATTTGCTAAACGCGTTATTTAATTATTTTGTTATTTGCAGTGTTAAACTTACTGAATCAGGTCACAGTATAATAAACTTTTGTGTGTGTACCAAAATTAAACTATATTAGTTGTATGGTCTCGTACATTTTGTATTGTGGTCTTATGTCTCAGTAACCTAAAGAGATAACACATTACTGCTCTTTCGACACGTCTTTACTTTCTATCTACATTGGTGTTAATACAAAGGTTAGTGACGTTGCGGTTTAAGCAAGCACCCGAGAAGGAGAGAGAAGGAAGAAAAAAAAAACGAACTAGTGTGACTGATATCATCACTGGTACATCGTGGTTTTCGTGAATATTGTCTAATTTGATGGAGAATCCTGCATGAATATTGCTTGGATATAAATAATATTTATGTTTTCAATTGAATATAAGAATGTGGATGAGTATCTACATTTTCGTCCCTTCGGCTCTCCATACCCGCTCTAGTACACCATTTTTTCTAATTGGATCTACCATGAAATCAATTCACATTTTCAAGATATGTATGTATATTAAATTTTTTTTAATATATCATATTTGAATATTTTCACTCCTTTTAAATATTTTTATTTATTTTTTTTTTTTTTGTCTAAGAATGTTTAAATATCAATTTTAAGTGTTCAATAACGCATACTCTTTATTTAATAGGTAATATACAAAATTTATCTCCTTTATTCTTTTATATTTAATTTTTTTTCATTTGAAAAGCTCTTCTTTTTCTGCTAACGTTATTTTTATTATTTTTTGAATTATTTGACTAATTTCATATTTAAAAATTTTTCTTAGCTCTCTAAAGTATTTTTTTTTTGATATTTGATTCAATAATGTATCAAATTGTTTCTAATACACATTCAATTATTTTTACTTCTTTTAAATATTTTTGTTTGTTGTTTATTTTTATTATGTATAATGTTGTTTTGATTATATAATTATTTTTTTAACACATTATCATAAGTGTAATTCTATCATTAAAATTGTATAAAAAAATTGTTTACTATAATAATAATAATAATAATCTATAACAATAATAAAGGGGATTTCTTTTTTTGTGTCCACATTTTAAAATACCAATTTATTAAATTTTTAAAAATTGACCATCACTTTTACAATTTTTTTATAAAATCGGCTATCTATTTTTCTTTTCTTCTTCTTTATCTATCAATGGTTATTATCTCATCTATTCTGATATATTTCACTTTATTTTTAATAAATATAATTTTAGTTTATATATTAGTTTAATAACATTACAATATTATCATCTACTAATATAATATCACGCATATTTAAAAAATGCATACACACATGCTAGTAATAATAATAATAATAATAATAATAATAATCTAATGTCATTGTTATGAATATTCTTCACCATCATCCAAGGTATATCGAAGTTCAATAAATGAAAGAGTTATGTTAAATTTAAATTATTATTAGTTTAATTTTTGTTCTTTGTAAGATTTCATTAGTATTATAATTTTTGTTAATGTATACAAAAAATTTCATTAGAATTTAAATAATGAGAGTAAAAAGACATTTAAAATATTTTTAAATTTGAATATATGTTTTCTTTCTGTAATCTTTTAAAATATTTTTAAATTTTATCATATTTGTTTGATTAATTTTTACAAATTCAACAAATGTGTTTGATTTTCATGAAATTTAATGTGGTAAATATTTGATATTAAATAAACAACAATATATGTTATTTTGGTATTGAATATTTAATAATATTATATTGTTGTAATTTTTTTATGATTTTATAAAAATTAATTAATTAATATTAAATTAATAAGTAAATATGTGCACGAATACAACAACAGTTACATAATGATAGTGAGAATGAAACAAAATTTCACAAAATTTGACACTCTTTGAATTTGTACGTGGAGATGAATTTTATCTTTAAAAATAAATATAAAAAATCGAAATTCACCTCAATCCGTTGTGAAACTAAAAAGATAGTAGTTGACCAAAAAAGGGAAAGCTAAACGAGGAAAAGATAATAAAAAACATAAAACGAAAAATCTCAACTACCTTTTAAAAATGATATATATCTAACAATTTTAAACCAGTCTTTCATAATGGTAATGGTGGTCACGTAGATATTCTCTACATTTCCATTTATTTTTTCGTTGCACGATTTTAACTTACCGTTAAAAGACTATGCATTTATTATATAAACGTTATAATTTAATGCAAATCATATCTGTAGATTCGTAAAAAGATAATCTCAACCATAAGCGCTCCACTTATCATGAAAATAATAGACCAATTTTACCTTTTAAACCTAATCTCTATATTTGATTAGAAAATAACTTCATCATTGGGTGTAGATCAAGTTAAACTCTTAAATAAACAAAACAATAAAAAGTAAGGGATCTGCAGAACTTAAAACATGTTTGAATTGTAAAAGCATTTTTTATATAAATTGTTTCCTATTTTCATAAACAATTTAAAATAAAGAAAAGTACATCTCCGGGTGTTGTAATGTTTCCATTAATTTTAAAATACAAATATATTTCTCTCATATATTTATAATAAAATAATATTAACATTATTTTTAATTTGTAAAAAAACCTCTTTCTTTATGTTTTTATGAACAATAACCTTCTTTATATTTTAATAAGGTCACGTTAACTTTCTTTATTTTATTTAAAATCAACGTATGAATAAAAACTTTCAAAACTTAAAAACTAAACATTAAAATAAAATAATATATACTAACATTTGATTTTTGACACGTGACTCTAAATTTTCACAAATAATAAAATTTACTTTACACGGTTGGGACGAAAAAACATGTATCTTGAATTTGGCGGTTTATTTAAAAAAAAAATAGTTATAAAGAGAATTTTTTAGTAAACAAGTGTTGAAAATTCAAAATTCGTTATTATTTAATTACAATCTATTATCCATAATAAGTTTTAGGTTTATAATTATTATTGAAAATGATATCAACAGTAATTATTGATTGGTTTTGAGTGTAAGACATTTTTGTCATAAGTATTTTAGAGGTGATTTCAAATAAAAAATGTTATAACTAACATTTGATTTTTTACATGTAATGTAACTAAATATTTTCACAAATAATAAATTTACTGATATTAGACGGTTGGGACAAAAAACACGTATCTTGAGTTTGGTGGTTTATTTTAAAGAAAGTTAGTTATAAAGAGAATATTTGTGCCAATGAGTGTTGAAAATTAAAAATTCATTATTATTTAATTACAAATTATCATCTATAATAAGTTGTAGATTTGTAACAATGATTTGAAAATGATATCAACAATAATTTTTATTGGATGTGTAGATATTTTTGTCATAATTATTTTAGAGGTGATTTCAAATAAAAATGTTATAACTAACATTTGATTTTTGACATGTAATGTAACTATGGATTTTCACAAATAATAAATTTACTGATTTTACACGGTTGGGACGAAAAACATGTATCTTGATTCTTGAGTTTGGTGGTTTATTTTAAAGAAAGTTAGTTATAAAGAGAATTTTTATGCCAATAAGTGTTGAAAATTCAAAATTCATTATTACTTAATTACAAATTATCATCTATAATAAGTTGTAGATTTGTAATAATGATTTGAAAATGATATCAACAATAATTTTTGATTGGTTGAGTAGATATTATTGTCATAATTATTTTAGAGGTGATTTCAAATAAAAATATCATAACTAACATTTGATTTTTGACATGTAATGTAACTATAAATTTTCACAAATAATAAATTTACTGATTTCCAATCAATTTAGGTGTTAGAAAATTTTGTTTTTCGGGCAAGAGGGGGAGTGCATCTTAAATTCGAACAAAAGAACCAAGAAATGTTCTTGTGTTGATATTTGATGGGACGGGACCGATAATACTAAATGGAAAAAGGAAGAAAGAGAAGTACTATATTTAATTTCCGGAAAGCATGACATAGCCAGCGCAGCAGTGTCTGTGTGTCACGGCGTGTAGAGGCACCTCGCCACACCATACCACTCCTCTCCTCTATTTATGTTACTCTCGC
>Ga0209589_1005544_pt1 | contig 21385 bp, 7 predicted proteins | sample CowpeawhiteBW_FD_187525 | JGI IMG/M metagenome (GOLD analysis project Ga0209589, IMG submission 187525) | Root nodule microbial communities of legume samples collected from California USA - Cow pea white BW (SPAdes) (version 2) | ecosystem: Host-associated > Plants > Roots > Nodule | place: USA... | reverse complement strand
AATTTATGACACAAGAAATAACCGGCACCGAGAGTTAAAGACTTAGTTATGATGTTTATTAAATGAATGAATATAATTTTTTATTAAAAAATAATATAAATGTTCATATTTTTTTCTTTTTGATAGTTATGTAAGGATTTTTTTTTTGATAATTTTTAAAAAGATTTAAATATTAAGTATATATTTGTTTAATTTTTTTATTAATAGTAATGTATACGTAAGTGAGACGCTGACCATCATAATTATATGATTGAGTCTAATTCAATGTAAGTGTCTCTTGAAACTCGAGCCGTTATGTTTTGTATGTATTCATGATTAATTTATGACACAAGAAATAACCGGCACCGAGAGTTAAAGACTTAGTTATGATGTTTATTAAATGAATGAATATAATTTTTTATTAAAAAAATAATATAAATGTTCATATTTTTTTCTTTTTGATAGTTATGTAAGGAAATTTTTTTCAATAATTTTTAAAAAAATTTAAATATTACGTATATATTTGTTTAATTTTTTTATTAATAGTAATGTATACATAAGTGAGACGCTGACCATCATAATTATATGATTGAGTCTAATTCAATGTAAGTGTCTCTTGAAACTCGAACTGTTATGTTTTGTATGTATTTATGATTAATTTATGACACAGGAAATAACCGGCACCGAAGATTAAAGACTTAGTTATGATGTTTATTAAATGAATGAATATAATTTTTTATTAAAACAATAATATAAATGTTCATATTTTTTTCTTTTTGATAGTTATGTAAAGAAATTTTTTTTGATAATTTTTAAAAGGATTTAAATATTACATATATATTTGTTTAAATTTTTTTATTAATAGTAATGTATATGTTAGTGAGACGTTGATCATCATAATTATATGATTGAGTCTAATTCAATGTAAATGTCTCTTGAAACTCGAACCGTTATGTTTTGTATTTATTTATGACTAATTTATGACACCTAAAAAATAACCGGCACTAAGAGTTAAAGACTTAGTTATGATGCTTATTAAATGAATGAATATAATTTTTTTAATTAAAAAATAATGTAAATGTTCATATTTTTTTTCTTTTTGATAGTTGTGTAAGGAAATTTTTCTCGATATTTTTTAAAAAGATTTAAATATTACGTATATATTTGTTTAATTTTTTGTATTAATAGTAATGTATATGTAAGTGAGATGTTGACCATCATAATTATATGATTGAGTCTAATTCAAGCAAGTGTTTCTTTAAATTTGAGCCATTATGTTTCGTATGTATTTATGATTAATTTATGACATAAAAAATAACCGGCACTAAGAATTAAAGACATAGTTATGGTGCTTATAAAATGAATGAATATAATTTGTTTCATTAAAAAAATAATATAAATGTTCTTATTTTTTTCTTTTTGATAGTTGTGTAAGGAATTTTTTTTCAATATTTTCTTAAAAAAATTAAAGATTACGTATATATTTGTTCAATTTTTTTATTAATAATAATGTACATGCAAGTGAGACGCGGAACATCATAATGGAGGAGTTTAAACTTCCAAACTTTTTTTTATATACATTAATATATAATTTAAATTATTTTTTTATTTAATGTATTTTATATATATCTGATATCTCAAAATCTTGTATATATTTATAAAAGAATTTCACACCCTAAAATATTTTTGTTGAAGCTCCTATCATTAATGAGACATTACAAAAAATTTTGTTTACGAAGTTTTAACTACGACCCAACAAGCACATGAAAATAATAATACATCAGAAAAAAAAATCATATAAAAAAGGAGATAGAAAAAAGAAATGAATATGATAGAAAAAGAAATATTATAAGAATTAATTTGTGATAATTTATTGAGTGTTCACACTTTTGAAATCATAAAATTAAGAGATTGTTATGAATGGTGCAGTGAGTATATAGTCTTAGTAGTTCACACGTAACGCTCATTTGCATTGTTTTAACTGACAGTGTCACACACAGAGAGATTGACAGATATATTAAAAAAGTTGCCATCAAACAATCAACATTGAAAAAGAAAAGAAAACCGTAAATCTTAAAAAAAACAAAAATACGTTTGATAATCCGTTCCTAGTGATGTAATTGTGATGAAACTTGTACAAAGTCTTAGCTGTCAACAAAGAGAGAGGCAAAAGGTTTGTTTGGAAATGTTGTTGTAATGATGTATAGGATGTTTGCAATTTCTGTAGCATGAAATTTCAAGGTACAAACTTTTATGTCCTATGGTTTTAGTTGACTGTTAAAAACACATAGGGAAATTAAATACTAATGTATTACTATTATTCATCACAAACTATAATATTAAAATGGAGAGACAAAATATAACTAAGTATAAAAACAAAATAACTCATTTATAACATGATTCAATCTTCACACTTTAAATCAATTAAAGAAATAAGATTTTAAATGATTGTAATATAAATTTTTCGATGGTTAAATATGTTTTAATTTTTAAATATACATTTTAAATTAGATTATTTTTTAAAATTTTGATTATTTTTAATTTTTAAATTTTATAAATGAGTGAATATAATTTTTTAATTTAAATGTTATTCTAAAATAACATTTTATTTTATTTACATAATCTATCTCAGATATCAACATAAAACATGTTAAATACATACAAAAATATTAACTTTATTTATCAAATTTTAAAATATAAACTAGTTTTAATTTTACATTTAAGTTTAAAAGTTAAATATATATATATATATATATATATATATATTATTTTATAAGTGATAATTAAGCCTAATTTTTTAAATATATATTTATAATACAAAACTTAAATAATGTCATCAATTTGCGGTATTATATCCACACATGTAAGTTAAATCAACATACTAATAATTAGGAGATGTATGATAGACTAGAGTATTCTAAATTCATTTGTATTATTTTTACTTAATTTAGATCACAAGTAAGAGATCGTAATAATAATAATAATAATAATAAATTTATTCACGATATATGTTAGAAAAGTAAAATTTAAATCTAATTTGATTTTACAGAATTAATTTATAAAATAAAAATTACACTCTATTTATATATTTTGTGAATTGATCTCATCTAACTTTTAACCATATATATTTTTAATTTTGGTGTTATTGAAGTGTCTTCCATACATCTCAACAACTTAGAAAATCTCGACTTCATTGATAAGAGAATAATAATAAGAAAAATATTATTAAGATTTTAGATTTGATAAATTTGATGTAGACAGTTACATCTCAATACTACAAGAAAAAATAGAATAGCATGTCAGAGTTTGATCTCGGAGGATCGAATCAAAATCTCAACGTACCCCACTTGGCCTAAAAAATCGATTAGAATTTGATTATTGGAAAACCTAATTTTGACATATATTTCCAAATTTACTTTTAAAAATTGGAAAGAAAAGAAAGTTAAATGTTCGGAGTTCTATTCAAACTAAACTGAAGTCTCATAACAATAAAATTAAAACCAAAATAAGATTTGTTGGATAAGAACAAAATTTAAATGAGTTTATTGTGGAAAAAAATTAATTAAATACACAGAGAATAAGAGCATATACCAAAAAGATTCCGATAGACTAGTGACTATAAAATTGAAACTAAATGAGAAAAAAAAAAACCTTTTAAATTAGAAGTTACAATGAATTTTAGAAGTATATAAGTCTTTGGATTCATCTGCATTTACCTTTAAAAAACTCTCAACATTAATATTTTCAGTATTTTTTATTCTTATATTTTTACTTAAGTATTGTAATACACAAAGATATTTTCGTGTATTTAAATCACAACAAAAGGCATGTAGATACAATTTATAATAATAATAATAATAATAATAATAATAATAATAATAATAACTTCATAAATGTATAAATGTTGGCCAGAAACAACTAAATGCATGTGAATTTATTAAGAAATAATCATAAGTGTGTAAATCTTCGGTGATTTTGTAAAGTACATAATTATTAAAATTCCTTTTGTTACATGGGTTTATAAATATATGTGTACATAAACAAAATAGACATTTAAAAATAAAATTGTGTTATTGATAAAAATATGAATTAATTCATTAAAATTTGTAAGTTTTTAATTAAAATACATAGATAAAAAATGTAATATATTTAATATTGGCCAGTGAAATTAAAGTACTGATTAGAATTATTAAACGCTATGACGCATAAATACATATGTGTATCAGATATGACGCATACATGATACATGCATATCGAAAAATGTATAATAATTCTTAAAAATATGATAAATATATGATTGTTATTGTATCAAGCCAAATTAAAATCATATATATTAAAGTTGTTAACATAAAAAATTATAAATTATTGTTATCATAAAAATAATACTATTTTATACATTAAATACTTCATTGATATATTGGTAAAATATATTAAAATATCAAATACGTATTTGTGTTAAATATAAATACATATACGTGATATAAATTGAAGTATTAGTGCATCGTATATTAGAAAACTTAATTTTTTACTTGATAGTAATTAATTAAAAAAATGTAAGTGATAAAAAAATTACAAAATAAAAAAAATTAAATTAAATGACATTCATGAGGTGCTATTTTTAATAAAGTAAAATTTAATATATTTTTTTAATATATAGATTTAATAAAATGAGAAAATAAGTATAAAAGGAATGCTTTGTTTCTCTTATAAAATTTCAAACCTACACTTTTTACTAATAGGATGACGATGGATAGACAGAAGGCGGATTTGACTTCCTATAAAATTAATATGGATTTTTTTTCTTATTTCTATTTTTTCGAAGAATGGTTATATCTGTATCATGTTCATACTCTTTTATTACATGTTAATTAAATAATTTTGTTATAAAAATTAAAATTAAAATAAGTAAAATACGATATTATTAAGTATTAATATATGTCATTTATTACCAGTAGACACATATGCGTTGATTTTTAACACAAAAAAATATAATAATAATTATAAAAATAAATAATTTTTATAATTAAAGATAACTTTTATTTATTTTATAAATAGCTTTGAATAGTTATTTTTATTTTAAAAAATATTATATTTAAAAAAACGGTTTCTTAAATGATAAGTTAATTATTTTAATTTCAAAAAATGTTAAATATTAAAAAATAAAATGTGTATATAAAAGATGAATTTTCTATAAATATAATAACAAATATAAAATACATTTTATATTTACGTCATTAATAAAGATAATCACTTTTGTATGTGTTTGTTTATATAATTATTTACAATTTACTCCTTATGTTTTGTAGTTTTTTGTGTAAATTTTTATTGTTTTTTCTTTTACAAACTTAATTAACTTTGTTTTATTAGTTTTATTTTGTGAGAGAAAATTACGCATAGTAAAATTATAAAAATTAATTTATTTTTAACTATTTTTATGAATACAGTTCTTTATAATTGTAATAATTTTTTTATTTATTAATTACTATAATAATTCATTCTATTCTTATTATAATAATTACCATAAGAAAAAAAATACATACACATATGTTTTTAATAATACTATTATGATTATTATATTTATTTTGTTAACCATAATATTAAATGTTTAATATTATTACATTATTAACAAATATTATTATTGCTATTTCAAAATATATGGGAGATATTAACCTAACCCATACATAAACATAACATGTGGTTTATGGTGCATTCAAATTTAAACTCTCACATAAAATAGTGATTAACACTAACCTTTAATAATAATAAAAAAAAAATCTCATTATAAGATTCTTTCATGAACGTTATTTAGTATTTTTTTTTTATTGTTTCAAATTTTAGGTAATTTTTTTTTTCTGAAGTGAGAGTAGGTACCCTTGAATGGCTCCATCTAACGTTAAATAAATGTCGATATGGTATATAATAGGCTCAACAAAATGAAAGAATGGTCATGAATGTTTCTTGTACTATCCAATCTGAAAACTGAGGGATCAAACATGATGAAGTTTTTAGGTAAGAAATTAATTTTTTTTATGTAAGAAATTAATGTTTTAGGGTTGATAAGATCACTACTTCTAAATCCTACACGAGATCTCATCAACCTCAATATTTTTTTTACTATTACATTGCAACTAATCACATAAAAACCAAAGAGAGATTTATTTATCAGGTACTATAATCAATTCTATATATACACATGTTTCAATAAAATATTTTTAATTAATATTCATTTAAATATACATTTCACACATATATAATGCTAGTAAAAAACAAATGACCTAAAATAAAATCATATAAGGACTAAATTGATCCATGTTAAAAACATATAAAACAAAAGGGAAAGAGTGACGAATAAAATGAGGTTGGTCAAAAATTAATTATGGAAATAAAACTCGGTTTTTATTAATTATCCCTACCAAATTGTTTAATTAGATTAAACTAGTTATTTGTTGTGTTATGTTAATGTTGGAATGTTTCATATATGAGAGTGTTGGAGTCCAATATGACAGTGACATAAAGATGGTCCCGAATTGGAAGGGACATTGAGCGAGCCCAATCTGGAGCAGGGCTTAGGGCTTGGCCCATGTGTTTCTGATAATTTGAGATTCATTGTCTTGCTGGTTATTTACGAATTTAGGTAATTGAAGATATTTTTTCAAAAACTGTATTACGAATTAAATAATCTAAAACATTTTCAATTTAAAAAATTTAAAATATTTTTATTTTCTGTAATATAAAATCATATTTTAGATTTTAAATCACGCAGCCCAAAATATATTAATATGACATTAAGGATAAAATAAATATAGTTTCAAACTTCATAATTTCAAAATACTAAAAATTTCGTAATTCAAAATATAGTTTTAAATTGATTATAAATCTTCATATTTTTTTTATAAGGTAGTTGAAGAAAGTATTAAAGCATGAATGTACAGAAAAAAGTCCAAAGACACAATGGGTGGAGCCCAAAAACTGTGTAATAATACAGCAAAGAAAAAAAAAACGAAAGGACTAAAATTTATTTCGTGTAGTCAATTGATACCCAAACTGAAAATTGTTATTAAGAATTAAATTTGCTATAAACAGAGAAAAGAAAAATGAAGGAAAACCAAAGTGATATTAGGGGTAATTGAGAGATTAAAAATATAATTAAGTTACTATTTATTGCTCATCGATAATTGATGTGAATTGAACCTTAATGAGACTGTTTTTTGTGTTATATTTCGTCTTGAGATTTTTTTTAACTCCCAAATAATGGCTAGATATCCTATTAACACTTATAATTTATTTCTATTATTTTTCTCTTGTAATTTTTTGATATATAAACTTTATCGTTGATTAAAGTTATTCAAAATTATAAAATCATGAAGGGCTAATCGAATAAGGAGAAGAAAAAAAAATCAATAATAGCAATCTTTTTATATAATTAATTAAAAAGTAAAGTAATTTTTAATGGTACTATTATATAAAGCCCTCACTAATTTGTAGTATAAAGACATGCTCCACTATTTACCCCATAGAAAAAATAATTAACAAGAGTAACTTGGTTGTAAATAGTTTTTTCTATTAGTAGAGCCTTTCTTTTACAATCTGTATTAGTTAAATTTCTACATTAAAAATAATTATAGAACATTCTTCAATAGTCCCGTACAATTGATGTATTTTTTTTTCATTTTTAAAAACAATTATACAACTCTTCAATGATAAAAAAAATAAAATTGCAACAATGATTGAACTCCATAATTAATTGTTGAACACATTGCTATGAATGATATTATAAGAAAATGCAGAGGGAAGCATGTTATTATTATTTGCAGATTATACTGATGTCCCTGTCGAAGACCAATGGGAGCTAAAGAAACAATAAGAACGACAATGCTCCAAATCATGATGTGTTGTAATAATTATGTTCGAAAAACATGATACAGGGAAAGTGTTGTTCTCAGGGTTGTTGCATGAAGAAGCTTATATCATTTGCTATATTTTCAGCATCTGCAGCAGCTCCATAGAAGCCTCTTCTTGATAGCCCAACACAGTACAAACCATTATTTCCCTTCCAATGCCTGGGGTAACTTGGCTTCGGAAGACCATCATCGTTCAGAAGGTAATCATCACCCTGCACAAACATAATTCAATTTCTTACACACTGTATAAAGTAAATTTAGTTAAAATAAACTTTGAATGATGTTAAGAATTTTACTTTAAATTTAATTCAACTTTACGGAATCAGTATGTAAGGTCAGGTTGACATCTATATATATAATTCGAAGTGAATTTTAAGCTTAACTCAATCCCATAAAATCGGCTTATAAGATGAGGATTGCACCTCATTTATATATTGTGAATTGACCTTATCTCTAGTCGATATAGGACTTCCAATACAACCTCTCACGCCGAGGTATATTTATCTCGTACGTGGGACTAAAAATTTGTAGGTGGTCTGTTAGCGGTCCAATAGCGGGAGGAACAAAATGTCCAAAAAATTTCATTAGGATAAACTCTAACCTAGCTCTGATACCATATTAGAAGTGAATTTCAAGCCTTATGTTAGACTAAACGTTAATTCATGGTCTGAACGGATGAATCAATATGTCCAAGAGACAACAAATATTGTTAAGATATGTTTAATGTTTGAACACACTTATATAATCTAAATTGGACTTATCTCTTGTCAACATGAAACTTTTAACACATGATTCTGATATGATGCATTTATTGAAAAGTATATTTCAAGTTTAAAAACCAATTTATAATATGAGTTTTGTATTTATTTATATATTACAATTTCATTTGATATTTGGTCGACTAGTTTTAAATTGATTTTAAGTTTAACTCAACTTTACATAATCAGTTTGTAAGATGAAATTGGCATCTATATATATAAATTGACTTTATCTCTAGTTGATATGTTCACGCCGAGAGATATATACACCTCGTACTTTAAACTAAACATTAATTCATGGTCTGAACGAGTGAAATAATATGTTCAACAAACAACAAATCTTGTTAGGATATGTTTAATCCATGACTCTGAATTTTAAACCTAACTCAGTCATACAATCCAGCTTTGTAAGGTTTGAACCTACTTATATAATCTAAATTGAACTTATCTCTTGGCAACATGAAACTTTGGTCGACTAGTAATTTCCAACGTAATTATTTTTTTTTTCTACAAGTAATTATTTCTTACCTTGAGCCACTTGTTGGTTGATCTCTTGAAGCCTGTGCAAAAAACAATGGAGTCAAATGGGTGTAACTCCCCATTCTTGAATAGGACATCCTTGCCTCTTACGCTTTCTATTTCTGCTGCAAAAACCTACATATCACACAATATACAGAATGCTGCTTCGTCACGTCACACAAAACAAACATTATGGTGTAAAATCTTTAAGCGACTCAGTATTTTATTCTACCAAGGAAATGAAACAGTTCAACTACCTATAAGGTGTATAAGAATGTATTTTATATGCATAAAAAATTAAATGATAGTAGAAAAACAACACTAAAAACCTTCCTTTTGTGCTGATTATTGGATTATATTGAAAATTTTAATAAATACGAAAGCCACAAAAAGGAGTGATTTAAAGAAGAAAAAAAGTTGCCAAAGACTATATCTATCTATAACACGTACCTTTAGTTCTTGAGATTTTATCTTCTTATAGGTTCCAACGTCAATAACTGGATATTTTCCATGCTTGACCTTCATGTAAAAGGGTCCCTCGGTGGGTCTTCTGACCCCATATTTAGTCACATCACCGTAAACCATGGTGCTCAGAATCACCATCAACGAGTCCACCATGCTCAACGACAAATACTTCAGCAGAAACAACCCTAAACTCACCATTTCCCTCGATAAAAAATGAACCTGTTCCTTCCATTATTATTCAATAATTTCCATCTATTAGAGTGCGTAACAAGCAAACCATAACTCACCCTTTATTCAGGTCAACACAACACCACCAACATTATAAATATGCCTACTTTTTCTGTTCTTTTCACATCAATTCGTGACCAATACAACACCACAAAAAAGTCAAAGTAACAAGCTTTCGTAAACACTTTATACCAATCCAGTGAAAATGACTACTCTTGACTTTTTAGATCGTTTTCTAAGCCTTATTCTAACATTATCATTAATTACTAATAAATATATTAGTGCATTGATATGTCAGATAAAGATTGGTTGGAGTGTGAATTGTTTGATGTTTCGGATTACTTAATAATCTGTCATCGACATTTAAAATTAAAGTAGAGTTAGTCTAACAACAAGTCTACTACATTAAAGCTTTGGGTCCACTGAATTTTTAAGTAAATAAATAATGTGCCAAGTATTTTAAAGCAAAAAAAAATAAAAAATCTAACATGGTAACATGTATCATAAAAAGAAATATCATCTTTTAAAGCATGCAGTTTAGCTATCTGATTCTTGTAAGAGAATATTCATATTATTGAAGTATTGATCTTTAACTTCCAAACAAGTAATAACCTTAGTATGATAGAAAAACACCAACATAAGCTGTTTGGAAATATAGAAATATAATAATCAAACGAAATCTGAAATCAAAAGAGTGAGATCAGAGTTATAAACTTTGTACCCAATGAAGTAATTATTTGTCTAGAAATAGCTTTGATAAACGTTCATTATCTTATTTTTTAGTGTTACTTGCTTCTTTTATTCTCACATTCTTCTCTTGTTTTATTAGCACAATTGTTGTTCCTCTTCTAAAAATATGATAATAAAAATACATTATAATGATAAAAAAATATTAATATTTTTTATGAAATAGCATCAAAATGACTTTTTTTTTCAACTAAACAACACACTTATTTTAACGTATATGTATTCTCAGTCAAGCCAATTTAATCTTCGCTCTTTATGAACTTTTTTTTTTCTCCAAACCAACGTGGTGCTAAAGTATTTAAAAAAAGGAACATGCATTTTTTTTTATGATCATAATTCAGTTTCTGAAAAATCGAATTTTTAGCACAATTTTTGTGACGATGAATTGGAAACAAATCAAATATAAATACCATTTAGATCGATTTTAATTTAATATTGAAATTATAATAATATAATAAAATTATTATCAATAATTTAAAACATGCTATAACAACAAATTTAATTTGTAAATCTAAAACATGTCATAATGTTTTTAAAAAGATTTTAATTCTTTCTAAAATACATTTTTATTAAAAAGAGAAAAAAAAACCAGACCATGCAATTCAGCTCGAGCAGAACCAAGTGTGAACTTAATATAAAAATAGGTCACTTTTAATAAAGGACCACGATAGTTTGACACTATCATTCTTTTATACTATACCAGGTTGGATTGCAGAATTTTTTTATTAGATTTTTTTTTTGGGTAAAAAATCGTAATTCTCTCCTATTTCTCTAATTTTTTTTTAATTTATCTCCTTTTTTATAAAAAAAATTAACGAAAAAAAAATATTTTTTGACTACTAAATTTTAACAATTTTTTAAGTAATTTTTTATTTTTTTATTTTCAATCTTCTAAAACTATTTAAAAAGTTTTCAAAAACTAATAGTAAAAAGAATATGATCTTTAAACAAAAATAACATGCTATATTAAAACATGTTTTAACCTTAATCCTACAAAAACATTAGACGATGAATAGACTAATTAACTATAATAGAATTACCGGGCTTCGAACAAGAATGGAGGTTTTGGCACCATGGTTGACAAGGTCCAAAGCGATTTCCATGCCGGAATTCCCAGACCCAACAACAAGAACATTCTCGTCTTTGAACTCCTTCCCTGACTTGAACCGAGTAGAATGAATCACCTTCCCAGGGAAACTACTCAACCCTTCCACCGCCGGCACAAAGGGATCGCTAGTTTCCCCGGTAGCCACCACCAGGAATCTCCCGCAGTACTTCTCCACCTCGCCGGACTCCCCATTCCGGGCCTCCACCGTCCAGCAGCGGCGGGCGCCGTCGTACTGGGCGAGCTCCACCGTCCTCCGATAGAGCGGCGCGATGGCGAAGTGGGAGACGTAGTCGTCGAGGTAGTCTAGGAAGTGGTTCTTGGGAACGTAGGGAGGGAAAGAGGGTGGAAATGGTTTGTGTGGAAGCTGGCAGAAGTGCTTCCTGAGGTGGAGGTGGAGACGGTCGTAGGAGTATTTCTTCCACAGAGAAGCGAAACAGTCTTCTCTCTCGAGGATTATGAACGGAATGGAGTGCTTCCTCAAACATGCGGCGGCGGAAAGCCCTGAGGGGCCTGCTCCGACCACTATCACTCGCTCGGCTTTCTCTTCCTGCATTCTCACTCTTTGTTTGTGATCTTAGTTACAATATTGCTTTCTGCTTTCGTCTGCTGCAACGTATTATATAGGGCCCCTTACTTCTGCACAGACATCACACGCAACAAGATCGATATTTTAATATCAGAGCGCAGGGTTACTTGTGAAAGATACTTCTCATTGAAATGCTTCGTAAGAGAATAGTATATTTGAGCAAGGAACTCACCAAGTCTAAATCTAAATTTTTGATAACCATAAAGATAATTAAATATGTTATTAAGTTTGACGATTTTACTTAATTACAAGACAATATTTGATTAATAAATTAAAAAATTTAACTAATAACAATTATAGTAATCGAAACTTATAAATTAAAAAATATTAATAATTAAAATAATTTTTAAAAATATAATCATCACGGAATAAAATAGTTTATATTATGAATTATAATATTTAAATTAATCATTAATATTAACTATTTAGATTTTGATTATTAAAAATTGTTTTTAAATTAATTTTTATTTAAAAAATTAATTTCTAAATTGATAAATTAATCTCTAAATTATTATTTTCAATTATATAAATAATATGTTGATTCTCTATTCGGTCAACTTTTTTTTTACTGTTGAACTAAAATAAAATGAAACTTTTTATTTATTAAATTCTATAATTTTTTATTTTTATTTAAATTTTACTTTATATTTATAAATTTATTTTTTAAATTTTTTTGTGTGAAATATCTTTTAAATATATAATATACAAAAATAAATTATTTTATTTCTATCTTATGCAACATGATAAACATGGATGGTTTGAAAATGTTTTACATCTAAAGTGTGTGAGAAAAAAACATGACAAGGATTTTAGGTTTTACTGTCTCTGTTCCTTTTAACGGTATGTTTATTCACCAAAGAAAAATATTTTAACTATTAAATTTTAATAATTTCTTTTTATAATTTTAGATGATATTTTTAAGTAATTCATTAATTTTTTATCTTTTTATTTTTAATATTTCAAAATTATTTAAAAAATAATATCTCATATTATAAAAAAAAATGTTAAAATTTAGTAATTAAAATATGACCGTTCATTCAACAAATGTGAAGCACAGAATGCGGTTTGCCCCGTCAACCATGAATAGAAAAGGGAAAGAAACTATTTTTGAAAACCTACATTTTCTCTTAATATCATCTAAGAGAAGCATTATCCATCCGTATACGGATTTATCATTTACTGCATATGAAAGCATATTATATTAAAAAATAAAGCTGCATAATTTGGGCATAATCTATTTAGCCAAGTAAACATCACTTCTTCATATTACATTAGGAATACAGTTTTATTATTTAATATAATTAACTTTCAATCATACAAATTTATTATAATTTAAATTACAATATTAAATTATTCATTACACCCGTTTAACTATAGTAATTTGAAATTATCTAAAAACTTAATAATTTATGAAACCGCTCCGATTTTTTATTAACTTAATTTTTTACCGTCATGATTAGTTTTGTTGTGTCTTAGTAATTCTAAGGGCCACTTTTATTGAGTACCTAATATTAAGGGCTATTACACTGTTGGGTCTAAAGGACTGGTCCATAGGGTGACAAGGCCCCTAAAGCAGCCAAGATCCCTCAATTGCAAGTCATTCTTAAAAATCAGTGCCTTAACTCGCCCATTTTCTCTCCACATAACCTCTTCTAGTGTTTGGAGATCTACTCAAGTTCAAGTGAGCTCAACCTCAGTCTCCTGTTCACGTAAGTTAATTCTCAAACCTAGCCTTTCTAAGTTGTTTTCGTGGTTTATGTCGGGACTCACTGTATGATCCAATCTCCTTTGTCGTGCCACTATTCCAGTTCATAGATTTGTCCTTGGAGTTACTGGTTTCGCTGGCTTAATATAGGTAAGGGAAGCCAGGATTTCATTATTTTAAGTCATTTTCGCATCTTGGTCTGTTTTATGTTATGAATACTTGATTCACGGGGTGTCTGTGGTATGAAAATGCATTGCTGGTGTTGTTTGGATGATTTTTTTTTTCTGGCTTGGCACGCGTGAGAGCGGGAAGGTTCTGCTGAACTCGTCCAGGCGAGCTGTTGGTCGCTCAAAATGAAAAGCTCTCGCTTAAGCGAGTAGCTCTCGCCTGAGCGAGAACAGCTACAACCACCCTTCTCTCTGATTCATGTTGCAGCTGAGCGAGATTGACAGGGTTAAGTGCATATGCGTATGTTTCATGTGATTGGATGAGGTGTGCTTTAAACCGTTGAAGTTACGAGGCCATATACACTCTATATGATATAATTGGGGTTGGAAGTCGATGTGTTTGGTATGAGTTTGTCATGATATATGTTTGGATAGTTGGTTATTTATATATATATATATATATATATATATATATATATATATATATATATATTAGCATGAGATTGGTATGCATGAAAACTCTATGATTCATTTGGTGAAACATGGACAAGTTATGTGTAGGACGTAATCCCATGACTCTCATGGTGGGAGCTCATGGTGGTGCCTCATTATATGGACGTAATCCCATGGACCCTCTTAGGGGGAGTCAATGGTGATGCCTCATCTATTGGACTTAATTCCATGAACCTCGGGGTGAGAGTTCATGGTGGGGTGGTGCCTCAATATAAGGACGTAATTCCACGAGGGTATCGTGGTGGTGCCTCAATATAAGGACGTAATTCCACGAAGGCTTTGTGGTGGTACCTCACTACTAGGACGTAATTCCACAGTCTTGTGGTGGTGCCTCATTGTACGTATCCGGATAGTCAAGTCTACAAGTCTTAAGTGGTTTGGGTATATCATGTGTGGATATCTGTTAATTATGTTTGGTTTTGAACTTACATGTTGAGTGTTATAATATAAGGATCTGTTACACTAGCTTACCCTTTTGCTTGCTTGAATGTTGTGTGGTGTGTGGCTTTCTCCATTGCGATGATTATCAATTTTATTGATGTGAGCAGACGTGAGAACCCCTGACAATGGTAATGATAGTAGAGATGCTGCAGCTTGATAGTTATGAACGGGTATTGAGCTCACTATGGGGCCCACGGCCGAAGGAGTTTTATTAGTTAGATTTTCTCTTGTTCTGGACAAGAACTTGTGCTGCTTTTGAACTATTGTACTTATGTTAGGCAGTGTGGTGCCTCTTTTCTTTTGTTATGAATAGGTTTGGGGTACTGTGTTTCTTTCCTACTCTCTGAATATTTATGTAGGTGACGTTTCATTAAATTGGATTTATCTATTTAAAATGGGACGTTACAGTAATTTCTTTATGTAACCTTTATAATTTAGACAGATAAGTTATTTTCATTTAATAAATAATTATTAATTATTTTACATAAACTATAATAATTTTTACATAATAAAAAAACATATATAAATAAATTAATTAACAATTTACTTCTTTTCTTATACAATTTATGAACTTACGTAGAAAGTTAAGAAACTTAATCCGCAATTTCTAACCTATCAATTGAACCAAATAAGTTTTCAAATAAAAAATGTTCAGCAACAATTTTTTAAATTGGTGTAGTAAACTATTTAGTATTGTCATGTTAACGTCGATATCTTTAAATTAAAGATAGAATTCGAAAGATTTGATCTAATTATTGTTATTAGAAAATGATTACATTTCATAATTATTTGACAATTAATTCTATCCATAAATATTAAGCAAAAGAAAGTGCATAATTAAGCATTTCAATTCTTAATAAGATATAACGGATTATGTATTTCTTTAACGTCATTATTTCTTATAGAATCATCTTTAAACAAGATATGCTAACCTAATTAATAAAAAATATCATAAAATTAATATGGAAATTACTTCTGATAAAAAAAAAGTGAAACATACAAATACTTTAGTGGAAAGTTATGAATGAATAAATACAAAGTTAAGATTTCAATTTATACACTTAATATAATCTAGAATTTAACTTTTATCAGTTTTTAAAATCATTTCTAATAAACAGAAAAATCAAGTCTCCCAAATTTGTTTTTTTAACGTATTAAAAAAGTACCTTGTAATTGGTTATGATGTAATTAGCATAATATTTGAGAAAGAGAAATTAGTTGTAAGTTTTTCAACATCTGGTATCAGAATTCAGAAGAGTGGCAGTGCATTATTGAGCATGTCAATCCATAATCAACTTTTCTTCCAATGAAAGAAATAAATGATAAACACATTTGCTTTTGGGAAAAGTATGTTGTGTCTTTGAATTTTTGGGACAAGATATTTTAGGGTTTTCTCACGAAAATCACATTAAAGTAAACAATTAGTGTGAACCCAATTTCAGCAGTAGAAAAATCGAAATTGTTTATATATTGTCATAATGGATAGTGATATAATCAACAATTATTTCATATATAATATTTTATTTTATTTTTTCATTCTACCACAATTTATCGTACAATTAACACATTAGTCTTATTAGATATTCACAATGCAAGAAGATATCAACTTTGAAAGTTGTTATTGTTATGAGAAAAATAAAGAGTGATAAACAATAGTTGCTTCTTTATGGTCCTTGCTATATATTAGTTTTATGAGTATTTTTTCTTAGTATTTTTTTTATTTAATTTTATGTGAGACTAACTTAAAGGATAATGATAATGTAATAATTCACTTTTAATAACTTCTCTTATCACTTAAGTTGACATATTTTGAGTGAGTTTAGAATAAAAAAATAAAAAACCACTTAAAAACTGATAATTAAAGATATAAAAGAAAATTGTCAAAATTTAATTATTAAAGTATAATTTTTTATACTTAAATTACTTTTAACAAAAAGAAAGGTCGAAAGAAAACAAGAGTAAAATGAATACAAAGTACATTAAAATAATCGTTGGCAGCTTAAATGCGTTTTTTCTTCTTTAATGCTATTTTCTTTTTATGTAAAAGAAGGTCAAAACTCAAACGCAAAACATACATTTTTTTATTTTGAAGAATCACAATTTAATGATTACTCATTAGTTACATTTTACATGACAAAACTTTATTACTCAGAGTGGCTGGTGCTTAATACATTTGTTCCACACCGAACATGAAATTCACGATGGAAGTGTATGTACACCACATTTTATCCAGTTTTTTTTTTTCAAATAATACCTTTTAAAAATAAAATTTCTCAAATGGACCAATGAACTTTTTTATTGTGTAGGAACTGCAAATTGAAAGTGAAAATTCAATTTTCTAGAGACCGAACTTCTCATGTGTACAGTAAAGAGAAGTCACTAACATAAAAATAAAAAGTGTCTATAATATCATCTAGTTAACGTTACTAAAGAAAATACAGACGTCAAATATGACCAGCGACATTTTTGTAAATAAAATATCAATTTTAACGTCTGTCCAGATATGTCTTGACGTCCTTTAATATCTGTTCATCACGCGCCAAACTTCACTCCAACTTGACGTCTATTTCCCACGCGTCCAACATTATTCGACGCCAATTTTTTCACTTATCTAACATTACTCGACGTTTGATACTCTCAAACCTGACGTCCCACTTCATATTCATATTATTCATATTCTACAACAGTCACGCGAAACCTATTTGGAAAATTTTGTTTTTCAAAATCTTATTATTTGAGAAATAATGTGTATTTTACGAAGGAAATGAAATGTAGTAATGAGATTTGACAAAAAGGGTGACCTATATTTTCCTACTTTTTAATTCTTTGCCTTGATTGGTAGTTGGGTTTCTGTTTGACGCAACCTAACCTAGGAAGTCAATTCATGAATGTCGCCAAATTCAATGTTTTTCATGATGCCGCATTTACCCCTTCAACAACGTCTCAATTGCTTTCTCACTATTATTATTGTTAACAATTTTATGCTTATACTCATCTCACCACTTTACTATTTTTCACAAAAAGCTATTAAAAATCGTGCTTACTATAACTCTTAATTTTTTACTTTGTTTTTCTTAGATCATAGTTGAAAAAGAAAAGGTTGTGAAAGATGAATTAATGCCTTTAAAAGAATAGGTTGGGCAGAAAAAATTGCTACTTATCTGAATAAAATCTGTAGGAAGGAAAGGAATATCTGAGGAAGTAAGAATTAGTGAAGAATAACAAGATGAACAATGGCATCCTCAAAACAACACCTTCAACAATAACAATCATTCAAATAATAATAAAACGAGCTTCAATAATATTCAAATTTATATGCATCCTAGTTATCTATAAAATTTATATAATCGGTTGTCCATAAGTAATTTAATTATTTTACTCACAAAATATTTCTATTTTGTTTATGTTTGTTAACGATCGCTCTTCAAGGACGCTATGATGTTAAGTCAATATAAAACTATTTCAATTCATATGAAACTTTAGTATATAAATTGTATTAACGAGGTGAGAGACTAAAAAATGACCAGATATTATTATGATAATAAAAAGAAAAAAAAAAGAGAAACATAGGATATTATTATACTAACTCATTTATTACTAGTAGAAAATACAAATTTTAAATTAAGTTGAATTATATGATATAAAGGGTTTATACCGTGTAAAGATATAATAAATAACAATTTTAGACCTTATCTTCTTCTTTGGATGCTTCATATATTGTCCTGGCATGGAAAGTTCTCTTCAACCTTATAATTTATGCTTTATTAATTTTCTTTTAATTGAACTATTATTCATGATAATATGTTTTTATTATGATATTTTAATTTGAATCACTTATTTATATATATATATATATATATTATTTTTGTATATTTTATTATGTAATCTATAAAATTTTCTTATATCTTATTAATGAAATATGTAATTTATAAAATTAAAAATATATAATTTGAATTATTTATTTTCAAAATAAACATATCATAATCATATACGTAGTAAGCGATACATGTGTGGGCATCCATGCATGAGGTATTTTCAATAAGTTTCTAATATGTTTTAATTGTGTTGAAATGTTATTTTTGTGATTTTACATTGTAGTTAATTAATTTTTTAAACCTAACTAGTTTATATTATCAACTCTTTTTCCTCTTTTCCTTATACATGCTACATGAACAAAATACTAAATTCTAAGTATGTTTACTTTTTCTTAATATTTTTAACAAAATATGATAAAACGGTTTGCTTTTACACATAATAAATTCACATGTACATGTCAAGTTCATTAACTTACTTTTAGGATTGCTCCTAAATTCTTTGGTGGGGAATGAATAACAAGGAAAATGGAAAAATACAATTTTATTTTATTTAGGTAATTATTATTTTTTCATTTCTAGTTTTGTTTTGATGCTTTTAGCGCTGTGTTGTATCTTTTTTATTTTTATTTTTTTTTCCAAATCTCGATGAATAAGTCACAAATCTTCTATTTGTTGTTGAAGGGTCGCTTGCCAATGTAAAAAGCACAAGTGCCCTATTGAAATGTCTCACTCTTAAAATACTTCTAGAGTTTTTTTCTTGTTATGTATTAGTAGTATAATAGTGTGATATCAAATAATGAAAAATTAATATCATTTTAAATTAGTTATTATAAAAATAAACTATTTTCCTTACCTAGTGATCAATAACATGTAAAAAAAATTTTGTAATTTATTACATAAAAAATCGACTCATAAGTTGAAGTTTGCACTCATCTATATATTACGAAATTATATTATCTCTAGTTGATATGAGACTTTTATAAAATGAAAAAATAAATAATAAATAGATAAACATACTGTAAAAAAAATATTAAAATGAAATCCAAACTTCTAAATAGAAACATACAATTATAAATAATTAAGTACTAATGGAGAGGGTGTTGTACATTAGTGAAAGCATGAGAGGGGACTAGAAACTTGGAAATGTGAAAGAAAACAAAGAAATTAATAAGAATCTGCAACTAGAAGGGACCATGTAACAACCATTATGGGCCACTAAAATCTTAAATTTCCAATGGGGGCTTTTCCCTACACCTCCAAAGAGTTTTAATGCACTTCTAAAAGAATTTAAATTTCCTATAGTACCCCTCTGAACCCTTTGACTGTTAAGTGGTAAAAGTTAAAAAGAGATTCTCTGCTCTGCTGTGAAATCATGGGTTCTTTCATATTTTGAAACCCAGTAAAATCCTTAATCGGCTTTCGAAATCCGGTAAAATCCTTAACCGACTTTCGAAACCCGATGAATAGTGCCAAATGGATTTAAAATTATGAACCGACATTTGAAGTCCGGTTAAGTGATTCAATGAAATTCGAAATCCGTTTTCTTTGTATACCGGCATTCAAAGTCCAGTTAAGCCTTTAACGAAATTCTAAATCAGTTTTTTTTTTTTAATCGATATTCGTAGTATAGTTAGTGATTTTAATTTTCTTATTTTTTTATTTGATTTGTTTATAAGATTTAATTTCAATTGTTTTATAATTTATGTATTAATTATTTAATTTTAAATTATTTATAAGTACATTAAATAAAATTTTATTAATTTAATTTTTGTAGTTATTTTTACCGGCAACATAGAAGTCCGTTTTAGTAAATTATTTTTTTATTTAAAGTTTATATTTATATACCGACATTTGAATTCCGCTAGTTTAATTTTTTTAATTTATTTTGCATATAATATTTATTTTCAATTCCATTAATGTTATTAAGTTGTTGTTTTGTTGTAATATATTTTATTAATATTTATTATTTTTTTAGTTCTTGAGTTTTTATTTATTTATTTATATTATTTTTGTTTTAATTTGTTATTTTTTTATTCATTTTATTACTTTATTGTATTTATTTTATTTATTTTTTAATTTTATATGTAAAATAAATTAAAAAAATTAATCTAACGAAATTCAAATGCTACATAAATATAAACTTTAAATAAAAAAACAATTGACTAAACGTCGGTATATAATTTTATTTAGCGTGTTATATATAATGTAAATAATCTAAAATTAAATAACTAATATATGAATATAAACAAATTAAAATTAAATCTTATAAATAAATAAAATAAATAAATAAAAACATTAAAAGCTAACAAATTATAAATAAATAAAAATAATTTGAAAATAATTAAATAAAATTAATCTAGATATTATAAAGGCAAATATTTTAAATAAAAATTTATCACTATTAATTAAAAATTAATAAAGTAAAAATAACTACAAAAATTAAATTAATAAAA
>Ga0209589_1005542_pt1 | contig 21390 bp, 17 predicted proteins | sample CowpeawhiteBW_FD_187525 | JGI IMG/M metagenome (GOLD analysis project Ga0209589, IMG submission 187525) | Root nodule microbial communities of legume samples collected from California USA - Cow pea white BW (SPAdes) (version 2) | ecosystem: Host-associated > Plants > Roots > Nodule | place: USA... | reverse complement strand
TTTTCTTTAGGGCTATGGCCCCTGTATTCGTAGTTGTTAGATTGTAAACTCTTAAGTAATCGGTTATCCTGCTTTTAGTTGGCATCGTGGTGTGCCTGGTTTTGTAGGGGTGACGTTATGAACCCCAAGACTGCATTATTGATTTATCTCTGTGTGACGTTTCCTTTAATTTTATGTATATAAATTAAATGGGGCGTTACAGCCACCATAGTTATTATATAGGAACTTATAGAAAACCATAAAAGGAGCAAGGTTTACGAAAACAGAGTTTGGGATCTCCTTTAAATGTTTATTTAAAAAATAAATAAAATAAGAATAAAATAAGAATAAAATAAATAAATAAATAAAGATGAAAAAACTTTTTGAAAAAAACAATTTGTTCAAAGATGTTGATATCATTCTTTTTTAATATTTGAAAATTTTGTATTTTTTTAGTAATCTTATAGAAGAGTGAAGTTATTAAATACTAAGATGACGCGGGCGGTCAAATGAGCACTTATACATTTTAAAAGTTAAAAGAGTATTTAAATTATTTATTTGTTATTACTTCCTTTAAAGGAAAAAAATTTCTGAAATAAGACATGATACCCAAAAACGTGACTATTATATGTTCATAATTTATGAAAACATTAGGAAAATAAATAAATAAAAGATTAGGAAATAACATTTAGGATTAAACATATTATTTTATTATAAAAAAGTTTTAAAACACTTAATATGAAAAATATGGCACAACATATTCATATAATGTTAAAACATGATATCTCTCACATATTCATGCAACAACGTTCACAACCCAATGCAATCAACAAACATTAATTAAAAAACTAATGAACCCAAAAAATGCATGACAGTAATGCTTTTTCCATATCAAAAGGAAATAGTGAAAACATCAAATTCAACCAAGATCATAACCAAAACTCAAGAAAGACTGCATAACACAACAAAAAATAATTCTTGTGAACCTGAACAGGAGATCGGATTTACAATAGTTGCGTCGGAACACCAAGAAGCACGTGCGGCTGGCGATCGAAGGTGAGTGGAACTTTTATATGCGAGGGTTAAAAGAAATTGTGTGCTTAGGGTGAGAGAGGTCTCCAAAATTCTGAGAGAAAAAAAATTCCCCTTATTGTTTTGCTTGATAAGTTTATATACCCAACATTATAAATCTAATGTAATCTCGTAATAAAGTCAGTCTTGATTACAAAGAAATTTAAAAGGCAAGAACTAGTCTTAATATTATCACATTATGGGAACCAAATCACAAAAAAATCAGAGCACAAAATCAAATGTGAACAGCAAAATTGATTCGAATTAGTAAAAGAGATATTGCTAATATTACTACTTTCTTTATTTCGAAAAAGAGGTGTCATAAAATTAGAGCTCAAAATTAAACGTGATTCTAAATATTAGAACATATTCTGTTTCTAATTATTAGACTAACTTTTTAATCTGGAGTAGGAAACGGCAAAGCATAGAGTGGGGGTGAGAATATAAAATTTTGGGGTGCCATTAGTTGCAAGAAAAAATGGTGTGAATGTACAAAATATTTTGGGCTAAAATAGAAACAAAGTCTCAAAAGAAAATACATAAAAGATTAAAACAATCTCTCTCTTTTTTTCTTTTTATTTATTTATTATTATTATTTAGACAAAGAAAAAACCAAAGAAAAAACATATTTACTCTTTTTATTATTTTTTATTATTTTTTTATTTTCTTTAAAAAAAACAAATTATTATTATTTATTTAGCCAGACGAAATTGAGTGTTGACACCATGGAAAAGAACATGGGTTTAATCTTTTACTGATTTTTTGGTGTTTTGTCTTTATTAACCCTTAAAAGATATTGATATTGATGTATTAGAAGAAAATTTTAATATATTTTCATTTTGCATCATCATTGTAAAATCTCAATCCAAATTACGAACTCCATCTACTAATTATTAAATAATTACTAATTTCTAAACTTTATGACTAGGCTTTAGATATATATTTGTAAGGTCTCTACTCCTCACACCCATTAACATAAATTAAACACTCCAGATTTTGCAGATATTCTTTTGTCTCTAGAAATTTCGCTGGTAAGATTTCCTCTTTTCTTCCCTTGATTAATATTCTTCTATCAATGTCTATATCATAAATTCAATATTTAAATTAATTCAATTGTTTCAGTATGAACCAATTTACTTTGTTAGAGGCCTTTGTGTGGTTCAATTACGTTCCTCGATAAGGTTTTTTACACTTATAATATTTTAGGGTGTGTTCGTTTGGGGATAGATTTGGGGAAGAGTGTGAAGATGAATTTATGTGAATTTGAGTAGATGAATTTGTGTGTTTTTTTGAGTGGATTTAGAGGGTAAAGTGGGTGGATTTGGAGATAAGTTTTATGAAAGTTAGTAAGAGATTTGATTGATGTAATAGATAAAATAAATGTAAAAATAGATAGAATTAGAGTTACCAAAATACCCATGATGAAAAAAGAGAATGATTGTGTAATTTGATGTTATAAAAAGAGTTACCAAAATACCACACTTCTGTTTTTGTTGTTACAGTGAATTAACACCACCACTCACTTCAAACAAATTACACACCACAGTGGGAATGTCCAGCTCCAAAGCATCCATGAACATTTACAATCACACACTTGCACAACAACCCATTTTAAATGGCAAGGCAAAGTTCAAACTTATGCACCTTCATGTATTTAAAATAAGGGCAATCTCGTAATGTTACATAAAAATACACTAAAATCACCTTTGGTAGATGGAATAAACCCTTCATCCCGCAAATCCGCACTCATAATTCGCTCCATATCGCCTGAAAAGAACACGGACAAAAGACCAAATTCGTCCTCACAAATACACTTAAACAGTGCAATCGCATGAAAAGAACGTTGCGTTAACCTTCTTTTCCAAAAACCATAAACATTTTAAACATCTTTAGTTTTGACCTACATAAGACATATGCTTTAGATCAAGATGTATTGTTGCAAGTATATAATATTTTTTTTACTCAGATAAGAATTTTTCATTTTCATAACATTAAACATCAACTTTGCCTTGCAACAAAGGCCAAAATCAAAATTTGTAAGTTGTCCAAACCATCTAATTAAAGTCTACTTATGGCCAAATGAACCGGGTTTGTAAAGAAAATCTTGATTTAAGATGCTAAAAGAACTTTCAAGAGTTCTATATTTAGGAAGTCTAACCTTTTTTTTATATATTTATTATAATTTATTGTAATTTATTATACCATAATTAAATCGTATAAACTCAACTTGTATAGTAATATAATAAAATATTCATCTATTTTATCAAATTTTATTATAAAATAATAGTTAAAAATTAAAGTATGAATTTAAATAATTTGAAAATAAATAAATTAAACATCAAAATTACTTAAAAAAATAGTAAAAAATTATAATAAAAAACTTATGAGAAATAAAAAAAAATACACTTAATTATTAATTTAGTTTCAATTCGTTTTTTGGTTATTTTTGTCTTCCTTATTATTTTTTAGTTCAATTTAATATTTTTATTATTTTTTTAAAGGATTCAATTTTATTTTTTCCAATATTTTGAAGCAAAAGTATTAACGAAACTTGATTTGTACATGTTAAAAATATTCTTTAGAATTTATACACTAAAGAAAAAAATTATTTACTTTTTTTATTATTTTTTTATTTTCTTTAAAAAAATAAATTATTATTATTTATTATATTATTTATTTAGTCGAACGAAATTGGGTGTTGACAGATGCCCCTTTTACTTAGATTTTGCTTAATAATATGAGAATTTTACATTTTCATATTCTCAAAGAAATAATAGTAAATATAAAGACACTAATTTCGTCCGGTTTCAAAAGAAACAAAGACAAAACATGAAATCAAAGATCACAAACCAACAACCTCATTTCCAAAGTATTCAATGACCATTACCACGTAGAGGGCCTTCATTTAGAAAGACATGATCTAGAAAGACATAAACCTTTTGCAAACTAAAACTTTTTGAGAAAGATTAGACAAATCCCGAGGAGAGGGTCTATCCAAAGGATCTGACGACCATTACCATGTAGACGGCCCTGATCCAAAAATATAAACATCTTGCAGAACTGAATTCTTTTTGAGAAAGATTAGACCAATCCTGAGGATAGGGTCTACATCCAAAGGATTCGACGACCATTACCATGTAGAGGGCCCCAATCTAAAAACATATATTTTTTGCAAATATGATTTTTTTTTTTGAAAAAGATTTGACCAATCCCGCGGAGAGGGTTTACATCCAAAGGATTCGACGACCATTACCATGTAGAGGGTCCCGATCCAAAAACATATACTTTTTGCAAATATGATTTCTTTTTGAAAAAGATTAGACCAATCCCGAGGAGAGGGTCTATATCCAAAGGATTCAGCGACCATTACCATGTAGAGGACCCCCGATCCAAAAACATATACTTTTTTGCAAATGATTTCTTTTCGAAAAGATTAGACCAATCACGAGGAGAGAGCCTACATCCAAAGGATTCGGCGACCATTACCATGTAGAGGGCCCCGATCCAAAAAAAATATACTTTTTTGCAAATGATTTCTTTTTGAAAATATTAGACCAATCCCGAGGAGAGGGCCTACATCCAAAGGATTCGACGACCATTACCATGTAGAGGGCCCCGATCCAAAAACATATACTTTTTGCAAATATGATTTCTTTTTGAAAAGATTAGACAAATCCCGAGGAGAGGGTCTACATCCAAAGGAGAACTTGAATATCGATTTAAGCATAAACAAACACAATGTGAATGCCATTTAAAAAAGAAGTAGAGTGAGCCCATGTGAAAACCTGCCCCTCTGGGCTCTTAAAGTCTTGATGGTAGGATGTGATGAGGGTGCATGAATGCATGCATAAAACTCTTAATTTTCCTTCCTTTCCTTTTCTTTTCTTTTTTTTTTGCATTTGGTGAATTCATCTGTGATTTTTCTTAAAATAAATATACCTTTTTACCAATATTTTTATTATTTTTAATTACCAGCTCAGTGTGACACTTTTACAACACATTTATGAAAACCCAAATGATATATTTTTTATCGAATAAAACAAAATACAAAAAACTTGAAAACAATGTCGATATTCTTAGTTGCATCCTCTATTATGGAATCATTATGCATAAAATTTTTTAACCGCATCAGAGTTGACTAGCAACGGTAACTCCTCCCCATCCATCCTTATGAGAATTAGTGCCCCACCAGAGAATGCGTTCTTCACCACATACGGGCCTTCATAATTTGGAGTTCATTTTCCTCTATGGTCCCTTTATATAGGTAAGATTATTTTCAAAACTAGATTGCCTTCATGGAACTCTCTAGGACGCACTTTTTTGTCAAACGCTTTTTTCATTCTTCTTTGGTATAATTGTCCATGACACACCACAATTAACCTTTTTTCCTCAATGAGGTTAACCTGGTCAAGTCTGGCTTGAACCCATTCTGCCTCTTCTAATTGGGTTTCCATCAATACTCGCAAGGATGTGATCTCTACTTCAAAAGGGAGTACTGCTTCCATTCCATATACCTGAGAGAAAGGTGTTGCCCCAGTTGAAGTACGTACTGACGTACTGATGAATGCGTATTTTTGCCCTCATTTCATGTTTAATTATGGGTATTTAATTGAATTTGTGTGCTTAAAGAGTGATTTAATTGATAATTCTGATAATTAGGTTGTTTGAGCTTGTGTGATAAAAATGTCTTAAAAAATGATTTTTAGCTGCATAAATTATTTTTGGATATTTTAACGTTTGTTGATATAGTTGAAGTTAAGATTAAGCTCATTCAATGTGGGAAAATAAATGGATTGAAATTACAAACCACTTTTAAATAAGGTTGAAATTAGCAACTTCTGGAAAATCACTTCTGCACCCCCAGTTTTTACATATACACTTCCCTTTTCCAAATGGGCTGCAGAAAATCTACTTCTACACCCCTTAATATGTCTATTTACAGCCCCTCTTACCACTTAAACCCAACTCACTCAGATCTTGCCATGTGGCAATCCACAACTTTCAAATTTGTCCAACCATATGTTGACATGTGTCATGATCCAATAACTCAAAATTCGGCCAATCAAATGGTGTCACATCATCATCTTCCATCTCTCTCACAAACCAGAAACCCTAGCCTCACATTCCAACGCCGGCAGCCACTGTTCCGTCACCACCTTCACGTCGCCGAACCACCATGGGCAGCCATTGCACCTCACCGTTGCTGGAGGAGATGACCACCACGAACCTGCATTCCACCGTGAAACTTGCAACCGTGAACGGAGAAGCATCTTGCGCGAAACAACTGCAATGTTCACGCTCCACCACAGTTCAGTCTTCTTCTTCCTGCACCAACAGCCGCCGTCGATCACCATTCGCGAGCACACCAAATCGGAGTAGCAGCCACGTCGCCGGTGAAGAAGAAGGCATCACCATTCTCGCATCTGTACGCGCATCAAATTCTCCATCCACGAGAGGCCAGCGTCGTTGCGGATTTCGAGCCTCCATGCGTTAGCCACCACAGTTTCTGCATCTACACCAGAACTCGTCACAGATTTGCGAAAACGCAGCCACCACCGTCATCCATTAACCTGCACCATGGCCACTGTAGAACCTGTTCGGAACAACACCTACAACTCCACCAGCGTTCTCGAGCAGATTCACGAGCCTGCACGCGTTCCATCATCATTTCGCAATAGCAGCAACGCAGCCAGCCATGGAAACCACTCACCACAGGTCTGCATCATCGCGCCACCGTGAACGACGCACCAACTGCAATAGTTCGCACCTGCATCATTCGCGTCCACCGTTCATCGTCCTCACTACAGTTTCGTCAACCTCCATTGCTCCATCCTTCCTCACGCTCACGAGAAACCAGCAGCAGCGCAGCCTCCTCCAGCCGTGTTCACCCTTCACGCATCCACCTGCAACGCACAACAGCACCACCGCGCTGGAGTAGCCACCGTTGCCGTCAGCCGCGCAGCCAAGGGAGAAACATGGAGGTAGAACCCTAATTTTGGAAAGAGACTTTCTGCGCCACGTGTCAGCCTCTGATTACACAGTCAAATTGGTCAAATCTGGTCAACTGGTCAATGGAGTAGCAAAGCTGGTCAAATCTGGTAAAAAAGTCAATGACTGGTCAAAGGAGGGGTTTAACTGAAAATATTAATATTTTTTTATGTCTCTGCAAATTTGGACTACAGGATTGAAAATGACTTATTGAAAAAATTAATGCAAATATTATTTGTTAATAATTTATTAGATATCTTTAAATAATTTATTTATTTAATTATATCATAAATTATTAACCAAACTATATTTGTCAAATAGTTTAGATCTCTCCAAATATCTTTGAATATTTATCTTTATCTTTATTTTAAAAGATATTTGAGAGGTTTTATCAACCGAAAAGCCCAGTCCAAATTCTATATAAAGAGACCAAGGGAGAAGTAGAAAAGGACAAGCTCGGGACTTCGGAGTTTTGGAACCCTTAGGGGGACCTAATTTCTTTCTCTCTCTTTTCTTCTCTCCATTCTTCTCTCTTTATTTTGCATTCATGGAGTTCTAAACTTCTTGGGTTGATTCGATTGTAATTTCTTTATGGATTTTGAGGTTAGAATGAAATAATTTCTTTGTTCTTTTTATTATTGTTGAGGTTTTCATTCATCTATGTCTTTTATATTTGAATCACGTAAAAAAGTAATGATTTTAAATCTATATGCATGGTCATATGAGTCCAAGGGTTTTTAAATTAAATTGAGACTTTACTTTGAGTTTATTTAGAAACTTTCATATGATTAAATGAGTTTTTACCAATAATTGAGACTTTACTTTGGTTAAAGATATTTACTCTAACTACAATTAATTGAGACTTTACTTTGATTAATTAAGCTTTTTATTTGGTGAGGAGAAAAAAGAATAGACATGATTAGACATAGTAAATTTGATTGAGACTGTACTTTGGTTGAATTTACTGTGGATAATCTAAAAGTTCTCACTTTTAATTGAGACTGTACTTTGGTTAAAAGTGAGAACGCCAACAAATTAATTGAGACTTTACATTGATTAATTTGTAAATCTATAACAATAATTAATTGAGCAATAATCTTTAGATAACCGATGATGAATCTATTTTGAAAAAGTAACGGAATCAATCTATTTTCTTCACTATTGTTTTTATCTCTTTTTATCTTTTCTATTTCTTTCTTGTTTATCTTAATCCTCCCATATTTTTATTATCTTATTTGACTAACTGTTTTGTATAGATTTTATAAGAACTAACTTGTTAAAAATCAATTCTGTGTTCGTTGGGAGACGACTTTGGGTTACTTTACGCTATCTATTTTGTTGACTACTATCTTAGCAATACTGACATTGCTATAGTTTAGTAGTATTAATTTGATTGCGTCAATGACGGCGTTATCATGTACGATATCCATGCAAAGCAAAAGGAAGCATGTCATTGTTGGTATCGCACAACGGAATGTTTAAGCGTGTGGATAAAAAACCAAGAGGGGGGTGAATTGGTTTTAAGTAATAAAATTAATACTTTAAAATTTTTCCAAAATTTATCGATTAAATCAAATATTAATTTCTTTAATCACAATAACAGATGAAATAAAGAGATAAAGAAGAAGATTGAACACAAGTATTTATACTGGTTCGGATCAAAAGACCCTACGTCCAGTTGTTAATCTCTCAAAAACGAGATTAACTAAATCACTAACAAATAACAGATTTACAATCAGATAGTAAAAGAGTAAGGAAAGAAAACACCTCTCTTGAACACACAAGAGATGAACACCTTTCTCTGAATCACACAAAGAACCTTGACCTTAGCTTTCCTAGCAACAGCAGCAACACTCAATCTCCTAGAACACCTCTCAGGAAAAGTTATCGCTCTACCCACACTAGGTTTTTCAAAGCTTCTATTGAGAACACTCAGAGAACTCTCTTGTAGTCACAGCACTAGCACTCTAGCTTCTCAAAAAGGTAAGTGAGAAGTAACTCTAATGTTCCTTAAATAGGGGTTCCAGAAATTAGGTCAAAAAGCTGAATAGTCGCGCCCAACTGACCAGGATAATCGATTAGTGATAATCGATTATCCCAGTATGTTTTATGAAAAACAAATTTTTGAACAGATAATCGATTATCAGAGGTGATAGTGGATTATTCCAGTGCTTTCTTGAAAAAATTGGTTCAGCTCAGGATAATCGATTATCCTAAGTGATAATCGATTATCACTTTGATTTTTGAGAAATACTAGAATTTTCTTGTGCAATATTGATTCTAACTATTCTAATTACGCTTTACAAGATAGCTTTAAACACAACAACATATGTTCTTCATATTGCAAATAATATGAAGCGATGTCCATTTGATGCTTTTGGTTCTATGGCTCCAATAACATCTATTCCCCACATTGAAAAAGGCCATGGTGATGTAAAAACATTTAGAGTTGTGGGTGCCATGTTAATATTGTCAGCATATACTTGGAATTTCTCGCACTTCCTCACATGCCTGTAACAATCATTTTCCATGGTTAACCAATAATAACCAGCCCTCAAAATCTTTCTGGCCATTGAATGCCCACTCATATGTGTGCCAAAAGTACCTTCATGAACATCTTTCAATATCACTTCGGCTTCTTTTGCATCCACACATCTGAGGAAAACCATATCGTGATTTCTTTTGTACAAGACATCCCCATTTAAAATGAAACTAGCAGCCAGCCTCCTTAGTGCTCTCTTATCATTCTCAGTTGCCCTTTTAGGATACTCTCGAGTTTCAAGATAATGTTTGATATCAAAATACCAAGTTTTACCATCTGACTCCTCCTCGATGAAATGACAATACACTAGATCCTCATAACTCTTCATTTTGATCATTGGTAGTTCTCTGTCTAGAGCAATCTCAAACATTGATGATAGGGTAGCTAAAACATCGGCTAATTGTTTATCTTCACGAGGAATGTGTTGGAATAATATAAATCAAAATACTCTATCAACCCCTTAATGTAAGCTTGATACGGATTAATTTTTTATCTCGGGTCTCCCATTCTCCTTTCAACTGATGGATAACCACAGCTGAATCGTCGTACACCTTCAAGACTTTTGCCTTTGATTCAATTGTTGCTCGAATGCCCATGGCACATGCCTCATATTTTGCGATATTATTTGCAATTAAAACATAGTCTTGTTGTCATTGGTATGTATTGACTTTCTGGAGAAATAAGCACTGCCCCTATTCCATGCCTTAATGCCTTAGATGAACCATCAAACAACAATATCCATGCCTTTTCATCCTGGCCTCCCTTATTCTCTTCAAACAAAGCCGTGATATCTTCATCGAGAAAATTAGGCTGCATTTGTTGATAATCATCAATGGGCTGTTGAGCTAGATACTCAGCCAAAACGCTACCCTTGATGGATTTCTGAGTGACATATACAATATCGTATTCTGACAAAAGCATCTGCCACTGTGTTGTCCTCCCAGAGAGAGTAGGCTTTTCAAAAATGTACTTTATTGGGTCCATCTTGGATATCAACCATGTAGTACTCAACATATATTGTCTCAAACGATGGGCTGCCCATGCTAGTGCGCAACAAGTCTGTTCTAGCATAGAATATCTTTTCTCGCAATTTGTGAACTTCTTACTCAAATAGTATATTGCATGCTCAATCTTCCCGGTTTTGTCGTGTTAGCCCAACACACAACCCATGGACTCCTCTAATATAGTTAAGTACATAATAAGGGGTCTTCCTGATTTCGATGGGCGCAGTACCGGTGGGTCTTGTAAGTACTGTTTGATCTTATCAAAAGCGGTCTAACAATCCTCATTCCATTCTAAAGCTTGATTTTTACGCAACAATTTGAAAATCGGTTCACAGGTAGCAGTTAACTAAGAGATAAATCTAGCAATGTAATTTAGCTTGCCCATGAAACGTCGCACCTCCTTCTCTGTGCTGGGAATTGGCATTTCTATTATTGCCCTCACCTTGTCAAGATCGACCTCTATCCCTTTTTGGCTAACAATGAAACCCAATAACTTTTCCGATTTCACACCGAATGTGCATTTAGCCGGATTTAATCGGAGCTTAAACTTTTGCAACCTTTCAAACAATCTTCTTAAGTTGACGAGGTGTTCTTCTTCAGATTTAGATTTAGCGATAATATCATCCACATAAACTTCAATTTCTTTGTGCATCGCCCTTTGATAAGTTGCCCCAACATTCTTGAGACCGAAATGCATCACCTTATAGCAAAAAGTTCCCCACAATGTAATAAAAGTAGTTTTTTCCATATCCTCAACTACCATCTTGATCTGATTATAACCCGAGAAACCATTCATAAATGAAAACAGTGAGAATCTGGCTGTATTGTCCACCGACGTATCGATATGCGGTAATGGAAAATTATCCTTTGGACTGGCCCGGTTCAAGTCTCGGTAACCATCGCACATTCGAACCTTCCCGTCCTTAGGCACAGGTATAATATTTGCTACCCATTGGGGATATCTCACCACAGCCAAAAATCCAGCATCAAATTGCTTTTTTACTTCTTCTTTAATTTTCAAAGACATTTCTAGTTTCATTCTCCTCAACTTCTGCAAGACGAAAGGACACTCTAGCTTGAGAGGGATTTTATGCTGCACTATGTTAGTATCTAGTCCTGGCATGTCATTATATGACCAAGCGAAAACGTCCCTGAACTCCTTTAGTAGAGCACACAATTGTTCCCGTATTTCTTTCTTTATACTAGTGCCAATTTTCACTTCTTTTATCTCTCCTACATCTCCCAAGTTAAGCACTTCAACATTATCTTGATGGGGTTTTTCTCTTTAGCTTTTTGTTCCACTAATCTCAACATTTCAGGAGAAGGTTCCCATTCATCCTCATAATCATCTTCCATATTATCAACGAGGTGCTCAAAATTAGGAAAATCGACATTAATATTTTCAAAACATCCATCATCATATCTACATCATTTGAGTTTATAAAATAGATAAATAAATCGAAAACAAACAAAAATGCCAGTTATAAATGATTTTATTGTCACATTGAGCATAAAAAAAAGATTTAAAGATAAAAAAAAAATAATAATTTAAAAACGGTCATCTCAAAAAGTCTTGAATCCTAAAACTCCGAGTAAAGCAAAAGTATAAACTAAAACTATTACATTTTTTCCAAATTAAACATCACTGGTAAATTTGTTATCTCCCAATTGTTTAACTGCACGTCTAGAGGACAAGATCACACGAAGTTTAAGCTTTCAGATCCATTTCCATCCTCGATGGTTGATATCTGATAAGTGTTAACCCATCCAACATTGTCAAAGCTTTTCTTGATATCACAGATGTGAATCTTCCCGATATTTCGTTCTCGGCCTTCTATGCGAGCCAAGATTCGCTCCTTCTTCTCTTCTAACAGCCTCCTCTTGTCTTCTTTAGTAGGCTTGTACCCCAAAACGAATCTACCTTTGTTTTCAAAGGCCTTTAAGGGGAAAGTTAGCCCTTGGTTATTTTTACCAAGCCCTTTTTCCATATTGGTAACCCTCTTTCAGCATAACCTTGGCCATCATGAGGGAAACACAGGACATGTGTGGGAACCGAGATCGCGGCGGGACGACGAACACAATTTAAAAAAAACAGAGGAGTCGCCACCATAGTTTATTATGGGAAACTATAGAAAAAAGCTTAAAAAAGAATGGTCTTCGAAACCAAATTTGGATTCGGGAGTCGGTTACGTGTGGGGAAGGTATTAGCACCCCACGACGCCCGTCTTAAGACAGTTCTCTCTTTAATTAAGTGTGCAAAATAAAAGTCGATGTTTAAAATATTTGTTGTTCCCCAAAAATCAAACAAAATAAAAACACATATAAAATAATAAAGATTAAAAACAAAATTATCTTTTTATTTTTTTTGGCCCGACGAGGATTGCACCTCGTTCCTACGTATTTCCATTTGGAAAATTAGGGATAACGTAGTTCTTTGTAAAAAAATTGTTGTTTGATATTATTATTTTGTGTTTTTTTTTTAATTTTTCTAGAGTTTTATGTATATGTATATTTTATTAATATCAAGAGAACCTGAGATTCTACATGATGAAAATTTAGTTATCAAGCAAATCTGAGATTTGACATGATACTTAAGATGATTTTATAATTTTTATTTATTATTATTATTATTATTATTTTTAAAAAAGAATTAAAAGCCTATGAAAGAGTGTTTTGATTATCAAGCAAGTCCGAGACTTGACATGACATTCAATACTTATATAAAAGAAAAATATAATTTTTTTATTTTTTTATTTATTATTATCCTTTATTTTTAGAGAGAATTAAAGCCTACGAAAGAAACCTTTTTATTTATCAAAATAAAAATAAAGGGAAAGAGAAAGTTTGAGCACATCAATGACAAACCCAAAATCCTCTAACATGAGAATCCCAAACACATTTAATCATACAACACTTCGATCATATATATGATATTATAAGAGAATCATGAAAAGCATTAGGAGCAAAGAGAATTTACCTTAAAGTGATCCCCTTTTGCGTGTGTTGTGGTAATAAATAAGGAGAGGGGTTTTTCGAATTTTTTTTCTGTGTGTATTGGAGAAATTTTGTGCTTATATAGGTCCCTTGGGGTACCATTGAAATCCAAGTCTTTTAATTATAATAAAATATATGAGGAAGGAATTGGTCCTGATGAAACATATTATAGAAATTAAATAGTCGCATAATATCAACGGTGTTGATTATAATTATTAACGAAATATTGTCTGTAATTACTAGAATCATATTTTCCGTCACATAAAGATCGTGATCAAATCATAACATATTTTTCATACAATTGATTCTAATTATTATCAGGAATATTTTCTTTTAACTATTAAAATTGTACCATTCTCTAAAAGCATTATTATCGGGAATATTTGCTTCTATTCAAAATAATACCTTTCCAGACTGACAATGCAAAGAAACACATCATATAAGTGTAAATGCAAGATATTTATTCAAATTATTATAAAACAAAATTGCTCCTAATATTATACCCTTCTCTAAAAATAGAAATTATGAAATGTCCTTTTCTAACATGTCATGTGAAGAGTGTAAATAGCAAACAGTAAGGGTGAAAATATGTACAAAACATTTAGGCTCATGAAAAGCGTGTGATAATTAAAAATAAATTAGATTCTCACTTCTCTTGGTTTTTTCTTTTTTTTCCATGGTAGAATTAAAGTTAAAAAAAACCTACCATCAATCAAAACATATTTTTTATTTTATTTTATTATTTACTATTATTGTTATTTTATATATTATTTTTTTTTAGTAAAACAAATGCATTTACCCGGACGAAATTGGGTGTTTACACATGGTCCAAACATTTCACAGATACATGCAACGCCTTATTGTGTCCTCTACCTTCAGCAAGTATCTCATCATCAGTAAAGGTGAGGTAATTATTAGTAGTGATATTGCCAACAATTCCCTCAAACTTGTCTAAAGAAATATTTTGCTCCACATGAGCTTTGTTGAGTATCTTCATTAACATCTTTCTATGGGAAATTGAATGCATAAGTAATTCCAAAAGGGAAATCCGAGCAGGCATGCGTTTTAATTGTTCTACTACTTTGTACTCACTTTGTTGTATGAACTTAAAAACTCACAAGCCTCTGCATCAGATATTTCTCGCTTTTCCTCTTTTTTAGGTCCCTCCTGCGTTTACACGTCCTTTTCCTTCAAGAGTTCTTTAATTTCTCCTGTTGATATTCCCTCGTTGCCGACTACGTCCTTCCTTAAAATGGGTGGTGTGAAGATACAACCACTTCTTGTCATTCCTCCAATGCCTGATATATTTTCCACAACTAGCTCACCATCGGCTGATTGATTCTTTGTCTATTGTCCCTCTCCTAACACATGTATACCGTATTTCCAAGGAACCGCCTTCTCACTTTTGTATGGGAAAGGTGAGGGTGACAGGTTGACAACAAATTGCCCTTTCTAAGATGTCGGTGCAAGAGTGGATCTAGCGAAATGAACTATCAATGGCTTTGGTGGCGACATGGTAGATTTCTCACCGGTTTGTGCAAATACTTCTTCCTCCTTACTCCCACGACATACTTGTACAAAGTTCTTGTCGATCAAATTTTGCAGAAAATTCTCATACTTGCTGCACAACTCGACGAAATGCTTAGCACCTGGATGAAACCTGCATGCCTCACTCAAGTTATATTCACCTTCCAACAATCCCGCTGTTAGTAGTGCCTCAAAAATGAACCTTCGTGAACTTTGAATTTGGCCCACATTCTTTACCAACTTGTGTCCATTGAGATCAATAGTATTTATCGAAGCATTACCATACCTAGAAAAGGGATTGGCCTCGATGTTGGGTTTATCCTCTTGAAATTTCAACCACCCTAAGTCGATTAGGGCTTGCACCTTGTGTTTGAAAGACAAACATCTCTCGATAGAGTGGCCAATGGCTCCTTCGTGATAATCACATTTGGCATTTATATCAAAATTCTTAGGATATGGCGGTTGCAATGGCTTCATCAGGCAAATGGCTACTAAAGCATTACGGAGTAGATCTAGCAATAACTCTGTGTAAGTCACGGGAATAGGAGTGAAATGAACAAAATTCTTTTCTTGATTCCTTCTAGGATTAACGATTTGCCCTAAACGCTGGTTGAGATTTGTGTTAGCCTCAGTTTTCCAAGTGTTATTTGAGGTGTGTAGTAGCTGATTAAATCCTTGTTGTGGAGATTGTGGTTGGTGGGTAGCTGTTGTATAAGTCACATAAGGATGTCGATTCACCTGTCGTTGATAATTTTTAGTGTGGGCTTGATTTTCCCACCTTGGTATTGTGGACGTTGTGTGCACTTCTACTTCCTTTTTCTTCCCTGGATTTAAACCAGGCTTTTTAGGAGTTATAGTTGTGACTGGGCTATATGCAACTTTTCCATTCTTCAACCCGATCTCTATCCTTTCACCTATGATGATAATATCAGCGAAAATTGAAGACACATTCCCTACCATGTGTTCATAGAATGGTGGTTGTAACGTGCTCACAAGCATTGCCACCATTTCCTTATCATGAAGAGGAGGCTTCACCTGAGCAACAAGCTCTCTCCATTGTTGGGCATACTCTTTAAATGATTCTACATCCCTTTTGGCCATGTTTTGATATTGCAATCGATCTGGTGTGATATCCACGTTACACTTGTACTGTTTCAAAAAAGCATCTACCAAATCCATCCAAGAGCGAATACGAGACACCTCCAAGTGGGTATACTCAACTCAATGCTACCCCAACTCAATGCTACCCCAGCCAAACTATCAAATCATAACATATTTTTCATACAATTGATTCTAATTATTACCAAGAATATTTTCTTTTAACTATTAAAATCGTACCATTCTCTAAAAGCATTATTATCGAGAATATTTACTTCTATTTAAAATAATACCTTCCCAGACTAACAACGCAAAGAAACACATCACATAAGTGTAAATGCAAGATATTTATTCAAATTATTATAAAAAAAATGCTCCTAATATTATACCCTTATCTAAAAACAGAAATTATGAAACGTCCTTTTCTGACACGTCATGTGAAGAATGTAAATAGCAAACATTGGGGGTGAAAATATTTACAAAACATTTGGGCTCATGAAAAGCGTGTGATAATTAAAAATAAATTAGATTCTCCCTTCTCTTTGTTTTTTCTTCTTTTCTTTTTTTTTTCTTTTTTTTTCCCATGGTAGAATTAAAGTTCAAAAAAACCTACCATCAATCAAAACATATTTTTTATTTTATTTTATTATTTATTATTATTGTTATTTTATATATTATTTTTTTTTATTATTATTTTAACAAAACAAGTGCATTTACCCGGACGAAATTGGGTGTTGACAACTGTCCCTCTTTACTTAGATTTGACTAGATAATATGAAAGTGAAATTTTCATAATATCATAGTAAAAGATAAGTAAAGATAAAAGCACTAATTTTGTTCGGGTTTCAAAAATGAAAAAAAGAAACTCGACCATTGCCTCGCATAGGGCTGATATAACAAAGGAAAACCTATACTCGACCAGTGTCTCGCATAGGGCCGATATAACAAAAGAAAACCTGCACTCAACCATTGCCTCGTAGAGGGCCGATATGCCAAAAGAAAACCTACACTCGATCATTGCCTCGCAGAGGGCTGATATAACAAAAGAAAACTTGCACTCGACCATTGTCTCGCAGAGGGCCGAGATACCCAAAAGAAAACCTAAACACAACCATTGCCTCGCAGAGGGCTGATATACCAAAAGAAAATCTGAACTCGACCATTGCTTCACAGAGGACCGATATAAAAAAAGAAAACCTGACCTTGACCAATGGCTCACAGAGGGCCGATACCACAAAAGAAAACCTAAACTCGACCATTGCCTCGTAAAGGGTCGATATAACAAAAGGAAACTTGCACTCGACGATTGCCTCGCAAAGGGCCGAGATACCAAAAGAAAACCTGGACACGACCATTGCCGCGCAGAGAGTTGATACAACTGGTCTTGAAGGATAGACAAAGTTACGCTTGGGGTGGACCGATGAAACTGGGCTTGAGGGGCCAGATAAAGCTGGGCTTGAGGGGCCAATAAGAAACTGAGCTAGACAAAGCTAAATTGGGCATTAGGGGGACAGATGAAGCTGCACTTAAGGGGCCAGTGCAAATTTTAGCTTAGGGGCTAGACAAAGCTAGGCTTGAGGTGGCCAGATAAAACTGGGCTTGAGGTGCTAGTGTGAAACTGGGTATGGGCCAAACTAAACTGAGCTTGAGGGGCCAGATAAAACTGGCTTGAGAAGCCAGTGTGAAACTAGACTTGGGCCAGACTAAACTAGGCTTGAGGGGAAAGATAAATCTAGGCTTGAGGGGCCAGATAAAATTGGGCTTGTGGCCTAAACAAAGCTAGGCTAAGGGGCCAGTGCGAAACTGGGCTTGGGGGCTAGACAAAGCTAGGCTTGAGGAAGCTAGATAAAGCTGGGCTTGAGGGGCCAATGTGAAACTAGGCTTGGGCCAGACTAAACTAGGCTTGAGGTACCAGATAAAATGGGGCTTGAGAAGCTAGTGCGAAACTGCGCTTGAGAAGCCATTGTGAAACTGGGCTTGGACCAAACTAAACTGGGCTTGAGGGGACAGATAAATCTGGGCTTGAGGGGCCAGATAAAATTGGGCTTGTGGCCTAAGCAAAGCTAGGCTTAGGGGCCAGTGCGAAACTAGGTTTGGGGGCTAGACAAAGCTAGGCTTGAGGTGGGCAGATAAATCTGGGCTTGAGGGGTCAGATAAAACTTGGCTTGAGGGGCTAGTGCAAAACTAGGCTTGGGCCAGACTAAACTAGGCTTAATGGGCCATATAAGTTTGCGCTTGAGGGGCCAGATAAAACTAGGCTTATTGGCTAAACAAAGCTAGGCTTAGGGGCCAGTGCGAAACTGGGCTTGGGGGTTAGACAAAGCTAGGCTTGAGGTGGCTAGATAAAACTGGGCTTGAGGGACCAGTGCGAAACTGGGCTTGGGCCAGACTAAACTGGCTTGAGGGGCTAGATAAAACTAGGCTTGAGGGGCCAGTGCGAAACTAGGCTTGGGCCAGACTAAACTAGGCTTGAGGGGATAGATAAATCTGGGCTTAAGGGGACATATAAATCTGGGCTTGAGCGCTAGACAAAGGTAGGTTTGAGGTGGCCAAATAAAACTAGCCTTAAGGGACCAATGCGAAACTGGGCTTAAGGGCTAGATAAAGCTAGGCTTGAGATGGCCAGATAAAACTGGGCTTGAGGGGCCAGTGCGAAACTGGGCTTGGGCGAGACTATACTGGCTTGAGGGGCCAGATAAAATTGGGCTTGAGGGGCCAGTGCGAAACTTGGCTTGCGCTAGACTAAATTGGGCTTGAGGGGCTAGATAAATTTGGGCTTAAGGGGCCAGATAAAACTGGGCTCGTGGGCTAGACAAAGCTAGGCTTATGGGCCAGTGCAAAATTGGGCTTGGGGCCTAAACAAAGCTAGGCTTGTGGTGGCCAAATAAAACTGGGCTTGAGGGGCTAGTGCAAAACTAGGCTTGGACTAGACTAAACTAGGTTTGAGGGGCCAGATAAATTTAGGCTTGAGGGCTAGACAAAGGTAGGCATGAGGTGGCCAGATAAAACTGGGCTTGAGGGGCCAGTGCGAAACTGGGCTTAAAGGCTAGACAAAGCTAGGCTTGAAGTGGCCAGATAAAACATGGCTTGAGGGGCCAATGCGAAATTGGGCTGGATGGGCCAGATAAAAATGGGCTTGTGGGCTAGACAAAGCTAGGCTTAAGGGCTAGTGCGAAACTGGGCTTGGGGGCTAGACAAAACTAGGCTTGAGATGGCCAAATAAAACTGGGCTCGAGGGGCCTTGGGCTTAGGCCAGACTAAATTGGGCTTGAGGGGCCAGATAAAATTGTGCTTGAGGGGCTAGATGAAACTGGGCTTAAGGGGCCAGTGCGAAACTGGGCTTATGGGCTAGACAAAGTTAGGCTTGAGGTGGCCAAATAAAACTGGACTTTAGGGGCCAGTGCAAAACTAGGCTTGGGGTGACCAGATGAAACTGCGCTTAAAGGCTAGACAAAGCTAGGCTTGATGTGGCCAGATAAAACTGCACTTGAGGGGCCAGTGCAAAACTGGGCTTGAGGTGGTTAGATAAAACTAGGCTTGAGGGGCCAGTGCGAAACTGGACTTGAGGATGTGTAGGTCATTCATATAATGAAGAGGACCATCAATTCGAGAAATATTAAAGAAGCAAAATTTGTATCTTTCTCATTTTCTTCATTTCGAAACAGAAGGATTTGACAACCGTTCATGTGAATGAAGAGGGTTTCAGTCCCAAAAGTGAGAAGAATTTTTTTCATTTCATGAAAAAGAACTATGATGCATGCACATGATGCATGATGATTAAAACATGTTATGAATTTTTCTTTTTTGAGCATTTAGATGATTTATGCATGCATGAATATGCTAACATAGTTTGATATATGCATGAATATGCTATGATATGTGCATGAATATGCTAATATGATATATGCATGAATATGTTGCCATGTATGTGTCTCTCTTTTTTTTTTTCTTTTTGAATAAAACCTAATTTTGCTAACACATGTTTGGATATTTTTTTTGTTTGATAATTGATGTCATGTGTATGAATGCATGCAAATGCTAACACCTGGTATGAATTTTCTTTTTATGAATGCATGAGTATGTTGATGCTTATTATGATTTTTTTTAACATTTACATTATATGTGCATAAAAATGCTTACACATGCTATGTATTATTTTTAACATTGATTATGATGTGTGATGATGTTGTTATGTTTATTTCGAGCATGCATGGTGAATGATAATGTTGACATGACTTATGAATTTTCTTTTTGAACACTAACAATATTAGTGTATGATGCAAATGTTATGATTTTTTTTTACATGAACTAAGTTAAAACTTTGATGTATGAATTAATGTATGAATGCATCATGAATGCATCATGAATTTTCCTTTGTTTGTTAATTTTTTCTTTTCACAAAAGTGAATGATGTATGTATGCTTAGATATGAATCTATGCATGAAGCATGCCCTCATGTATCTTTTCACCTTTTACATTGTATGAAACTTGTTTCAATTGATTCCCAATTTGTTGTTACTTTTAGATTTATGGAATCCTTCTGTTTTGATTTTTTTTTCTTTGAAAAATATTCTTTGGTCTGATTAGTTTATTGAGAAACTCTTTTTTGTATCATTGCTTTTTGACCACTATTTAAGGGACATACATGAAATTGCCAAAGGTCTGGGAAGGGAGTAAATGAGGTAATTGACTAAGGAGTTGCCCCAATTTGATAGTTAAGAGTTAACTTCAGGACATGAGGTGTGTTTGGGCTTGATGTAGGATTATCTTGTTCCTTTTAGAAGATTAATGAATATGGTGATGATTGATTAAGGAAAACAAAGGAAATCCCCACTAGACATTAAGATAGTAAGCTATCTAGATGTGAAGGTTCCTTTCCAAGGTTCTAGAGAGGAGGAGAATGGATTGATGGAGAGTAATAAACCAAAAGGAAAAACATATAATAGAAACAATATAAACCAAGAAGAGTAAAGAAACTTAAAATGAAAAGCAAGAGAAAAGGGAGGAATGGAGGATTCACGCTACTACAAGGCTAGGCTAGAAGAAGCCATGGTAACCTTTAAGATGAGTGGTGTATGCCGCCACTTGCCAAGGCAAGATAAGGCTTGAAAGAACTCCACTCCCTAAGGAGGAATACTCTCACAAAAGGTTGAAACACAAAGTGTATAAATTCTCCAAAATGTTCAA
>Ga0209589_1005541_pt1 | contig 21390 bp, 10 predicted proteins | sample CowpeawhiteBW_FD_187525 | JGI IMG/M metagenome (GOLD analysis project Ga0209589, IMG submission 187525) | Root nodule microbial communities of legume samples collected from California USA - Cow pea white BW (SPAdes) (version 2) | ecosystem: Host-associated > Plants > Roots > Nodule | place: USA... | reverse complement strand
TTTGATTGAATTTACTATGGATAATCTAAAAATTCTCACTTTTAATTGAGACTGTACTTTGATTAAAAGTGAGAATGCCAACAAATGAATTGAGACTTTACATTGATTGATTTGTAAATCAACAACAATAGGTGAGGGTAATGCTAGATCCTAGGATGGATGGTTGTAATGGGAGAGTCTCATGTGTTGTCTAACACACACACACACACACACACACACATATATATATACATACATACATACATATACACGCACAGTGGCAAATCTAGACCAATAATTATGGGGGAGCCAAATTAATATATTCAAAATTTTGAAGTTGTATTTCATATGAACACCATTTTATATATGCTCTCCTAATTTCATCCTTTTTACTTATTGGATATTCTCATATTTGAATATGTTTTCCTGTATAATATTGTTCCAAAGAATTAATATCAAACTCACCATCACTTGTAATATTTTTAACCTTAAAAAATCACTCATCCAATTGAACAATTGGATTATAAGTACGATATTCTGGTTTGTGTAAAGAATTTGAATTTGTTTTCATTTTCATCTTCATGGGTAGTTTTCCTTTTATTATTTTTAAAAAATAAATATAAATTCTTTTACTCTTCATCAATTAACCTATTTTTTTTTAAGTTTGAAATTCAAAAATAGTTTATCATAATGTAATGAAAAATTCAAAGATATACCTAATAAAAGAAAACTCTAATAATCAAGTAACAATTAAAAACTCGTTATGAAGAAACACATAGTACATTATTTCTTCTTCTATCTTAATAAAATGTAACAAACAAAGGCTCATGAGATAAAAAAAAATAATGCTAACTATAATAAACTAATAATTCACTAGCAAGTGAAATAAAAAAGTTTTTTTCTTCAAAAATTGAAGAGAACATAAGAAATGACAATAAAAATATTAAGTTTGACTTTAACTTTTTTTTTTCAAAAACAAAAAGAAAGAAAATAAGTGAAATTGAGAAATGAGTATAACATATGAAAAATTCAAGAGACAATGTAAAAAAAGATAAAAAAATCTTAACAAATATTTTTATTCTTTATTGTATTTGATTTTATATTTTAATATTTATTAACATTAAACGTTATGCTTCATAAAATAAAGGCTTAATTATATTTTAAATGTCACTTGCTCATTGCTCAGTTGTCGCCACATGTCATTTTATTATTTTATTATTTTAAAATTTTATAATATAATTTATAATTTTATAATTATTTGATTTAATATTTTTATAATTTAATAATTTTTATATTTTAATTCAAAATTATATAATTATAAAATTATGATTTTATAAAATATAAAATTATGATATATTTTTAATTTTTATTCAAATAATAAAATTATAGTTTATTAATATTACAATTTTGAATTAAAATAATCAAAATATATAATTATAAATTTATAAAATTAAAAAAATCATAAATTATAAAATTATAAATTACAAAATTTTAAAATAATAAAATAATAAAATGATATATGTGACAAGTCAGCAAGCGACATGGAAAGATAATAATTACGTCAGTCCCCTAAGAGTCACATCATCCCTTTAAGAAAAAAGTTAACATTAGAGACTTAATTAGTACTCAATGGATCACAAATATTTATTATGACTCAATTGAAAGTTCTCAGATTTATCAAAATCTAAAACATAACTAAGCCAAAAATAAATAAAAATACATATTTTAATTTTTATTAATTTTTAATATAGACATTTAATTTAAAATTTTACAAAAAATATTAAATATTCAATATATAAATTTAAAAAAGTTGTATAATATAAACAATGGGAATAACTAAATTGATATATTACCCTCAACTGACATGTTCAATCATTGGGCGGTCCTATAGAGGAGGGTCATGTTCTGCATCTAAATCAGGATCAACCATAGGTCGTGGGGCAACTATATCACCTACAACTAGGGATGGTGTAGACTGCTGACCAAACAAAAGATGGGCCACCAATTGAGGTTGGGGATGGTACAATATGAGGTGAAATGGATGCTCTAATGTCTACAAAAGGGGTATGTATCGCTATGTGTGGAGTTGAGTAAGATGAGGATGGTATATGTGAGGGTGGTATAGAACGCGGTCTGGGAGCAACAACAGGGGTAAGTAACCTTGTGGGTGGAGGTTGAGAAGATGAGGACGACATATGAATCGTCGAGATAGAAGTAGGGTTATGTAACCTTGTGGTTGGAGCTAGGGAAGATAAGGATGGCATATGTACGCTTGGGGTAGGTGTGATGGGTTTTAGTGGAATCTGAAGCACATAATTATTACGTCGCTTTCTTGGTTTTGCAATACCTTTCCCCTTGTCAATTAGGGGGAGTGGGAGGGGTCGAGGTGGATCTCTTGATGACATGACATATGGAGTTTACGATCTAAGTGTTAAACAAATTAAGATGGTGTATGATAACAAACAAATATACCAACAACTTAATAAGTATTCATTAGACATATTAAAAAAGTTGAAGTATAACAACAAAAAGTTCTAATGAAATGAAAAAAAAATGGACATATTAAAAAGTTCAAGTACAAAAACAAAAAACACAAAATTAGTCATTAGCATCACTTTCATCCTCATCGTCGTCCTCCTCCTCATCTTCTTCCTCCTCCTCATCTTCTTTTTCTTCCTCCTCCTCCTCCACCTCTTCTTGTTCGAACTCTTCATCATGACCTTCTATGTGATGAAATACAGATACACGTTCTTCTTCAATTACTTCATTGGCATGTGACATTTCATCAACTTGGTAAGGAACATTGTCCTCCACCTCATTTGATTCAATGCGACCTCTTGACTTTGTTTTAATTGCAACACACCAACCACGGTTGTCTTTTCGAGATGGTGGATATTGTACATATATTGTACATAATATACTTTTTTAGCATTGTATGCCGAAATAAATGGATCAAATGATTGGTACCTTGAAGTCATGTGAATGTCCAGAATGTTATATTTAGGATACACTCTTGTACCTTTTCTGGAGGGATCAAACCATTCACAAAAAAATAGTACTGTAGTTCATATATTCTATGAATGATCCAATAAAAATCATCTTCACCTCCTTCGGTAAAACCCTTGACATGAACACCACTATTTATAGTCTTTTTCCCTTTGCTCCATGCGTTAGTATGGAACTTGTACCCATTCACGAAGTACGTGTGGCATTCTTTGATACATTTAATGTGTCAATGTGACAAATCCCTTAGGTCTTGTTTCCTAACACTTAATTACTCGTTATAAACCACAAATATAGAAAGATAGATGTTGAATTATGATACATTAAAATCCATTTGTTGTATAATTAATGGTACAATACATACTTGATATTGGAACTGTACCGGACCTGGTCAACTTAACCATATAAATGACAACCCTCACATATATGCCGGAAACAACCCAAGTACACGACTTGGGCCGGCATGGACTCAAACTCATAACTGAATAAAGGCTAAAGTAACAACAAAGCGGCCAACCTAGGATAGTGTGCGGCTAAGGACGACATCCAACAAGTCAAGAAGTAAACGGATCAGGCCGCTCTTGAAGACTTAGTAAAATGGAAGCCCCCGAGTTCAATAGGCCTTAAGGGCCTAGATTAGGGCCCAGGCCCACTCACAACCCAAGCTAGAGCCCAAGTCAAGGCCCGGCCCACGGGATAACGAAACATCATTAATGCTCTATAAATACACGTGGGCCCCAGTAATTAAAGGTACGCATTCATTAATCACAAATTTGACCTTTTTGAGAGCTTTGACTCACTTGAGCTCCGGAGTCCCTTCTGCAGGTAACCCCTTCTGGGTCCAATCCGACATGTATCGACCGGGAAGAGGCCAACTGAGGAGATAACGGGCTACAGGGTAAGGTGACGCTTGTGCCTAACTCATCTTATTTGTTCTTTGTAGGAACAGAAACCATTCAGGAAACTTTGAATGAATACGAGCAGAAGCACTGGTCTAGCTTTATTTTTTATTGATCGTTTTGAATCACCCATGAATCTATACAAATAAAAAAATACATCATGATGAAAAAAATTGGTGACAAACTTAATTATAAATATGAATAGGGAGGTCATTTAGTACCTTTCAAATGGATACATCCATTTGTATTGCACTGGTCCACCCAACAATGCTTCATGGGGGAGATGAATAGGAAAATGTTCTATAGAATCAAAAAATCTAGGAAGGAATATTCTCTCTAATTTGTAGATAATAATTGGAATATTTTCCTCCATTCTTCTTAAGGATTCCTCTTTTAATGTTGTAGAGCACAAATCTTCGAAAAAATGGCTAATTTCAGTAAGAGGATTTGAAACATGAATGGGCAAAGCACTAAATGCAATAGGAAGTAATGACTCTATGAATACATAGAAATCATGAATTTTCATCCCATGAATTCTTCCATTTTCAACATCAACACATCTAGCCAAGTTCACACTATAACCATCTAACATTTTAAGTTCCTTTATCGACTGACAAACTGATTTAGCTTCATCTAAGGTTAACGTGTAATTCGCTTTAGGCTTTAATATTTTCCTATTATCTTGAACCTTTAACTCCAAGTCTTTTCGCTTGCAATATAATCCTAAATCCCTTCTTGCCTTCTCATTGTCCTTTGTCTTTCCTGTCACATTCATAATAGTATTGAATATGTTCTCAAAGAAATTTTTTTCTATGTGCATTACATGAAGATTATGCCTTAACAAATTATCTTTCCAATATGGAAGATCCTAAAAAATGCTTCTTTTTGTCCATTTATGCCACTCTCCATATCCATTTATCCTTGTTACACCACTTTCGGTGACTTTTGGAAAATGTTTCACTCTTCTCCAAACTTGTAATGGTGTCAACCTAAGAGGTGGTCCATATGTTTCAACTTGGCCTTTTCAAAAGGCTTTAATATTTTTCCTAAAGTGATGGTCATTAGGTAAAAACCTACAATGTTAGTCAAACCAACAACTTTTGCAACCTTAGTTTAACGTGAATGACTTATTATGCTCCATGCAACGCGAACAATCTAATCTACCATGTGTGCCCCAACCAAATAACATCCCATTAGTAGAGAAGTCATTAATAGTCCAGATCAAACATGCTCTCATCATAAATTTTGTTTCCTTGAAGCATCATATGTCAAGATATCAACCCATAACTTCTTCAAATCATCAATTAAGGGCTCCAAGTAAACATCAATAAAGGTCTTTGGATTGGATGGCCCTGATATAAGACAACTCAAAAACATATAAGGCTTTGACATGCACATTTCAGAAGGAAGATTGTATGGAGTAACAATCATGAGCAAACAAGAATATGGTGAAGATGAAGCCTAAATGTAAGGATTAAATCCATCTGAACATAGACCAAGTCGCACATTGCGTGGATCAGACACAAAGGTAGGATGTTTATGATCGAAGTGCTTCTAGGCTTCACCATCAGATGGGTGGCGTAGCATTCCTTGGCTTTGGTTTTCATGATGCCAAGTCATATGTTGCGTTGTTTGCATAGAAGCAAACATTTTTTGTAATCTTAGGATTATAGGGAAATAGAACATTGACTTAACTGCAATTGGTTTTTTGCGCCTTAATCCTTGATGAAGTGGGTGATATCTTGGTTTGTGACAAAATTTACATTTAAGCAATGCTGCATCTTTTTTCCCACTATCATTGTCATAAAATTATAAAACTTCTTAGCGTTATAATAACTCTTTGGGAAGCTCATATTTGGTGTTGTGAGATCTAACAATTGTTTGGTGAAAGCCTCTAAGCATTGCTTGGAAATATTCCAATTAGACTTATAAGATAGAAGTCTAACACACATTGACAATTTAGAGTCTCTCACCCCTTCACATAAAGGTTGATTTGCCTCCGCCAACAAATTATAAAACTTTTTTGTGGATTCATTAGGACACTCTTCTAAGTTAGTGTCATTGGGTTTTTGGGTTGATTGAAATTGACACAAAGTGTTATGACCATCTCTTCCATGTCACACAATTGCTCCATTTCAACAATACGTACACCATCTCTAAGGGCAAAATTATCACCTTCATGTAAATCAACAATTGGCATATCTTGACCGTGTAATGTCCAAATCCAATAATTTGGTATGAACCCTTTTTATAGAGGTGAACTTTGACAAGCTCATCTGTCAAAATCCTTGTACAGTCACACTTAATGCAAGGGCATATAATCCCACCTTTAAGTTCAAAATATCTAGACTATCTTGCTACTCGGACAAATTCTTCAACGCCTAAGAAAAAAGACTCCTTCAACCCCTTTTTACCACTATAACAATGATCATACATCCAAGCACAATTGAAAGGAGGTTCGCCCATTTTCTATAAAATAATAAAGTCCTTAAATTAGATTGTTAAAGGGAGAATTGGAATTAAGTGGAACAATATGTGAATATATCTCACTTATCGTGTAAGATACCCAATTAGTAACCAAGCATCCTTGTACTGTCACACTTAATTCAAGGGCATCTAATCGCACCTTCAAGTTAAAAATATCTAGATTGTCTTGCTACTCAGACCAATTCTTCAACGCCTAAGAAAAAAGACTCCTTTAACCCCCTTCTACCAATATAACAATGATCATACATCCAAGCGAGATTGAAAGGAGGTTCGCCCATGTTCTATAAAACAATAAAGGCCTTAAATTAGATTGTTAAAGGGAGAATTGGAATTAAATGGAACAATATGTGAATATATCTCACTTATCGTGTAAGATACCCAAATAGTAACCAAACATCACTGTCCTAATTGGAATGCAAGTCCCATGACTATGAAGACCAAAAGTAGTAATTGGAATTACCTAGTTATAGGAATTCTGATAGCAATTACATAATGATAGTAAAATGGATCCAAAATCAGTTTCAAAGCATTAACATATTCAAAGCATAAACAGACAAAAAAAAAACCAACAACCAAAGAGCCAAATAAGCCACTCACCTTTACTTTGAAGCTTCAGTAGAAAACACTCACCACCAATCAACAAGCCTACTCACAAACACTTATATTGGCACAAATCATAGCCAATAAAACCAAACAATTAGTTCCAGTAATTAAAACCAAACAATTAGTTTCAACAATTAAAACCAAACAATTATCTCCAACAATTAAAACCAAAGAAATCCAGCAAGGGTTTAGATTTCAACCACTGTAAAAGTCACTTTTGATGATAGTTGACCCCAAAGGTTGACTTTTCAAGTCAAAGCTCCAAATCAAGATCTGAGCATCTTCATATCTTGGTTTAGTGATTTGAAACATGTTTGGGCAATCAATTATCTCATTCCAAGCATTTTACAAGTTTTGAGTGTGATATGCTCATTTTAGGTTTTCTAGACAACCTACAATTAGGATTTTTATTTTGTACTAGTTGTTTAGGAAAATTCACTGTTTTAGCAACTCATTAGCATCATATTAACCATGTCTAGATGGTAGAATCATGCATTTGCACACTACTACACGTTTTGACCCTTGATTACACAAGCATGTGCATAATTGGCTTAGTTTTCTTACTTGAAAGTGGGGTTTGGATAGTGATTTCGTGAACCTATGATTGTTGGAGGGTCCTTACTATTTATTCTACATATTACATCATATTGAAACGTGTTCAAATTTGCAGAACTTGAAACTCATTTTTTGTCTTCATATGCATTTTAGGCACTCTTTGCAAACCATTTTGCACTCACTTTGCTTTAACTAGTCATTTTTTAATTCTCTTTATATTTTGTTCATTTGATTGTTTCTAAAGTTCACTTGCATCAAATTATCCATGGCCAAACGATAAAAATACCATTTTCATACCCCATTTTAACCTCACACACTCAATTTGTAGAAAAATACTCATTTAAAGCCTTTAAAAGTTGAGATGAGAGTGTGATATGTGTTTTTTATTTTGCATTGTTTGATTAGTATTATTGAATCATTTTAGAGTAGATTTTGCATTTTAGCCAACTTTAGCTTATGTTTTAGGTTGTAGCATGTGAGATTTTGAGTTTTTGGTACATTTTAAAATTTGAGTCATTTCTTAGCTTTATGTTACCATTTTAAACTTGGTCATACATATTCTTTATCCTTACTTTTGTTGTTTAGTTCAATTTAAATTTTTTTGGCTTTCTAGAGAAGTAGTTTAGGGAATATCTTGGTTCTAGGGAGTGAAATTTTGTTTAAAGTTTAATCTTTGGAAATAAGTAGATTTTTAGAGTGTAGGTGTCTCTTAGAAATTGTAGACCTATGTCACTTAGGCTCTCCAGCCTCAAACCTAAGAAGGAAGAGAGAAACCCCGTGAGAAAGAAACTACATTTGGAACTATTTTGGGATCTGTAAAAATTGTATTTTTCACTTAGTTCATATTCTATTTATATAACTACTAACTAACACTAGTTAGCTAACTGAACTGCTAAGTAAAAATTACTTAAAATTCCCTCCAAATTGACCAAAACTAAGTTAAAACGCATTCTAAATAGGTTGCATTCCACTCTAGTCCAACTGGCATGATTCAGGCTACTTCTAGTGCTCAAAAGCTACTTAACAATCTACCTTACTATGCTAAACTTAGCTAGATAAGGGTAGTGTAAGACCTGTGGAATTTAATTAATTAATTAATAAATGCGGGTGGGGAAATCATTTATGACATTAAATTATGGTTGGTATGACATGGAAAAGTACTAGCTCAAGTGGTTGAGAGTACTTTGATTGTGTGAGAGGACTTGGGTTAGAGTCCTATGTATGCTAATTTTTGTGTTATTGTTTTTATTATTTAAATCTATGTTAATCATGTTCTGGATAAATATGATACTTGAATTATGTTTGTTTGCATGAAATATGAATTGGCATGATGGTTTGGTATAGACTTGGCATTGCATGGTTAGGGGTTCAAATCTTGGTAAACCGAAAGTAAACTTTCTTTTTTTTGCCAAGAATTCTTTTAGCATGAAGGTGGAAGGACATAGAAACCCTAGATGCTTAAGGGGCAGTCTCGTGGGTAGCTGAAAAACAGATCATAAAGGCCAAATAAATGGTAATTAACATTAGCATTATGTAAGTTTCGTTTTTGAGCAATTAAACTCTACTTAAGTCAAGTTTAAAAGGGTAAAAAGTGGTCATAGTGAGGGTTTTGGCAAGATGAAATAGCAACCTGAATTAGAGCACGAAAATCATAGAGATTGGTGAGGTTTGAGTGAGGTTCTGGAGTCAAAGTGAGAGCACATCAAAAGGGGGAACATTGGTGATCATTGGAGTCTTTCAAGCAAACCAATTATAAGCAAAAGGATCCAGATTAGGGGAGTTTTACTCGCTAATATATATGTGCATAAATATCTGTATGATCGAATGTTTATTTCGATGTCTTTGTTGGGTTAAAAACTGTATAATTTCACGTTTATGGAAATTTTCCAGAAACCGCCTAGCAGGTCTTCAAAGCCGCCAGGCGGCTCATACCCTTTTGTACAATTTTGGGTTCCTAGAGAAGGAACCACCTGGCGGCACATAGGAGTTCTTCAATTTTTTCTGGGTTTGGATGAAGCGCCTGGCGGTAGCAAGTGAACCACCAGGCGGCGCGAGCAGGTTTTGGCTTGAATCAATACTTTTGGTGACCTGGACTATTTTTGATCGGTGGGAAAGCTACTCGTAGTTATTAACGAATGATTTTGATATCGTATGATGTACATTTTTTAAGCATTAGTAGGTATAAGTGAATGAAACAGTGACTAAATGTCAACGGTCGGAAAGTGGGGTACCAATCGGGTGTAATTGTTGTGATCCTTGTTGGGTACAATAGTATTGAATTGGAGGGTTGTATTATTGGATTTATTGTGCCAAAATGGGAGAGATTGTATCGAGAGAGGTGAGAGAGAGTGAACGGGAATGTTGGCAAGAGTGACAGAAACCATGTTTTTCCCAGGTCTGATACACCGCCTGGCGGAAGACACGTTACCGCCAGGCGGCAGCGTTACACCAATGGCATTATGGGGTTTTGGTTGGATTGGTTCGGGCTGGGTGTGTTATAGTTCGTGCTGATTGTGTAATAGTCATGGGCGTGAAGAAATTGGGGAACAAGATGAATTGGACACTTAGGAGAGTGGAGACTTAAGTATGATTAATGAGATGCGGTGAATTATAGTGTGAATAGGGAAAAGAAATCTCTTAGATAAGGTTTATGGCTGAAATACACATGCAGTGGGTTGGGTACACTTTGATCAGGTTAGGTATCAAAATAGGGGCACATGCCTATGAGAGCTTAATGGAAGAATTACTCATAATATGGTCAGGTTATGATATAAAATGTATATGACTTGTATTTGGCTGTTTGGTGAATTGCTAATTAATCTTAATTAGAGTAACTCACTGGTAAGATAGGATAAGAGGGCTCATACTAGTATAAACCAATATTGGTGTTATAATATTCATTGAAAACGTGTACTCCGGGAAATACAAATGCATGTATGGAGACTTAACAGTGGAGTGGAGTGTAGAGAAATCAATACCTGACGAGGTTTTGGTATGGCGCCTGGCGGCGGGGTTCAACCTGCCAGGCGATAGCAACAGAACAGGGAATCTGCATGGCGGGAGGCGCCTGGCGATGAGATGTATTTCGCCAGGCGGTAGTGAGAGCAGTAGTGGGGTTTAGAGCATTGGCACTTGGCGGTGGGGGCTGACCCGCCAAGCAGTGGCTGGTATGTCTGCGTGTTTTGAGGCGCTTGGCGCCTGGCGGTACGCGTCCCCTGCCAGGCGGTCTGGAAGCTGGTAGCGCCTAGCGGTACGTGTCCCCCGCTAGGCGATTTGGTTGTTGTAAGTCCTAGTTATTGGAATTTTTAGACGTGATATGGGAACTCTACCTGGCGTTACAGTGTATGATCTGTGGCATTGTTTCCTGCACGTGCTCTATCGGTTGTGGTCGATAGGTATGGCAGCAAGTCATCTTGAAGTAATCACTATGAGAGGTAGAACACGAGAGTTTGGTGTGATTATAATATATGGTATTTTAGGGATGTTTGGACTTGAGTAAATATAAATGTGTTTTTATATGATGTATTGATTTTATATGTATTATTTGTTAAGTTCACCCTATCTGCTTGTGATTGGCGATGATCGTGTATGCGGTACACGGGAGCAGATGTTGTTGATGCAAGTGGCTCAGGTGAAGCTTAGTTGCGGAGAGGGGATAGATTCGAGGAAATCTTATGTTTTATTTTCTTTGGTTTTGAAGTCAGTTGTAAACCCTTATGGGTGTTATGTTGGAAAATAACATTTGATTTTGGTTTTGGTGACTGATGGTTATGAACGTTGGTTACTTATTTAATAAAATTTAAATTTTCCCGCATTTTGGGAAAATGAGGTATTATTAAATGCTATGTTATTAATTTACTTCTTTATTTTATTAAAAATCAGTAATATCCTGACTCCACCCTATATCCCTCTTCTAGGGTTGTCTTGCTTCCAACAAATGTAATTGGACTTGCCATGTATATTCCCAATGTTGAATCAAGTATGAAAGCTAAATTCCAAAAAGTCAACCATATTGGTTTTTACCAAAACTACTACAGAATTAAATTCTCAGCCCTAGTTTCTTCTTTCTTTTTCCTTCATCAATCCTCCAATTACTTGTTGAATGTAAACTCGTAGTTTACTTGTGATGCATCACTTCATATTACACAAAGTACCTATGCACACAACTTTAAATCAAATAAGAGAATCATCTTAACATAGGCAAGTCCAACAACTCTGTTTCAGATTTGCATGAAGGACTGTATCAATATATTGTGTACGCTGGATTATCTGTTTTGGAACTATGATGAAATTCCCCATTTTCATTAGTTTTAAGCTATTGAAATTGGGATGTTACATAATGAAGGTCCGCCGGTCATCAATTAAATTCTTATATTTGAAATCAATTAAATTCTTGTAATCAATTATAATGTCAAGTCTTAGTATCTTGTAATCAATTAAATTCTTATATTTGAAATTTTATCTTAATGGAGTCTTAATTTCATTTTAAGTAGAACAAAATACAACCAAAATAATACTAAATTAATAATTAACTCTAATGGAACCTAATTTTTAATTTAAAAGAAAATACATATTTTAAAATGTCGTGGTTAACCAATGGGAAAATGTAGTGAGTGCCAGAAAATTTAGTTGGGTAGATTTGAAGAACAAAGTGCATTTGTTTGTAGCTGGTGTGATATATAATAAATTGGAGTATGTTATGAAGAGGATCAGAGAAGAAGGATATGTCCCTGATACAGACTTTGCACTTGTTGATGTAGAAAAAGAATAAAGAGTGTTCTTTGTATTAATACAGTGAGAAGCTAGCAATAGCTTATGGGCTTATAAAAAAATATCAGTATGTGGAGATTGCCATAATGCAGTCAAATGTATATCAGCTTGAAATTGTTTTACAAGACGCAAATGGATTTCAGCATTTCAAGATGGGATCTGCTCTTGTGGTTATTACTGATGTGAATTGAATCTTTCCGGGCTAATGTTAAAGTTTCAAAGTGTTTACACATCCTTAGAGTTTGAGTACCATTTATTCTTCTAGTTTTGTAATAGTTTACAATAGTTGGTAAGCCAATAACATAGAATCTAGTACCATAAAATCTCATAATTGTTTACAAACGCAGTAACTTGCATATGTTACATGCAGTATCATCTCTATCTGGGCAATTAAATATGAAATTAAGAATATTAAAATTAATTTTCTACTATTAGTTATATATATATATATATATATATATATATATATATATATTTAGAGATATTTTGTAAAAAGTATAAACTACAATTTGTGACATGATCAAAAGAATTATAATTTTAAAACTTATAAACACTCATCCATCCTCTTCATGAAGAGAAGTGAAGATCACAGCAAAATTATATGCTTATTTAATTACATACTTTACTTTAAATTTTAAAGTTTATGTTATTACTCAAAAACTTAAAATATAAATAAAATATTTTATAATTTATCTTTAATATAATGTTAATCTAAAAATAAGAGTCATTATATATATATCACACAAACTTCATTAGAAACTTAAATTTATATATGATGTCTTATCAAAATTTTTATTTCACTTTGATATAAAATAACATGCATAAAGAATGAACATGAAAACGAGAGTTTAGTATCTGAAAAATTAAAGATATTTGTAATGACAAATAGAATGAAAAAAATAATACCATGTGTACATTAAGAATGTTTTCCTTGTGAGTTTAGAGTATCAATTTATTCACTAATTCTCCAAATTAAATTCTCCGAAGAGTGTTGTTCTTCTTTCTTTGTTTATCTTGTCGTTAGCTTTAGAAGATATGGAGGTAGGAGTTTTTGTGGGGGTCGTGCATTAAAAACTCCAGTGATAAGGGAAAATAGGAAAAATGAATGTATCAATCCTCCCTTGTTACCTTAATCTATAGAATGGCATTATTGTACTACATTAGTTAAAATTTATCTTTTACAAGAATAATTTGTTATATCGGGAAAGAAAGAAATCTCTTATCTTAATAACACAATTTTAATATATATAATATCTTTATCTTGTAGTTATATACTGTAACGTCCCATTTAAAATATAATATAATTAAATGAAACATTACACAAAATAGTAATAGATGCAAGGTCTTGAAGTATAACCACTACTCCTTACAGTTATCCAAAGAAAAACAATAAATGATCTAAGGTACACCACGATGTCAGTAACCAAGCGTAACAATAAATCGACAGTATTTCTAAATAAACCCAAAGACAGCGAATACATAGGCCATAGCTCTGAAAGAGACTTGGATGAATAGAATCCAGCCCAGATGGCTACGCAACGGAACCTCCATCACCCTGATGAGCATGGGTGTTTCTCACATCTACTCACATCAATAAATTGATGATCATCGCAAAAAGAGAAAACCACACATATAGAACATCCAACAAACAAACAACAGGGTAAGCTAGAGTAGAAAAATAGTTTATCATACAGTACATAATATTTCACAGACCAAGATGCACATACTAGCCAATCATGTTATGACTTCTCAAACAATAGACTAAGTCTCAGACACGACTCATCTGGATACATATAATTAGTCGGATTCAACGGATGCTTGCACTTGTGGTGGATTTCCCTGCTCTACCAAGCTGCTCTCCCCCGAGCTAAGTGTTACAATGTCTCAACCCCCACACACAAGGTTAGCCCTTAATGAGTTTCAAGCCTCCTGCTACTCTCACCACAAGAGTTAGTTCGCTCTATGTGAGACTAACTACCTCCTTAGAGTGTCAAGATGCAACCTTACCTTGAATCCTTACTAAATTATATAGATGGGGCACCACCATGAACTCCCACTAACAAGGGTCATGGAATTACGTCCCGACCAACTAAGGAACCATTCTGAAATCTCACCTAGAGATTCAAAGAATTACATCCTAGCCACATACAAATCATGTTTCACCAACCAAATAGGTATTCATCATGCATGCCAATCTCATGCCATACTTTATAACAAACCTTCATTCATATCCCATATCAAATCCATACCAAACTCATCATATTCAATCTATGAACCAATCCCATAAATGCACATTATGCATTTCATGCCTTTAACATATCAATTCTCCAAAAATATAGTAAACATACAAAGACAACGAAGAAAACAAAACCTGGTGCATTCTCGCCCAACTCCTCGCTCAGGCAGAAGAGTCTCGCTCAGGTGAGCTCCCTTCGCCTAGGCGAGAGGTCGAAGAGGGAACAATGGTGCTGTCACGTTCTCTTACTTAGGCGAGACCTCCTCGCCTGAGCGAGATGGCCTCTCGCTCAAGACTAGAGCTTGTCGCCTGAGCGACAGCTCGCGCAACACCAGGGAGTTTTTTTGATAGTCTTGCTTAGGTGAGCTCCACTAGCTTGGGCGAGATTATCATATCTCCTCCACTGTTCACACAAACCAGTACACAGATTCATCCAGGACAATGTGGAATACGCATTTATATCATATTGAGCATCATATACACACCATAAACACGAAACAAAACTGAAAAATAAGCAGAACACATTTAAACTCGAAACCCTAGCTTCCCTTACCTGGAAAGTGTTAACTAAGAGCTTTGACACCCAAGTCGTGGAGCACATAAGCTCAAGGAGTAGCTTCGAGAGCTGGAAAACATTGGAACGAGTTTAAAACGAGTTCACTAAAACAAACCCTAGTTGGAAGTACGAAGAATGAACTGAATGGAGCAAGAGCATGAGTTGGAAACTGACTTACGAAGAGTAGAAAATTGGTCTGAGCTCGCTTGAAGAGAAACAATGGATGAACCCTAGCAGAGCTTTTAGGGGAAACAAGGAGAGCGTGAGAATACTATTTTCGCAAGAATGAAGAAGTGAGAGTGGTTTGGCTGCCTTAGGGGCCTTTGACACCCTATGGGCCAGCCCTTAGGCCCAATTAGGTTTGAGGCAGCCCTTAAACATAAAGACAAAAAATATTGGGCCTTACATATACTAGTTAATAATGGTAATTTATTTTTTGATTATTTCATTTATTATTTCTTTATCTATTACAAAATATATATATATATATATATATATATATATATATATATATATATATATATATATATATAAATAATAGAATTAACGTTTGTTATTTTGGTCCCTTTATCAAACTAACGCATGAAGGTTCAATGTTGGTACATCTTAAATGAAAAATATTAAAAAATAATAGACAAATTAAAAATCATATAATGGAATTATATTAAAAATTGAGAAAGAAATAAAAATACAGAAATATTTTCAAAATATTTTAAATTAAAAAAATAAAAAAAAGTATACTTTTTAATTGTTTTAATAAAATTTTACAGTTTTATAATTGAAATCTAGTATTATAGAAAAAATATTATTAAAACAATCAAAAAATGAGAAATATTGTATTACAATTGTTAGGTTGTCTATAACAAAGAAAATATAATTCAATAAAAATTTTGTATTACAATTATATTAACAAAATGAGAAATATTCCACCAAAGATAAATATTTTGAAAGCATTTCACATTAAAAAAATAGATAAGGTTATCTTTCCTACTTAATTCGATAAAGTTTTCAAGTTTTCTAATTGAAATATCGTACCAAGTTTTCTAATTGAAATATCGTACTATGAAAAAAAATAAGGTAGAAATCAGGATTTAAAAAATAAAAATAACATAATAACATAAAAAATTTATAATAAAATTATATCAAAAAATGTAAAACAAAATTAAAAAATACAGAAATATTTTCAAATTATAAATTAAAAAACAAAGCAAAGTATGTTTTTATTTAATTTGATAAGATTTAAATGATTTTTAATTGAAATCTTTTCCTATAGAAATAAAGTTAATAAAATATTAGTAAAATGATGAGTACAAATTTTTGTCCTCATCTAATTTGGGATTTAATTGAATTTTTTACTTAAAGAGTGATTTAATTAGGATTTGTGATAATGGGACTTATTGAGTTTGTGTGATAAAAATGTTGTAAAAAGTCATTTTTAGTTGCATAAATTATTCTTCAATGTTTGACAGATGAAATTAAGATTAAATTCATTTCAGGTGTGAAAATAAATTAATTAAAGTTACAAAATACTTTCAAATAACTGCTAAAATTAACAAGTTCTAGAAAAATCACTTCTACACTTTCTACATTATTTATACACTTTTTCTTCAAGTGAACCATCCAAAAACCTATTATGCACCCCTATTTTCTACTAAGCTAGCTTGAGACTCGTTCTTAACCATGAGTATTTTTTTTTTTAATTTGTGTTAAAAAAGTTAATTAATTGTTATTATAATTAAATAAATATTTTTTAACCTTGTTTAAGATTATAATTATACGTAGTTTTAAATAAAATATTTAAACGAAGAGTTTGATAATATGAAAAGTAAAATTAAATAATTAATTATGAATAGTTTTTATCAAAATAAATTAATAAAAGAACAAATAATATTTAAATAATAATTTTTTATATTAAATTGATAAATTATAAAAAATACGGTTAATAATTTCAATAATAACAAAATGATGGATTATCATAACAAAGTGATTTTTCAATGACTTTCTAGTGCTTGGATTCGAGTTTCTATGATAAGTGTATGATTGGTATGATGTGTTATTATCTTCAATTGCTTAATTGGTGGTAAAATTGAACAAATCCTTGAATGAATGTGGGATTTAGGGTTCAGGTTGGGGTCGGGAATGAATAAGCATGGATGATGTCTATGATTGGTGCGATGTTTTGTGGAAATGATGATAATATGATTAAATTATCAACCTTGGATGTTGTGTGCATGTGAAAGTATGTCAGTATGAAGGTGGGCTTTGTGATTGTGGTGTTTGAGGGTCATGATAGGTGTGATCTTTCGCCCGACGGTGCATTAGCAGTGCCAGGTGGTTATGGCTGCGGCTGAATGATTCTTTGATGTTTATAATGTTGGGCTTGAAGGACTAAGTCCACAGGTGATCTGGGATGAGCTTGATTTTAGTCACGAGCAAGGAGTTCATGATTGGTTGGACCGCATGCGAAATGTGAATGGATTAGTTCACTGGAGGTACTCTTGTTTGGGATAAGTGAGCGAGGGAGTTCATTTCATGCTCGAACTTTAGAATGCTATGAGCAAGGGAGTTCATAGTAGGAAAGGCGGGTATACGTGTCCAGGTCCGAGCAAGGAGTTCGGATGACGGGAGAGGGAGTTTGTGAAGCAGGACTACGAGCGAGATAGGCTCGTAGGTTGGATCACGAGCGAGGAGGTTCATGGAAGCACGAGAAAGTTCCATGATCAAGAATACTTGCACAAACTCATAACGGTTATGGGTGTGGGAAAGTGGTTGTTTTCTCTTAAATAACTAATTATGAGATTTTGTTTTTTGGGTGGGCTTCTTTCATATTTATTTTTTTCTATATGCATAGCTCACCCTATCTGTTTGTGTGTGGCGATGATCGGGTACCTTGTTATCCGGGAGCAGATACTGCTATAGGTGAGCCAAGAGATGCTTAGAGACAGAGTGCAGGGTCTACTTGGGAGCTTTTGAGAAGATTTTCATTTAAAGGATTTTGATGTAGTTTATAATTATGTTGAACTTTGGGTTAGTTTTGTAATAAAGTAACAGCGAGTATTTGAATTATGCTGTAATTAAAGTTCTAAATTTTTCCACGTTTTTGGAAAAGACGTGGTAATAAATGAGAAATTTATTTCGATAAATTGTTTATTTTATTTATTTAATTAATATCCTACCAGAATGTTACAGATATGGGTACAGATACGAGACAAATATTTATCCTACGTGTAGAGTACATGGTAGTTACTACTAGGGCTGACTCAAGGATAAAGCGAGTCAAGCACATGCTTTAGGCCTGAAGGATAAGAAGGCCTCAGATTTTTTTTTTTACTACTAATATTTCTTTATTAAATTATGTTTAAGAAAAAAAGGTCTCAAAATATTTTAGTAGTAATTAATATACCTTTATTAAACTAATTATAGAGTTATGTTTAAGATAAAAAAAAGGCCTAAAAAAATTATTTTATTACTAATATCGCTCTATTAAATTAATTATAAGTTTATGTTTCGAAATAAAATTTAATTAAATTATTATTAGTGTATGTTAATTTTTATTAGTAGTAAAAATGAAAATTAATGAGTTAAAATATATTTTTAGTAAATTATAATTTTGTTCACACGAAAGAGAATGATTAGCTATCTTTATTATCTTAAAATCAATCTGGATTCTATTTCCTTTTTTTTTGTCTCTCTATGACTTCTCTTACCTCTCCTTACTTTATTTTCTTCTAATAGTCTTTTTTCTAGGGTATTGGCATATTACATCGTTAAATCTCTTGAATCTCATGTTGCATGCGTGTACCAATCTTTTCATCCTCATTTCTGATTAGTATGTTTTTTCTTTTTATTTGTGTTGTTATTTTTATTCTATTTTGGATTAGAATTAGAGATGTGTTTCTTTTGCCTAGTTTTGTTTTTCGGTACTTTTAGATTTACAAAGTTTGTTTTTTCATATATCTTGAGGAGAAATTGAAGTTTTTTTACAAAACTATTAATTAGATTATGGTTTAGTCTTTTGGTGGATAATAGATTAATTGGAGCATAATTTAAATAGATTATGGTCTAGTCTTTTGGTGGATAATAGATTATGTGTCATGATCCTCCACTCACTAAACTGGCCAACCATATGCTGCCACATAATCATCATCTTCAACCTTCTTCTCTCCCATCAGAAACCCTAAGCAGCCATGGAAACCACCATTACAACGTCGATAGTAGATCCACCGCAAATCTACAACTGCACCACCATTCAGATGTAAACCACGAGCAAAGTCTTCATGTTGCGTCCACTCGAACCGCGAGCCTCCATGCGTGAGACGAACCACGCATCGCTGCATACAACAATAACGCCATAATAGATCTGCACCATTCTCCATCGTGAACCAGCGTTGCCATTAATGCATATCTCCTTGTGTTTCATTCAACATATAACCTGCACCTGCGTCAAAACGCACTGCACCTGCACATCGAAGTAGATAGTGAAACACCTGCAGAGAAAAACCATTGATAAGATGAAGCAACAATGTGAGTGCATCACCACAACTTCCTCCTTTCTTTTCGCGTAGCTGTTCTAACAACACCTGCAATAGTTTGCAAACTAGAAACGCAGTAGAAACGCATCTGCACTACACCCTAACACGAGGAATCATTGCGGACTGGCCACCACAGATTGAGTAGTGGAAGAGCGACCACCATTACAGCAAGACGCAAAACCATCATAGTACCTTCGCTATAAAAGGAGACGTTACAAATTCACCACTATGCGGTAGCAACAAGGATAGAGGTAGAAACCCTAATTTTGGGAGAGAGAAGGGAATGCCACATGTCAGTCTGTCATTGCACAATCAAAGAGTCAAATCTAGTTAAGCATTCAAAAATTGGTCAGTCTGTCATTCCGAGCCACAACTCAAGGAATGCCACGCACGTAACCCCTATTCTGAGCCACAACTCAAGGGATACGTTTTGAGCCACAACTCAAGGAACACCAATAAGCCGATCTTTAAGACATCCTAGAAGCCTTGTAGACCACGCATGATGAAGATGTGACCACCTCATCAAGTTCCAAGGAGGCCAACCCTAGGAGCATCACAAAAGGGAAGGCATTATCCTCTCTATCTTTATTTTGCATTTCTTTAGTTTCAATTTCTTGAAGTTGGTTTGTGTTGACTATTTTGAGTTGACTTGTTGACCTTGACTCAAGGGTGGACTTGTTGACCCAAGATTAGCTTAACCTTAAACCAACATGCTAATAATTTCCTTAATTTGCTTTTGTAGGAATAAGAAAGGATGAGGACCACATAGGAGACACTTGGCGTCCTAAGGAAGAGAAAGAAGGAACAAGACTTTCTAGAAGCATCTAGAAAGGGGAGGTCCACATGCCTTGGACACCAAGTCTTGCCACGTAGATGGCTTAGACGAAATTTCACCCACGTGCACCCTATGTTTTACTCTTAAGCCCTATATCAAAAGGGTTTTACTCTTTTTATGTGTTGTCCACTCTTATTTGTTTTGAATCAATCCATTCTTCTCCTCTCTAGAATCTTGGAAAGGAAACTTCACATCTAGATAGCTTGCTATCTTAATGTCTAGTGAGGATTTCCTTGGTTTTCTTAAACAATTATCACAATATTCATTAATCTTCTAAAAGGAACAAGATAATCCTACATCAACGCACATCAAAGCAAGCAAAACACCTTTGCTTCATGGTATCGCCTGGCGTAGCACACAGAGTGCCAGGCGCATCAGGCTTCCAGACCGCCAGGTGGGGAACGCGTTCCACCAGGTGCCAAGCGCCTTTAGAATCCTCTGCTTGAAGTGATCGCTTGGCGGATCAACCATTGCCGCCAAGCGCCTCGTCTCGTTGACACTCTCTGAACAACAGCTATTGCTTGGCGGTTCCAATCCTATCGCTAGGCGTTGCACCAGTAATGCCTGGTTTATTGGTTTGGCACACTCTCCATAGGGACCAAACACCCGTAGCGAACGACACCAAGTTTAATCAAACCAACTTCCAGGTGACTTAACCTTACTACCAATCCTTCTACTATCATTTAAATTCATGACCCAAGATTACCATTAAGTGAACTTGATCAAGTTCAACATTACCATATCATAACATACCACTGTTAACTTTATACGTCATTTACTATATCCACTTACTCCAAATATTACCTAATGATGAAGGATTGACCCCAACCAAGGATGGAGGCACATGCTTAAGAAGACTAAGCATGTTTAGAAAGGAAGTTCACTAATCCTTCATCCCTTTCATTTGTGTTTGTTATTTTTGATTCCCTAAGTTG
>Ga0209589_1005540_pt1 | contig 21395 bp, 12 predicted proteins | sample CowpeawhiteBW_FD_187525 | JGI IMG/M metagenome (GOLD analysis project Ga0209589, IMG submission 187525) | Root nodule microbial communities of legume samples collected from California USA - Cow pea white BW (SPAdes) (version 2) | ecosystem: Host-associated > Plants > Roots > Nodule | place: USA... | reverse complement strand
AATGGGGGGGGGGGGGGGGGGGGGGAGGGCATGGCCCCTCCGTGCCCCCATTATCATCCGCCTCTGTTGACGGTAATATATATTCTTAATGTGAACACTTAATATTCTTGATTATTGTGTGTTTTATTATTTGTTTTACTAGCAATATTATTAAGAAAAAGTATTAGCGCATACATTGTAAAAATTGTTGGTGTAATGTTGCTCTAGAAGAGAGGATGAAAAAAGCCCATAAACAAATTCAAACACTACGCATACAAACGAATACACAATTCAAAGTAAAAACTAGGGATAGAGAAAATGCACGCCAAAGATTTATACTTGTTCACCTCTACCCAAGGCTACATCTAGTATCTTAAACAACTTTCTTAAGATATTTCTTCACTAACCAACACCTTTGATCAACAACGGGTTTCAACATTTATTGGTACACAAGTTCAATTCTCTTCAGGTTACAATGAGTATCAATATCTCCAGTTATCGTTCTTAATTTCCCCTTGAGATCAAGAACTCTCACTTACAATGAATAAAAAAAACACCCTCACAATAGGAGTGCACAATTCAACTCACATGTTATAACTTACTCAATGAAGGATTTATAATATGTAAGCTCTCAATCCAAATCACTATATACTATTATATGACAATTTCTCAACACTTTGATCCTTTTGTAATAGTTTCGTTAATCTTCTCGTATGACTTTGCATCTTTTATAAAGCTATTGCATTTGCTAGTGATTGAGAATTCAAATTGAAGCACTTTATTTCAATTTTCTTAATATGGAATGACTTGATCAATTCTTTAATTTTATTTTTCAGTTTGAATCTTCAACCTCATTCTTTTTAATTCCATATCTACTAATGCTCTTTGGGATATCTTCTTTCCTTTCTTGAATTAGCTCAATCATGATTTGAATTATGCTATCTCTTCAACATTCACAATTATCCTATTAAGGAAACTTTGTGCAATTTCATTATGTGCTTGAATTGTTAGAGCAATAATATTCAATCAATCAAAAAGTTCATTTATCAATCATTTTTTAAATTTTATTTTGCTTAAATGTTTGCTTAAAAAACTTTCTTCTTTTAAAATGCGAATTATCACGAGATAATTCATTTAAACGTTGTGGCCTTTACAATTAATGCTCTGTTTTTATGAAATTATATTACTTATTACAATATTATTTTGGATGATGGAAAGAACAATCTCAAATGCAGTTAACTTTTGATTTCTTATACACAAATTGGAAAAGTTAAATTTGGAAGTAGCAGAAAGGAGGGCAAACAAAGTTAATTGCGTGGAGAGTGAGCCCAAAAAACAACCCAACATGAAGCAAGTGGTTAATCTTCTTAAAGGGCAAGAACATGAATTGGTGAAAGCAAAATATTTTAGGATTAGGACAAAGATTTTAGTTGTAGAATTGGCTTATGAACTTTTAATGTTGTTTTTTTTTTTATACTTGAACATTTAGATACATTGATGTAATTATTTTGTTATGTTGATCAGGGAATAAAAATTTGTTATATTTTTTGTGGTGTCATAATTTTTTTATAATTGTCATTATTAAAAGTAGATTTTAATTATTAAGAGAGGTTTTATTGGATTGTGAAACCATGGTACATGTACTTGGCCACCCACCACCCACCACCCACCTTGACTGAATATCTTCATGGAGCCACCATTTCCACACCTAATGTGTCTCTTTTTAACCTAGTTTTTTACCTAGTTTCTAGAAGCTAGGGTTTAGTATTTGTAAAAACATCCTTTTACAATTTTTCCCTTGCAAAGAGACCCTTCATGCTCACCTATTCAAGGGGCTCTCTCGGTCTTGTAAAAGGGTTGATCAATTGAAGTTTATTCTAGACACTTTGTTCGACCATTGGTGGGAGCTTCTTTTTTGGAGTGAAGCTCTCTTAGCCATATCTTGAGCTAGCTCAAGTGGAGACACTCATGCAATTATCTTAAGGGTTGGTTTGCCTTTGTACCCATTTCAAGTGGTGTGTCATCACTTATTCCCAATTCCCCTTTCATGTCTTTCCATCTTTTATCCATTTACTTGTTCATGCTATTCGATTTTTATGTTCCTTTCACTATCTTGTTTTGTTTCTTATGTTCCTTTCACTATCTTGTTTTATTTCTTGGTTAAAATGAACTCCCCTCTTCTCTAGAGCTTCTTGAAGTGAATCTTCACATCTAACAGGAATCTTCACTTAACTTTCTCAATGAACATCACACCATATTTGAAAAATCATAAGAAGAATCTACGTCAATGCAAATCATATATATTTTTATCTTCAATATATGTATTTTGATTTGACGTTTTCTCTTAGTCGTTTAATGTTGTTTCACTTCTAATCAAAGACTTTCTCGTCTTATAGAGTAATTGTTTTATTATCTTCAAAACCTTATTAATTAACAAGACTTGTTTACTTTAACAAAAATTAATAAGAAATTAAAATAGTTAGAATAGAGTTTAAGCACTAATGAGTTTAATTTGTCAAAATATTCTCCTTTCTGATTGACTGATTTTTTTTTCTTTTTTTTTTTTCAAAATTTTGAACTTATCTGTTGTCAATTTAATTATACTTATATACCCATAAAAGGTTCGAAAGAGTTGAGATGATAAAAAAATTGATTAACTTTGCATTTTTGTATCAATTTTTAACTTTAATTAAAGAAATTAAATTGCTGAAAAAGCAATAGGACAAATTTATATGAAAAAATGGAAAATTTGGACATAAATCATACAATAAGGATACTATCGTGTTGGAATGATAATGAGGATGGCGAGGGTAGGGTTAAGCATTGTTCGGGTTGGATTGGGATCCAACCCAATCTAGCACAATTCGAATATAACATTCTTAAATCCATATTCGATCATTTGATTATTCAGATTAGTCGGGTTTAAATTATTCAATTTTCGGGTTAATCATATTGGTTTTTCGGTTTCACCTTGGGTCATGCAGAGAGGGCCTGCGATGAGGAGGTCACCGGAGCAGGACGAGAACAGGGAGGTGCTCACTAGTGGTAGGGTAAGATTTTGCCATTGTCGCTTCGAGCCTCGCCGATAGCTTACAAGGAAAGGTGAATTAGCGATTCTTCTGCGTGGGAATGTGCTCTGCCCTCAGTGGGGAAGGAGAAAGCAAGAGATAAATTTGGTGACGAGAATAGATGGAAGGTGAGATGAAGACGAGGTGGGGAAGAAGATGATATGTGGATTGTGTAGGTTGTATGTTTGAATGTAATGTGAAGCTGAGTGGTGAAGGAGTTTGGCACTGTATGTTTCTATGAATAAACTTTATTTGAATGGCAAAAATGAATGTTTGATGAGGAATATAAAAAAAAAATGGGAAGGGGATGTGAAGAAGAAAGAGTTGATGCGTAGTGTTGTTTGCATGTGAAGAAGGGAGAAGATGTGTGCAATGTAGTGGCCTGGGGTTGTGTGCGTGTGACGTAGTCTAGGGTTATGTGTATGTGAAATGGGCTGGGATTGTGTGTCTGTAGTGGCAAAAATTAAGGTTTACAAACATTTTATTTTATTGTTGTCGGGTCAGATATCCATAAACCTGTAACTTATTACTCGTATTTGATCATTCATATCCATTTATTTCATTTTACGTATTTGATTTTATCCATTAACCCGATCTAGACCCACCGTTAATCTAATTTTGGGTTCAAAATTCTCATTTTCGATCGGTCCAAGTTTTTTTCTCAGCCTAGGTAAGGGTACAAGCATGGGAGAAATTATAAAATATACTAGGTAAGATTAGTTAAAAGGTATCTTTTTTCATTTTCTGTGCAAAATGTCCTTAAAGGTCAAATAAGATTTTATAAAAGAAAAGATTCTTGGACCAGTATTTCTTCAACATGCAAAAAATAGAAAAAAAATTGTTTCCTTTTTTAATTAAAAAGTTTTTTATTTAAATTTAAAAGATATTTAAACTATTCATATAATACATATAAATTAATGAGTTAAATATGTTTTGGTCCCTTAACTTTTAGTAAATTTTAGAATTAGTCCATTTTGAAACTGGACCAATTTAGTCTTTCATTTTTTAAAATATGTAGATTTAGTCATTTTAATCAATGATACATTCTATTCTATGATGGTTAAAACTATACATATCACAACATGCTATTTTTTTATGACGATTATAACCAAATCCATAGTAGAAAATAGAACCTTTTAGACAAGTGAAATCTTAACTCATAAAAAGTAATGTGCATAGTGTGTAAATGACATATTTGAATACTTTTTATATGACAAATATTTAAAACTAACACATAAAATGAATTTGCATGAAAAGTTTATTTTAATCATTATAAAAAATGATCTTTTGTCTATTAGTGGTATAGCTTTTAACTAACAACTTCCTTTTTTGCACTCATCTTGTTATATATAAAATATGTTATATGGATAATACAAAATTTAAAATACACGTTTAAAAAATATTTGATTTATTTATATGGATAATACCAATTTAAAGTACATTTTTAAGTAAGTATTTGATTTATTGTGTTAAAATCTCCATTAAATTCGTAAGTCAATTTCTGTATATTTTATAGTCTTACAAAATCAAAAAAGAATTTGGATCTTCTATAATGAGACATGTGTTGAGTGTTATCTTTAACTAATGAAACTTCTTATCTTATATTATATGTGTTCGGTAAAAGAAGCAAACACAAGATAATCAGACACATGTAATACAAAGAAAACTAGATACTTTACTCATTAATACGAGCGTATATGTATTAGTACAAAACTAATGAATGAAACAAACTAATTTGCTAAAAATAATGAAGACAATTAAAAGAATTTAAACTATAGACTTGGATTATTTGCAAGATTCCCCCTCAAATAAATAATCTTGACATTTCACATCCACAAGCTCCTTTAGTTTATCAAATCTTGTGTGCTTGAGTGGTTTGGTAAACACATCAGTCACTTGGTCTCCAAAAGTACAATGCACCAACTCTAGCCTTCATTTGTTGACTTGATCTCTCAAGAAATGGAACTTTGTTTCTATGTGTTTACTTCTTCCATGCAAGATTGGATTCTTCAAGAGACTAATGACAAACTTATTGTTTGCAAACATCCAAAATGGTCTTTCATAATCCAACTTCAACTAATCCATCACTACTTCTAGCTATAAGCACTTGCTCACTGCCTTTGCTGCAACCACATATTCTACCTCACAAGAGGATAAAGCAACAATGTTATGCTTCTTGAAACACTAGCTTCTTGCAAAAATGTTATCATCAAGTTTCTTCCTTCTCTCATCTGGAATGTGCCTATTGTTGGGAATTCAAGTGTGAGTCTAAGTTTGAGTAAAAATGAGAAAGTTGAGCACCATATAAGGATGAAGACCCATAAACCCATTGCCTTAATGTTTTGGGTTAAGAGTGGTGTTAATCCCTTATATGTGGGTTGGGCTTATGTCTCATTGGTGTTGTATCTCCCCGATGATCTTCTCTCGAAAGATCCAACAATGGTATCAAAGACTAGTTTGTGTGGTGACCGACTTAGATGAGGCCCTATATCGAAAGCCTTCCTAATAGTGTCCGTTAGGTAAGCATGTTCCGTTAAGAAGATTGACGGTACAAAAAAGGGTACTTGGTAGCTCGAGGGGGAAGTGCCGATGTGAAGGGACTCACACTTGAGGCGAAGATTGTTAGAAATCCAAGTGTGAGTCTAAGTCCCACATTGAGTAAAAATGAGAAAGTTGAGCACCATATAAGGGTGAAGACGCATAAACCCATCGCTTTGAGGTTTTGGGTTAAGAGTAGTGTCAATCCCTTATGTGTGGGTTGAGCTCATGTCTTATTGGTATTGTATCTCCCTAGTGATCCTCTCTCGAAAGACCCAACACCTATGACATATTGAGCCAAAACTTTAAAGTGTTGAACTAATGGTTTACTCCCAATCCAAGTGATGACTGTTTTTCAACAACCATCTCCCAACAAGTGTACTAGTATGTAGTAGTATCAACAAGTGTCGTATCCACATGGATTTAGCAAGTATATTGGTAGTTATATTTTTGGGTTTTTGGTTGATAGAGAGTCCAAGTAAAATTAAATAGTAGTTATTAGATAGATTGAGTGGAGTAGGGACTATGAATTGATTTCATTCCATCTTCTTCAACTACATCACTACTATCTTGTTTACTTACTTTGCAAATCATTCAATGTCCTCAGAGTACTCTTTCCATGTAGATCTAGATTCATATCTAAAGCACTAGAACCTACGGACTCCAAACCCTAGTGTGGTCTCTCTACTCCTGGTAGAATGAGTCCTTGCATTAATGTGCAAGACTCTCTCCTCCAACATCCACTCTACGCATCCAGTACATGTATGATGATTTGATTGGACCATAGTGTGGACCAGTTTCTCAACTCAAAATCCAAACCAGTTAAATAGATGAGTGATTAAGTCATCATTAAGCATAAATCAAACCACAAACAACTAAATGAAAGCAAAGATAAATACCTAGAAAGTAGAAGTGAATAGAATTAGAATTGATTACATCAAACTTGGACACGAGGGAGTTCAAATACTCATAAAATATTATAATGCAATTCCAACAACATCTACACATACAATTTACACTAAGAGCACCTCCCTCGTTCCTCAGAGACCCTATTATGTCCTAATACTACATTGTGGAGCCTCCACTCAATGCTTAGAATGAAAACCCAAGGTCTTTATTTATACAAATTTTTGGGCAATGCTCAACCCAACTTTTGGCGCTCAGCTACACGCCGCCTTAAGTGCTTGAGAACATTCTTTTGTAGCTCAGCCATATACCGCCTTAAGTGTTGAACCCATTCTTTCGTGGCTCAGTCATGCATTGCCTTAAGTGCTGAACACATTTTCTTGTGGCTCAACCATGCACCGCTTTAAGTGCCGAGTACATCTCTCGTGGCTCAGCCATGCATCGCCTCAAGTGTTGAGCAACATTTTGTTGTGGCTCAGCTCCAAAAGTCATATTCTGGATTCTTCCTTGACCGCCTTACTGGAGCTCAGCCGTGAATTTGGGACTTAGTTGCATCATTTTTAATTCTTTGAGAAATTGTTGCAAAATCATCAAAAAAATCATCAAATTCTTATTTTTATTCTTTTTAATACCTCATTTTTTAATTATAAGCTAAAATAAGTTGTTTACTTATAAAATATGATCAATTAAAGCATGATAAGTGTCATGTTTATATGGAAACTTTACGCATTCTGGACACTTATCACCAAGCCTCACCGAGTGTCACAGATTTTAACGCTTTTGTGGGACTTATATTCAAAATATAGGTTGTAGTTGCCACCGCCTCACCCAGTAGCAATGTGGCAATTTCTTCCCCTTCAACATGCATCTAGTCATGTATAACAACCTTTTGTTTCTTATCTCGGCTAGGCCATTGTGTTGGGGTGTATAAGGTGCAATGACCTCATGTTCTATTCCCTTCTCAACATATAAATGATGGAAAACCTTGGAGTTATACTCCCCTCCACCATCTATTCAAATAATCTTTAGTTTCATATCAACTTGTCTTTAAACCAGTGAGCAATACTTGATAAAGACAATGAATTCACTTTTCTCCTTTATCAAGTATATCTAATTTTACTTGTAAATTCATCTATGTAGGAAATGAAATACTTGTCACCACTAAGATTTGTTCTGTCAATCGACCCGCACACATCTGAATAGATCACTCAAAGTGGTTGCTTCGATCTATGTGGTACATTGATTTTGAAGACCTTCCTTGGTTGTTTCTCTATAATGCATCCTTCACAAGTCTTCAAAGGTGGATGGATTGGTGGCATACCACATACCATCCATCTGCTACTTAGTTGATTTAAACTATTATAGTTTAAATGGCCATATCTATAATAGCACATCCAATTTTGTTCCTCAAGACTAGTGGCTAATAGACACTGAATTTTAGAGGCTTGCAGGTTCACTTTAAAGGTTCTATTGGGTTGACAATGGTGCCTTGATCACCAATCTGTTCTTAAAATAAAAAAGTTCAATATGATTTTGTTGCATGTTAATTGTGTAGCCCTTTTCCAGCATATAACACGTCATTCATGAAGGTTATTTTGCCATCCTTTCGTTTCATCTGCAGCTTGCAGATGCTTTCAGCCACAATTGAGCCATTATCTACAAATTTCACATTGTTCTTCATGCACGGATTGAGATCAACCAACCAACTCCTATTCCCAATCATGTGGTTTGAGCATCCTATATCTAAATACCAGAATGTGTAGTCTTCATTGTTGGTTGTGGCTGCCATCAACAAGATTGGATCTGATTCAAATCCATCTTCCTCCTACACCAGGTTTACTTCTTCGTTCTTTTTTCCTTTTTTGCTTCCACTATCTTGCCAACACTCATATGAATAGTTGCCCTATTTGTGACAATTGTAGCACTGGATTTTCCTCTTGCACACATTCTTCTTGCTATCTCTTCCTCTCCCTTTATATTAAGTGCTTTGTTTCCTGTCATTGTCGTTGTTAGAGGAACGTTCTTGTGAATTCAAGCCATAGTTTTTGTCTCCATTTTCGCCTCCTCACGATCTCTTCCTGCCTCTTCCGCAATTGAATCTTGATCGGTCAAGGAAAGGAGTTTGAATTGTCTACGCAAGGATTGTAGACGTATCTTCATGTCTCAAATATACTTTGTCGTGGTGGCCTTTGAGATCTTCTGAAAAGTATTCATGGAGGTGCATTAGTGTAGTAGGACTCGTGCTTTGCAATCCAACTTCTTGTTCACCCCATGTGCTTGTTTTTTTATCATCTTTTGCATTCTCAGAGTTTTTGGAAATCCTCTTTTACAATCTCCTCTACTTCTTGAAAGCCAAAGATAGGCTTTTATTTTTGTCCAACAATCTTCATATCCTTGCCCTCAAACATAGGCAAATTCCCTAGTATGGCACCAATAGTGGTTATGGGTGCACACTCACAATAATGTGCCATTCTCTTCTTTCAAAACAAGGTTCTTGTCCTGTGATGCGCAGACACGAATATGGATACGGACACGATATGGACACAGATACAAAGATACGGTAAAATTGAAAAAGTATAAGACACGGACACGGCAAAAAAAAGAAGAGAATATATATATATATAATCTTAAAAAAATACACTAAGTGAATCTTATATATATAATCTAATAATTATATTTCACAATAAAAAAAATATCTTAAACGTGTATATAATGAATATCAATCTTTTTTATACATGTATATAATGAATATCTTAAATGTGAACAGATGCAGAAATGTTCGATTCATGAAAATTTTCTCTCTAAAATTTGGGATTAGCGAAATTTTTCCCCAAATTACGTATCTGATGCAGTGTCCAAATTGATGGCCGCATCTGACCTACAAGCAAGCTCTAGACACCGCGTCGTGCAGGTGTCTACTCTGCCTTCGCGACGGTGTCCGCTTCGGGAGCGAGAAGCGCTCTCCAAACGACGTGTCGGAGCATCAGAGTTCTTTTCACAACCTAACTCTTGATAGCAAAATTGTTGGGTAAAAGAAACAAACACAAGATATACAGACACAAGTGATGCATAGAAAACTAGATACTTTTCTCATTGATGTGAGTGTATATGTATCACTACAGAACCAATAAATGACACAAACTAACTCTTTACTAATAATGAAGACAGTTAAAACACTTAAATGATATACTTTGATTATTTCCGACAATATGAAGTTTGAGTGACGTTAAACATTTTGAAACTTGATAGTCTAATGATTATTTCTCAACTGAATTGTTTCATTTGTCAACCTTAAATCCATAAACAATATATTAGTTTATCAAAATTTAATATTATTTTTTATGACAATAACTTAAATGTATCTGACTAGACAATAAAAAATGTTATATTAGGTTATTAATGTTAACACTATGAGAAAACAAGGGATTAGCGTCCGCCAAAAGGCAATAAAAGGAACCAAATTTGATTGCACATAAAAGGCAATAACTCTGAAACACATAAATCATACAACCCCGCATCCTACATATATAGTTCTTTTCTTATTGTCCGACAACACTGCTCAAATGAAAATAGATAATTATTTGAAAACTAACACATTAAACTAGGTTTTTTTTATCAATAAACAGATTGAATTGTATCAATTAAACAAAACTGCAATGGCGACCATTTTCTAAAATTTTGATCAATGTTTTCCCATTCAATTTCCTCCTGAACAAGATATAGGATTATGGGTCGTATATTAGTAATAAATAAGAAGACATGATTTAATAATCAGACTCATGATTTCGACAAATCACATGTGTGGTTTTGATTTTTTAGAGTCACAATTTCGAAGGCTAAGAAGGTTGTAAAGTTTTGGTGTGTCGTATTTCTTGTCCTTCACCTTTTTATGGGGAAACTGATATACTAGAGGTGTCTTATTAGAGTCTTAAAAGAGTCTAAGTCCTAACTGTAGTGTTTTGTTTTCATTTTATTCACAACTTTCTTAACATTTCTTTGTTCACTTAGACTATAAAATCAAATAAGATCTTATTAGATTGATAAAACACTAATGATTTTTTAATAAAGTTTGTTAAAAAAAACACCCTCTTTCACTTAATCATACAATTTCAAATCCTTGATGCCAAGAGAAATCAAGGAATCCAACAATAAACCCAACTCTTAAAAGCATGAAACCATTCCCATATACATTTACATCAATCAATAAACCCCTCACATAATCAATAAACTTACACAAATATATAAGGGGTTGGAAGGTTACCAAGTTATTTGATAGGCCACTACTGCAATGCCAAAGGGGTCCAACTCTCTTACTCTTGCAATCTACACCAAAACCACCACCCTAACAATTTAGAAACCTATGCTAAGAGAAATCAAGGAATTCAACAACTGAAATTGGTTTCAGATGAAATCCTAAATAGAACATATGGTTCTTCAATATAACATAAAAAAACCAAACCCTTAAAATGCAACTATTCACATATGCATAATCATCGATCAATAAACCCCTCAGATGATCAATAAACCTATGTAAATATATGAAAAGTTCGAGAACTTAACAAGTTATTTCACAAACCACTGAAATGCTAGAAAAAAGGGACCAACTCCCTCACCCTTGCTGTCTACACCACAACCACCACCCCAAAACTACACCGACCTTATTTTTTTTAGTTGGTCTCCCACCACAACAACTTCACTTGGGAAGATCAAAACAATTGCCAAATAAGACATTCGATAGGAGCTCAATCAGTTGGGAAAACCAATTTCCTCAATTGATAAACCTAATCAATACGAGGGATTGGAACTTACTAGATCATTTAACATAGAACTCGAGGAAACTTTGAAGCCACCAACTATTTTTCAATGTGTTGTGCCTTCACCAACTAGGTATGTAAATATATGAAAAGTTCGAGAACTTAACAAGTTATTTCACAAACCACTGAAATGCTAGAAAAAAGGGACCAACTCCCTCACCCTTGCTGTCTACACCACAACCACCACCCCAAAACTACACCGACCTTATTTTTTTTAGTTGGTCTCCCACCACAACAACTTCACTTGGGAAGATCAAAACAATTGCCAAATAAGACATTCGATAGGAGCTTAATAAGTTAGGAAAACCAATTTCCTCAATTGATAAAACTAATCAATACGAGGGATTGGAACTTACTAGATCATTTAACATAGAACTCGAGGAAACTTTGAAGCCACCAACTATTTTTCAATGTGTTGTGCCTTCACCAACTAGGCTAGATGATGAGGCTCAATTTTCACCCCAAGCCAACGAGAATGAGAAAAGGGTAGCTAGTTCTAGGCCTAAGAGAGTGACTAAAAGGTCCAATGATTGGGGACTCTATGTCCATTAGAATGGAAGTCTGATAATTGTTAGAAATAGTCTTTTGTCCTTTAGCTAAAGGGGTATAATGCTTTGGAATGCTTGTTTTCGGTTGAGGGTTTGTTATATAAACATTTTTATTGAATGAATGAAAGATATCAGAATATCCATTTCAATTTCTCTCTCTTGCTATTTCTTAGGAGGTTGGTTCTTCCTTTAATAGAGCCTCTATCTTTCTTCCCCAATATTTCTGGTGCTTTCATTGAGAGTCTTCATTCATGGCCGAAGGATTCTATTTCAGAGAAAACAATCCCCTATATCGTTTCGATGAGGTATTACACTATTTGGAAGAGGTTTGTGTGCGCCTTACAGCCCTAAAATCGTTCCCCGTCTCCACCGCCAAGCCCTAGCTTGAGAAATTCCATGGTCATGGTTCATCGTTATCGACTCCAGCTCGATGTTCCTCGTTTCAAAGGGCATGACCCTCATGGACGACTCTTCAAAATCACACAGTTCTTTGAGTATCACATGACTCCGATAGAGGAACACATCACTGTCGCCTCTTTCTATATTGATGGCCCAGCCTTGGCATGGTATCAATTGATGTAGAAGAATAACCAATTGATCTCATGGGACCAATTAGTGGCTGCCTTGGAAGCTTGCTTTGCTCCCACTATGTAGGACGATCCTAAGGGTAAGTTGTTCAAGTTATCTCAAACCTCTGATGTTTGTTTCTGGCCTTCGCCCTGAAATTTGTCGGGAAGTGGTTGCCCTTCAACCTCTGACTTTAACATAGGCGATTGGATTAGCTCATTTGCACAAAGAAAGAATGAGTGAAACAATTTGAGTGCGCAATCCACGACCCATATCTCAATGGTCGTCTACCACGTCACTCCGACCACCGTCAACTTAGTAGCCCCCTTCAATCCAAAATCCTACTCCTTTCACCACAGCTCCATCACACTCATTGCCACCTTTATTGCCGACACCACCACCGCGTACTTGTTTTAAGCAATTAATAGAAGCAATGATAACTGAGAAAAGAGAAAAACGGTCTTTATTTTAATTGTGACCAACGATACTCAAGGAATCATCGTTGTCCAACTCATTTTTTCCTTCTCGTTGCTGAAGATGATGAACCTGGTGAGGATGTTTCTATTGGACTCCTTTATTCCAGCTTGGTCCAACCTGACCCTAATCCTAGTGTTAGCGATCCAAGCGGGTTGGATTTGACTCATGAGGCCTAACTCAGCCTTAATGCCTTATCAGGCTTGAGGGTGACAGACACAATTCGTGAGTGTCTTAGTAGATGGAGTCAATACACATAACTTCATTCAAGCAAAGGTTGCCACCTATTTGGGCTAAACACAAGGTCCAACGTCACCATTGGAGGTCTTAGTTGGAAGCGGTGAAGAGTTGACCTATACGAAGGTTTGCAAAGAGATTCAAATTGTCATTGAAGGACATCATTTTGTTTTGGATTTGTCTTTTCTTGACATGGGTGGTTTAGATATTGTTTTGGGAGCCTAATGGTTGAAGCAACTGGGACCGATGTTAATGGATTATCAAAAGTTAACGATGAAATTTATGCATTACAATAAGCTTGTAGAGCTTAAGGGTACTGTGGAAAATGATAAGGTTTCTTTATCATTGACCCAATTACAACAGTTCGTCCAAACGGGAGGAGCGGCCCAATTATATTCTTTACAAGTAAAGCCATTCGAGTTGGCCCAACCTCATGTGCAATTAGAGCATGATGATGGGAGGATCCAAATATTGCTTTGTGAGTTCTCACACCTTTTCCCTGAACCAACCTCACTCCCTCCTCAACACCTATTTGACCACTCTATTCCATTTCTCTCTACAATGGCATCGGTGAACGTAAAACCCTACTGCTACCCTCATGTCCAAAAGTTGGAGATTGAACAAAAAGTGGAGAAACTCCTTGCTAATGGGTGGATTCTTTCCAGTACGAGTCCTTTCTACTCTCCAGTATTATTATTGAAGAAGAAAGATGGGTGATGGCGGATGTGTGTAGATTATTATGCTTTAAACACAATTATAGTCAAAGATCGTTTCCCACTCCCCACAATTGAAGAGCTTTTGGATGAGTTGGGTACTGCTAAGTATTTCTCTAAATTGGATCTTTCTTCTGGTTTCCATCAAATACGCCTCCAACCTGTTGATGAGTTCAAGACAACTTTTTGTACTCACTCAGGGCATTTTGAATACAAGGTCATGCCGTTTATCCTCTGTAATGCACCCTCTACCTTTCAAGCTACCATGAATGGAATTTTCAAGCCCATGTTGCAGAAAAAAGGCATCGATTTCTTTTATGACATCTTGGTATTCAATCTTGATCTGGAGACTCATTTAGGCGATTTGCGTTTGACTTTTGAAACTTTGAACATACATGGGTTTTCCTGAAGCTTGGGAAGTGTTCAATTGGCAGATTACGAGTTGATTATTTGGGTCACGTTGTAGCTGGAGGTACTGTAGCTTCCGATCCTAAGATTCAAGCAATGGTTGATTGGCTTGTTCCTCACACTCTCAAGAGTCTTCAAGGTTTTTTGGGGCTTATAGGGTTTTACCAAAAATTTATCAAGGGGTATGCCTCTATCGCTCTTCCTTTGACTAATCTCCTTCGCAAGGACTCTTTCAAGTGGTCTAATGAGGCTCAACTTGCCTTTGATACTCTCAAAACTGCCATGGTTTTTTCCCCTATTTTACAATTGTCTAATTTTGAGCAAATGCCATTGTCCAGACTGATGCATCTAGTGCTGCTATAGAAGCAGTTTTGCTTCAAAATGGTCACCCTATTGCTTTTTTCAGCATGGTATTTAGTTAGCACATGTCTATGGCTTCCGCTTATTTACGAGAAATGCATTTTATCACTAGTGCGGTTAAGAGGTGGAGGCAATATCTTATCGTCTAGCGATTCATCATTCAAAGTGATCAACAAACTCTTAAGGAGTTGTTAACTCAAGTAATTCAAACAGCAGAACAACAATTCTATTTGGCCAAATTACTTGGGTAAGATTATGAGATATAATACAAACCATGGAAACTAAATGTTGTTGTTGATGCTCTATCTCATTCACTAAGTCCTCTTCATGCCACTCTACATGTGCTTACCATCCTTTAATTTTTGTTTTTAGAAGACTTAAAAAATGAGATGGCTTTGGATCCTGTTTGTGCCTCCTTGAAAAGTCGATGTGCCAGTAATCCTTCAAATTTTCCTTATTATAAGGTGATTGATGACTTATTGTTTCACAAAGAGCGCATTTGGGTTAATTCTAAGTCTCGGTTTTGTTCCTTGTTACTTCAAGAATATCCTGGGTCATTATTAGGTGGCCATGCAGGAATCAAGAAGACCCTAACCTGTCTCACAAAAAATTTCTATTGGGAGGGTGTCTCTCAATCCGTCTATGACTTTGTTTCTCAATGTTTTGTTTGTCAATAGATTAAACCAAATAATAAGCGCCTTGGAGGACTATTACACCCTCTTCCTATCCCAAGTAATGTGTGCGAGGATATCTTAATTGATTTTATTATTGGACTCCCCCGTTCTCATGGTTTCACAGCTATTTTAGTAGCGATGGATCGCTTTTCTAAAAGGGTTCATCTGGGAGACCTTCCCTCTCATTTTACTGCTTATAAAGTAGCAGAACTGTTGATTTCTATTGTGTGCAAACATCATGCGTTCCCAAGAAGCATTGTATATGACCGTCACCCACTATTCATTAGCAACTTTTGGAAACAATTATTTAAATTAAGTGATACAGTTTTGCGCATGAGTTCATACCAATAAACAGAAGTGATGAATCGTACCATTGAGCAATATCTACGGGCTTACACGTACTATAAGCCATCACTATGGACCCGTTTTCTTCAATGGGTGGAATTCCATTACAATACTTCCACCCATTCACGTTTTGGGTTGACCCCCTTCCAAATTATTTATGGTAAGCTCCCACCTTCCATTCCTTAATATGTCATTGGTACATCTTTCGTAGTTGATACAGATTCCTTACTTATCACTCGTGAGGAGCTCTTGACCTTTCTCCATAGAAAATTGAGGAAAACACAAATGCGTATGAAAAAGATAGTTGACTAGCATAGAAGAGAGGTGGATTTTAATGTTGATTCATGAGTATATGTCAAATTAAGGCCGTATCGTCAAATCACCCTTATCGGAGAAAAATATCACAAGTTATCTAAGTGCTTTTATGGCCCCTTCCAAATTTTGGACAAGGTGGGGCCTATTGCTTATCGATTGGCATTGCCTCCTTCTTCCCGTATTCATAAAGTATTTCATTGTTCTATGTTGAAGCTTAATAAAGGCTCTCCTCCTCAACAACTTGATACTCTTCCTCCACTATATTCAACAATAACCATGTTGTTTCACCAATGCTCATTATGGATACCAAGTTTGTTGTTACTAATAATTTACCAAGACGTTAGGTTCTTGTGCAATGGTATGGGTTGTCACCGGAGGATACTGCATGGGAGGTCTAGGAAGAACTACAAAAATTATTTGACCTTGAGGACAAGGTCCTTTTCAATGAGGGTAGTATTGTTATGCCTTCAACAACTAGGCTAGATGACGAGGCTCAATTTTCACCCTAAGCCCATGAAATGAGAAAAGGGTAGTTGGTTCTAGGTCTAAGAGAGTGACTAAAAGGCCCAATGATCGAGGACTCTATGTCCATTAGAATGGAAGTCTGATAATTGTTAGAAATAGTCTTTTGTCCTTTAGCTAAAAGGGTATAATGCTTTTGGGTGCTTGTTTTCGATTAAGGATTTGTTATATAAACGTTTTTGTTGAATGAATGAACGATATCAAAATATCCATTTCAATTTCTCTCTCTTGCTATTTCTTAGGAGGTTGGTTCTCCCTTTAACAGAGCCTTTATGTTTCTTCCCTAACACAATGTCTACTAACCACGACCTCCAACATCGAAGCCATGAATACGATCCCACTACGCCTTTAGGGCGAACCCGAGATCGCCCCACTTTGTCTTTAGGGTCAGAGCATGAAATTCCCACCTACTTCTTTAGGTCGTCGGTCATCACCGACAACACTATATAAAATAATACTTTTTAAATCAAGCAAACTCATCTCAATCAAATAAATACTTTTTTCTTTATTTTTATTATCTTGTGTCAACTAACTGACACCCTTATTTATAAAAATTATTATTACTATTTCTTTTTGTGTCTCGTATTATTTTACTTTTCTATTTTTTCTCTCAACGTTAGTTGATGAAAAATATTTTATTATATTTTTTTAATATTTGGTTAAATTATGCATTTGGTCCCCATTTTCGTAGCAAAATATCGATTTGATCTCTCTATTTTTATTTATCTCAATTTAGTCTTTATTTTGGAAAATTTGATGCAATCAAGCCCTTTCTATTAGTGGTGCAGTAACCGTGCTAAAGAGGTGCCTTGTGACAGTTCTTGATTTTTTTATTTTTTTTTTATTTTTTATTTTTTAAAAAAATTGCCATGTGTCACTATTATGCTAAGTGTCATTTCTCCATTCTCAATTTGGTCCCTATATTTTTATTTTGTCTCAATTTAGTTCCAATTTTTTTTAAAAATTATGCATTTTCGTCATCTCCAAATTGAAACAAAAATTAACTTTTGTATAAATGTTATACGAATATTTTTATTAAATTTGATATTTTTATTCAAATTCATATTTTTGTAATATATTTTGAACAAAACTAAGTTTATTTAAATGTGTTTCACATTCAACTTTATTTAAAATTGTTTTCCAATTTTTTTTCCAATTTTTATATAAACTAGTTAAAATTATTTTAAAATTTTACATTTGAATTTATATAATTGTTATTTTTACACCAACTCAAACATTTGTATAGAAATTATTGAACTTAAGAAATTTTAAAAATATACAATCATTTAAAATTTAAATTCAAATAAAAAATAATATTAAAGTATAATGTAATAAAATATCAATATAATTTATTGAATTTTTTTCGTATTAGTATCATTTTTTATTAACAATTTTAAAACAATTTTAAACAAAGTTCAATTATAAACTCAATCTTGTTAAAAATATTTATATAAAAATTAAATTTGATTTCAATTAAGAGATGGATAAAATTGCTCAATTTTTACAAAATTTGAGACTAAATTGAAACAAAAATAAAAATACAGGAACCAAATTAAGAATGAGAAAATGACACCTAACATAATAGTGACATGTGACACTATCACTACCACATCACAATGATATTGTCGCGTGACTTGATTTCAGCTTGCCACATGGTAATTTGTTTAATTTTTTAAAAAAAATTAAAAATAACCATAAAAATTAAAAATAAAAGTTTAAAAAAAAAATCAAAAACTAACACATGGCACCCTTTAAACAATGTTACTGATTTAAATTTTCCAAAATAGAAAACAAATTAAGATAAATAAAAATAGAGGGACCAAATCGATATTTTGCTACAAAAATGGAGACTAAAAATATAATTTAACCTTAATATTTTTACCTTCCTAGACAACGCTTACTATTAAACAAAATTTAGATATTTCTTTATTATTTTAAAAATTACGTAGAAACATCTTTTAGTTGATGCTCGTTTAAGATAAAATAGTGTTCCCTTCCTTCACCTAGGAAATCATATAATTTTTTATTTAATTTCTTGGTTAAAATATTTTTTTTATCCTAATTTTCGTCAAGTTTTATTAAATAAGTCCTAATTTTATTTTTATGTTCAAATAGGTCCAAATTTTCGTAAATTTTGTTCAATTGGATCTTTTTTGCTAACACCGTTTACATCATTAACGACCATGAATAGTGACTGCCACATGCCACTTCGTGGTTTTTTTATTTATTTTTTAATATTTTTTTAAATGTCTGCGTGTTAACCCAACAGCGTGCTACGTGTTAAAGTCAATGTTCTATATTCAATTTGATCCCTATATTTGTTATTTTTATCAATTTAGTCCCAATTTATGTTAACATGAATCAATTTTGTCCCTTTCCAAATTGAAACCAAATTTAATTTTTATATTAAAATTCACATTTTTTATTAAATATTTTTATATAATATATTAAAATTCATGTCATTATAACTTTAACATAAAAATTAAATTTTGTCACATCTTCGATAGAGACAAAATTAATCAATTTTAAACAAAATTGGATTAAATTGAACAAAAATAACAAATATAGGAATCAAACTAAATATAGAACATTGATTTTGACATGTAACACATTGTTGGGTTGACATGTGGACATTTAAAAAAAATTAAAATAAATTAAAAATAAATTAAAAATAAATTAAAAAATCACGTAGTGACACGTGACAGTTATTGTTCATAACCGTCAATGATTTAAATAGTGTTAGCAAAAAATGACCCAAATGAATAAAATTGACAAAAATTGAGACCTATTTAAATACAAAAACAAAATTAGGACTTATTGGACAAAACTTAAGGAAAATTGGGAAAAAATATATATTTTAACCTAATTTTATTTTGATATTGATCAATTAGCATCCTGAGCCGATGCTAATGTAAACATCTGGTGTGGGCTGGTCAATGGTAAGCTTAATATTTTATTTTGTGTGGGTCATTTTTGCATACTCCAGTAGCTTTCAAGATTAAGCCAACACTAATATTTTTGACTATAACTCGTGAATTCTTGTAGTGTAAACTGTTTAAGGAAGACCGTTAGTCTAACAGAAGAAAACAATTCTTATGATTGAGTTCTACTTTTAATTCTCTTGACTTAGTTATTTATTTACTTTATTAATTTAAGAAACTAATTTAAGTATATTATAATTTTTAATTTTAAGATAATAAAACAAATGTGTAACCTCACTCATTTCGGTCTAAATCGGAAAAACATTTCAGGTTATATGAGAAACTAAAGTGAGTTTTTCTATTAAAAGTTAAATCAAACTGAAGAGCACTTTTTTTTATATATATTTCAAGTTACAATTGTAATTTGATTAAGTTAAAAATGTTTCAATTCATTTCAAAAAAACAAATGGAAAACAAATGCCTTGCACTCAAAATTCCAAATTGTTTGCCTAATAGAATTTAAAGCAAATCGTAGGATTGAGAAGTAATTTAACTGATAGATAAACTTGTTTGTTTGTTGAAAGGAACTCGACATGAACTCGAATATAAATGGCTAGATCTAACTTTTTGGTGTTAGCAGCGCGTTTCTAAAATATTTTAGAACCATTCAAATTAAAAACTTTGAGTCTTTCATCATTAAACAATTTGGTTTCCCAAATCAAAGGAAAATTCTTACGTTTGAAATAAAATGGAATGATGCTTCTACAAATAGAAAAAAGATGAATACATCTGAAATAAAAAAAGAATATGTTTCTACAAAATATGTAGATAAACAAGAACAAAGTTTATTGAATGGAAGGGAAGCCGAGCATAATAAATGATCCATTTAGCTTCATTAATTTATTGAATTCAAAGCACTTTTGATAGAATCGGCAGCTCCTTGTGCCTTTTCCTTCATTTGTTGTCCACCCTATACACAACAAAATACACTCACTTTTATCATGCATCTTAATTTCTAATACAACAATCATGAAAAACTCTAATACATTCATATATCAATAAGAACATTATTGTAAAATGGATTAAACATGAATGCTATGACATGATTTGATTTGGATAAATGTTGAGAAATAAAACATAGAAGAACCTGTTGCATGGAGTCTTGAGCAGAATGAGCAGCATCACTAGCCTTGTCCATCATGTTGCTAGCCTTTTCCTGTAATACCATAAAAAGCTTGTCAATGGTTTATGAATATTGTGCATGCATGAACATCAACACGCTACTAAGAGAACAAGTTAAAGGTAGACCTGAGCTTGGCCCTTGGCTTGCCCAGCATTGAAGCTCGCGTTTTGGGAGTCCATCTCGTGTTGAATGAAAAATCAAGTGTTGTAAATTAGTGTTAAATTTTATGATGCATACTTTCGCGTTGTTTGTTGTTGTTTATATAGTTTCTTAATACGTTGCATCTTTCAACAAGTGTTTGTTCTCCTCCTGTTTTCTTGCACCAATTATGATTCACACATTTTTCTCCTTCACTTATGTTTCTAAGGACACTTGTCAAGCCAATTTTGAATATTGTTTTTTGCCCTTGTGATCAATAAATATGTTGTCTTATTAAGAGATGAGGTTCAAGATAGTGAACATATTCTTTTAAGTATTTGTCTTATCATAATTGAATTAGAAAATTTGTATAGTTAACAATTTTATATGTTTTGATCACATTGACTTTTAGTAAAGTTTAGAATAATTTATGTATTAAATCATTGAGATATTATTTGAAAATCTTTGCCATAGAAGTAAATGTTTTATACAAGCTATCTGTTGTGCTAGCGGAGAAGTGAATAAATAAATAAATAAATACTTTTACACTACAAGAAACACTAGTGCAGTGAGGGCTTTTGGCCCCGGTTACTTTCGTGATTCTGCCTCGGTTTTAGAACCGAGGCATATTGGGGCGAGGCCAAAAGGCACCTCCTTTTGGCCTCGGTTATCACCCGAGGCCATA
>Ga0209589_1005539_pt1 | contig 21395 bp, 10 predicted proteins | sample CowpeawhiteBW_FD_187525 | JGI IMG/M metagenome (GOLD analysis project Ga0209589, IMG submission 187525) | Root nodule microbial communities of legume samples collected from California USA - Cow pea white BW (SPAdes) (version 2) | ecosystem: Host-associated > Plants > Roots > Nodule | place: USA... | reverse complement strand
ATTTAAGCCACACAAAAAAAAAAAAACAAAAAAATCTCTGGCGGCGCTATATTAAAGGATTAGGGCGTGGTTATGAAATCTTCAATGTCTTTTACTGATATAATTAAGCAATGCAAAACTTGTAAGTTGACCAATTTGGATGGTTGTTGAATTTAGTTAATTTTGTAATGAATTGAAAATTAACTTAATTCATTCCGTCTACGTTTAAGCTTAAGCTGTAAAATAAGTTTTTCATCAATTTTTCTTGTTTTCCGCATATTAAATTTTATAATTAACATTATGATTTTCTAACTAAAACTTAGTTAGATCCTTGTGTGAAGAGAACATATTTAAAGACTAAATCTAATCCAGTCAAAAATTAGGTCAATGCTTCTTGCACCCATGTTTTCATACTGCACCCATATGTATAACGAATTACTGTTTTACCCTATTTCTTTCTCCCACCTCCTTCTTTTCTGTTAGCGGCACCTGAGACGTCAAATTAAATGCAGAAAGTAGAAAAAGGGTTGAGTAGTATCGTAGCCATGGGGTTGTGTTTAATTGTTGAAGAAGGGGCAAGTGGTGCTAAAGTAGTTCACTAGAGGTGTCAATTTGGCAAATGATTCATTGGTTATTCTTAACCAAGTTGATTTTGAGGTCTCAAACGAGGAAAAAAAAAATCTCAACACCCAAAATACTTTCTTAAGTGTATTAGGGTCAGAATCAAGGTGGGTTTGGCCTACTAAACTACTTTAATTAATTGTTAAAAATAATATTTCGGGTTTGATTCAAATATTGAGTTGAATCGTTTAAGAGTGTCCCAAACCGAAGATCGAAACTAGATGGTCAGGCCAAAGGCCAAAATGGGTTGTCCGAGGTCGACAGTCGAGACGAGATGGAAAAGTCAGGACAGACGGCAAAGACAGACCAGGTCGGGCTGACGGATGAGACGGGCCAGTCTAGGCCAACGGTCGAGACAAGTCGGGCCAACGACTGAGAGAGGCCAGGTCGAGCCGAAGTCGACCCAATGGTTGAAATGGGTTAGACTGTGGTCAACCCGTCTTGGATTGTGGTCAACCTGTCTCAGACTGCCAATGATCTAGAAGGGTCAAACAGGCCCGACATTCAAGATGGGTCGGAGCGACACAACGATCCGAACAGGCCTGACAATTGAGACGAGACTAGCCGATTAGAAGACTGAGACGGGCCTGTCGGGCTGACGATCAAGAAGGGATGACGACCAAGATGGGCCAAACCAGGACGCCGAGACGGGTCGACCTGAGCCAACGATCGATATGGGACGGCCCGATCCCAGGCCAAAATTCGAGATGGAACAGCGCGAGATCAGATGGGTTGAATTAGACTAGCGACAAAGACAAACTCTTTCTGGTTGATGACGGGACAGGATGGCCTAGGCCCATGGTTGAGTCGGGTCAAATCGAGCCCACATTGAGAAAGACTAACTCGAGCCCATGATTGAGATGGGCCTGCTCAGGTAATCGAGACGGTCAAAGGCTAATAAGGGTTGACGAACACGATGGGTTGGCTCGGGCTGACAGTCGGGACAGGTTGACTCGGATCGAAGACCGAGATGGGTCGGCCTAGATCGACAGTTGAGATGGGTTGGCCCTTCCCTATGATTGAGACGAACCTGCCCGAGCGAACAGCCGAGGCAGTTTGTTTTAGGCTGACTAACGAGACTATCTGACCCGTGCCCAAGGTTGAGACAGGTCGAATCGTGCCTATGGCCAAGATAGGTCGGGTCGAGCTTGCTTCTGAGATGAGCAAGTTTGGGTCGAAAGCCGACAAAGGCCGAGATGGCATGCCTAAGCTGAAAGTCGAGACGGACTAGTTTGGGCTGAAGGTTGAGACGGGCGAGCCCATAGTATAAGTAGGGACTGGCCGGGTTAGGCCGATAGTTGAGATAAATGGGTCAGGGTCGATTGTTGAGACATACCAACCTAAATCGAAAGTTTAATAATATATTTAAAAATAGAAATTTCAATAATATATTTAAAAATAATATATTTTATATGTTTAAAAAGGAAACTTATGGACTGACTTTGATCCATAGGACTTATTTATGCTTTTTAATCTTGTGAACTTTTTGACCCACTAAAATCATGTAAACCATGACTAAATCCTATGAGCTGGACCAAATTGATAACTCTAGAGTTCACTCCTTTCACCAATGGCGAAAAGAGACTTGAATGTGAGTGGTGTCATGGCTAAAGTATTGACCAACGAAATAAGCAAAGAAGATTATAAGAAGAACTTGGGCAAGTAAAAAAAAAAATTGCGGTGGGTAGAAGACTATAAGAAGGTTAAAATGTTTACAATTCAGGATTTGCATTTTGGAACGTAAAATTTCCTTAGAATCTAGAATGTAAATTTTGTAGAACTAATTCCTGAGGTAACTAGCATACAATTTTAATTAAGTTTTTATTGATTCCTTAACTTTTCGAGTTTGTTCTTTATTTTAATTTTAGATTTGGATTTTATGACTTTAATTTTCATTTGAATTTTTTAAATTAAATTAAAAATCAATTGAATGTTAATTTCAAAATCATATACAAATTATATTAACTGATATTTTGATCTAATTCGTATTTTCTTGTTTAATAACATTAATTCGATTAAATTGATTATTTGAATTGGATAATTGATCAAAGTTTAAATTTAATCTTTTGATAAATATAACAAGAAAAATTGTGTGGACCTTGAATTTATGAATTTCCATTTCATCTTCTTAAATTTCGTTTTTCAATTTCTATTTACGTCTTCAATTTGTTTTCAATCTTAACATATTTAATTTGTAAATAAAAAATATTAAATATTTAATACAGTAAATATGTAATTCTAGAATATTGTGCTCTATATATATTGTAAATTAAAAAAGAAAAAACTTAGTAAACTTTGATTTCAAACAACATTAATAATCAACAACCAACATTAATGCATTTTACCGAAGATGACTATATATAAGAAACGGTTATCATTAACTCTGAAAAATGATTGTAACTATTGGAACGATTTCTCAAATATTTAACATGTATGCTAACAACACTCAGAAATCAGAGACAAATGAAAATCATTGTATACATCACATAACCAACAATATTTATTTGCTTATAGAATTTAATACATATCATTCTATAACAATCTCTATCATCTATACGTATATATGTATCTATGTGCTTCCATTCTTTTTCTTTAATCAAAAGAAAAAAAAATACCAGTACATTATATACTGTGTTACAACTTCAACTTGTATTATATTATATTATACTATATTATTTATATACATAAAAAAGTTGAAATGCAAAAAAGATTATTCAACAGGGACAATTATTTCATTAATAACACTGGAGAGTTACAAAAGGTAATACATGTTTTATTGATCAATAACTTCCATGTGCTTTGTAGTTACCACACAATCCTTTATATATAACTCTATTACTTCTTCTGCTTTTCCTTCCTGCACATAGGAAACGCAAACATGAAGGTTACGTATATTAGTATAATACATATAACATACCGCACATATAAGGTAAAAAGATCGTAGGTAAATGTTAAGAAGTGAACTTTAAATTTAACTCAATCCTACAAAATTAATTTTTAAAATGAAATTTACATTCATTTATATAATCTAAATTGACATTATTGGTAGTCAATATTGAACTTCCAACAATATAACACTTCTTAATAATCTAAATTATATCTTATTTCTGGTCGATGTAGATTTCTAAGAATACAAAGACTTACTCGTTTTGTTTCTTGTTGTGGTCCTGTACAAGACCCACAATTCCTGCAGTACCTACAGCAACATTTGATGCTGCTAAAAGTCCTGCAAGTATTAACGGAAGAACCATGGTTAAAATTTGCAGAAGCTTTTTATTTTCTGCAACACGAATATGTTTGCTTTGTATAATGGTTGTTAATGTGTGGAGCACTTATTTTGGTGCCTCTTATTTATAGGCTTAGGCTACATATCTGATCTGAATTTCAAATGTTTCTACCCTATTTCTTTTAACTTTATTATTTATTTGTTAGGAATCATAAATTTCAAATAAGAAGTATCATAAATTCATTATCCTAGATTTTGGAATTAAGTTGATATCAAATCTCAGATGTAAATTTAATCCAGGTTTCATTATAAATGAAAAATGTATAATTTTAGAAGTGTTGCTCAAATATATATAATTAAATAGTGAAAAGTAAATAAATAAAAAATATCAAGATTAGAGGAAAATAATTCTTGATAATAGAATATATCACAAAAAAAAATTGGAGATACTAAAATAAATAAGATGGAACTAATTTCATAAAATGTATTTTAGTTCACTTATTATTATTATGGGAGTTATGTATGGTGTGAACTGAAAACATTTCTTTATATAACACTATCTTTTTAATTATGCTTATGAGATTTTTATTTGAATACTATTTTATATTTGAAAATTGCATTATTATTTTAATAATTATTAAAATAATTTAATATTTTCAATTGTAAATATCGTTATTTTTCATTTTTATTGTTCAAATTCGGAATTTTCTGTACTAGCTTAAGTATGAAGCTTAAAAGTATAACTTTCTAGTTCTTGTTATATTCATGTGTGAACATCTTTAATATGGATTCTTTGTTGGTTTAGTATTCCCCAATAACTGTCAGAAAAATAATATTCTTGGAGAAAATTAGCACTTCCTTTGATCCCAAATGTGGGGTTGCAAGACAAACAAAGAAAGGGGAATACTGTGCTTTATTTTTTTCACTGCAACTCTCATTAAAATTCATGTTAAAAAATTTAGAATAGATTATGCTATAATTAATCATGTGGTTATTTTTTTTATTTTCAATTATTTAAAATAAAAGAAATTAATCAAATAATAACAATGTATGGATAATAAATAAATAAATAAAATAATAGTATGATAAAAATACTTTCTTTTCATTGTTTTAGACTACATTCATATTCATTTATCTCTCTTTCCTTTTTCTTTTTTCTTCTTTTTTTTTTGTTCATTCCTTTATATTCATACACATCATTCAAACCATAGAGTATCGATTGTTTTTACTGTAAATGTGAACTTGGTTATTGTCTATATTCCATTAGATATCGTGTTAAAGTATTTATGAATCTTTAGATTGGTTTTCAGGAAAAAAGATATACGATTCCTTTAAAACCTTGTTTCTTACACCACCATTCATGATTTGGATTAATTATTTCATTTTTAATAGAATTTTCTCTTTTGTTAATACTAACTCTAGTGAAGATTGCTTTTTATTGTCTTTCTTTAAAACTGCAGAAACTTCTTTGGCAATCTACAAATAAAAAACCACGTTGGAAGAACTTTTCATATTTAAAATTGATGGAGAAAATGATTTTTTCTTTCAAAAGAAAAATAGTTAAAAAGAAATTTTAAGGTAATTAATTTTGAGCCGATGAAAAAAATTAGCTTCTAAATTTGGAAGAGTGTTTGTGGCCGAAAAGAAAAGAAAAATTATTGAAACATGATCTTAAGTTATAACAAATTTTTAAATTCAAAAAGCAAACTTATTTTTTCAAGAAAAATAAATCACGTTTAATCTATTACCTTCCAAATATGAAATTTCACATTTTGACTATGCTGACATTTCAAAATTCATCGATCATTTGCATCACATAAAATTTTACTAAAATATTAAATCACTTATATTGTATAAATAAAAGTCAAATTAACTAACTTGCCTGCGTAACGATTTCCCTCACAAAATAACATAAAAAACTTTAAACTACATATGTTTACAAAATTTCAAATATCAATGTTATTTTCATTTAAGATTCTAAAAAACCACTCATTAATCCAGGAAACCATGACTAGCGATGGCAAAAAATTTGTACTTACATATATCCACAGAATAAAATCTGTATCGAATATTAAACGAATACTTTAATTGGCTATTAGTGGATAATAGATTTAGATATTTAATTATCCATTTGTTGATGGGATGTGTACAAGTATCATAATATTTGACAAGCACATATCCCGCTAATAATTATTAATGAAAAATATATTAATTATGAAATAATCATTTAAAAATTGATTTCAAATATTTCTATTTTTTATTTAGATCTATGAAATTAAATTTATCTTGTACAAGATTAAGTTTTTAAAATTATATCTTCACGCAATTCATTTAAATTTACTTTTTAGAAAGACCACATTCATTTATATTAATATTTTATTCAGAATCTATGGATAACTACGGATATATTTTCATGGAGACATGATGATGGAAAGGACGAGTAACATGAGAAGTAACAAGGCAAATTTTTCAGGCATAACGGGAGCAGAAGGCAATACTTATATCAATTCCTTGTTATCCCTTATCATCACAAACTAAAATAGAATTATTCTCCAAAGCCACCAAAAGTCACAAATGTTCCAAAGTATTAATGACCACCTCAACTTAACATAAATAAAAATCTGCATCCTAAAAAAACTGAAAAAAAAAATTACTGATATATTCACCCAAAACTTTTGTAAAAATACTAGTACTACAAACAACTTGACCAAGATAACCCCTAATTGCACTATTAATACTTACCTTAAACCAATTAACATATTGAATTTATCATATTTATCATATGACATAAATAAAATTACACTACCCTCCTAGATAAAAACGGATAATTATTTTTCACTAGAGGTAATCAACATTTTTCGAATAATATTTTTAACCATATTATGCATCTATACCATTATGTTAAAAAATATATCATTTGATAACTTTTTTGTGTTACTATATAATTTTACAATTTTATACTCTAATAAATAAGAATCATTTATTTATTTAATAAAGTATATAAATAAATGATTCTTCTTATTTTAAATAATTAAATAACTTTTGTTCAACAATAACTACCACATATTTTTTTAATATTGTTTTTATAAAATTTTAAATGTGCGTGTGAGTATATATATATATATATATATATATATATATATATATATATATATTAAATTGTATTATTTTTATAGTTTTTATTTCATTAGTCATAATAAAATTAGAAAAATTATTAAATTATATTGTTTAAAATCATTAAAATGCGAATATACATATGCAAAAGATATGTGTTTACTACTTTATATCCAATAAAAATAATAAATTTAAGTAATTTTTAATTGTTCATATCGGTGTTCTTCTATTTGTGGCTGAAAATGTTCTTACTCGGATAATTGATTTCTGAAAAAATAATTACCTTATGTCCAAAGAAAGGAGTAGGAGATAGTTCAATATAACACTTAGATAATGGTGAATCCCAAATAATGGATGATGACAGTTAGAGTGCAACTCAATTCCAAACAAGTTATAACCTAAATATTGAAAGACTCTGAAACCCTTCCTCCGCCTCAAAATTACCACCAGGGCAACCAAGCAACACTAATCGGAAAAACCTCTGAGAAAATAAACAATAACAAGCCATGTAGGAATGAATTATAAAAAAAATGAGATTGGAGAGAAAGTGCTTAAGACAACAACTTATAATCTAACAACATCCTGGAGGCAATCATAGAAATGAGAGATATTAATCTTCTCTTTGCCAGAATAGATGGCCTCCGCAGATCCACCTTGCTCCCCTTGCGCTGCCATTTCAATCAACATGTATAGCTTCCTGATAGGCATCTGATAATGGAAATTCAACATAAAACAACAATCAGAATAAATTCCAATACAAAAATATTGTATAAATTAAATTAATAATAACCATCAATATCTTCAATTTTAAAGAGACGCCCAAAGTTAAAAATAAAATAAATAAAACTTAGTTTATAAAAGGAGAAAATATTATCAGAAATGCGAGCAACAGCTATTCTAAAAAGGAAGTTCCTTCCAAACAAAACTGATTCCGTTCCCTTGTTTTAGACAAATTAGGCAAAATTGATATATGACAATTAAACAAATGAAGCACATAAAAGAGTGATTATACGTACATCATTCAATGCCTCTGCAGCAGAATCAATATCGTCCTCAGAGAACACATTCAACTGTTCAAGGACCTGTGGTTTTAAAAATGAAAAGGAAAAGCTTAACATTCAAGTTGAACTGCAAAATTTACAAGAGGCACAAATTAAACTGTATCAAGTGATACAATTACTTAAATTTCATCAGATGAAACAACTTATTTGATATTAAGATTCAAGAGTACAAAAGATCATGGAAAATAAAAGGAAACGTTCACGAGACACAAGTCAATAGCATTCAATTAGCCCATTAGCCAGATAATACACCACTATGTAAAGAAGAAATATGTTTACCTTCTTTGCATCCTTTGTGTTCAAGGTAGGAACGTGGTAAGTAACAGAGAAGGTATCACAAAATCCAATTGAGTCCAAGAAACCAAGTTCACTTGTTGTGCCAACAACCATGAGTTTTTTCCCCTGTCAATGAGTAGGAATGAACATTAGCTACAGTAAAATTTATGCAGCATCAAAATTATTAATTAGTAATTACTAACATTTCAAACTTATCATTGGCCATATTGACCATGTGAAGGTGAACTCTCAGAATTTAAACGAAACATATATCTAGCCACAATTGCAGAAAAAAAATTACAAACATTAAAACATCCAGATACCCAAGGTGTTGAAGATTGAAAATCAAGTCCTTAGCTAGCACAAACAGTTTGACTTAATTACTAGCTTCCGGCAGCAAGAAAGAAATTTGACAAGAAAGAGATTGTCAATCTTTATATTGCTTCAAGGTGTAAAATATTATTATCAAACTTGTCATGTGACATTTTGGATATGAGTTGATAGATTTTGGTTAGCCCAGTGGCAAGTAAAGTAGAACGGCAGTATATCTTCAACCATCCACTGAATCCAGATCTAGTCCTGTCAGTTTTTCTTTTGACCCTCCTAATAGATATGCTTCAGAAAGAAACTGAAAGAAAAGGATGAACAGAAACCTTTGGAGGAAGCCGTTTGAGCAGAACCAATAGTGTCTGAGAAATCAAGTTTGAAAAACGAGGACCAATGGCTACATACTCTAATAATCTGGATCAATGAACAAGGAAACAATCAATTTTATTCATTCAGGAAGAATTCCTGGAAAGGATGATCAAATAAAATCACAATGTTACCTCTCAATGTCATCAAGAACTATGACACTCAAGGGTGACCTGTATGCATCCTCAAAAACCTGTAGGAAATATTATAAAACAAAAAAACTTTAGACCATAGAATTTCCGTGATACAGGCAACTAACTACGGAGATACAGAAAAGACTATTATATCAATGTTGTTTATGCAGGGAAGATAATGACAACAGAAACTGTATACACTATCAACTCAGTAGATTCAAAAGGCTCAAAAAGTATTAGTTATGACAAACCTTGATAATCTGTGCACATTTGGTGCTCTCCTGTAGACCAATCATTGTTTCAGCTGAAACCTACTCAATCACAGAAGATGAATTATAGATGGCCATAATTATAGTCAAAATACAATGCCGATTTCTTGAGGGAAATATCTAAAGATAAATGAACTTACTATCTTGACATACGGGAAATCGCTGTCAATACCAACAGTAGCTGCTAGTGCAGTTTTACCACTGTGAGAACAAGTAAGTTAGAAACGTTGTATAATAAAGATCAGCTTAAGATGAATAATGATAATATTACTTACCTGCCACGGGATCCTTCCAGGAGACAAGTGACAAGTGGGCTTCCTTTACTCACTTTAACTTGCTCCACAAGTAGCATTGCTCTTTGGTAAATGTGTTTATGTCGATCACCACAGTCCACCATGCCATGGAGTCTATAAATCAAATATCATAAAAATATGTTAACAATAACACAGCAAATTTGTTGGTTTCCACAATACTTCCGATACACTTAGATTTCAACTATGCCACATTCTTCATAAAGCTAAATAAGTACTTTTGAAAACAAGTAAAACATTATAAATCAGCAGATTTAGAAAAATATTTCTGAATAATTATCCAAAAGGGACCTCACAAAATCTGCATTAATTTACGTATATGGCTAAATTAAGTGCTTAAATAAGTTCTTATCGTGTAATCACTCACATACAAGTTGTATTCATGGTCGAAGAGCAAATAGGATTAAAGTGATTTCATTTAAAGTTATAAACTGATTTCACTAGCTATCCTGGAGAGCTTATTGAAATAAGTTTAAGTGTATGTTGGATTCCTAAAATTAGATCCGCATCTGTGTTAGAGCCACTTCTACCTTTTTAGCGGATTTGATGCAGAAAAATAAAGGAACGTACATTTATGATGTCAATCCAAAGATACTGTAAAACAACTTTTGCTCATATCTATAGCTATTTTCATATGTTCTCCCAAATACTTACATTTATCAAGGGACATAGCCTTTTTGATGCTTCAATTTATTTCAGGTGGGTAAGAGGATAGATAGTCTTTTTGCTATATTAATGGAGGCAAAAGAATGAATGTTATATATAACCATGTAACTGAGTGTTAGTGCCCAAATCAACTATAGAATATGTTAGTGTCTGGTGTACTTGTTGCTTACGGTTAGATATTGTATCTTTGGCATTTCTATTCTAGGATACACACAACTACAGTTATCAAATAATTAGGATATCTATAATTATTCCTGTATTTTATTGTATAACGATAGACTTCATTACATCCACAAGTATTTTTCAAACAAAAACCAGACGGGTAATGGACAGATTTTTTTAAAACGGAATAGGTACCAAATAGCTACTAAACATGCCCGCAGCACCCATTGTCATCCCTAACCCCACCAAAGATGTTTGATCCACCTCTCATATATTCCTTACAAGTGTAACACCATTGGTTGCATTCTTGTCCTGCTTTGGCAACACCACTTAATGTTAGAACACTTTTGACTCACCTTTAGCTCCAATTCTTGACCTCTTTGCCCTTCCATCAGAGATTAATTTTCTAAATCCTTTACAAAATGGTGTCGGCTCAACTTGTAATCCTTCAACCCTATATGAAACTTTTATAATCGTTTGTACCCTTCTCATCATATAGTTCTTTTTGCTTTGTCTTTTGTGCCTATTCCTAGAATTATAGGTGAAGTTTTCAATCACCTTAGTTGGAAGCAAGCAATGTCTGATGACATTTGTGCACCCTAGAGCAGTGGTACTTGGACCTTGTTCCGACCTTTAGAAAAAGACCCTTGGTTGGCTGTAGACTGGTTTTCACTATTAATGTAGGCCCACCGATGACAACAATTGACCCCCTAAAGGTCCATTTAGTAGCCAAAGGTTATATACAGGAATTTGGAGTCGATTATATCGACATTTTTCCCCTTTAGCAAAAATGTCTTTTCTCAGGTTGTTTTTGTCTATTGATGTTATTCATTATAGTACCAATTAGAGATCTCACATCAACTAAAAAAATGATCAAGTTATAATATATATATATATATATATATATACATTTATGACATAATATGATCTCACTGTAGTTATATAAAGCAACCTCTTTGCTTTATTGCTCATGTGATTCTCTACGATTATTAATAGTATGTCATCTTTACAAATTTATGTATGGCCTCAAGCATTCCACCAGGGCATGGTTTGGTAAATTCAGTACCATGGTTCAACAATTTATCATGACTAAGAATGCTGACCATTCAGTCTTCTAGTGTCATTCCATTGTGGGATGTATCTACTTCGTGGTATATTATGTTTATAGCAATGCTATAACTTGTTACAGGTAGATCACCATGGCATCACAAATTAATGGAACACCTATGTCAACACTTTCAAACAAAAGATCTTGGAAGATTATGTTATTTCCTGGGGACTTAAGCTACACAGTCAAAGAGGGATATTGTCATCTCCTAAAGATAGATGCAATTTTAGAGGAAACAAGACTGATTAATGCTAAGCCTGTTCACACTTCCAAACTTCTACCAGGTTAGAGGAGCCACTTCTAGACATAGAGAAGCACAAGCAACTAGTTGAGAAGCCAAATTGCCTCATTGTCACCCAACCGGATATCTTCTTTAAAATCAGTGAGATAAGTCAATTTCATAACTCTCCTTGTGCAGAAGACTAGGATGCATTCATTCATACGTTTTCTAAAATATATCAAAGGAGTTCTAGGAAAAGGTCTATTTACGAATACAAAGTGTAAACTTGGGTTATGAAATATTCAAAAGCATATTAGATTGGCTATCTGGCTAATAATGATCCACCTTCGGATAATATATTTTTATTGGGAATAAGATGGTTCCAGGAAAATAATTAATAGAACATTGTTGCACGGCCCTGTACAGAAGTGGAGCATCAAGCTATGACTTCAACCACTTATGGACCTTTTTTGGGTCTAAACAACTGGTCATTAGTCAAAGAACCAAAGTTTGGGGAGGCTATGCAAATGATGCTCATTTGTAACAATCAAGTCATGCCTAACATATTGCTTCAAATTTGGTGTTCTGAGAGACGACTAAGCACATTGGGGTATTGTCACAGTCACATCATCAAAGAGAAGATTTTATCAGAAGATATCATTAATTTTATCAATTCCAATAATCAATTGACTGGCATCTTCACATAGTGCATGAGGGACCCTCAAATTGATATATGTGTAAGCTTGATGCATGTGATTGGTATACTCTTGCACAAGAGTGTTAGATATTCAGAGGTATTGCATCTTGGCTTTTTTAGTCATAGGTACCAAAGCCAGTTTTGTGAGGTTCAATTAGGCTTAAAGCTCACTTCTAAAATGGTATCAGAGCCAAGTTAAAGTCTATCCTAGCAAACTTTCTTGGATATTCTATTCCACCCAATATCGGGTCTCTAACGGACCACCCACTAATTTCTTGTCCCACACACGAGATGAATATACCTCGACGTGAGGGGTGTGTTGGAAGTCCCACATTGACTAGAGAAGACCAATTCACAATATATAAGTGGGTGCAATCCTCAACTTACAAGTCGGTTTTGTGAGATTGAGTTAGCCTTAAAGAAACTCACTTCTAACAGGCCTATTCTAGGATCTTCCGGTAACCATGCAATTAGAATTATATATAATTATTCCTACAGAGTTAGTCAGAATAGGAGTTCCTTTGAAATTCTAGGATGTAGGCTATTATAGCATATCACTTGCTCTTTATGTGATGCAGCATGAAGTATTCAACCAGACTGCATAAATTTTATGTAAATTTATAAAATGATAATGACCTAAGAGTAAATAAAATGAAAATGCTTGACTTATGCCCAACAAACTTTTCATCCTCGTGAGTAGAAGTAGTACCTGCATCTTTCAAGATCATCAGTTGAAGCACCAAATGCCGGAATAACTTCTTGGAGTGCATTCAAAAAGTCTTCCATTGTAACCTTAATGTTCTCTTCCTCCACTTGCTTAGTGAGATCCTCTAGACTTAATTGTCTATTTAAAGCATATGACACGGCACTTTTCACAACACCTTCAAGTTCTGCACCACTGTAGTTTTTTGTTCGAGCGGCTGCACAAGACAAGAAAAGTAGACTCAGAGTAAGCATCCCACCAAAGAATTCAATCCATGTGGATTTAGATAATTTTATTTTTCCAATTTTTGTTAAAAATAAAATAATCTTGCCATCAGTATTTGCAAATTCTACATTGGCATGACGAAAATAACGGACTACTAAAAATATCTTTCTCAATATCTTATGCACACTTCAATCATTAATCATATCATGTTACAAACTGAAACCATTAACCAAAAAAGAATGTATTTTTATTCTGTAAATTTCTTTGCCTCTTGAGAAGATGTTTGTTATACTCCAAAAACCAAAATAGCTAATTAGATATAAGAGAATTGGTTCTAGAGTATTTTTAAGATTAATAATGATTCAATATTATAAAATCAATTCTTGTCTCCTGATTATTTAACTAAAAAAATTATTTTAACAAAGAAACTGATTAGTCAGTTCACACTCTTTCACTTTATGCTTGAAAAAATAAACTGCCTTACTTTTTTCAATTTAAAAAAAATTAACAAACTAAGTTTGACATTTGGTAAAAATTAGTATAAAATCAAATTTTGAAAAAACTAGTTTTGATTTCTGTGAACAGACACTTTGAGACAGTGATCGTCCTCATGTTAGACACATGACTAAAGATGTAAAAAGTAAATGTACACCTCACATTGTTGTCACAATCCTCAAATATAATGTGTAGGTCAGTGTTAGTGCTGCGTTCATCTTGTCCATGTTTAGTTGGACTTCAAAACCAATCCAAACAAATAACTTAACCAACTGCTTGGAACTAAAACAGACGTGAAATAGTTTTTCAATTTGCCAGACTCCCCTTCAAGTTTCATATGATAAAACTACCAAATAAAAGGATTTATTGTAAATCATGAATAATATCCTATAATAAATAAAATATGTGCTAATGCAAACAAGCACAATAAGCACATTTTATTACTTTCATTTCATCCAAAAAGTAAACTTATACATGTGTAAGACAAGACTAGGCATCACAGAACACATACCAAGCTCTTGAAGGTTCACATCAGGAGCTAGAAAAGAATTCTCTTTCATTTTGTTAGTGTGAATTTGAAGAATTTGTAATCGACCATTTTCATCAGGAAGGCTTATCTCAACCTGGACTTCCAATCTCCCTGGTCTACATGACACAAGTAAATGAGAAATGACTAAAAGATAAGAACCACTTATGCAGATAACTACCATAGAAACCAATTACAGGAGTCAAGATTAAGCATTACAAATGAGCACATGAATAGGCAGGTAGTATTATTTGTTATTAATGATAGTAGCTAGAAATAAAACAGAGCTGCTAGTCAATACAAATATAAAGTATCATCACACAAGGAAGCAGAAACCAGTAAACTTGGGGTTAAAGCTATAGCTTTAACAGCTCAACTTTGTGCAACATTACGGTAATGAAACTGATGCGTGACAACTATATTTTGTCAAACTATTCTTTTAAAAGGCGAGTTGATTACTAAATTTGTAAACTCCAACAACTAGTTAGCTGTTATACTTATTGAATATCTTACAAGGTATTAGTTTGACTTTAGTACATATGACATACATCCTTCAACTTGAGGGGGAATGTTAGCTTAGCATCAAGTGATTGTATTAATCACAAGTATAGAAAGCAATATTAGCTAATACTGGCCCAAAGTTTACTGCTGCTGATTACCCTTAATTTAGGACATTATTCCTCTTCTAATTAATATCATAACTAATATAACTATATTCGTGTGTAAACTCTTCAAATTCTATAAGCAATCAGAGTGGCAGTTGATTGGATCACAACTATGATATATCGTTTTGACTGTCAACATTTATATTTTCCTTGGGAAGTAAATTCAAAGATCATAATAGGGGAAGAAGATATGAAGACCTTAAGAGAGCTTCATCAAGCATGTCCTTTCTGTTAGTCATTCCAATAAGCAAAACATTATTGAGTGACTCCACACCATCTATCTGTAAACCAAGCAGATAGACTTAGACTTTCTGATATGAGTACTATAGAAACAGCGTCTCTTCTATCAATAAAAGCATTCAAAACCTTTACTGACCTTGGTGAGAAGCTGATTTACAATGCTGTCATGAACTCCAGTACCATCCCGAGTTGAACCCCTTGACTGCACAAGACATGAAGAGAAATAGAATGATTATAGTACCACACAATTCAATCACAACATACAATGCTCATGAGCATAATTACTCAAGAAACTGCATGCAACCCCCAGGTTTAAATGTTATCATGTTCCCCTTTAATCATACTTGTGCACTTTGTCATATAAACCAAGATTAACACACATTTTCCACTAGTTAAGTACACCAAGACAAAATGAATATAAATAAAGCTAACATTTCAGTGACCACAATCAAGTTAGTTTAAGGTACAGAATAAAGATATTCCACCAGTTATCACAAACTCAGTGGTTGCCAATTAACTGTAATTGATAAACTCGCAATAGCAATGTAATAGATGATTGATGTTGAACTAAAGTTGAAAAACCCTATACCTTGCAAATAGCATCAATTTCATCAAAGATTATAACATGTAATTCACTTTCATCCCCTGGAAAACGGCAAACAATTAAAGTGAATTATTTGAAAAATTAACTTAAGAAATATACAATGGGTTTATAGATCCATCACCTCGGGTCCTCTGATCCTGTTCAGCATCAGCAAAAAGGTCTCTCACATTCTTTTCAGTTTCCCCAACAAATTTGCTCAAAACTTCAGGGCCATTTACGATCTAATACAAGTCATAGAAAAGAAAAATTAGGACAGCAAAATATAATTATCAACCTAAAAATATCACACTCAGATTTTGAAGCCATTCAATTAAGTCAATTAGTTAAAGAATTGATCACAGGACAGTAAAAATGTTACAAGTGACAAGTTACAAGTTACATCCATAAGAATAGAGGAGATTAGAGAACCAGTAGTGAGATTCAAACTCAATACTGCCAAATCAAGTCCAGATTCCTTATCAATGATAACACATGAAAACAACCATTTTGTATAATTTTAAGAAAAAAGAAGATAGTAGAACCAAAAAATAAACCATATTCCTAGACAATTTCTAGCCCACTGTTGACAATAATTAGGAGACTAAATAATACTAATTAATTCAAAGAAATTACAATTATAAGATCTATATACTGTTGCTGATTGCATACATAATAGTTTTATACAGATGTACTTGTTCAAATTCACCACAAGAATAAGGAGTAATTTCCAAACCTTTGGTTCCTTCCCATTCAAAATTTTTCCAATTTGACGTGCCATAAGTGTCTTTCCAGTTCCAGGAGGCCCATAAAGAAGCATGCCCTTCACATGCTTGATTCCTAATCTGAAATTTCAAAGACTTTCAACTGATATACCACATAAACAACACATTAATGAACCACAGTATATTAAGTATTACTTAGATGTCACATGGGGAGGGAAAACACGAGAGGCAAAAGCTCTTCGAAATATATCTGCAAATTCTGCACTCAAGCCACCAATACCCAGTGACTGAAGGTTAAATTCTTTCTGCTTGAAAATGTTGCTAGTTGCCCCCTCCCGTTGGTTGACAATCTGCAAAGCACCACCAAAAATCAGTAAATATAAGGATAATTACAACCAGTAGAGCACGTTAAGAGTCCTCATGCAATATCATTATTTTGCTTAGCAATGTATTGGCTGTTATCTTACCTAGATTATATAAAATAATAACCAATACGAAGTAAGAGATTAGCTTTCTAAATGACGTACAGAAGATATTACAAAAAGATCAAGTCAATACTCAGAATTAACATCAAGATTAGCTGAACATTCAGTAAATCCCAATCAGTGAAATCTATGTAACTATACAATGAAGAAATATTTGCATCTTCATAGCTTTTACAATTTTCTTGTAGATAAGCAAATCTGATAACTTTGTCTTGTCAAAACTGATTGGCTGCTAAATCCGTCGCTGTTCTCAGATTTTTATGGTGAGGCATCTAAAAAAATGGACAGACAGGAGTGAGCTTTGATAGGCTTGAGATGTGATCTCATTAAGGCAGTTCTTCAACAGAATCTCTTTGTACGGCACCACTACATTTCTGATACTGCATTTTGGTCTTGGGAAGCATAGATCTTGATATTTATTTGAGGTTAGAATTTAAGGTACTTAATTAGCTATGTTGAGTAATTTACATGAAACTTATTTGAAATGAGATTTTTGTTCCATCATTATGATTTACATTTGAGGTTAAAGGTTTGCTAACTTCTTTACTGACCTGAGCACTAGTCAGTCAAGCATCAAAGGATAGCTAAGTGTATACGATTAGTGAGTATTCAATATTAGTTGTAGTCTTAGTAGTAGGTGATTTCCTACACTGTAACTGCATCTCAATTTGTTACAATTTTAGTTACAAGTCACATCAGTGTTGAGTTAGGACTGTAGATAGCTTCCTCAAGGCGTTTCTCAAAGTCTTGGCACCATAAATATGTACTCTTCACTTTTTCTTAGGAATAATAAGCATTTCATTTTTGTTCATTTTCTCTAAATATACCAAATCTATTATGACAAAAACAATGTATATAGATGTCAAAAGCAAAATGGGAAACTTGCCTTAATTCCACTATCACGTGATGTTTCAAAAACAATGTACGTGTCCTCAGAAATCATCCCTCTCTCAAGGGAATTGGACTTTTGTTGGCCTTCAACAGCAGCTTGACTGACAGTAAAGCTATAGTTATTTCCATGGTACTCAAATAACACTTTTTGCCCCACAGTCATAACCTGTACAAAATAATGCAGATTAACAAATTAAACCAGAGTATAGAACATCAAACAAAAGGAATGTTCAAGAAAGAGAGAATATAGAGACCCAGGATAAAGAATGTTCCCAAGCTTCCTAAGAATTAGAAAACAATTTAATAAGCTGTGGAAATAGTTTGAGATACGAGAAAGCTTACAACCAGAATAACATGCACGAGATATCAAACAAAAAGATATGGGCAAGCTGATGGGCTTTAGAAAAAGTGTCAATTTTCAGCCAACTATACACTATAAGTATATATAGAATTTATATGTTCTGAATGTATTGTGTGTCTAATGCAGACCACACAATATTGTATGTATACTATTGAACAAAATCAATTACAATAAAGACACCTAATCATTAGGAATCAATCATATTAATTTTTGAGATTATGTAACGGTTGATTTCTTAGAATTTTGTAACAGCTGATTATATTCTAAAGTATATGCATAGGAAATTACAACGACAGAACACCCTCCTTTCCCTAATACCTCTCCCCTGCCCCTACCTTCATTAGTAGAAAACTATTTCCCCATTAAAAAAAAAAACAATAAACAAAAGCAAGATCCACCATTACTAATAAAGGAAAGGCTTCGTTATAGTGAAGAAGTTGAATTTCAAAGTCATTGCAAAAATCAAATAAAAATAGGATACTGGTAGCTATGCAAGATAATACAACTAAGTATTATATACTTTAATTTTCTGGGAAATGATAAACACTTATTTATGTAAATAATAACAAGAAAAAAGCCATTCAACAACCAGAAAACACTTCCCTTTCCGCTGTCCAACAGTAATCGATCTAGACAATAATTTTTTTAAATAAAACTCTGCAATTAGTATCGTTAGCATCTAGCAACCATAACGTGCGTGTTCAAATGCCATAATCAGAAAAGATATCAAGCATGCTAACATAAAAAAGTAACAAATCAATGATAACTAAAACACCAACATTATTAACCAAATTAAAGGCGCAGATAACCATGCAAAGACCCTACCTGGTTTAAAAATCTCTTCCGAAGTTGCTTAGCCAGAAGAACAGCATCAATCTACAAGACAAAGAAACAGCAACCATTTCAATACCACACCACCCTAATCAGCAACAAATTGATGACAACAAAACGAGCACTTTTTAAAATCAACATACCTGCTCACTCTTATTCGCCTTTTTAACAAATTCCAAATCAATGGTAAGCAGTGCGAGGTTGAAGTCCTCGGGAGGCACAAATCTTAAGCAACGGCGAAAAAAATCAAATCAGAAGAAACTAATAGAAAAGGAAAGTCAATAATCGTCAATACTTAAACACCAATCTGAAAAACACAAATTAAAGCAAACTAACCGGGTCAATTGTACGGAATCACCAGAAGAAACTTTGGCACACCGCCGTTGAATGGAGTTCAACCCAATCTGGTCGCTGCCTATGTTGTCATGAGCAGTATCTCTCGGTTAAGGCCACAAAAGAATCATCAATCCAGTTAATCCACGAAATAACATCCACCATTCGCCATTGGCATAATTAATAACAGAAAATTAACAAGTAACCAATTCAACTCAACGCAACCGTGGAACACAACAATTAAATTAAATTAAAGAGAAAAAAATAAAGTGCAATAGATTGCAGAAAAAGGATATGCGAGAGACAGGACGAAGGAATCGGCGACGGTGGCGAGGTAGAGGTTTTTGTGGCCGGGGACGGCGAAGTTGCGAAGATCGGAGGGGGAACAGTAGGCGAGGTTGGTGAGAGCGAGGTCGGTGGAGGGCGTGTTGGTGACTCTCATCTTGAACGGAGTGGAAGACGATGAACCGAACATACTCGCAATTTTTATCTTCACGCGGATCTTGCTCCGCTCTTGTTGCACCTGCAGATCAAACCGTAATGGGAATGGCGCGGGAGAGCGATGCCACAAACAGCTACGCTATGCTATGAAATGTTATGCCAAACGTTCCTCGGTGTTTCTCTTCTTTCTTTGACCTTACCATAAAAAATAAACTTGCAAGTTAAGCAATGAATTTTCTTACAATTTACTTTCAATACAAATTCTTCTTTTGCCAAATAATCTATCTTTCTGTTCTAAAAATACTCTTTTTATTTTTTGTACATTCTTCATATAACTTTATTATTATTTCACAAATGTCGACACATCGAGCATATATGTATACTTGTACAAACAATTTTTATGATATAACTATTTTTATTTCGCACACTCCTTTTTACAATATAACTTTTTATAATATATCATTATATAAACATATATCACTTTAACTTTTCTTAGTGTCTTTTTAATTATCTTGTTTAATTTTTTTATTTAATTAAAATACTTTTATTATTTATCATTATTTTAAAATAAAAATTGTTATTGCTTTCAAGATGGATTTGTATGCATTTTACTAATGTTTTTAAATTAAATGGAATCAGACCAACTTTTAACAACTAATTGTTTTTTTATTACAAAAAAGTTTAAAAATACAATTCTATATACATATATTACACTAAAAGAATATCGTAACTTTATAGTGGTACTTCAATTTAAAGTGTTGTGTGAAATAAAGACTATTTATAGGAATTTGTAAAATTGAAGTGGCTATTATGTGGTAGAGGTAAAATTTTCAATTACATTTGTAATATGAAAGTATATAATTAATAATTGTATGAGAGATAAAATTGAAGAATTATTAAACTGCCTAAATTTTAATTATATCTTTTGCATAATACAAGAATGTGAATATGAGAAAAGATTAAAAAATTAATAAAGATTATCAATAAACACTAGTGCAAAATTGTATTTTTACCTCGCCTTATAGACCTCGGTTGGCAAGAAACCGAAGCCTATAATGGTGCGGTGGCAATTTTGCAATTAGAAGCAACTTTTATGCCTCGGTTCACCTAAAACCCGAAGCCAAAAGCAGTTATAGGCTTCGGTTACAAAAAACCCGGTGCCAAAAGGGGTGTTAGGCCTCGGTTAAGAAGGCCCGAAGCCAAAAAGGTTGCCAAAAATTTCAAAAATGTCATTCTCGTTTTGACTTATAGGCTTCGGTTGGGAAAAAGCCGGTGCCAAAAGGGATGTTAGGCCTCGGGTGTTAGGGAACCGGGGCCAAAAGGGGTTATATGCCTCGGTTCTAAATTGAACCGAGGC